>Ga0209934_1000293_pt1 | contig 119953 bp, 109 predicted proteins | sample ThiBiot_750_plan_2_FD_183950 | JGI IMG/M metagenome (GOLD analysis project Ga0209934, IMG submission 183950) | Wastewater bioreactor microbial communities from Cape Town, South Africa - Thiocy_expt_750_plan (SPAdes) | ecosystem: Engineered > Bioreactor > Thiocyanate-remediating >...
CGATCGCCTCGAGCCATACGCAGCGCATGGCCGGCTCGACCTCGCAGCCGCCGTCGCTGCGCACCCCACCGCACGGGCCGTTGCGCAGCTGCTTCGGACAGTTCATCGGACAGGCCATGCCGGTCGAGGACAGCACGCACTGCCCGCACATGCGGCAGTCGAACAGCATCGACTTGGCGCTGCGCTCGATCGGGCGCAGCAGCGACTCGGCGCGCCGCGCCCCGATCAGGCGCACCAGCGGCGCCAGCGCCGGCGCGCAGCGCTCGAACAGCGCATACGCCCGGCGCCAGCCGCGCGCGTGGCGCACCGACCAGCGCCGCAGAGCGTGCATGACGATGCCTGGTCGCCGGGCCGCTGCGCCGGGGCGGTCAGACGCCCGGGTCCTTGAAGTTCGGGATGGTCTCGAACTCCACGTTGTACACCCCGCCGTCGACCATCTCGGCCTTGCGGATGTACACGTTCTGGACGATGTCGCGCGTGTCCGGATCGATGCTGACCGGTCCGCGCACGCTGGTCCACTTCATGCCCTTCATCGCCGCGAGCAGCTTGTCGCCGTCGGCGTCGCCGCCGGTCTTCTTGAGCGCTTCGTAGACGAGGTGGATGCCGTCGTAGCCGCCCACCGAGTGGAAGTTCGGCCGCATGCCCTTCGACAGCTTCATGAAGTCGCGCACGTACTCCTTGTTCTCCGGCGAGGGGTGCGCAGCGGAGTAGTGGTGCGAGCTGTGCACGCCCACCGCGACCTGGCCGATACTGGGCATCAGCTCGTCGTCGAGCACGTCGCCGGTGCAGATCAGCCGGACGCCGGCGGCGCTCAGCCCGCGCTCGGCGAACTGCTTCATCACCGCCGCGCCGGCGCCCGACGGCACGAACGCGAACACCGCATCGGGCTTGGAATCCTTGATGCGCTGCATGAAGGGAGCGAAGTCGGGGTTCTGCAGCGGCACGCGCAGGCTGTCGAGGATCTTGCCGCCGCCGGCCGTGAAGTGCTTGGTGAACACTCTCTCCGCATCGATGCCGGGCCCGTAGTCGCTCACCAGCGTCATCACCGAGCGGATCTTCAGGGTGTTGTCCTTCGCCGCCCAGTCGGCCAGCGGCGCAGTGACCTGCGCCAGGGTGAAGCCGGTGCGCACGATGTAGGGCGAGCGCTGCGGGATGATCGAGGTGGCCGCGGCCATCACCACCATCGGAACCTTCGCCTGCGTGGCGATGGGAGCGGCTGCGAAAGCGAGCGGCGTCAGGCCGAAGCCGGCCAGCACCTGCACCTTTTCATTGACCACCAGCTCCTGGGCGATGCGCTTGGTGGCGTCGGGCATCAGGCCGCCGTCGTCCTTGAGCAGGATCTCGACCTTGCGCCCGCCGGCGGAGTCGCCGTACTTCTGCTGGTACAGCCTCACCGCCGTGTCGATCTCGCGACCGGTCGAGGCGAACGGCCCCGACATGGGCAGGATCAGGCCGACCTTGACCGGATCGGCCGCGGCCGCGATGCGCGGCAGCAGGCCGGCGCCGAGTGCGGCCGCGCCTCCGATCAGGGTGGCGCGGCGGCGGGTATCGACGGATGGGCTCATCATGTCTCCTTTGGTGTGATGGGGCGGGCCGATTATGACGCGGGACGGGCTGCCGCAGAACCGCCGTCGAGGCCGGCGGCATCGAGCCGTCGGCCGCGGTAGCCGGTATCGATCTCGATGCGGCCGCCGGCCGGGCGCGACACGCACGCGCACAGCCTGCGGTTGCCGGCCTTCTGCGCCTCGCTCATGAACACGTCGCGATGATCGAGCGCGCTGTCGCAGCCCAGCACGTCCACCGCGCACAGGCCGCACTCGCCGCGCAGGCAGTCCGACAGCACCGGGATGCCCGCCTGCTCGAGCGCGCCGAGCAGCGACTGGTGCGCCGGCACCTCGATCTCCAGCCCGAAGCGCGGCAGCACCGCCGTGAAGGCCCGGTTCGGGTGATGGCCGCTGGCGGCGAAGCTCTCGAAGCGCAGCAGGCTGGCCGGCCGACCGGCCTCCTTCCATGCCTGGCGGGCCGCCTCGAGCATGCCGATCGGGCCGCACACGTAGAGCTCGCCCTGCGGGTCCATGTCCGCGACGACGCGGCGCAGATCGAGCCGACCGCCCTGCCCGGAGACGTGCAGCTCGAAGCGATCGCCGAGCCAGCCGCGCAGCAGCCCGGCGAAGGCCGCCTCGTCCTGCGTGCGCACCGCGTAGTGGAAGCGCACCGGACGCGAGCCGCCGGCCAGCGCGCGCGCCATGCCCAGCAGCGCGGTGATCCCGACGCCGCCGGCCACCAGGGTGCGCGAGACTGCCTGCGCGCCGAGCTCGAACTGGTTGTGCGGCTGGGAGACCACGATCTCGTCGCCCGCGGCCAGCGTGCGCAGGTAGCGCGAGCCGCCCAGCCCGTCGTCGATGCGCTTGACGGCGATGCGATAGCGCCCGTCGTCGACCCCGGTATCGAGCAGCGAGTACGAGCGCACTTCCTCGCGTCCGTCGACGCGGACCTTCACGCGCAGATGCGCGCCCGGCGCGTAGCGGATCGCTCCCCCGGCCGGCTCGAGCTCGAACAGCCGGATCGACGGAGTGAGGTCTTCGGTGCGCGCGATGCGCGCCGCCGTCCATCGGTCGTGGTATCTCATGGCCTGCGCCTCCTCGTCATGCGCCGCCGCCCCGGCGGATCAGCGGCGCGCCGACCAGGTGCCCGAGCGCATCGCTGTGGCGCAGCACCAGCTCCAGGTTGCGCCGCGCATTGCGCGCGTGCTCGCGCACCAGCGGCTCCACCCGCGCGCTCGAACGCTCCTCGATCGCGTCCACGATCTCGTGGTGCTGCGCCTGCGCGATGCCGAGGATCTTCAACGAGCCGGGCAGGCGCGACTGCACCTGCACGAAGGCGTTGGGCGCGGCGAACGGGGTCGCCGCCACCCGCTGCATGGCCTGCGCCACGGTAGTGCTGCCGGAAGCCGCCAGCATCAGCTCGTGGAAGCGCGAATTCAGCGCGCTGTAGCGGGCGAGGTGCTCGTCGCCCGGCGCGGCCCCGGACAGCAGCTCGTCGATGCGGGCCAGGCACTCGCGCATGTCGCGCAGCATGGCGGGCGAGGCACCGCGCTCGGCCGCCATGCGGGCGGCCAGCCCCTCGATCGCGCCGCGCAGCTCGATGGCGTCGAACACCTCGGCCTCGCTGAAGCCGCGCACCAGGTAGCCCGACGAAGGCGACGCCACCAGCAGCCCTTCCTGCGCGAGCCGCTGCAGCGCCGCCCGGATGGGCGTGCGCGACACGCCGAGGATCTCGACCAGCCCCAGCTCGGTGAGGCGGTCGCCGGCCGCGAAATCGCCGCGCAGCACCATGTCGCGGATGCCGAGCACCGCGCGATCGGTCTGCGATGGATCGCGGCCGAGCGGGATCGGAGCGGCCATCGGGCGCTGCGCCGTTGCGGAGGTCAATGGCCGGCCGCGGCCAGATCGGGCATGCCGGCGCGCAGGGGCGTCGGCCGGACCGCGCTCTTGGCTGCCGCGCCTGCGGTGGGTGCGCCGCCGGCTGCGGCACCGTCACCCGCGGCGCGGGCGCCGCCGGCGATCTCGCGCTCCTGCGCGATCATCCGCGCGATGATGCGCCGCGCCCACATCGGCCCGGCATCGATGTTGAGGTTGTAGAACTCCTTGTCGGGGTGGTCGAGGATCGCCTGCTGCTGCGCCTCGAGGATCACCTCGTCCTCGGCGAACACGCGCGCGACGCCTTCGCGCAGCTTCTGCGTGATGCCCTGCTCGTGGATGCGGTAGTTGCGACAGAACGCCCAGAAGTAGTGGCACGACGTCCCGGTCTCGGGCGTGATGGTGTTGAGCACGTAGCCGTTGACGCCCTGCGAGCGATCGCCCTGCGGCGCGCCGGTGCCCGCGGGCGCCACGCCGACGTCGATGGTGACGGTGCACGGCGGCTCGAAGCGGATGATCTGCCAGCGGTCGGCCGGGCCCGGCTTGCGCAGCTGCTCGGCCCAGAACGGCGGCGGATCGATGCCGTGCATCCAGCGCGTGACCGTCACCGAGCGCTCGGTGCTGGTCACCTCGAACGGCGCCTCGGCCACCGCTTCGTGGCCGATGCTGCCGCCGTGGACGAAGGTCTCGTGGGTCAGGTCCATCAGGTTGTCCACCACGAGGCGGTAATCGCACTTCACGTGCATGAGCTTGCCGTCGCCGGCCCAGGCCGGATCGTCGTTCCAGTGCAGATCGGGAATGCGCGCCGGATCGGCCAGTGCCGGATCGCCCGGCCAGACCCAGATGAAGCGATGCTTCTCGTGCACCGGGTAGCTGCGCACGCAGGCCGAGGGATTCAGGGTCTCCTGCGAAGGCATGCGCACGCATCGGCCGCCGGCGTCGAAGACCAGGCCGTGATAGCCGCACTGCACGTCGTCGCCGACCAGCCTCCCCTTCGACAGCGGCAGCAGCCGGTGCCAGCAGGCGTCCTCGAGCGCCACCGGCGAGCCGTCGGCGCGACGGTACATCACCAGCCTGCGATCGCAGATCGTGCGCGGCATCAGCTCGCGGCGCAGCTCGACGTCGTAGGCGGCCGCGTACCAGGCGTTGATCGGAAAGGTGGGATCGGCAGTGCGGGCAGACATCGTCACCTCCGTAGTCTCGTTATGGCCGGACTTGTTATGGCCGGATTGTATACATAGACGAGGCAGACAGGTCAAGCAGATTTACGCTCGCCTTGCCCACCGTTCTGATCTCCCTCTGAAAAAACCAGCACACCGGCCTGCAGTAGTCCACGCCTGGCGAAACTGGAGCTCTTCTTGTATACATTCGGTACTTCTCAGCCATGCTGCGGGCGCTCCGGCCGGCGGGCATCGAGACCGGCATCCGGCCGGCCCGGCGCACGCCCGCCCGCGGTCCGCCAAGCCGGGCATCCGGCGTACAGTGCGAACGACAGCACCGCGTCGCACTGCGATGACCGCCCTGCTCACCGATCTGTACCAGCTCGCCATGATGCGGGCCTACCTCGATCGAGGGATGGAGGAGCCCGCCGTCTTCGAGCTGTTCGTGCGCAAGCTCCCTGCGCAGCGCAACTTCCTGGTCGCGGCGGGGCTGGAGCAGGCGCTCGAGTTCGTCCACCTGCAGACGCTGATCGCCTCCAAGGCCGCACGCATCGTGCTCTCGACCGAAGGCCGCCAGCTGATCGACTTCGGCATGCGCCGCGCGCACGGCGCCGAAGCCGCGCTGTTCGCGGCTCGCTCGGCCTGGCTCGCCGGCTTCGACGGCACTGCGACCGCCGAAGCCGGCCGGCGATTCGGGATCCCCGCGTTCGGCACCATGGCCCACTCGTTCGTGCAGGCCCACCACGACGAGCGCGATGCCTTCGAGGCCTTCGCACGGGCGCGCCCGCAGCGACCCGTGATGCTGGTCGACACCTATGACACCGAAGCGGCGGTGGCGAAGGTGATCGCGCTGTACCCCGCGCTGGCGGCCGAGGGCATCCGCATCGCCGGGGTGCGGCTGGACAGCAGCGACCTCGCCGCGCACGCGCGGGCGGTGCGCGCGATGCTCGACCGCGCCGGCCGGCGGCTGCCGGGGCAGCCGGCGCTGGAGGCAGCACGGACGCACGCCCGTGCGCAGCTGGCGCGGCTGCCCCCGGCGCTGCGCGCCCTCGCGCCGGCAGCGGTGCCGGTTGCGGTGGAGATCTCGCAGGCGCTGCGCGCACTGGCGAGCGAGATCGACGCGGCCGCTTCGTGATCCGGGCACACGCGATGAGCGATCCCGCCGGCGACCGCGACGCCCGTCCCGACGTCCATCGCGATACCGACCCGGACACCGAAGCGCGGCTCGGCTTCCTGATGTCGCATGCCGCGCACGGTGCGGATCCGGCCGACGCGCAGCTCGTCGAAACCCACATGTCGTGGGTCATCGTCGCCGGCGAGCACGTGCTGAAGATGAAGAAGCCGGTGCGCTACCCCTTCCTCGACTTCTCGACGCCCCAGCTGCGCGAACGCTACTGTCGCGAGGAGCTGCACCTCAACCGCCGTCTGGCTCCCCGGGTCTACCTCGGCCTGCTCGCGCTGCAGTGGCACGAGGGCCGCTTCGCGCTCGTCCCCGAGGACCGCCTGCCGGCCCCGGGGGTCACCGTCGACTGGCTGGTGCTGATGCGCCGGCTGCCGGCCGAGCGCATGCTCGACCGAGTCATCGCGGCCGGTACGCTGCGGCCCGAGGACATCGATGAGGTGGTCGCGCTGCTGTCGGCTTTCTACCGCGACGCCGTGCGCACCGGCCTCGCCCCCGATGCCTACGTGGCACGCTTCCGGCGCGAGCAGGCGGTCAATCGCGAGCTGCTGCGGCAACCGCGTTTTTCCGCCGTGCAGGCCGCTCGCACCCTCGAGCGGCTCGACGCGGCGATCGAGGCCCAGGCAGCCGTGCTGCGCGGGCGCGTGGCCGACGGCAGGGTGGTCGACGGGCACGGCGACCTGCGGCCCGAGCACGTGTGCCTGAACCATCCGCCGGTGGTCATCGACTGCCTCGAGTTCAGCACCGAGTTGCGGCAGGTCGATCCCTTCGACGAGCTGGCCTTCCTCGGGCTGGAGTGCGCGGTGGCGGGTGCGCCGTGGGTCGCGCAGCGCCTGGTCGACGGCGCGGCCGCGGCGCTGGCCGACCGGCCGCCGGAGGCGCTGCTGCACTTCTACACGGCCAATCGTGCCGTGCTGCGCGCGCGCCTGACGGTCGCGCATCTGCTCGATGCGCAGCCGCGCACGCCGCAGCGCTGGCTGCCGCTCGGGCGGCGCTATCTCGAGCAGGCGGCATCCGCGCTCGATGCCTTCGAGCGGGCCGGCCAGGCACCGTAGTCCATCGCGCGCCGGCGGCCGCGATGCCTCGGAGCCCACCGGGGCCGAAGCCGGCCCGCCGCGCTCAGCCCGCCGCGTGCCGCCGGCGGATCGCTTCGGCGAACAGCGGCGCGCACGAGACGATCTGCAGCCTGGCGCGCAGCGGCGCGTCCGCCGCCACCCGGAAGGCGGGAACGCTGTCGGTCACGGCCACCTGCGCGATCGCCTCGTCGGCCAGCACCTCGGCGGCCCGCCCGATGAACAGGCCGTGGGCCGCGCAGGCCAGCACCGCGGCCGCGCCGGCGCCGCGCAGCGCCGCGGCGGCCTGCTGCATGGTCTCGCCGCTGCCGATCAGGTCGTCGAGCAGCAGCACCGTGGCGCCGGCGACGTCGCCCGCGACCAGGCCGTGCGTGGACAGCACGCCGGCGCTGCGGCGCTTGTCGACCATGGCGAAGCCGACCGGCGCGGCCAGCGTCTCCTCGAGCGCCTCGCGCCACAGCTGCGCACGCTTGACGCCGCCCGGATCCGGCGATGCCACCGCCAGCGCGCCGCCGCCCGCCGGGCCGGCCGCCAGCGGACCGAAGGCGCGATGCGCTTCCAGGCTGGTCGCCGGGATGCGGAACGCGTTCTGGTACGCCGCGACGTTGTGCGCTTCGAGGACGATCACCGCGTCGGTTCCCACTGCCTCGAACAGCTGGGCCAGGTAGCGCAGCCCGACCGGGTCGTGCGGCTTGGTGCGCCGGTCCTTGCGCGCGTAGGCGAGATACGGCGCCACCGCGGTCACCCGCTGCGCACCGTGGTCGCGCAGGGTGGCAACGAAGGCGAGCAGGCGCCACAGCTTGTCGTGCGGGCTGTCGATCGGGCCGCCGTGCAGGCTCAGCACGACATAGGCGTCGGCGCCGCGTACGTCGACCAGCGGCCGCAGCTTGCATTCCCCGTCCGGGAAGCGCCGCTCCTCGTGCGCAGCGATCTCCACGCCCAGCGCCTGTGCGAGCGCCGCGGCGAACGCGCTGCCGGGCTCCAGCGAAAACAGCATCATGTCGCCTTCCTCCCATCGCGGCCGGGCCGGATCAGCCGCGCCGGGCCGAGCCGCTCACTGCTGCGCCGCCCGCAGGGCCGCCCGCGGCCAGCCAGCGGGCCGCGAGCGCGCCTGGATCGGACGCCCGTCCGGTATCGACCTCGATCACGAACGCCTGCTCGTCCTCGCCCGGCGGCGCGTAGCCGGCCTGCTGCGCCTCGAGCACCGCCAGGTCGGCATCCGAAGCGTCGCTGCCCGCGGCGCTGCGCGCGGCCACGCGCTCGCGCAGCAGCGCCGGATCGGCGCGGCAGTGCAGGATGGTGAACGGCACGCCCCGCGCCGCCGCGAGCCGGCGGAACACCTCGCGCTCGCCCGCGGCCAGGAAGCTCGCATCGACGACGGTCGGGTAGCCCGCCTCGAGCACGAGCCCGGCGAGCTCCAGCAGGCGCGCGTAGGTGCGCTGCGTGGCCGAGGCGGCGTAGATCCCCTGCCCCGGCAGCGCGCCGGCGCGCTCGAGCGCGCCCAGCGCGAACAGGCGCTTGCGCTCGACGTCGGAGCGCAGGCGGATGGCGCCCGCCCGCTCCAGCAGCCGCTGGGCCAGCCAGCTCTTGCCCGAGCCCGACAGGCCGTGGGTGATCAGCAGCCGCGCGTCGCCCTCGTGCGCCAGGCGCTGCGCCAGCGCCAGGTAGTCGGGGCCGCCGGCGTCGCCCGCCTGCGCGGCGCGGATGCGCGTCACCAGCGCACGCACCAGCGCGCGATAGGCGCGGTAGTAGCGCAGCACCGGCACGCCGTCGTAGTCGCCGCCCTCGGCGAGCCAGGCATCCAGGAAGCGGAAGGCCAGGTCGCGCCGGCCGTTCGCCTCGAGATCCATGGCGAGGAAGGCGACGTCGCTGCACACGTCGATCCAGCGCAGGGCGGGATCGAATTCGAGGCAGTCGAAAGCGGTCACCTCGTCGCCCAGCACCACCGCGTTGGACAGGTGCAGGTCGCCGTGGCACTCGCGCACCCGGCCGGCGGCCTTGCGTTGTTCGAACAGCGGCCGCAGCCGCCGCGCCTCGTCGTCGAGCCGGCCGCGCAGGCCGCCGAGGACGGCCGGCTCGACGAAGCGGCCCAGGCCGTCGAGCGCGGCCGCGGTATCGGCCTCGATGCGCGCCACGGTACCCCACGGCGTCTCGGGACCGGCCGCCGGAATCCCTTCGTGGAACGCGGCCAGCCGGGCCGCCAGGCGATCGAGGTGCGACGGCTCGAGCGTGCCGGCGGCCAGCCGCTCGCTCAGCAGCGCTCCGGGCGCGAATTGCCGCATGCGCAGCACGTATTCGATCGGTTCGCCGGGCCCCTCCAGACGCGGCGCCGCGACGCTGCCGCGGATCGCCACCACGTCGCGATAGAGCGCTGGCGCCAGCCGCCGGTTCAGGCGCAGCTCCTCGTCGCAGTAGTGCCGGCGCGCCTCCAGGGCGCTGAAGTCGAGGAAGCCGAGGCGCACCGGCTTCTTGATCTTCCACGCATGCTCGCCGTCGAGCAGCACCCACGAGATGTGCGTCTCGATGCGCTGCACCGCGCGGCCGGTGCGCGCCTGCAGGAGCCCGCGCAAGGCTTCGATCAGCGCGTCGGGCGCGTCGCCGGAGACGGCAGCCGGGGGCGGCGGGAATGGCATGGCCCCGCGATCATAGCCCGACTTCCAGCCGCGGCCGTCCGCATGTCAAGATGCGTGCCGTCCTTCCATCCGGCTCCACGTCGCTCGCGGGAACCCGTCCGATGCTGATCAACTGCGTGGTCTACCAGAACGGCAGCAAGCTCGCGGACATCGCGATCGAGGAGATCAGCGACTACCTCGCCCGGCCCGACTGCTTCGTCTGGGTCGCCCTGCAGGACGCCACCGCGCAGGAGCTCGAGACGATGCGCCGCGAGTTCGACCTGCACGAGCTGGCCGTGGAAGACGCGCGCCACGGCCACCAGCGTCCCAAGATCGAGGAGTACGGCGATTCGCTGTTCGTGGTCATGCACCTGGTCGAGCCGGTCGGCGATGAGCTCAACGTGGGCGAGCTCGACGTGTTCGTCGGCACCAACTACGTCCTGTCGGTGCGCAACCGCAGCTCACAGGGCTTTCTCGGGGTGCGCGAGCGCGGCGAGCGCCAGCCCCAGTTGCTGCGCCACGGCGCCGGCTTCGTGCTGTACGCCCTGATGGACGCGGTGGTCGATCGCTACTTCCCGATCATCGATGCGCTGGAATCCGAGCTGGAGGCCATCGAGGAACGCATCTTCACCCGGGGCACCGCGCGCGCCAACATCGAGAGCCTGTACGACCTCAAGCGCCGTGTCGGGGTGCTCAGGCACGCGGTCGCACCGCTGCTCGAGGCCGCCGGCAAGCTGCACGGCGGCCGCGTTCCGCCCATGTGCGCGAGCACCCAGGATTACTTCCGCGACGTCATCGATCACCTGGCGCGCATCCACGGCTCGATCGAGTCGATCCGCGACACCGCGGCCACCGCGATCCACGTCAACCTGTCGATGGTCGCCATCGAGGAGAGCGAGGTCACCAAGCGCTTGGCGGCCTGGGCCGGCATCTTCGCGGTGGCCACCGCCTTCGCCGGCATCTGGGGCATGAACTTCGAGCACATGCCGGAGCTGCGATGGGAGTGGGGATATCCGGCGGCCCTGCTGCTCATCGCATCCGTATGCGCCGTATTGTTCTGGCGTTTCCGGCGCGCCGGCTGGCTGTAGAATCCACGCTTTCGCCAACCGGGAACGCACCATGCGAAAGGTCTTCAACTTCAGCGCCGGGCCGGCGGTCCTGCCCGAGGAAGTGCTGGCGCAGGCGGCCGCCGAAATGCTCGACTGGCACGGCAGCGGCCAGTCGGTGATGGAGATGAGCCACCGCGGCAAGGAGTACATGAGCATCCACGAGCAGGCCGAGAGCGACCTGCGCCGTCTCATGGGTATTCCGGCCGGCTACAAGGTGCTGTTCCTGCAGGGCGGTGCGACGCTGCAGTTCGCCATGGTGCCGGCCAACCTGATGCGGGGCAAGGCCGGCGCCGACTACGTCGACACCGGCGAGTGGTCGCGCAAGGCCATCAAGGAGGCCAAGCTCTTCGGCGCGGTCAACGTGGTGGCTTCCTCCGAGGACCGGCGCTTCACCTACGTGCCGCCGCAGTCGGCGTGGAAGACCTCGCGCGACGCCGCCTACCTGCACTACTGCGCCAACGAGACCATCGGCGGCGTGGAGTTCGGCTGGGTGCCCGATGCCGGCGACGTGCCGCTGGTGGCCGACATCTCCTCCACCTTCCTGTCGCGGCCGCTCGACGTCTCGAAGTTCGGCCTCCTCTACGGCGGCGCGCAGAAGAACATCGGGCCGGCCGGGCTGACCATCGTGATCGTGCGCGAGGACCTGCTGGGCCATACGCCCAAGGGCACGCCCACGATGCTCGACTACAAGGTGCAGGCCGACGCCGACTCGATGCTCAATACGCCGCCCACCTACGCGGTGTACATCGCGGGCCTGGTGTTCCAGTGGCTCGAGCGCCAGGGCGGCGTGGCGGGCATCGAGAAGCGCAACATCGAGAAGGCGCAGCTGCTCTATGACTACCTCGACGGCACGCAGTTCTACCGCAACCCCGTCGAGCGCGCCGACCGCTCGCGCATGAACGTGCCGTTCACCCTGCGCGACGCCGCCCTCGACGAGCCGTTCCTCAAGGGCGCCAAGGAGCGCGGCATGATCCAGCTCAAGGGCCATCGCTCGGTGGGCGGCATGCGCGCCTCGATCTACAACGCGATGCCGATCGAGGGCGTGCGCGCCCTGGTCGACTACATGCGCGAGTTCGAGCGCCAGCACGGCTGAAGGGCACGACATGGCAGACCCGATCCGCGTGCTGGTCCTCAACCAGATCTCCCCGCACGGCCTCGAACGCCTGCCTCCGCCGCGCTATCTGACCGGCAAGGAGGTGGCGCAGCCCGACGCCATCCTGCTGCGTTCGGCCGACCTGCACGCCATGGACATCCCGGCCAGCGTGCGAGCCATCGGCCGCGCCGGGGCGGGCACCAACAACATCCCGGTGGCCGCGATGAGCGCGCGCGGCGTGCCGGTGTTCAACGCACCCGGGGCCAACGCCAACGCGGTGAAGGAGCTGGTGATCGCCGCCATGCTGCTGGCCGCGCGCAACCTGCCCGCGGCGCTGCGCTTCGTCGACGCGCTCGACCCCGGCCTGCCCGACATCGAGCACGCAGTCGAGAACGGCAAGAAGAAGTTCGCCGGCTTCGAGCTCGCCGGCCACACGCTGGGCGTGATCGGCCTCGGGCGCATCGGCTGCCTGGTCGCCGATGCGGCGATCCACCTCGGCATGCACGTGATCGGCTACGACCCGGAGATCACCGTCGATGCCGCCTGGAGCCTGCCCTCGCAGGTGCGCAAGGCGCACTCGGTGGCCGAGATCGTCCGCGCCTCGCACTTCGTGACGCTGCACGTGCCGCTGGTCGCGGCCACGCGCCACCTGATCGGCGCCGAGGCGCTGGCGCAATTGCGCCACGGCGCGGTGCTGCTGAACTTCTCGCGCGAGGGGGTGGTCGACGAGGCCGCCGCGCTGGCTGCCCTCGAGGCGGGCCGGCTGCGCCACTACGTGTGCGACTTTCCCTCCGCCGCGTTCATCGGGCAACCGAACGTCACGGCGCTGCCGCACCTGGGCGCATCGACCCGCGAGGCCGAGGACAACTGCGCGCGCATGGTCGCCGAGCAGCTGCGCGACTACTTCGAGCACGGCAACGTGCGCAACGCGGTCAACTTCCCCGACGTGCAGGTGCCGCGCGAAGGGGGCTTCCGCGTGGCCATCGCCAACGCCAACGTGCCCAACATGCTCGGGCAGATCTCCACCGAGATGGCGCGCGCCGGCCTGAACATCACCAACATGCTGAACAAGTCGCGCGGCGACATGGCCTACACCATCGTCGACGTCGGCAGCCCGGTGCCGCCGCAGGCCATCGCGGCCATCGGCGCCATCGACGGCGTGCTGGCCGTGCGCTACCTGCCCGCCGAAGCGTAGGGTCTGCTCACACCACGATCACCGAAGGAGGAAGCCATGGACCGTCGCTCCCTGCTCAAGGCCGGCGCCGCCGGCTCGGCCGCGCTCGCCGCGCCGTTCGTCGTCACCCGCGCCGCGCATGCGCAGCACTACAAGGCCGAGTACCGCCTGTCCACCGTGGTCGGCACCGCCTTCCCCTGGGGCAAGGGCGCCGAGATCTGGATCAACCTGGTGCGCGAGCGCACCCAGGGCCGGATCAACATGAAGCTGTATCCCAACGTGTCGCTGATCAACGGCGACCAGACCCGCGAGTTCTCGGCGATCCGCCAGGGCGTGATCGACGTGGCCGTCGGCTCGACGATCAACTGGTCGCCGCAGGTCAGGGAGCTCAACCTGTTCTCCCTGCCCTTCCTCGCGCGCGACCACGCCGGGCTCGACGCGCTGACGCAGGGCGAGGTCGGCAAGCGCATCCTGCAGATCGTCGAGAAGGCGGGTGTGGTGCCGCTCGCCTGGGGCGAGAACGGCTTTCGCGAGGTCACCAACTCCAAGCGCGAGATCCGCACGCCGGCCGACATGAAGGGCCTGAAGTTCCGCGTGGTGGGCTCGCCGATCTTCAACGATACCTTCACCGCCCTGGGCGCCAACCCGACCCAGATGAGCTGGGCCGACGCCCAGCCGGCACTCGCCTCGGGCGCGGTCGAGGGCCAGGAGAATCCCCTGCACATCTTCACCGCGGCCAAGCTGCACACGCTCGGCCAGAAGTACGTGACGCTGTGGGACTACGTCGCCGACCCGCTCATCTACGTGGTCAACAACGACGTCTGGAGCTCGTGGACGCCGGCCGATCGCGACATCGTGCGCGCCGCGGCGATCGAGGCCGGCAAGCAGGAGGTCGCGATCGCCCGCAAGGGCCTGAGCGGCAGCGACCGCTCGATGATCAAGGAGGTCGAGGCGCTCGGCGTGAAGGTCACCGAGCTCGGTGCGGCCGAGAAGAAGCAGTTCGAGCAGGCGGTCCGGCCGGTGTACGAGAAGTGGACGCGGCAGATCGGCACCGACCTGGTCAAGCGCGCGGAAGCCGCGGTCGCTGCGCGCAAGCCGGCCTGAGCGCAGCCGGCCGCGCTTCATGCCCGATCCGGCGCCCTCGCCCCCGGCCGAGCCGCCCGGTGCGCCGGGTGCGCCGGACATGCGGCGCCGCCCCGAGGACTGGGTCGGCGCCGCCGCGATGGCCCTGCTGGCCGCGATCACCTTCGCCAACGTGATCGTGCGCTACTTCACCGACGAATCGTTCGCGTGGAGCGAGGAGGTCTCGATCGCGCTGATGGTCGTGCTCACCCTGGTCGCGGCCAGCGCCGCGATCGCGCGCGACCGCCACATCCGCATCGAGTTCCTCTTCGATTCGGGCTCGCCGCGCCGGCGCCGCCGGCTGGCCATGCTCTCGGCGGCGGCCACCGCGGCGGCGTTCCTGATCGTGTTCGGGCTGGGCCTGCGCCTGCTCTGGGACGACTACCGCTACGACGTCACCTCGCCCGGCATCGGCGTGCCGCAGTGGTGGTACACGCTGTGGCTGCCGGCGCTGTCGCTGCTGTGCGCGGCGCGCGCGGTGCAGGCGCTGGTGCACCTGCTGCGGACGCCCCGCCAGGGGCCGCCGGGATGACCGGGTTCGCGATCTTCGCGGTCTTCATCGTGCTGATGCTCGCCGGGGTGCCGATCGGCGTGGCGCTGATGCTGGCCGGCTCGGTGGGCATCGGCTTCGCCGACCTGGGCTGGCTGTCCATCCCCAACAACTTCTACGCCGGCATCGCGAAATACCCGCTGCTGGCGCTGCCGATGTTCGTGCTGGTCGGCTCGATCTTCGATCGCTCCGGGGTCGCGCAGCGCCTGGTCAACTTCGCGCTGGCCATCGTCGGACGCGGCCCTGGCATGCTGCCCATGGTGGCCATCGGCGTGGCCATGTTCCTCGGCGGCATCTCCGGCTCGGGCCCGGCCAACGCGGCCGCGGTCGGCGGCGTGATGCTCGCGGCGATGGCGCGCGCCGGCTATCCGCCGGCCTACTCGGCCAGCGTGATCGGTGCGGCCGCGGCCACCGACATCCTGATCCCGCCCTCGATCGCCTTCATCGTCTACTCGGTGATGGTGCCCGGCGCCTCGGTACCGGCGCTGTTCGCCGCGGGCATGGTGCCGGGCGTGCTCGCCGGCTTCGCGCTGATCGTGCCGGCGGTGTGGCTGGCACGGCACCACGGCTTCGGCGTCAACGACCGCGCGACCCCGCGCCCGCCGTTCCTGCGCGCCCTGCGCGAAGCCACCTGGGGCCTGTTCGCCCCGGTGCTGATCCTCGGCGGCATGCGTGCGGGCTGGTTCACGCCCACCGAGGCGGCGGTGGTCGCGGTGGTCTACGGGCTGTTCGTCGGCATGGTGGTGTACCGCACCATGCGCGCGGCCGACCTGATCGAGATCTTCGTCGAGGCCGCCGAGGTGTCGGGCGTGATCATGATCGTGGTCGCGCTGGCGAGCGTCTTCGCCTACGCGGTGAGCACGCTCGGCCTCGCCGACCCGCTCACCCGCATGGTGATCGACAGCGGCATGCACGCCGGCTGGGCGCTGACGGTCATCGTGGTGGTCCTGCTCGGCGTGGGAATGGTGCTCGACGGCATCTCGATCTTCCTCATCTTCGTGCCGCTGCTCACGCCGCTGATGAAGGGCTTCGACTGGGATCCGGTGTGGTTCGGCGTGCTGCTCACCTACATGGTCGCCATCGGGCAGTTCACGCCGCCGATGGCGGTCAACCTGATGGTCTCCTCGCGGCTGGCAGGGGTGCGCATGGAGCAGACCGTGCCGTGGGTCATCTGGTTCGTGTTCGCCATGCTGGTCGTGCTGGTGATGCTGATCGCGATCCCCGACCTGGCGCTGTGGCTGCCGCGCGCGCTTCACTACTGAGCGGGTGCTGATCGGACCACCCGCCGGGCCGGGTCACACACCTGCCGGAGCGCGCGCTTTGACAGCACGCCCGTCATCGCGTTGAATCGGGGCATTGCCGCCCCGGAGCCCTCCGATGTCGCTGCGCTCGCTGCTCTTCCTTCTGGTCTTCGGCGTCCTCGCCGCCTTCGTGCTGGTGAACTGGGGCGCGCTCAACGCGCCGACCACGCTGTCGCTGGCCTTCGCGCAGGTGCAGGCGCCGCTGGGCATCGTGATGCTCGGCTTCGTGGTCGCGGTGACAGTGCTGTTCCTCGCCTACATCGTGTACCTGCAGATGTCGGGCCTGCTCGAGACGCGCCGCCACGGCAAGGAGCTGCAGACGCAGCGCACGCTGGCCGACCAGGCCGAGGCCTCGCGCTTCACCGAGCTGCGCGGCTTTCTCGACGGCGAATTCGCCCGCCTCGGGCAGCGACAGGCCGAGCTCGACGCGGCGCTGCGCGCTCGACTCGACACGCTCGAGCGGCAGCTCAAGCTGGACATCGAGCAGCAGGGCAATTCGCTGTCGGCGTTCGTGGGCGAGCTGGGCGAACGCATCGATCGCATCGAACGCGGAGGCTCGTAGCGCCGACACGCCCCCGGGGACGGGCGCGCCGGGGGTAGACGCCTGGTACCTCGGCCCTAGACCAGCACCAGCGGCGCTGCACCGCGCCGCAGCAGCCGCTGCACGCGCTCGGGGTCGGCCTGGGCGCCGGCGCGCGTCATCAGCACCAGATCGCCGGCGGCCAGGGCGCCCGCGGCGCCGCGCGCCAGCAGCTCGGAGACCGTGGCCGTGCGCAAGCCCGCGCGTCCCTGCGACGTCCCCGCGGGCGGCACCGCCGATCGCAGGCTCTCCGCCCGTCGCGCCTCGGCGCTCACCGCCGCGGCGCGCGCCGGCTCTTCGGGCAGCACCAGCCGGCGCTCGATCGTGCCGCCGGGGTCGAGGCGCAGCGCCGCCTCGAGCAGCGCCCGCAGCGCCGGCGCATCGTCGGGCACCAGCCACAGCACCGGCCGCGCGGCCACCGGCGCGCGCCGGCTGTGCAGCCGCACGCTGGTGGAGGCGGCGGCCATCACCACCGATTCGCCCGATGCGGCCAGGCTGAGCGCCTGCGGCACGATGCGGCCGCGCACCGTGCGGAACGAGGAAGACAGGCCCACGTCGCGCGCCAGCGCCTCCAGGCGCCGGTGCAGCACGGCCGCCTGCACCTGCATCGCGCGCTCGGCTTCGGACAGGCCGAAGGGGCGGCTGGCGAGCTCGAACAGGCCGGTCTCGGTGGCCGCCGGCCAGCCGGCCAGCCGCAGCAGGTCGTCGTCCTCGACGAACACGCCGGCCAGCTCGACCATGCGGCCCTGCGCCAGGCGGATCGCCGCCCCGATCGCGTCGCTGCAGCGATCGAGCGCATCGACCGCGATCCAGATGCGCGCGGCGGCCGCCTCGGTATTCATTGCCCGCGCTCCGTTCAGCGCCGCCGGCGCCGCTCGCGCGCGGGCAGCGCCAGGAGCTGCTTCTCGCGCAGCTTGCCGTACTGGGCGAGCCGCGCGCGCACGGCGGCGTCGACGTCGTCGCGGCCGGTGAGCAGGCGCAGCGCCTCGTCGACCGTGGCCACGGCATGGACCGCGAACCTGCCCGCGCGCACCGCCTCGACCACGTCCTCGCGCAGCATCAGATGGCGCACGTTGGTGGCCGGGATCAGCACTCCGTGGCGGCCGTCGAGGCCGCGTGCCGTGCACACGTCGAAGAATCCCTCGATCTTCTCGTTGACCGCGCCGATGGCCTGCACGGTGCCGCGCTGGTCGACCGAGCCGGTGACCGCCCACGACTGGTCGATGGCCAGATCGGCCAGCGAGGACAGGATCGCGCACAGCTCGGCGAGCGAGGCGCTGTCGCCGTCGACCGGGCCGTAGGTCTGCTCGAACGCCAGGCTGGCATTGAGCGCGAACGGCTGGCGCGCGGCGTAGCGCGCGGCGAGGAAGGCCGCGAGGATCATCACCCCCTTGGAGTGGATGGCCCCCGACAGCGAAGCCTCGCGCTGGATGTCGATCAGGCTGCCCTCGCCGATGCGGGTGGTGGCGGTGATGCGGGTGGGCTGGGCGAACGACGTCTCGCCCAGCACGTAGACCGACAGCCCGTTGACTTGGCCGGCCTCGGCTCCCTGCGTGTCGATCACGATCGTGCCCTGCAGGATCTGCTCCTGCAGGCGCCGGCGCAGCCGCCCGCCGCGCTCGCGCCGCGCATCGAGCGCCGCCTGCACGTCGGCGCGCGAGACGACGGTGCGCCCGGCCCGCCGCCCCTGCCAGGCGGCCTCGGCGAGCAGGTCGCGCAGCCGGCGCACGTGCAGCGTGAGGCGCTCGCGGTCGCCGGCCTCGCGCGCGGCGTACTCGATCACGCGCGCCACCGCTTCGCGCTCGAGGGGCGGCACGCCGGCCTCCCTGGTCAGCGTCGCGACCAGGCGCGCGTAGGTCGGCAGCGCGCCGTCGTCGATCGCGATGTCGTCCTCGAAATCGGCATCGACCTTGAACAGCTCGACGAACTCCGGGTCCCAGGCCTGCAACAGCGCGTGATGCAGCCGGTCGCCGAACAGCACCACCTTGACGTCGAGCGGGATCGGCTGGGGCTCGAGCGAGACCGCGCTCGCCAGCCCGTACTGCTGGGCCGGCGACTCGATGCGGATCTCGCGCGCGAGCAGCGCACGCTTGAGCGCCTCCCACGAGAACGGCGCCATCAGCAGCTTGCGCAGGTCGAGCAGCAGGTAGCCGCCGTTGGCGCGATGCAGGGCGCCGCCGCGGATGAGGGCGAAGTCGGTCATCAGCGCGCCGAAGCGGGCCACGTGCTCGATGCGTCCGACCAGGTTCTGGCAGGTCGGGTTCTCCTCGCTCACCACCGGCGCTCCGGCACCGTCGTCCTCGACCAGCAGGTTGATCCGGTAGCGGCGCAGCGGCGGCAGCTCGTCGGCCTGCATCGGCTGGGCCTGGCCGCCCTCGGCGCCGGCGCGGAAGATGTCGGCGTTCTCGACCACGTCGCGCGCCACTTCCTGCAGGTAGGCGACCACGCCCGGCAACGCGACGTACTTGCGCACCAGGTCGTCGACCAAGTTGCCGACGGCGAAGGTGGTGACCTCGCGGTTCAGCCGCTTCATCTCGTCGTGGTGCGAGCGCCGCCAGCCCACGGCCTGGCGCAGGATGCGCTGCAGCTTCTCCTGCAGGGCACGGATGGCCTGGGCGATGCGCTCCTTCTCGGGGTCGGGCAGCTTCTCGAACTCTTCCTGCGGCATGACCTCGCCGCCGCGCGCGGGCGCGAACGAGAAACCCGCCGGCGTGCGCAGCAGCACGATGCCCTGGCCCTGCGCCTCTTCGACCAGCTCGCCGAAGGCCTGCTCCTGCAGCGAGGCGAAATGGGCGTCGATCTGCTCGACGCGCGAGCGGTAGTCGTCGCTCTCGAGCACTGCCGGGATGGCGGTGCGCAGCTCCTCGACCAGCTGCTGCATGTCGTCGCGCAGCCGCACGGCGATCGCGCCCGGCAGCCGCAGCGCGATCGGGCGCGTCGGATCGCGGAAGTTGTTGACGTAGCACCAGCGGTCGGGCGGCGCGGCCGCGCCGGCCAGCTCCTGCACCCGGCGCAGGGTCGCCGCGAAGCGCCCGGTCTCGGGAGCGCCCAGCACGAACAGGTTGTAGCCGGGCTGCACGACGCCCAGGGCGAGATCGAGCGCCTCGAGGGCACGCTGCTGGCCGGGCGTGCCCTCGAGCGGGGCGAGCGAGGCGGTGGTTTCGAAATCGAAGGCCTGTGCCGGCCAGCGCCGGGCCAGCTGCTCAGGCGCGAGCCGGGTCATCGGGAGGAACCTCGTCGAAAAGGACGTGCAGATCGTCCTCGCTGAGCGTCTCGCGCTCGAGCAGGCGCGCGGCGCCCGTCTCCAGCCGCCGGCGCTGGGCGCGCAGGATCGAGAGGCTGAGATCGAAGGCATGCGCCACGAGGTCGCGCACGGCGGCGTCGATGCGCTGCGCGGTCTGCTCGGAATAGCGCGGCGGCTGCTCGGGCCACTGCGGGCTGCCGAGCAACGAGGGGCGCGCCGGCTCGTACACCAGCTGGCCGAGCGACGGCTCCATGCCGTACTGCGTGACCATCGTGCGCGCGATGTCGGTCACCTTGACCAGGTCGTCGGCGGCACCGGTGGAAGCCTTGCCGAAGATCAGCATCTCGGCCGCGCGCCCGCCGAGCAGCACCGCCATCTTGTTCATCAGCTCGTCGCGCTGCATGAGGAACCGGTCCTCGATGGGACGCTGGATGGTGTAGCCGAGCGCGCCCACGCCGCGCGGGATGATCGACACCTTGTGCACCACGTCGCCGCCGGTCAGCGCTGCGGCCACCAGCGCGTGGCCCATCTCGTGGTGCGCGACGATGCGCCGCTCCTCCGGATTGAGCAGGCGGTTCTTCTTCTCGAGGCCGGCCACGATGCGCTCGACGGCGCCGGTGAAGTCTTCCAGGGCCACCGCGGAGCGGCCGCGCCGCGTGGCCAGCAGCGCCGCCTCGTTGACCAGGTTGGCCAGGTCGGCCCCCGAGAACCCCGGGGTGAGCGCGGCGATCTTCTCGGGGTCGACATCGGCGGCGAGCTGCACCTTCTTCAGGTGCACCCCCAGGATCTGCACCCGGCCGACGCGGTCGGGCCGGTCGACCAGCACCTGCCGGTCGAAGCGGCCGGCGCGCAGCAGCGCCGGGTCGAGCACCTCGGGGCGGTTGGTCGCGGCCAGCAGCACCACCCCCTTGCTCGGGTCGAAGCCGTCGAGCTCGGCCAGCAGCTGGTTGAGCGTCTGCTCCTTCTCGTCGTGTCCGCCGAGGCCGCCGAAGGCGCCGCGGGCGCGGCCCAGCGCATCGATCTCGTCGATGAAGATGATCGCCGGCGCCTTCTGGCGCGCCTGCTCGAACAGGTCGCGCACGCGCGCCGCGCCCACGCCGACGAACATCTCGACGAACTCCGAGCCGTTGATCGAGAAGAACGGCACCCCTGCCTCGCCGGCCACGGCGCGCGCCAGCAGCGTCTTGCCGGTGCCCGGCGGGCCGATCAGCAGGATGCCCTTGGGCAGCCGGGCGCCCAGCCGCCCGTAGCGGCCGGGATCCTTGAGGAAGCCGACCACCTCGCGCAGCTCTTCCTTGGCCTCGTCCACGCCGGCGACGTCGGCGAAGGTGACGCGCACCCCGGTCTCGACGTAGACCTTGGCCTTGCTGCGCCCGATCGACATCAGGCCGCCGCCCGGGCCGAGGCCGCTACGCTCGGCGAAGCGGCGCATGAGGAACATCCACAGCCCGAAGAAGATCGCCGCCGGGATCACCCAGCCGAGGATGTCGCGCAGCAGCGTGCTCTCGACGACGCCGCGAAACTTGACGTGGTGCTGCTCCAGGCTGTCGGCCAGCGCCGGGTCGATGCGCACGGTGACGAACTGGCTGCGCCCGTTCTGCGGGTGCTTGAAGGTGCCCACGATGCGGTCGGCCGAGACGCTGATCTCTTCGATGTTGCCGGCGTCGAGCTGGGTGAGGAAGTCGCTGTAGGCGAGCGGCTCGACCTGGCGCCAGGCGCGCAATACGTCGTTGATGGCGATCATCGCGATGATCGCGATGACCACGTACCAGACGTTCCACTGGACCTGCTTGGGCGTTGGCATCGGCATGGGCGCTGGGCTCCCGGGAAGCCGCATTCTCGCCCAGTCTGTCGACGCTGTCTCGATTTCCGCGCCGGCCGGTTTCCGCACCTGCCCGTGCGGGGATGGAACGGAGATAGAATTCCGGATACTCTCGCGGTGCCTGCCCGGCCCGCTTCCCACCGCCGTCCGACGCTCCGGAAACCCCGCCGATGAAAATCGAAGACCTGCTCGCCGCCCTCCCCGAACAGGAAGTCACGATCGACGTGCTTCGCGAGAAATACGCCAAGGGCGACGAGTCGAGCGCCCACGAGGTGCGGGTGCGCGTGGCGCGCGCCCTGGCGTCGGTGGAGGCCGAGGCGCGGCGCGAGCACTGGCAGGCCGAGTTCCTGTGGGCAATGGAGAACGGCTTCGTGCCGGCCGGGCGCATCAACTCGGCCGCCGGCACCGACATCCGGGCCACCCTGATCAACTGCTTCGTGCAGCCCATCGGGGATGCGGTCTGGGGTCACGACGCGCAGGGCACGCCCGGCATCTACGCCGCGCTGCAGGAGGCCGCCGAGACCATGCGCCGCGGCGGCGGGGTGGGCTACGACTTCTCCAGCATCCGGCCGCGCGGCGCGCTGGTCAAGGGCACGCTGTCGCGCGCCTCGGGCCCGGTCTCGTACATGCGTGTGTTCGACAAGTCGTGCGAGACGCTCGAGTCGGCCGGGTCGCGGCGCGGCGCGCAGATGGGCGTGATGCGCGTCGACCACCCCGACGTCGAGGAGTTCATCAACGCCAAGAACGACGGCTCGCTGACGAACTTCAACATGTCGGTCGCCGTTACCCACGAGTTCATGCGCGCCGTGGAGAGCGACGGCTCGTTCCAGCTGGTCCACGCGGTGCAGCCCTTCGACGACAACGGCGCCGGCCAGAACGCCGACGGCGCCTGGATCTACCGCACGGTGCGCGCGCGCGATCTGTGGGACCAGATCATGCACTCGACGTACGATCACGCCGAGCCGGGCGTGATCTTCATCGACCGCGTCAACCAGGACAACAACCTCTCGTACTGCGAAGCCATCGCCGCCAGCAACCCGTGCGGCGAGCAGTTCCTGCCGCCCTACGGCTGCTGCGACCTCGGCAGCATGAACCTCACCCGCTTCATCGCCGACCCGTTCGGCGACGCGCCCTCGTTCGACTACGAGCGCTTCCGCCGCGCGGTGACGATCTCGGTGCGCGCCCTGGACAACGTGCTCGACCTCACCATGTGGCCGCTGCAGGCGCAGGAGCGCGAAGCGCAGTCCAAGCGCCGCATCGGGCTGGGCTTCACCGGCCTGGGCAACGCGCTCACCATGATGAAGCTGCGCTACGACAGCGAGGCCGGGCGCGCCTTCGCCGCCGCCATTGCGCAGACCATGCGCGACGTCGCCTACGAGGCTTCGGTGGCGCTGGCCCAGGAGCGCGGGGCGTTCCCGCTCTTCGACGCCGAAGCCTATCTCGCCCAGCCGCACGCCGCCGCGCGCCTGCCCGAGACGCTGCGCGAGCGCATCCGCCAGCACGGTATCCGCAACTCGCACCTGCTGTCGATCGCGCCCACCGGCACGATCTCCATCGCCTTCGCCGGCAACGCCTCGGGAGGCATCGAGCCCGCCTTCTCCTGGACCTACACCCGGCGCAAGCGCATGCCCGACGGCAGCAAGCAGGAGTACGAGGTCGAGGACTTCGCCTACCGCCTGTGGCGCCACCTCGGCCACGACGTCAATGCCCTGCCCGACTACTTCGTCTCGGCGATGCAGATCTCGGCGCTCGACCACATGCGCATGAGCGCGACCGTGCAGCCGTACATCGATTCGGCGATCAGCAAGACCGTCAACGTCGCCGAAGACTATCCCTACGAAGAGTTCAAGTCGCTCTATCTCGAAGCCTGGCGCGCCGGCCTCAAGGGCATCACCACCTACCGCCCGAACTCGGTCATCGGCTCGGTGCTCAGCGTTTCCGGCCCGGCCTCCTCGGCCCAGCAGCCCCAGGACCTGCAGTACGAGCCCGACCGGCGCCTGCGCCTGGAGCGCATCCCGCAGCCGGCACTGTCGTCGCTGCGCTGGCCGAGCCGTCCCAAGCTGGCCGACGGCAACATGGCCTACTCGTACATGGTCGAGCCGCTCGACCGGCGCGCCTCGTTCTGCATCTTCATCGGCCAGACCGAGGAGTCGTATGCCCGCCCCGACGGCAGGCTGCGCAGCGTGCCGTTCGAGACCTGGGTCAACGGCAACGAGCAGCCGCGCGGCCTGGGCGCGATCGCCAAGGCGCTGTCGATGGACATGCGCTCGAACGACCGCGGCTGGCTCAAGCTCAAGCTCGACGCACTGGCGCTCACGCGCGACGAGCAGCCCCTGCAGATGCCCTTCCCGCCGACCGGCGAGGTCCGCTGGACCCCCGGCATCGTGGCCGGCTTCGCCGAGATCGTGCGCTATCGCTGCGAGGAGCTCGGCGTGTTCGAGGCGCTCGACGAGCAGCCCACGCCGATGCTCGACGCGATGATGTTCCGCAAGGAGCCGAAGTCGGGCCCGCTGGGCACCCTGTCGTGGACGGCCGACGTCAGCAACGCGGCCACCGGCGACGACTTCGTGCTCGGCCTGAAGGAGCTGCAGCTGCCCGACGGCACGCGGCGGCCGTACTCGATCTGGCTCTCGGGCGACTATCCGCGCGTGCTCGACGGGCTGTGCAAGCTGCTGTCGATCGACATGTACGTCATCGACGTCAACTGGATCGGCCTGAAGCTGCGCAAGCTGCTCAGCTTCGGCGAGCTCAACGGCTCGTTCTGGGCGCCGGTGCCCGGCGAGGCCCGCCAGCAGATCTGGCCGAGCACGGTGGCCTACGTGGCTGCGCTGCTGCTGCACCGCTTCAAGGTGCTCGGCCTGCTCGACGACGAAGGCCACGCGGTGGGCGGCGCCGGCGCGCTCGCCCTGCCCGACGGCGAGTCGGCGCCGCAGGGCACCGCGGCGCCGCTGATCGCCGGCCAGCCCTGCCCCGCCTGCGGCACCCATGCGTACATCAAGCGCGATGGCTGCATGTTCTGCACCGCCTGCGGGCACCAGGGCGAATGCGGCTGAGCGCCCTCTCCTGACGCGCATGGCAGAACGGATTCTGGTCGTCGACGACGAAGAGGGCATTCGCGACCTGCTCTCGGACTACCTGAGCGGCTTCGGCTACGAGGTGGCCCTGGCCGCCGACGGTGCATCGATGCGCGCAGCGCTGGCGCACACGCCGGTCGACCTGGTCCTGCTCGACCTCGGACTGCCCGGCGAGGACGGACTGACGCTGGCGCGCGAGCTGCGCGAGCAGGCGCACGCGCCCGGCATCATCATCGTCACCGGCCGCGGCCAGCCGGTCGATCGCATCATCGGCCTGGAGCTGGGCGCCGACGACTACGTCGCCAAGCCCTTCGAGCTGCGCGAGCTGGTCGCGCGCATCCGCAGCGTGCTGCGCCGCGTGCGCGGCGAAGGCCCCGCCGCCAAGGCGCTCGATGCGGCCGAGCGCCTGGAGTTCGCGGGCTGGCACATCGACCTCTCGGCGCGCTCGCTCACCGCCCCCGACGGCAGCGACGTGACGCTGACCACCGGCGAGTTCGACCTGCTCACGGCCTTCGTGCGCCATCCCAACCGCGTGCTCTCGCGCGACCGGCTGATGGAGATCATGCATCGCCGCGAGGCCGGGCCGTTCGACCGGGCCATCGACGTGCAGGTCGGGCGCCTGCGCCGCAAGATCGAGCGCGATCCCTCCGACCCCGAGCTGATCAAGTCGGTGCGCGGCGTCGGCTACCTCTTCGCACCGCGCGTCTCGCGCGCCTAGGCGGCCGCCCGTGGAGCACCCGGACCCCGCGCCTGCGGCCGCCGCACCGCCGGACACCCTGCCGCCGGCCGCCGACGCGGCGCCCGTTGCGCCCGCAGGTCCGGCATCCCATGCCGATCCGCAGCTGTTCGAGCAGATCTTCCAGAGCGCGTCGGACGCTCTGCTGGTGGTGGACGACCAGGGCCTGATCCGGCTGGCCAACCGGCAGAGCGAGATCCTGTTCGGCCACCGCGTCGACGAGCTGGTCGGCCGGCCGATCGAGCACCTGATCCCGCCCCGCTTCCGCGACGACCACCGGCGCCATCGCAGCGTCTACGCCGCCCGCCCCGAGTCGCGCCCGATGGGCATGAACCTCGCGCTGTGGGCGCAGCGCGCCGACGGCCACGAGTTCCCGGTCGAGATCGGGCTGAGCCCGTTTCGCCATGGCGCGACGGCGATGGTGTGCGCAGCCATTCGCGACGTGAGCGACCTGCGGCGCACCCAGGACCTGCTCGCGCGCGCGCGCCAGTCCAACGCCGTGGCCGACTTCGGACGCCTGGCGCTGGCGAGCAAGGACCTCGATCTGATCCAGCAGGAGGCCTGCCGGCTGGTCGGGCGCCATCTCGGCGTCGGCTGCGCGCTGGTGGCCCGGCGCGAGCACGCCGGCGCACCGTTCCAGATCGGCGCGAGCCTGGGTTTCGACGACGACATGCGCACGGCCATCGTGTCGCGGCTCGACGGCTATTGCGCGACGCCAGCCGGATCGACCGACCAGCCGGTAGTGCTGGGCGAGTCGGAGCGGGACGACGCGGGCGGCGAATCCGCCGAACCCCCGCTGCAGGGGGCGATGCTGTGCGCGATCCCCGGCGAGGACTTCTGCCCGGGAGCCCTGGTGGCCGGCGCCCGCCACACGCGCAGCTTCACGCGCGACGACGCGAACTTCCTCCAGGCGCTCGCCAACATCCTGGGCGCGGCGCTGCAGCGCGAGCGCACCGAGCAGCAGCTGTTCCAGGCGCAGCGGCTCGAGGCGCTCGGCCAGCTCACCGGCGGGGTGGCGCACGACTTCAACAACCTGCTCACGGTGGTCTCGGGCAATCTGCAGATCCTCGAGGAGCGGGTGGCGGTCGACGCGCTGTCGGCACGGCTGGTCAAGGCGGCGCTGCGCGCCACCGGGCGCGGGGCCGATCTCACCCGCAAGCTGCTCGCCTTCTCGCGGCGCCAGACGCTGCAGCCGCGGGCGATCGAGGTGCGCCAGCTGCTGGTGTGGCTGGCCGACATCCTGCGCCGCACGCTGGGCGCGCACATCGACGTGCAGGCGCGCGTCGGCGACGGATTGCCCTCGATCAAGGCCGACCCGGGCATGCTCGATACGGCGCTGCTCAACCTCGCGGTCAACGCGCGCGACGCGATGCCCGACGGCGGGCTGCTCACCCTCGAGGCGCGCGCGGAGGTGCTCGACGCCGGCTTCGCCGCGCGCGAGGACGGCCCGGCTCCGGGCCGCTACGTGATGATCGCGGTCACCGACACCGGCACCGGCATGCCGCCCGACGTGCGTGCGCGCGCCTTCGAGCCGTTCTTCACCACCAAGGAAAGCGGCAAGGGCAGCGGCCTGGGCCTGAGCCTCGTCTACGGCTTCGTCAAGCAGTCGGGCGGCCACATCCAGGTGCAGAGCGAGCCGGGCGTGGGCACCAGCATCCGGCTCTACCTGCCCACCGACGAGCAGGCCGGGGCGCACCGCGTCGCGGGGCACGCCGATGCCGGGTACCGCGGCGGCAACGAAACGATACTGGTGGTGGAAGACGACGAGGGCGTGCGCGAGGTCGCCGTCGCCTTCCTGCGCCGGCTCGGCTACCGGGTCCTGCAGGCGCCCGATGCGCCGCACGCGCTCGCGCTGCTCGAGAGGGAACGCGACATCGACCTGCTGTTCAGCGACATCGTGCTGCGCGGCGACGTGAACGGCCCGGCGCTTGCACGGGAAGCGCTCGCGCTGCGCCCCGGCCTGCGCGTGGTGTTCGCATCGGGCTATGCACCCGACGCGCTGCCGCTGCGCGAGGCGCTCGATCGCCGCGTCGAGCTGCTCTCCAAGCCCTATCGCATCGACCAGCTGGCCCGCATGCTGCGCCGCGCGCTCGATGAGGCCCCGCTCGCCGAGCCGCGGGAACCGCCGCCGGCCGATTCATAGCAGCCAGCATTCCCGCCCCAGGACCTGGCGGCGGCGCGGGCCGGATTCGACGCCGACAGCCTCGCAGGAGCCTCCTAGGCTGCCTCGCGTTCGCGCCGCAGGTCGGTGCGCCCGATCACCCCGCGCAGCGCCGCCATGGCAACGATGCCGATCTCGCGATTGCGCACCTCGATCAGGCCCTCCACCTGGAAGCGCGACAGGATGCGGCTCACCGTCTCGAGCTTCAGGCCGAGCAGGCTGCCGATCTCCTCGCGCGTCATGCGCAGCATGAAGCGATGTGCCGAGAAGCCGCGCGCCGCCATGCGCTGCGACAGGTTGATGAGGAAGGCCGCCAGCCGCTCTTCCGCGCGCATCGAGCCCAGCAGCAGCATCAGCGAACGCTCGCGATGGATCTCGCCTGCCAGCATGCGGAACAGCTCGCGCTGCAGGGCAGGATCGCGGCAGGCGAGCGCATCGAGCTCCGCGAACGGGATCTCGATCACTTCGCCGTCTTCGAGCGCGACCGCGTCGCCCGCATAGGTCTCGGCGCCGATGCCCTCGAGCCCGAGCACTTCGCCGGCCATGTGGAAGCCGGTGATCTGTTCGCGACCGTCCTCGGTGAGCAGCACCGACTTGAACGAGCCTGCGCGGATCCCGTACAACGCATGGAAGCTCGCGCCGACGCGGTACAGGAACTCGCCGCGCCGGATGCGCCGCGGCGTGCCGCCAACGCATGCCAGCAGCGTATCCAGGTCGGAGGTCAGCGATTCCCCGGCGACCATGCGCTGCGGGTGGATCCGAGTGGAGGGTACGGCACGCATGAACGGATTCGACATCTCGGCATCCTCTTGGCAACGCATTCGAACGAGTCGATGCGGATCCGGCGATCCGGCACCTTCGACAAGGTACCCGTCCCGGCCGCCGCGCCGATGGCCGTCCGGCTACGGACGGTAACGATTTGTAACGCCTGGCGTCCGCCGGTGGCAGGCGTGTCGCGTGCGGCCTGCCATAATCGTCAGCATGGATTCCTCCGCGCTCCTCGGCACCCGGCTCGGCGAAGCGACCGAGCTCGAGCTGCTGAAGATCTTCGCGACCAGCATCGCCATCGGGCTGCTGATCGGGCTCGAGCGCGAGCGCCATGCCGAGGCGAGCTCCGGCCTGCGCACCTTCGCGCTCACGGCGCTGCTCGGCACCGCCTGTGCGATGCTGGCCGAGGCGGCGCGCGCCGTGTGGCTGCCCGCGGCTGCCCTGGTGATGCTGGGGGCCATGTCGATCGCCGCGCAGTATCGCAACAGCGAGCGCCGGGGCACCGAGGCCGACCCCGGCACCACCACCACCGTGGCCCTGTTGGTGTGCTTCGCGCTCGGCATGATGGTCTGGTACGAGCTCACCGCCCTGGCCGCTTCGCTCGCCGTGGGGGTCACCGCCCTGCTCCACTTCAAGCCCGAGCTCGAGGGCATGAGCGCGCGCGTGACGCGGCGCGACATGCTGTCCATCCTCCAGTTCGGCGCGCTCAGCCTGGTGGTGCTGCCGGTGCTGCCCGACCGCGGCTACGGCCCGCACGAGGCGCTCAACCCGTCACAGATCTGGATGATGGTGGTGCTGATCTCCGGCGTCAGCCTGGCGGGCTACCTGGCGCTGCGCATCGCCGGCTCGCGCGGCCTGCTGCTGATCGGCCTGTTCGGGGGCCTGGTCTCCTCGACCGCGACCACGCTCACCTATGCGCGCCGCGCCCGCGAGGAACCCGGCCAGGCCGGCACCGCCCCGGCGATCGTGCTGATCGCCGGGGCGGTCGTGTTCGTGCGCATCGCCGTGCTCGCGGCCGCACTCGCGCCGCCGCTGCTCGGCCTGCTCGGCGCGGTGCTGGCCGCGGGCTTCGTTCCGATGGCGCTCGCCGGTCTGCTGGCGCTGCGCCGCCTGCCGCAGGAATCGCCCGCGGCCGCGCTGCAGGTGCGCAATCCGGCCGAGCTGCGTACCGCCCTCTCCTTCGGCGCCTTCTATGCGCTGGTGCTGCTGCTGGCGGCCGAGCTCACGCATCGCCTGGGCAGCACCGGTCTGTACGTCATCGCCTTCGTGTCCGGCCTGAGCGACGTCGACGCGGTCACGCTCACCGGCCTGCGCCTGCACACGGTCGGCAGCATCCCCGCGGCGCAGGTCGTGATTGCCATTGCGGTGGCACTCTGTGCCAATATCATGCTGAAGTTCGCGTTGGTGGGTTCGGTGGGCGGGCAGGTTCTCGCGCGCCGCTGTGCGCCGGGCTTCGCGGCGAGCGCGGCGGGCCTGCTGGCGGCGATCGCCGCCGTGCAGCTCGGGGTGGACGGTGCCGCGCTTGCGCTTCGTCAATGACGCAAGCATGGTCAGGATCTACGATCGAAAATCACTTCACTGTGCGCAAGGAGGCCTGGCATGTACAAGCACCTGCTGGTTCCGACCGACGGCTCCAAGCTCTCGACCGATGCCGTGGAGCGGGCGATCCAGTTCGCGAAGGAGACCGGCGCACGCGTGCTCGCCCTGCACGTGATGCCCGAGTACATCCCGCCGGCGTTCGCCGAGTTCCCGGCCGCCGGACAGGCATCGTTCGCCGAGTTCATGAAGGCCACCGAGGAGACGGCCGCCACCGTCCTGGGCGCGGCCAGCCAGGCGGCGCAGGCCGCCGGCGTGCAGTGCGAGACGATGTCGGTCCGGCACACCCAGCCCTATCGCGCGATCATCGACGTGGCCCGCGAGAAGGGCTGCGACCTGATCTTCATGGCTTCGCACGGCCGACGCGGCCTGAGCGCCCTGGTGCTCGGCAGCGAGACCAACAAGGTCCTGACGCACTCGAGCATCCCGGTGCTCGTGTTTCGCTGATGGCTTCCCCCGTTCCGGAACCGCAGGGAGAACGACACATGGATTCGATCGAACGCATCGAGGCATCACGACAGAAGCTGGCCGAGGAGATGCGCACGCTGGTCGGCGATGCCGAAGACGTGCTCAAGGCCGCTGCCAAGCAGGGCGGCGAATATCTCGGTGCCGCGCGCGAGCGCCTCGAGCGCAGCGTGAGCGTCGCCAAGGCGGAGCTCGCCGACGCGGAGCAGGCCCTGGTCGCGCGTGCACGCCGGCATGCCCGCGAGACCGACGAGTACGTCCACGACCATCCATGGAGCGCGATCGGCGTCGCCGCCGGCGCCGGGCTGCTGATCGGGCTGCTGATCGGCAGGCGCTGAGCGCCGCAGCCGCGCAGCGCTCGCGATGAGCCCGCCGGACGAACCCGCCGGCCTGGCGGCACGAGTGCAGGCCGTGCTGGCGGGGCTGATCGAGATCGTCGCTACGCGCATCGAGCTCGCCGGCTCGGACATCGAGCTGCAGCTCGAGCGACTGCGCAGCGCCGCCCTGCTGGCCCTGGCGGGCCTGCTGCTGCTGGCGCTCGCCCTGATCTTCGGCTCGGCCTTCGTCATCGTGATCTTCTGGGAGACGTACCGGCTCGCCGCGATCGCCGGCGTCACGCTGGTGTACGCAGCGGCCGGCATCGCCTGCCTGCTCGTCGCGCGCCGTCGCATGCGCGACAGCCCGAAGCCCTTCGAGGCGACCATCGCCGAGCTGCAGCACGATCTTTCGCGCCTGCGGCGCTGAGAAGGTGTGAACGAATCCGCCATGACGCAAGCGGCCCGTTCCGCCCCGGCACCCGAGAGCGCTGCGCAGCGACAGGCACGCCTGCGGCTGCGCAGCACGCACCAGCGCGATACGCTCGAGGCCGACTGGCAGCGCATCGAGCCGACCCTGTCCGCTGTCGACGCGGCCCTGGCGCGCCTGCGCCGGCTACGCCGGCATCCGGTCGCGCTCGGGTTGGCGACCCTCTCGGCCACCGGCCTGCTCGCCGGCGGCCGCGGCAGGCGCCTGCTCGGCCGCGTACGCACGGGATGGCGCCTGGCTGCGGGCGCATCCGTCCTGTTGACGCTGTGGCGGGCCCTACCGCCTCCCGCCTCGCTCCCAGCCTGGCCGCCCGCCTCGCCAGCCGGCTCGCGGGCGCGGTCCTCGCGGCGAGCTGGAGCGCCGCGCTCACCCTGACGCTACCGGCCGAGGCCGCCGATGTGCGCGCTGCACCGCCCGCGGCCGTGCACGCCGCAACGCCGAAGGAGGCGCCGGCCCTCCTCGAGGCGCGCGTGCTGCAGGTCTACGACGGCGATTCCCTGCTGGTGCGCGGCGCCGGGCAGCGGCCGTACGGCGTGCGGCTCGCCGGCATCGATGCGCCGGAGCGCGCACAGCCCCATGCCGACGCGTCGCGTCGTGCCTTGCAGGCGCTGCTGCACGGGCGCGACGTGCGCATCGAGCCGCTGAAGGTCGACCTCTACGGACGGACGGTGGGCCGGGTGTTCGTGGCCAGCCGCGACGCCGGCATGGCCCAGCTGCGAGCCGGGCTGGCGTGGCATTTCGCGCGCTACGACACCGATCTTCCGTCGCGCGTGGCGCGGCGCTACGCGCGAGCCGAGCGGCAGGCGCGGCTGCAGCGCATCGGGCTGTGGCGCGACGAGGCGCCGCTGCCGCCCTGGGAGCACCGGGCGCGCATGCGCGGCGTCACGGATAAAGGCGCCGGCGCAGCGTCTCGTACAGCACGACCCCGGCGGCGACCGACACGTTCAGGCTGGCCACCCGCCCGGCCATCGGGATGCGCACCAGCGCATCGCAGCGCTCGCGCGTGAGCCTGCGCATGCCGCGGCCCTCGGCCCCCAGCACCCAGCCCACCGAGGCAGGAAGAGGCGCCTCGTAGAGCGCGTCCGGCGCCGCGTCGTCGGTGCCGATCAGCCGGATGTCGCGCTCGGCGATCGCGTCCATGGCGCGCGCGAGGTTGGTCACCATGATGTAGGGGACGCTCTCGGCCGCGCCGCTGGCGGTCTGCATCGCGACCTCGGTGAGCGCGCAGGCGTGGTCCTTGGGGGCGATCACCGCCGCCGCACCGGCGCCGTCGGCCACGCGCAGGCATGCGCCGAGGTTGCGCGGATCGGTCACGCCGTCGAGCAGCAGCAGGGTGAGCGGCGTGCTCGCCGCATCGAGCAGCGCCTCGAGCGTGAGCGTGGGCGCAGTGGCCTCGACCATCGCCACCACGCCCTGATGGCGCCTGCCCGGGCACAGCCTGGCGATGCGCGCGGCGGGCACGAAATGCGGCCGCACCCCGCGCTCCCGGGCCAGCCCGACCAGCTCGCGCACGCGCGCATCGTCGCGCCCGTCGTCGATGTAGAGCTCGCCGACGCTCTCGGGCGCGCGCCGCAGTCGCGCCATCACCGCGTGAAAGCCGTGGATCAGCAAATGCCTTCCTCCGTTGCTACCGTCCCGGCTCGGCCGCAACGCTCAAAGCGCGCCGCCGCGACCATGCCGCTTCGATCGTCCCGCACTAACCGTATCGCCTCACCCGCGCCGCTTGCGCCGCGGCGCGGCCGAGGCGGTCGGGCCGCGCTTGGCCGCCAGACGCTCGGCACGCGCGCGGCGCGCCGCCTCGCTCATGGGCTTGGCTGCCTTGCGCGTCTTGCGCTCCGCGGCCGGTCCCGTCGCGGACCGCGCACCACCGGTCTTCGAGGCCGCCCTGCCGGGAGCCGGCTTCGCCTCCGCGCCGCGTGCCGCGGCAGCGCGCGGCGCGCCGCCGGCCTCGGGCAGAGCGGAGGAAGCGTGCGGCGAGGCGGCGGCGCGTGCCTGGCCGCGTGCCGCCTCGTCGTCCGCCTCGCGCTGGCGCATGCGCTTCAAGGCGCGGAAATCGACCCGCTCGACCAGTCTGAACTCGATGCGCCGAGCCTCGAGATCGACGCGCGACACCTGCACGTCGAGCTCGTCGGTGAGCCGGAAGCGCCGGCCGGTACGCTCGCCGCGCAACTCGTGGGTGGTCTCGTTGAACTGGAAGTACTCGCTGCCGAGCTCGGACACGTGCACCAGCCCCTCGACATAGAGTTCGTTGAGCGTCACGAACACCCCGAACGGCGCGACGCCGGTGATGCGGCCGGCGAACTGCTCGCCCACGCGCTCGCGCACGTACATGCACTTGAGCCACGCCTCGACGTCGCGCGACGCCTCGTCGGCACGCCGCTCGTTGTTGGAGCACACCACGCCGAGCATCTGCCAGGTTTCGTGCTCGCTCTCGGGCGTCGGGGCGGTGGCCTCTCCGCCGAACTTCGGCACGAAGCGCGCGCCGCCCAGCAGCGCCTTGATCACGCGGTGGGTGAGCAGGTCGGGATAGCGGCGGATGGGCGAGGTGAAGTGCGCGTAGGCGCCATAGGCCAGCCCGAAGTGCCCGCTGTTGTCGGGTGAGTAGACCGCCTGCTGCATCGAGCGCAGCAGCATCGTCTGCAGCAGCTCCGCGTCGGGGCGCGCGCGCACCTGCGCCGCCAGCGCGGCGTAGTCGCGCGGCGTGGGGTCCTCGCCTCCGCCGAGCGACAGCCCGACGGTGCGCAGGAATTCGCGCAAGGCCTGCAGCCGCTGCGACGTCGGGCCCTCGTGCACGCGATACAGGCCGGGATGGCGGCTGCGGCGCATGAAATCGGCGGTGCACACGTTGGCCGCCAGCATGCACTCCTCGATCAGCCGGTGCGCGTCGTTGCGCTGGCTGGGCACGATGCGCTCGATGCGCCCTGCCGGGTCGCACACGATCTTCGTCTCCACCGTCTCGAAATCGATCGCGCCGCGCGCCTGGCGCGCCGCCGCCAGCGCGCGGTACAGCTCGTGCAGGTTGCGCAGGTGCGGCAGCAGCGCGGCGCGCGGCGCGGGCAGCGCCGGTGCCGCCCCGCCCGAGAGCATCGACCACACCTCGTCGTAGGTGAGCCGCGCCGCGGAGTGCATCACCGCCTCGTAGAACTGGTAGGCACGGATGTGGCCGCGCGGGCCGATCACCATGTCGCACACCAGCACCAGCCGGTCGACCTGCGGGTTGAGCGAGCACAGCCCGTTGGAGAGCTTCTCGGGCAGCATCGGGATGACGCGGCGTGGAAAGTACACCGAGGTGCTGCGCTCGAGCGCCTCGCGATCCAGCGCGTCGTCCGGCTTCACGTAGTGCGAGACGTCGGCGATCGCGACGATCAGCCGGAAGCCGTGCGCCCGGCGCGTGCGTGCGCCGCCCGCGCCCGTTCCGCCGGCGGCGCCGGCCTCGCCCGCGCCGGCCCCGGCTTCGTCGTGCGCATCGGCCTCGCGTGCCCCGATCGACTCGCCGCGCGTGGCCACGGCATCGATCGGCTCGCAGTAGACCGCGTCGTCGAAGTCGCGCGCGTCCTCGCCGTCGATGGTCACCAGCGGCACGTCGCGCAGGTCGACGCGGCCGGCGAGATCGGCGCGGCGCACCGCGCCCGGCAGCTTCGCGGCCAGCGCGGCGGCCGCTTCGCCGAAACGGTGCGGCACGTCGAACTTGCGCACCGCGATCTCGATCTCCATGCCCGGGTCGCCGATCTCGCCGAGCACCTCGACCACGCGCCCGATCGGCGGCCCCTGCCCGCTGGGCGGCTCGACGATCTCCACGCTCACCACCTGCCCCTGCTGCGCGCGCTGCGTGTCGCCCGGCGGGATCAGGATGTCGTGCTTGATGCGCTGGTCTTCCGGCACCACGATGTGCACGCCGCGCTCGTTCAGGAAGCGCCCGACCAGGCGGCGATGGGCGCGCTCGGTGACCTCGACGATGCGGCCCTCGGGCCGGCCGCGCGAGTCGTAGCCGGTGCACTTGACCAGCACGCGGTCGCCGTGCATCACCTTCTGCATCTCGCGCGGCGACAAAAACACGTCGGGGCCGCCGGCGTCGGGAATGAGGAAGCCGAACCCGTCGCGATGGCCCTGCACGCGGCCGGCGGTGAGGTCGAGCTTGCTGGCCAGCAGCAGCACGCCCTTGCGGTTGGGCAGCAGCTGGCCGTCGCGCTCCATGGCCTGCAGGCGCCGGCCGAGGTTCTCGATGTGCGTCGAGGGCACGCCCAGGCGCTCGGCCAGCTCGGCCGGCGTCATCGGCACGCCCGCCGCGCGCAGGCACTCGAGGATCGCCTCGCGCGTCGGCGCGAACCAGGCTGCGCTCCTCACGGGCTCACCGGAAATTTGACAAACGCGACCGGTCCATTAAACTGGCGGGCTCTGCTGGCGGTCGTACCCGGCCGCCGCCTGCGGGAAATGCCCTGCGGGCCCGTCGCCCAGATGGCGGAATTGGTAGACGCACCAGGTTCAGGTCCTGGCGGTGGCAACACTGTGGAGGTTCGAGTCCTCTTCTGGGCACCAATGCGAATGCCTGCGCGAGCAGGCATTTCTTTTTGGGCATCCCTCTTTCGGCCGCCGGCGTTCATCGATCGCGGCACGCCTTCAGCTCGGCCGGCCGCATGTGGTCGTACTCCTCGAAGGGCTGATGGATCCACGGATTGGCCGGCAGGTGCTCGACGAAGTAATCAGGCGTGGCCACCGACGCGCCCTTGCGCCATAGTACCGCCGATCGAATCTCGTGCAGCCGCGCATGGCGTTCGCGCAGCGCCGGCAGCACGTGCAGCAGCGTCTCGCCGGAATCGACCAGGTCGTCCACCAGCAGCCAGCGCGGCCCCGGCAGCGGCCGGGCCGATGCCAGGTGCTCGCCGATCAGCAGCGCGTCGCGCCGGGTACCTGCATCGGCGCGATACGAGCTGGTGAACAGCACGCCGAGCGGCTTGTCGAACAGCCGCGAGAACACGTCGCCGATGCGCAGGCCGCCGCGCGCCAGGCACACCACCGCATCGAAGCTCCAACCCGACTCCCACACCTGCAGGGCCAGCCGCTCGATCAGCCGGTGGTACTCGTCCCAGGAGACGTGGAGATCGTTCATCGGCACCCGATCGGGACGCGCAGCAGGTTCATTCACGCGTTCAGTGGAAGGGATGGCGCAGCAGGATGGTCTGGTCGCGATCGGGGCCGGTGGAGATCATGTCGATGGGCGCGCCGGCCGCCTCGGAGAGCCGCTCCAGGTAGCGCCGCGCATTGAGCGGCAGCGCCGACCACTCGCGCACGCCCACCGTGCTCTCGCTCCAGCCCGGCATCTCCTCGTAGACGGGCTCGCACTCGGCCACGGCGTCGGCGCCGAAGGGCAGGATGCCCACGGTGCTGCCCTTGCGCCGGTAGCCGGTGCACAGCTTGACCGCCGGCAGGCCGTCGAGCACGTCGAGCTTGGTGACCACCAGGCCCGAGAGGCCGTTGAGCTGGATCGAGCGCGCCAGCGCCGGGGCATCGAACCAGCCGCAGCGGCGCGGGCGGCCGGTGACCGAGCCGAACTCCTTGCCGACGCTGGCCAGGTGCCGGCCGACCTCGTCGTGCAGCTCGGTGGGGAACGGCCCGGCGCCGACCCGCGTGGCGTAGGCCTTGACGATGCCCAGCACGTAGTGCAGCGACTGCGGCCCGACGCCGGCGCCCGCAGCGGCGTGCCCGGCCACGCAGTGGCTGCTGGTGACATAGGGGTAGGTGCCGTGGTCGACGTCGAGCAGCGCGCCCTGCGCGCCCTCGAACAGCAGCGGCACGCCGCGCGCCATCTCCTGCGCCAGCAGCGCCGGCACGTCGGCCAGCATGGGCGCGATGCGCTCGCCCAGCGCCAGCGTCTCCTCTGCCACGCGCTCGCCGTCCAGCGGCTCGGCTCCGAGGTAGTGCTTCAGGGTGAAGTTGTGCAGATCGAGCACCTCGGCCAGGCGCTCGCGAAAGCGCGCTGGATCGGCCAGGTCGGCGATGCGCAGCGCGCGCCGCGCGGCCTTGTCCTCGTAGGCCGGACCGATGCCGCGGCCGGTGGTGCCGATGCGGGCCGCGCCGCGGCGCGCCTCGCGCGCCTGGTCGAGCGCCACGTGGTAGGGCAGGATCAGCGCGCAGGCCTCGCTGATGCGCAGCCGCGGACGCACCGACACGCCGACCGACTCCAGCTCGTCGATCTCCTGCAGCAGGGCCGAGGGCGACACCACCACACCGTTGCCGATGTAGCACACCACGCCCTCGCGCAGGATGCCCGAGGGGATCAGCCTCAGCACCTGCCTGCGCCCGCCGATCACCAGCGTGTGCCCGGCGTTGTGGCCGCCCTGGAAGCGCACCACGCCGCGTGCGGTATCGGTGAGCCAGTCGACGACCTTGCCCTTGCCTTCGTCGCCCCACTGAGTGCCGATGATGACCACGTTCTTTGCCATGACTCGATCCTGCTTGGCGCCTGCGGCGCGCTATCGGGTTGCGCCGCCGCGCGGGCGCACCACCCAGCGCCCCTCGTGCAGCACCAGGTCGCGGTCGCAGGTGAATTCCTGCTGTCGCTGTTCGTTGCCCGGCAGCGCCTGGATGACGATCTCGCCGCCGGCGCGCAGCGCGGCCACGGTCTCGATGAGCGCCGCGTCGTCGGACCACGGCGCGCAGATCGCGGGTGCGGGCGGTTCTTCGTCGCGCAGCCCGGCCAGGGCGCGCAGCTCGATCGAGAAGCCGGTGGCCGGCCGCGCGCGGCCGAAGGCGCGCCCGACGTTGTCGTAGCGCCCGCCGCGGGCGATGGCGTAGGGCAGACCTTCGACGTAGGCGGCGAAAGCGATGCCGCTGTGGTAGCGATAGCCGCGCAGGTCGGCCAGGTCGATCGAGGGCTCCACGCCCGGCCAGCGCGCCCACAGCGGCGAGGCGCACAGGCGCTCGAGCTGCTCGAGCGCCGCCGCGACCGGCTGCGCCTGCGGCAGCAGCGTGCGCGCGCGCGCGAGCACCGCCGGGGGCTCGCCGGCACGCACGCGGCCGTGCAGCTGCAGCAGCGCGCGCAGCGGCGCGTGCAGGCCCGCCGGGGCGCCGGCGAGCCAGTCGTCCAGCCCCGGCGCGTCCTTGCCCTGCAGCAGCGCATAGAGCGCATCGATCTCGGATTCCTCGATCGGGCCTTCGAGCGCCAGCAGCGCCGGCACGATGGCCGCATGGCACAGGTCGATGCGCACGCGCTCGATGCCGGCCGCGCCGAGCGAGCGCACCAGCAGGTCGATCACTTCCAGGTCGGCCTCGATGCCGGCGTGGCCGTACAGCTCGGCGCCGGCGTGGATGGGCTCGCGGGTGGCCAGCAGGCCCTGGGCGCGCGTGTGCAGCACCGAACCGGCGTAGCACAGGCGCGCCACGCCCTCGCGGTTGAGCAGGTGCGCGTCGATGCGCGCGACCTGCGGCGTCATGTCGGCGCGCACGCCCAGCGTGCGGCCCGAGAGCTGGTCGACCAGCTGGAAGGTGCGCAGCCCGAGGTCCCTGCCCGAGCCGGTGAGCAGCGAATCGAGGTGCTCGATGAGCGGCGGCATGACCAGCTCGTAGCCGTACGAGCGGTACAGGTCGAGCAGGCGTCGGCGCAGCTCCTCGATGCGACGCGCCTCCGAAGGCAGGACGTCGGCGATGCTCTCGGGCAGCAGCCAGCGCATGGTGGGCATCTCGGGCAACCTGAGTCGGCTAGATCAGCAGCAGCGCGGCGCCGATCAGCGCCGAGCCGAAGCCGACGAAGCGGATCTGGCCGTCGCGCAGGCGCGCGACCTGCAGGAACACCTCGCGCCAGCGCGCCGGCGCCAGCAGCGGCATCAGCCCCTCGAGGATCAGCACCAGGCCGATCGCCCGCAGCCAGTCTTCGAACGCCATCGTTCCGTCCCCGGCCGCAGCTCAACGCGGCCGGTCGGCCGGCGCCCTGAAGTACTTGAAGAAGTCGGACGACGGGTCGACCACCAGCAGGTCGCTGCGCCCGTGGAACGAGGCGCGATAGGCTTCCAGGCTGCGGTAGAAGGCGGCGAACTCCGGGTTCTGGCCGAACGCGGCGCCGAACAGGCTCACCACGCGGGCGTCGCCCTCCCCCTTGGTACGCTGCGCCTCGCGGTAGGCCTCGGCGAGGATGACCTCGCGCTGGCGATCGGCGTCGGCGCGGATCTTCTCGGATTCGGCCGAACCGGTAGCACGGCGCTCGTTGGCGACCTGCTTGCGCTCGGATTCCATGCGGGCGAACACCCGCTCGGACACCTCGGGCGCGAAATCGACGCGCTTGAGCCGCACGTCGACGATCTGCACGCCGATCTGGCGCGAATCCTCGTCGACCTTGGCGCGCACGCTTTCGTCGACCTGCTTGCGCGAGCCGGAGATCATGTCGGACACGGTGCGCCGCGCCACCTCGTTGTTCAGCGAGTCGCGCAGGCTGCGGTTGATCCGGTCGACGGCGACCTGCTGGCTGCCCGAGACCGAGCGCACGAAGGTGCGCGGATCGACGATGCGCCACTTCACGAAGGTGTCGATCATCACGTTGAGCTTTTCCGACGTGATGAAGCGATCGCTCTCGGCGGTGTCGATGGTGAGGATGCGCTTGTCGAAATACACCACGTTCTGGAACGGCGGGGGCAGCTTGAAGTACAGCCCCGGCTTGTCGATGACCTGGCGGATCTCGCCCAGCGCGTACACCACCGCGAACTGGCGCTGATCGACCACGAAGATGCACGACAGCAGCACCACCAGCGCGACGATGATTGCGACCAGGATGGGAACGATTCTCTGCATGATCGGGTTCTCGTTCGCCTCAGCGGCTGTCGCGCTCGCGATTGCGCAGCGAATCGGGGCGCGTGCCCGCGGGTGCGTTCTCGCCCGACGGCGGCGCGGCAGGCGCGGCGGGCGGGCGGGCCCCGCGCGCGCCATCGGCCTGCTGCAGCAGCCGGTCGAGCGGCAGGTACAGCAGGTTGCTGCCGGCGCGCGAATCGACGTAGACCTTGCTGGTGTTGGCGAAGATCTCCTGCATCGTCTCGAGATACATGCGCTCGCGCGTGACCTGCGGCGCCTTGCCGTACTCGGCGAGCACCTGCTTGAAGCGGCTGGTGTCGCCCTCGGCGGCGGCCACCACGCGCTGGCGATAGCCGTTGGCCTCCTCGATCAGCCGCGCGGCGTTGCCGCGCGCCTTCGGGATCACGTCGTTGGCGTAGGCCCGGCCCTCGTTGATCAGGCGCTCGCGGTCCTGGGCGGCCTTGTTGGCGTCTTCGAAGGCGGCCTGCACCTGCTCGGGCGGCTGCACCTGCTGGATGGTCACGTCGACGATCGAGATGCCCGACTGGTACTGGTCGAGCAGCGTCTGGATCTGCTTGCGCGCGCCCTGCGCCACCTGCTCCTTCTCCTCGTAGAGCACCTGGTCGACGCCGGTGCGCCCGACCACCTCGCGCATGGCGGTCTCGGCCGTCTGGCGCACGATCTCCTCGGGCACGGCGCCGAAGTTGTTGTTGAACAGGTAGGCCTGGGGGTCGCCCACGCGGTACTGCACGGTGAACTGCATGTCGACGATGCTCTGGTCCTGCGTGAGCATGAGCGACTCGCGCAGCGTCTTGTTGCGCACCGCGTTGCGGTAGCCCACCTCGACCGTGCGCAGCTGCTGCACGTTGACGATCTCGTTGGTCTCGATCGGGTACGGCATGCGCCAGGTGAAGCCCGCGCGGTCGATGACCTGCTCGAACTTGCCGAAGCGCAGCACGATCGAGGCCTGGCCTTCCTGGACGATGTAGAAGCCGCTGCCCAGCCACAGCAGCAGCGCCACCAGCACCAGCAGGCCGACGCCGGCACCGGCACCCTTGAACGAGGCGCCGCCGTTGCCGCCCGAGGGCGGCTGCGAAGACCCGCCGCCGCGCCGGAACATGCCGTTCAGGCGCCGGTTGAAGTCGCGCCACAGCTCGTCGAGATCGGGCGGGCCATCGCCGCCCGGACGCTGCGGCGGGCGCTGGTCACCGCCGCCGCCGCGACCCCAGCCGGGATCGTTGAGCGAGAAGATCGAGCGGACGGACTTCCACATATTGGACGGAACGAGAGAGGGTGGATTCAAGCCGCGCGAGGCGCGGCAGGCTCATCGGGGGCGGCCGCCTGCGCGGGTTCGGACAGCGCGGCGGGCGCGTCGCCGCGTTCGCCGCGCGCGCGCGCATCGCGCCAGACCAGCACCTGCTCGTCGATCGCGCGGCGCAGCAGATCCAGCCCCTCGCCCGACACGGCGCTGACCCAAACCCTGTCGATCCTACCATAGCGGTCGAGCGCGACGCCGGGTGCCCGGCCGGTGCAGTCGATCTTGTTGTGCACGAGGATGCGCGGCACCTCGGCGGCGCCGATCTCCGCGAGCACGCGATCGACCTGCGCGAGCTGCTCGTCGCGGTCCGGCGCCGAGGCGTCGACCACGTGCAGCAGCAGGTCGGCCTGCGCGGTTTCCTCGAGCGTGGCGTTGAACGCGTCGACCAGCTGGTGCGGCAGATCGCGCACGAAACCGACCGTGTCGGAGACCACCGCCTCGGTGCCCGAGGGCAGGCGCAGGCGGCGCGTGAGCGTATCGAGGGTGGCGAACAGCTGATCGGCGGCGTAGCTGCCGGCGCCGGTGAGCGCGTTGAACAGCGTGGACTTGCCGGCATTGGTATAGCCGACGATCGACACCGCGAAAGCCGGACGCCGGTCGCGCGCGCGCCGCCGCGTGCGGCGCTGCTTGCGCAGCTGCTCGAGCTGCGCGCGCAGCCGCTTGATGCGCACCGAGAGCATCCGCCGGTCGAGCTCGAGCTGGGTCTCGCCCGGCCCGCCGCGCACGCCGATGCCGCCGCGCTGGCGCTCCAGGTGGGTCCAGCCGCGCACCAGGCGCGCCGACAGGTGCTCGAGGCGCGCCAGCTCGACCTGCAGCTTGCCTTCGTGGCTGCGTGCGCGCCGCGCGAAGATGTCGAGGATCAGCTCGGTGCGGTCGAGTACCGGCACGTTCCAGCGCTGCTCGAGGTTGCGCTGCTGGATCGGCGTCAGCGCCTGGTCGAACAGCACCATCGCCACGCCCTCGGCAGCGAGGCGCGCGCCGATCTCGTCGGCCTTGCCCGATCCGATGAACAACGCGGCGTCGGCGCGCTGGCGGCGCACCACCAGCCGGTCGTGCGGCGCCAGTCCGGCCGATTCGGCCAGTGCCGCCAGCTCGTCGAGCGACTCGTCGGCACGCCCGGCGCCGCCGAAGACGGCGCCGATCAGCAGGCAGGAGGTCGGCTTGGCGGAAGCGCTCAGCTTTCGGGGCCTTCTTGCTGGAAGTTGACCGCGCGCCCGGGCACGACGGTGGAAATGGCGTGTTTGTAGACCATCTGCGTCACGGTATTGCGCAACAGCACGACATACTGGTCGAACGACTCGATCTGGCCTTGCAGCTTGATGCCGTTCACCAGGTAAATCGAAACCGGAACGTGCTCCTTGCGAAGCAGGTTCAGGAACGGGTCTTGTAGCAGCTGCCCTTTGTTGCTCATGACGGAGACTCCGATTGTTGTGGTTCGATCGGCCCTCGAAGGCGGGCCGTCGAACAACTCTATCTTAATTTGAGGCCGACCGCCCCCGATTCAAGGCCGCGCCGACGGGCGGGGTCGGGCCGCGCAAGCAACGGCCGCGCTCAGCCGCGCTCGGCATAGGGATTGGCGGCGCTGCGGAACTCGACCCGCAGCGGCGTTCCCTGCAGCGCGAAGCGTTCGCGGAACCATCCTTCGAGGTAGCGCTTGTAGCCTTCGGGCACCCGCTCGAGCGCACTGCCGTGGATCACCACGATGGGCGGGTTCTGGCCGCCCTGGTGGGCATAGCGCAGCTTGGGGCGGATCGGCCCGCGGCGCGGCGGCGCCTGGCGCTCCACGGCCTCCTGCAGGGCACGCGTGAGCTTGGGCGTGGGCAGTTTGCTCATCGCCGCGGCGCAGGCTTCGTCGACCGTGCGCATGAGGGCGCCGAGCCCGCTGCCCTCGAGCGCCGAGATGTACAGCACCCGGGCGAAATGCAGGAAGTGCAGCTTGCGCTCGAGCTCGCTCTTGACGCGGGTGCGCGCCGATTCGTCGGCGGCATCCCACTTGTTGACGGCCACGACCACGGCCCGGCCGGCCTCGAGGATGTAGCCGGCGATCGTCGCATCCTGGTCGGAGACCCCTTCCACGGCATCGAGCAGCAGCACGCAGACGTTGCAGTCCTCGATGGCCTGCAGCGTCTTGATCACCGAGAACTTCTCGATCGCCTCGACCACCTTGCCGCGCCGGCGCAGGCCGGCCGTGTCGACCAGCGTGTAGCCGCGGCCGGCGCGCTCGAAGTCGATGGCCACTGCATCGCGCGTGGTGCCCGGCTGGTCGAACGCGATCAGGCGCTCCTCGCCGAGCAGCGCGTTGACGAGCGTCGACTTGCCGGTATTGGGCCGCCCGACCACCGCCACGCGCACGCGCCGCGGGGCGCCGCCGCGGGCATCGACCCCGGCATGCCTGCGCCCCCGGCCGGCAGCCGGCGCGACGGTCGCTTCGCCTTCGCTTCCCTCTCCGCCCTCGCCTTCGCTTTCGCCCCTGCCTTCGCCGCTCCCCTCGATCCCGCCCTCGCCTGCAGTTGCCGCTCCTGCACCCGCGGTGACCACGAGCGGCCCCAGCGCCGCCTCGAGCAGCTCGCGCACGCCGTCGCCGTGCGCCGACGAGACCGCGAACGGCTCGCCCAGGCCCAGCGCGTGGAATTCGGCGCACGCCTGCTCGCGCGGCATGCCCTCGGTCTTGTTGACGGCGAGCACCACGCGCTGCGCGGTGCGGCGCAGCTCGGCGGCGATCTCGCGGTCGCGCGGCGACAGGCCCTGGCGGCCGTCGACCAGGAAGACCACCACATCGGCCTCGATCACCGCCTGGCGCGTCTGGCGCGCCATCTGCGCGGCGATCCCCTCCTTGGCCACCGGCTCGAAGCCGCCGCTGTCGATCACGATGAACGGTCGATCGTCGAAGCGGCCGCGCCCATACTGCCGGTCGCGCGTGAGGCCGGGCACGTCGGCGACCAGCGCGGCGCGGCTGCGCGTGAACCGGTTGAACAACGTCGACTTGCCGACGTTGGGTCGCCCCACCAGCGCCAGCACCGGCAAGCGCGCAACGGCCGCGCCCACGGCGGGAGCTACTCGATCCGCAGCGCGTACAGCGCGCCCGCGGTGGTCTGGACCACCGCCAGGCCCGCGGCCGCCACCGGCGCGCTGACGATCGCCGAGCCATCGGTCGGCACGCGCCCGGCGATCGCGCCGCCGTCGCGCTCGAGCACGTGCACCAGGCCGGTGCCGTCGCCCAGCGTGATGAAGCGCGGCAGCAGCAGCGGCGCCGCGAGGGTACGTCCGCGCAGCTTGTCCTGTCGCCACAAGCTGGCGCCGCTGCGCGAGAAGGCATGCACTTCGCCGCGCTCGTCGGGCACCACCACCAGGCGGGCGTCGAGGTCGAGCCCCGCCGGCGAGGACAGGTCGCGCCCCCACAACGCGCGCCCGGAGGCGCTCTCGAAACAGCCCAGGCGGCCCTGGAAGGTGACCGCGCAGATCTCTCGCCCGCTCAGCAGCGGCGAGCCGACCACGTCGGCAATGCGCTCGATCTCGTTGGAGCCGCGCGGCACGGCCACCGCAGCCTCCCAGCGCAGCGCGCCGGTCTCGAGCGACAGCGCGACCAGCCGCCCGCCCGGCAGGCCGACGTAGGCCGTGCCCGGATCCATCGCGATCAGCGAGGTCTGGCGCAGCACCAGCGGCGGGTTCTGGCGCTGGAAGGTCCAGCGGCGCCGGCCGGTTTCGGCGTCGAACGCCGCGACGCGGTTGTCGCTGGTGCGCACCAATACCAGCCCCACGGCGACGCTGGGCACGGTCACCACTTCGGCACCGGTCGGCGTGCTCCACTTGTGCTTGCCGTCACGGTCGAAGGCGATCAGCGAGCCGTCGCGGCCGGCCACCACCGCCGTCTCGCCGTCGCTGCCCACGCCGCCGATCAGCGGCTGGCCGGCGCTGACACGCCACTGCGGGCGGCCGCTGGCGGCATCGACGCGCACCACGGTTCCGTCGCGCGCCGAGGCCCACAGGCTGTCGCCCACCGCCACCGGCTGGAAGCCGACACCGGCGCCGGGCAGCGACAGCGACCAGGCGACGCGCGCGCTGGCCGGCGCGGTGACCGGCGGCAGCTCGGGTGGCTTGGGGCGCGATTTCGACCACGGCCAGAGGCTGCAGCCGGCGCTTGCGGCCAGCACCATCGAGGCGGCGAGCAGGCCGGCGCGGCGCGGCAACGAAGGAATGGCACGCATCATGCGCCCTCCGTGCCCAGTGCTTCGAGCTTGAGCTGCACCACGCGGCGCAGCGCGCTGTCGGGCGCCAGCGCCTCGAGCGCCTGGCGGTAGGCGCTGCGCGCCTCGGCCTGCTTGCCCTGGGCCACCAGCAGGTCGCCGCGCCGGTCGGCGAACTCGCCGGCGTAGGAGCCTTCGCCCCCCGTCTGGAGCACCTTCAGCCCCTCGTCGTAGGCCTTCTCGTCGAGCAGCAGGGCAGCCAGGCGCAGCCGTGCGGCGCTGCGGAAGGCCTCGTCACGGGCGTTGGAGACTGCCCACTCCAGCGCCGCCCGGGCCGCCTTGGCGTCGCCCGCCCCGGCGTAGGCGTGCGCGGCCACCAGCGCCCCCATCTGGCCGTAGGCGGTGCTGCGGTAGCTCGCGAACAGCGTGCCCGCGGCCTCGCGCACCTTGTCGACGTTGCGTGCCGCGGCCGCCTCGCGCAGCTGCTCGTAGACCACCGCCGCCTGTGCGGCCTGGTTGCCCTGGTACCAGCCCCAGCCGCGCCAGCCGGCGACCGCCAGCGCCGCCACCGTGACCACGGTGAGGATGAAGTTGCCGTACTGCTTCCAGAACGCCTTGAGGTTTTCGAGCTGTTCCTGCTCTTCGAAGTTGTAGGCCATCGGCTGTCTTGGGTTCGTGGGTTAGGCGACGAGGGCATCGGCGATGAACTCGGCGAGCCGCTCGAGGGGGACCGACTCCTGGCGCGCGGCCTCGCCCTCGCCGGCGCGCAGCCACTTCACCGAGGCTGCACGACGCGCCAGCTCGTCGCCGCCGACGATCACCGCCAGCCGCGCGCCGCTGGCGTCGGCGCGACGGAATTGTGCCTTGAAGCCGCCTCCTCCGCAGTGCAGGATCACCTCGAGCCCGGCGTCGCGCAGCCGCTCGGCCGCCTGCAGCGCCGCCTCGAGCGTCTCGTCGCCCTGGTGCACGACGTAGACCTCGCACTGCGCCGGCGCCGCCTCGCCGCCCTGCGCGCGCATGTGCTCGAGCACGCGCTCCACGCCCATGGCGAAGCCGCAGGCCGGTGCGGGCTTGCCGCCCAGCATCTCGACCAGCGGGTCGTAGCGCCCGCCGCCGCAGATGGTCAGCGGCGTGCCGCCGATGTCGGCGATCCACTCGAACACGGTGAGGTTGTAGTAGTCGAGCCCGCGCACCAGCCGCGGGTTGATGCGAAACGGCAGGTTCTGCGAGCGCAGCAGCGCCTGCAGGCGCTCGAAATGCGCCCGCGACGCCTCGCCGAGGAAATCGACCAGGCGGGGAGCACCTTCGATCAGGGCCTGCATCGCCGGGTTCTTGGAGTCGAGGATGCGCAGCGGGTTGCTGTGCAGCCGGCGCTGCGCGTCGGCATCGAGCGCGTCGCGGCGGGCCTCGAAGTATTCGACCAGCGCCGCGCGGTGCGCGCGGCGTTCGTCCGAAGCGCCCAGCGAATTGATCTCCAGCCGCACGCCGGGCAGGCCGAGCTCGTCCCACAGGCGCTGGCACAGCAGGATCACCTCCGCATCGGCGTCGGGCCCGGCCAGCCCGAGCGCCTCGGCGCCGACCTGGTGGAACTGCCGGTAGCGGCCCTTCTGCGGGCGCTCGTGGCGGAACATCGGCCCGGCATACCACAGGCGCTTGGGGCCGTCATAGAGGAGGTTGTGCTCGATGCTCGCGCGCACCACGCCGGCGGTGTTCTCGGGGCGCAGGGTGAGATCCTCGCCGTTGAGCGCGTCGGTGAACGAGTACATCTCCTTCTCGACGATGTCGGTGACCTCGCCGATGCTGCGCACGAACAGCCGCGTGTGCTCGACGATGGGCGTACGGATGCGGCGGTAGCCGTAGGCGCGCATGGCGCCGGCCACCGCTTCCTCGAGACGGCGCCACAGCGGCTCGTCGGCCGGCAGCACGTCGTTCATGCCGCGCACGCCGGAGAGCTTCTCGGGCTGCGCCTTGCGGGGTGGGGTCGATGGCTCCATCGTCATCCATGCGGCGGCGCCGGCAAGGGCGCCAGCGGGTTGTCAGGACGTCTCGCTGCCACGTTCGCCCGCACCGTAGCGGCGCCTGACGTACTCGTCGACGATGGCCTGGAATTCCTCGGCGATGCGCTCGCCCTTGAGCGTGACCGTGCGCTCGCCGTCGACGAACACCGGGGCCACCGGCGTCTCGCCCGAGCCGGGCAGAGAGATGCCGACGTCGGCGTGGCGGCTCTCGCCGGGGCCGTTGACCACGCAGCCCATCACCGCCACCTGCATCGCCTCGACACCCGGATAGCGCTCCTTCCATGCCGGCATCTGGTCGCGCAGCCATCCCTGGATCTTCGCGGCGAGCTCCTGGAAGAAGGTGCTGCTGGTGCGCCCGCACCCCGGGCAGGCCACCACCTGCGGCGTGAACGCGCGCAGGCCCATGGTCTGCAGGATCTCCTGCGCCACCACCACCTCGCGCGTGCGGTCGCCGCCCGGCTCCGGGGTGAGCGACACGCGGATGGTGTCGCCGATGCCCTGCTGCAGCAGCACCGCCATCGCCGCGGTCGAGGCGACGATGCCCTTGCTGCCCATGCCGGCCTCGGTCAGCCCGAGGTGCAGCGGCCAGTCGCAGCGCTCGCCCAGCTCGCGGTACACGGCGATCAGGTCCTGCACGTTGGACACCTTCGCAGAGAGGCAGACCGCCTCGCCGGGCAGCCCGAGCGCCTCGGCGCGGCGCGCGCTGTCGATCGCCGAGGTGACCAGCGCTTCGCGCATCACCGCGCGCGCGTCCCAGGGCTGCGCGCGCGCGGCGTTCTCGTCCATCAGCCGCGCCAGCACGCTCTGGTCGAGGCTGCCCCAGTTCACGCCGATGCGCACCGGCTTGCCGAAGCGGCAGGCGACCTCGATCATCTGCGCGAAGTTGTCGTCGCGCTTGCGCCCGCTGCCCACGTTGCCCGGGTTGATCCGGTACTTCGACAGCGCCTGCGCGCAGCCGGGGAAGCCGGCCAGCAGCTTGTGCCCGTTGTAGTGGAAATCGCCCACCAGCGGCACGTCGACCCCGGCGCGATCGAGCCGCTCGCGGATCTCCGGGACCGCGGCCGCGGCCTCGGGGCTGTTCACGGTGATGCGCACCAGCTCCGAGCCGGCACGCGCCAGCGCCTGCGCCTGCAGCGCGGTGGCCGGCGCATCGGCCGTATCGGTATTGGTCATCGACTGCACCGCCACCGGGGCATCGCCCCCGATGCACACGACCCGTGCACCCCATGCCACCCGCATAGTGCGCGCGGCGCGCCGCGGCCCCGGTCCCGCCTCGCGCGGCAGACAAGGCTCGTGCATCGCGGGCAGCCGTTCGGCGCGATTCATCGGATGGTCAGGCGCGCCACGCCCTGTCGCGCCAGGCCTGCCAGGTCGATGCTGCGCCCGTCGTGCTCCAGGCGCACGTGCTCGGCATTGCCCACCACCAGCACGTACGGGCGCTTGCCGCCGACCTCGCGCGTGCTCTGCGCCGGCTGCGTGCCGTGCAGCAGCACGCTGCCGGCCGCATCGCGCACGTCGACCCACGACTCGCCCTCGAAGCGGAAGCGCAGCACGTCGGCGGCTGCGGCGGCGGGCGCGCTGCCCTGCCCGGCGGACCCATTCGCCGCGGCTGGACTCGCAGTGCCGGTAGCCCCTGCTACTGCTCCAGGGCGAACTTTGGTTGCAGACGCATTCGCCTCGAGCAGACCGGCTGCCGCGGCATTCACCGCGGGTGCATTGCCGGGCGCGCCGGCGCCCGGCGGCTGCGTCGCCGTCGATGCGGCCGCCGGTGCCGCCTCGGCCTGCGCCGGCAGCACCGCCGGTACGCCGCGCACGGGCGCCAGTGAGGAAGAGTCCGCGGGCGCCGACGGGGAGGAAGCCGGCTCGGACGGCGCAGGCGGCTGCACCGGCACCGTTTCGACGCTGCGGCCCGGGGTCGCGGCCGGGGCGCCGCCCTCGAGCACGCGCGCCAGCTCGCCGCCGCGGCCGAAGTAGAGCGCGATCGCCACCACGCCCAGGACGGCGAGCAGGATCCACGTCAGGCGGCTGCCCGAGCCGCCGCTGTCGAACCCGAGCGCACCGTGCCGAGGCAGCGGCGCCTCGAGCGACGCAGCGGGGCGCAGCACCGGCGCCGAGACCTCGCGGCCGACCGAGGCGAGCAGCGGCTCCACGTCGGCCTGCAGCGCCTTGCCGTAGGCGCGGATGGCGCCGCGCACGAAGGCCTGCCCAGGCAGGGTGCTCCAGTCGCCGCGCTCGATGGCCTCGATCTGTCTCGGCATCATGCCGAGCTTGGCCGCCACGTCGGCGACCGACCAGCTGCGCGCCTCGCGCGCCGCGATCAGCTGCTCGACGGTGCCGATGGCGGCGGCGGCCCGAGCGGCCGCCGTCTCGCCCGCCGCCTCGGGTGCGCCGACCGCTGCCTCGTTCGATGACGTCGACATGCGCGGGTCAATCCCTGAAGTTGCCGGCATCGAGCAGGCCGGCCTCGCGCGAACCGGGGAAGCGGCGCCGCAGCTGCGTGGCCAGGCTCGCCTCGCTGTCGCGGTTGCCGCGCGCGTGCTCCACCTTCAGCGCCAGCCACAGCGCCGGCGCGGTCGGCTCGTAGGTGGTGACGAGGCGCTGGGCGTAGAAGCGCGCCCGATCGAGATCGGAGCGCCTGAGGTAGAGCTCGCCCAGGTTGAGCATCGCGACCGCGTTCGAGGGGTCGATCTCGAAGGCGCGCAGGAAGTACTTCTCGGCCTGCGCCTCGTCGCCGAGCCGCAGCGAGCAGATGCCCGCGTTGTGCAGCGGCTTGGCCGGCGTGCGATAGAGCGGGTCGCGCAGCGCCCGGTTGAAGAACTCGATCGAGCGCTGCTCGCGTCCGGTCTGGCACAGGAACCAGCCGTAGCCGTTGTTCAGGTCGGGATCGTTCGGGCGCAGCTGCAGTGCGCGCTGGAAGCTGTCTTCGGCGCGGTCGCGATCGCCCAGGTCCATGTACACCAGCCCGAGCATGCCGTAGGCGGGGGCGTAGCCCGGATCGACCTCCAGGGCCTGGCGCAGCTCGTCCAGCGCGACGGTGTAATTGCCCTGCTGGTAGTACTTCGAGGCCAGCTCGAGCCGGATGCGGGCGCGGCGGCGCTGCTCGGTCTCCTCGGTGGATTCGGGGATCACGGAGGCCGCGCTGCGCGACGAGGAGGACAAGGCGGGCGCTCCGGGGCCGGCGCAGCCCGCCAGCGCCACGCCGAAGGCCAGCGCCCAGCCCAGGCGCCGGCACAGCGCCAGGCGCCCGCGCCCGGATGCGCCAGCCGCGTCCATCGCGATCCCCGCCGCAATGCTCATCTCGCCTCCGCCAGCCCGACGGCACCCATCGCGGCACCGGTCGCACGCGCGCGACGCGCGGCGAGCCGGGTGCGGTCGCGCACCTCGCCGGCCAGCTGGCCGCACGCCGCGTCGATGTCGTCGCCGCGCGTGCGCCGCACCGTGGTGACGATGCCGGCGTCCGCGAGGATCTGCGCGAAGCGCCGGATGCGCTCGGGCGGCGAGCGCCGCAGGCCGGAGTTCGGGAACGGATTGAACGGGATGAGGTTGAACTTGCAGGGCACCTCGCGCACCAGCGCCAGCAGCTGCCGGGCATGCAGGTCGGCGTCATTGACGCCGTCGAGCAGCACGTACTCGAAGGTGATGAAATCGCGCGGAGCGCGCTCGAGGTAGCGCCGGCACGCCGCCATCAGCTCGGCCAGCGGGTACTTGCGATTGAGCGGCACCAGCTGGTCGCGCAGTGCATCGTCGGGGGCATGCAGCGAGACGGCCAGCGCCACCGGGCAATCGTCGCGCAGGCGATCGATCATCGGGACCACGCCCGAGGTGGAGACCGTAACCCGGCGCCGCGACAGCCCGTAGGCATGGTCGTCGAGCAGGATGCGCAGCGCCGTCAGCGTGGCGCCGTAGTTCTGCAGCGGCTCGCCCATGCCCATGAACACCACGTTGGTCACCGGGCGCTCGCCGCGGGCGCGCCGCGCCGGATCGCCGGCGCCCAGCGCGCGGTTGGCGTGCCAGACCTGGGCGATGATCTCGTGGGCGTCGAGATTGCGCGAGAAGCCCTGCTTGCCGGTGGAGCAGAACAGGCAGTTCACCGCGCAGCCGACCTGGGTCGAGACGCACAGCGTGCCACGATCGACCTCGGGGATGAACACCGTCTCGATGGCGTTGCCGGCGCCGACGTCGAGCAGCCACTTGCGCGTGCCGTCGGCCGCGGCGCGATCGGACACCACGGCCGGCGCCGCCACCCGTGCCCGCGCGGCGAGCGAGGCACGGAAATCCTTGGCGAGGTCGCTCATGGCCTCGAAGTCGTGCTCGCCGCGCTGGTGGATCCAGCGCATCAGCTGACGCGCACGAAACGGCTTCTGCCCCCAGTCGGCGCAACGCTGCGCCAACCCGTCAGCATCCAGCCCGAGCAGGTCGACGAGGTCGTTCATCGATGAACCGAGGGTGCGAAAGGCGACTCCCGCGAGCTTAACGCGAATGCACGTCCAGCGCGGGGAAGAAGAACGCGATCTCGGTGCGCGCGGTCTCGGCCGCGTCCGAGCCGTGCACCGCGTTGGCATCGATGCTGTCGGCGAAGTCGGCGCGGATCGTGCCCGCGGCGGCTTTCTTCGGATCGGTGGCGCCCATCAGGTCGCGATTCTTCTGGATCGCGTCCGGGCCCTCGAGCACCTGGATCATCACCGGCCCCGAGGTCATGAACTCGACCAGGTCCTTGAAGAACGGCCGCTCGCGGTGCACCGCGTAGAAAGCGCCGGCCTGCTCGCGCGACAGATGCATCATGCGCGCGGCGACGATCTTCAGGCCGGCCTGCTCGAAGCGCGAGTAGATCTGGCCGATGACGTTCTTCGCGACGGCGTCCGGCTTGATGATCGACAAGGTGCGTTCTACGGTCATGTTGGTTTCCACGTTGCGGGTGCTGCCGCGGGCAATGGGCCCGCAGCTGCCTTCGATTGCAGGATCGCGAACGGCCGGCCAGAGCCGAAGCCGGTGCCCGAAACACGGGTCGCATTCCTTGGGCGCCGCGGGCGCGCTCCTCGGGCGCTGACGAAAAACCGAGCAAAAATAGCCACTTGGGCTATTAAATTATGCCTGTTTCTCACGATTTCGGGTAACTTGTAAGTTTAACATAGGCCAGAGACAAAAGCGCTGTACCCGGCTCCCCGCGACTGGCATCATCGCGGGGGTCGACCCCCGGTCCGGGAAGCCCCCGGGGAAGTCTGTTTCTCACGTTCTCTGGAGGCACACGCATGGCATACGAGCAAAACCGACTGGACACGCGCGGCTACGGCCCGATCGGCGGCGCCCTGTCCGCCGCAGCGCGAAACCGGGTGCTGCGCAACACCTACTGGCTGCTCGCGCTGTCGATGGTCCCGACCGTCCTGGGTGCATGGATCGGGGTGCAGACCGGCTTCAGCCTGTTCGCCGGCAGCCCCTTCATGGGCCTGGTGGTGTTCCTCGGCGTCGCCTTCGGATTCTTCTTCGCCATCGAGCGCTTCAAGAACAGCGCGATCGGCGTCGCCCTGCTGCTGGGCTTCACCTTCTTCATGGGCCTGATGCTGTCGCGCCTGCTCGGCGCGGTGCTCGGCTTCTCCAACGGCTCCAGCCTGGTGATGACCGCCTTCGGCGGCACCGCCGCGATCTTCGCGGTGATGGCCACCGTCGCCACGGTGTCCCGGCGCGACTTCAGCGGCATGGGCAAGTGGCTGTTCATCGGATTCATGGTGGTGTTCGTCGCGGCCATCGCCAACATCTGGCTGCAGATGCCGGCGCTCACGCTCACCGTCTCGACGCTGGCCGTGCTGATCTTCTCGGCCTTCATCCTCTACGACCTGCAGCGGGTCGTGAACGGCGGCGAGACCAACTACGTCACCGCCACGCTGTCGGTCTACCTCAGCCTGTACAACGTCTTCGCCAACCTGCTGATGCTGCTCGGCGTGCTGGGCGGCGAGCGCGACTGAACCGCCGCTGCTGCGCGCGCGGCCTGATCTCGCGCGCAGCACGGCTGTATCACCGGGCCGGCCCACTGCGACTGCGACTGCGACATTTGGCGCGGACGCGGCAGTCGGCGGGCGGCCGGGCCCAGGGGGTTGCGGCGCTGGGTACGGCGGTCGGTGCTGCGCACCGACTTCCCTCCGCTGCTCGCCTCGGGGTCGTGCGGCGCAACTCGCTGCGCTCGCTATGCGAGCTCCGCTCAGACAGGGCGCCGCAAGTCAGAAGTACGAAGCGCGCTACGCGCGCCGACCCCGAGACTGCGCTGCTCGGCGCCGCACACAGCCCCGCAACCCCCTGGGCCCGGCCGCCCGCCGACTGCCGCTCGGGCACCGCGGGTGGTGTTCGGGCCGAAGGCGGAAGCGGTGCTCGCAGCGCGAACGAGTGCAGTGTTCGCAGCAACGACGGAGCCGACGCTCGCGTGCAGCAGGGCGTCCCCACGCATCGGCACGCCGCAGGCACCGGGGCCGTTGCCTGCGCAGGCCGCCACGATATCGGCAAAGGCGCGGGCCGCCCGGGGCCGGCGCGCCTGTGCGCAGCCGAGAAGCGCAGCAGCACCGGCGGCGCGCGCAGCGCGCTTCGTACTTCATTCTCGCGGCGCCCTGTCTGAGCGCAGCGAGCGCAGCGAGCGCAGCGAGTTGCGCCGCGCCAGCCGGTGCTGGAGCATCGCAGGGTACCCCCGCGTAGCGGGGGCAAGCACCGGTGCGCCGGCCCCGGGCGGCCCGCGCCTTTGCTCGCGCAAACCGACGCACGCGCAGGCCGAGGCACGCAATCGCCACGGCCGTGCCGGCTCACGGCAGAACCGGCGTGAGACGACTCAGGACCGCGGCCCGAACACCGCGATCGATTCCACGTGCGAGGTCTGCGGGAACATGTCGACCACGCCCGCGGCCTCGAGCGTGTAGCCGCCCTGGTGCACGAGGATGGCCGCATCGCGCGCCAGCGTCGCCGGATTGCACGACACGTAGACGATGCGGCGCGGCGGCGCGGCATCGTCCGCCAGCGCCCTGGCCACCTCGAGCGCGCCCTCGCGCGGCGGGTCGATCAGCACCCGGTCGAAGCGCCCGAGCGCGCGCCACTGCGGGGCACCTTCCTCGAACAGGTTGGCGGTGCGGAAGTCGGTGCGCGCCGACAGGCCGTTGAAGGCGGCGTTGCGCCGGGCGCGCGCCACCAGCGCGGCGTTGCCTTCGATGCCGATCACCTCGCCGGCGCGCCGCGCCAGCGGCAGCGTGAAGTTGCCCAGCCCGCAGAAGAGATCGGCCACCCGCTCGCCGGGCTGCGCATCGAGCAGCCGCAGCGCGCGCGACACCAGCACCTCGTTGATCCGGTGGTTGACCTGGGTGAAGTCGGTGGGCCGGAACGGCATGGTGACGTCGAACTCGGGTAGCCGATAGGCCAGCCCGGAATCGTCGTCGCTGCGCGCCGGCCTGCCTTCGCGCGTGCACAGCAGCGTGACGCTGTCGGGCCCCGCCGGCTGCAGCCACAGCTCGACGCCCTCGCGCGCGGCGAACTCGAGCAGCCGCGCGCGATCGGCGGCGCCGGGCGCATCGAGCACGCGCAGCGCCAGCGCGACCAACAGGCCGGAGTCGGGTGCGCCCGCGGGCTGCCCCGGCGCGTGCCCGGGCAGCCCGGGTGCATCCGGCGACGGCCCCGGCGCGCGCTGGATCTGCCCGACCGCCACCTCGATCTGCGGCAGGCGCTCGCGCAGGGCCAGGCCGCCAACCAGATCGCGCAGCGGCAGCAGCAGCGCCGAGACGCGCGGCGGCAGCACGTGGCACTCGTGCATGTCGGCCACGTAGCTGGAGGCGCGCTCGTGGAACCCGACCAGCACGCCGCCCTTCTTCGGCACGTGGCGCACCGACAGCCGCGCGCGGTAGCGGTACCCCCAGCGCGGGCCGGCCAGCGGCCGCAGGACGATGCCCGGGCGCAGCCGGCCGATGTGCCACAGCTGGTCTTCCAGCGCCCGCTGCTTGATCGCGAGCTGGGCGTCGGCGTCGAGGTGCTGCATCGAGCAGCCGCCGCACACGCCGAAGTGCGGGCAGCGCGGCACCACCCGCGCGTGCGACTCGCGCAGCACCTCGACGGTCTGTGCCACCTCGAAGCGCGGCTTGCTGCGCACCAGCGTCGCGCGCACGCGCTCGCCGGGCAGCGCGCCGCGCACGAACACCACCTTGCCGTCGTGGTGCGCGACGCCGTTGGCCTCGAGGTCGATCGAGGCGACTTCGAGCTCGAGCGTCGGGCCGCCGTGCGGCGCGCCGCTGCGCGCAGCGGCGGCAGGCGCGCCGGCCGCCCCGCCCGCGCCCTGGGCTGACACGTGCGCCGCGCCGGCCGCCACCGACGGCGGCGCGTTCACCGCTCCGGCCACGCCTGCAGGAACTCGCGCCAGTGCGCAGCCTGCCCGGCCTGCGCCTGCAGCGTCTCGCGCAGCAGCGCGATCTCGCGCCGGTAGTGCTCGGGAGTCCACAGCCCGCGCATCAGCTGGAAGCGGCAGAACACCAGGTAGGTGTTGGCGACGTCGGTCTCGCAGTAGGCGCGGATCTCCGTCAGGCGGCCGGCCCGGTAGGCCGGCCACACCTGCGCGCCGTCCATGCCCAGCTTGCCCGGGAACCCGCACAGCTTTGCCAGCTCGTCCAGCGGTGCATTGGCGCGCGGCGTATAGAGCGCGAGCAGGTCCATCAGGTCGAGATGACGGCTGTGGTAGCGCCCGAGGTAGTTGTTCCACTTGAAATCGCGGTCCTCGTCGCCCTGCTCCCAGTAGCGCCCGGCCTGCACCCCGTGCACCAGGCCGCGGTAGTGCAGCACCTGCAGGTCGAAGCCGCCGCCGTTCCACGACACCAGCTGCGGCGTGTAGCGCTCGACGAAGCGGTAGAACATCTGCACCAGCTTGGCCTCGGGATCGTCGGGCTGGCCGAGGCAGCGCACCTGCAGGCCGTCGTCGTCGCGCAGCAGGCAGGCGATCGCGACCACCCGCTGCAGGTGCAGCGGCAGGAAGTCGCTGCCGGTCTGCTCGCGCCGCTGCGCGAAGGCGCGCTCGGCCACCTCGGCATCGTCGATCGACGCGTCGAAGCCGCGCAGCGTGCGCAGCCCGGCGACGTCGGGCACGGTCTCGATGTCGAAGCACAGGACGGGCGTCATCGGCAAACCCCGCTCGGAACGCGTGAAGGAAGGCTCATTCGCACGTTCTCAGCGTTGCGGGAGGTACTTGCGCGGGTCGACCGGCTTGCCCTGCTTGCGGATCTCGAAGTGCAGCTGCGGCCGGTCGGAGCCCGAGCTGCCGAGCTCCGCGATGCGCTGGCCGCGCTTGACGCTCTGGCCCTCCTTGACCAGCAGCGTGCGGTTGTGGGCATACACCGAGAGCGTGTCGGAGTCGTGCTTGACGATCAGCAGGTTGCCGTAGCCGCGCGGCCCCGGCCCGCTGAAGATGACGCGGCCGTCGGAGGCCGCCACGATCGGGTCGCCGGGCTTGCCGGCGATCGACAGCCCCATGCTGCCCGGCTGGGCGAAATCCTGCACCACCTGGCCGGTGGCGGGCCAGATGAAGCCGCTCTCGCTGGCGGCAGCCCCGGCGTCGGGCGCCGCCGGCGGCGGCGCGACGGACGGCGCGGTTGCCGCCGGCGCGGCGGGCGGTGCGGCCGCAGGCGCCGTGGCCGGCGCCATCGCGAGCGTCGGCGGTGCATCGGCCTGCGCCGCCTTCAACTCGGCCAGCAAGGCATCGGAATACGGCCTCTTGAGCGCGCTCGGCTCCGACTTGAGCAGGTTGGAGGTGGCCGGCGCTGCCGTGCCGCCGCTGCCCGGCAGCGGCCGCAGCTCGACGCTGCTCGGCTGCACCGGCGTCGTCTCGACCGCGGGTGCGGGCGGGGCCGTCACCATGGGCGGGGCGGCGGCCGGCGCGCTGGCCGCCGGGGGCGGCGCCGCGACGCTGCGCCCCGGGCTGTCGCGACGCACGATCGGCGCGGGATGCGGCGCCGTGCAGGCGGCCAGCAGAGTAGCCGCCGCCAACGCGAGGAGAGTGGATCGACCCGCAATGCAGGCCGCAGCGCCGGTGAGACGGACGCTCGAGCTGTAGTTCGCCATCGATGTGGGGCGCCGCCGGGGCGCGTGCAATGAACGAGGGCGCTGCGGGCGGTCTTCGAAGCAGAGCTAGGACGTACCGGCGCGCAGCGGTACGAATCGTACCGCATCGAGCACCGTGAGCTGCCATCGATCGCGCTCGACGCGCTCGACCAGGTGCAGCGCCTGGCGCGTCGTGCCGATCGGAGCGATCAATCGCGCACCGGTCTTCATCTGCTCGAGCAGCGCATCGGGGATGGCGTCGGCCGCCGCAGCCACCACGATCGCGTCGTAGGGAGCGGCCTGGGACACGCCCGCATGACCGTCGCCGAACACCAGCCGCAGGTTGGGCAGGCGCAGCGCGCGCAGGTTGCCGCGCGCCTGCTCGTGCAACGCGCGCACGCGCTCGATCGACACCACCTGGCCGAACACGCGCGCCAGCACCGCCGCCTGGTAGCCGCAGCCGGTGCCGACCTCGAGCACCTGCGCATCGGCGCGCCGCGCCGCCGGCAGGTGCGCGACCACCGTCTCGATCATGCGCGCCACCGTGCTCGGCCGGGAGATCGTCTGGCCATGGCCGATCGGCAAGGCGACGTCTTCGTAGGCGCGGCTGGCGAGCGCCGCGTCGATGAAGGCGTGCCGCGGCACCTGCGCCATGGCGTCGAGCACGCCGGCGTCGCGCACGCCGAGGCGGCGCAGCGCATCGACCATGCTGGCGCGCGCGCGTTCCGAGGCGAGCCCGAGACCGCCGGGCACGGTCACCGTGACCGCCGGACGCTTGCGTGCGGTGGCGGGCGGCGCGGCCGCCAGCCACGCCGGGCGGCGCGTCATTCGATGCCCAGCCAGTCGCGCGCCGGATCGAGCGAGTAGGCGGTCAGGTCGGATTCGAGCGGCGTCACCGACGCCCAGCCGTTGGCGACCGCGTGGAAGTCGGTGCCCGGCCCGGCCTCCTTGGCGCCGCCGGCAGGCCCGATCCAGTAGATGGTGTCGCCGCGCGGGCTGGTGCTGCGCACCACCGCCTCGCCCATGTGGCGCCGTCCCAGGCGCGTGATGCGGATGCCGCGCAGCGCCTCGCGGGGACACGCCGGCACGTTCACGTTGAGCAGCATCGGGCCCGGCGGCGGGCGGCGCGTGAGCCGCTCCAGCAGATCCTGCGCCACCGAGGCCGCGGTGGACAGGTGCTCCTGGCCGCGCTGCGCCAGCGAGAACGCGATCGACGGCACGCCCAGCAGGTAGCCTTCCATGGCCGCCGCCACGGTGCCCGAATAGATGGTGTCGTCACCCATGTTGGCGCCGTCGTTGATGCCCGAGAGCACCAGGTCGGGCTTGTGATCGAACAGGCCGGTAATCGCGACGTGCACGCAATCGGTGGGCGTGCCGTTCATGTACAGGAAGCCGCTCGCGGCCACGCGCACCGACAGCGGACGATCGAGGGTGAGCGAGTTCGATGCACCGCTGCGGTCGCGCTCGGGCGCGACCACGGTGACCTCGCCGAAGGCCCTGGCCACCGCGGCGAGGGCCTCGATGCCGGGGGAGAAATAGCCGTCGTCGTTGCTGATCAGGATGCGCATGGAAGGATTCTATCGAATCCGCCCGCGCGCTCGGTTCACCCCTCGGCCGGCCAGTCGCGGATGTACGCCTTGAGCATGCGGTTCTCGAAGCCCTGCTCTTCCAGCACGGCGCGCGCGACGTCGTGGAACGAGATCACGCCCAGCAGGGTGTCGCCGTCCATGACGGGCAGGTAACGCTGGCGCGTCTCCAGCATGACGCGGCGCAGCTCGTTGAGATCCATGCTCGGCGAAACGACGAACGGATCGGTCTTCATGATGTCGGCCACCACGATCTCGGCCACCGGCCGGGTCGGGCCCGCGCGGTGCTCGAGCTGGCGCCGCGCCAGCACCTGCAGGACCTCGCGGAACGTGAGCATGCCGGCGAGGCGGCCGCGGTCCATGACCACCAGCGAGCCGATGTCGTGCTCGGCCATGGTGATCACGCAGTCCGACAGCATCGTCGCCGGGCTGACGGTGAACAGCGTATTGCCCTTCACCCGAAGCACTTCGCTGGCCTGCATGCACCACCTCCCGCATTCTTCGGGGACAGGCCCGGGCGGCCTGCCTGCAAGCCGATGCTATCCCATCCCCGAGCGGCCGGACAAGCGCAGACGGGCGATGTGCCCCGCCAGCGCGTCCTCGGTGTAGGGCTTGGTCAGGAACACGTCGACGCCGGCCTCGAGCGCGAGCTTGCGATGCTTGTCCGAGGAACGCGAGGTGATCATGATCACCGGCACGGCGCGGGTCTCGGGCCGCGCGCGCAGGGCGCGCACCAGCTCGACGCCGTTCATGCGCGGCATCTCGAGGTCTGCGAGGACCAGTGCGGGAATGCGCCGCTGCACATGCTCGAGCGCTTCGACTCCGTCGGCGGCGCTGTCGGTGTCGTAGCCGAGATCGCGCACGAACTGCTCCATCGTGCGCCGCACGCTCACCGAATCGTCGACCACCAGGCACACCGGCGCCTGGCGCAGCGACGGGCTCAGCGCCGGGGCCGCGCGCGCGCCGCGGCGCGCCGCGAGCAGATGCGGCAGGTCGATCACCGCTGCCGCCGCGCCGTCGCCCAGCACCGCGGCGCCCTCGATCCCCGGCAGCGGCGGCAGGAACGACGCCAGCGGACGCAGCACCACGCTGCGCGTCTGCCCCGGCTCGGGCACCAGGACCGCGACGCGCTCGCCGCCTGGCAGGCGTACCTGCAGCAGCGCCGCGGTGCCGGGCTCGACGCCCGGCGGCGGCGCGAACGCGTCCTCGGGCAGGCCGAGCGCGTCCTCGAGGCGCACCACCGGCAGGCGGCCCGCGGCGACCTGCACGTGGCGCGCGCCGTCGGCCTCCTCGATCATCGCCTCGGCCGCCAGCACCTGCTCGACCTCGCGCACCGACAGGGCCAGCACGTGAGTAGGCGAACGCACGACGATCACCGGCAGGGCCGCCAGGCGCACCGGCAGGCGCAGCCTGAAGCGCGTGCCGCGCCCCGGCAACGTCTCGATCTCGAGCGTGCCGCGCAGCTCGCGCACCGCCTGGCTGACCACGTCCAGCCCGATGCCGCGCCCCGAGAGCTGGGTCGCCTGGCTGCGCGTCGAGAAGCCCGGCAGCAGCACCCACTGCAGCAGCGTTTCGTCGTCGCAGGGCTCGTCCGCATCGAGCAGGCCGAGCGCGATCGCGCGCGCGCGGACCGCCGGCAGGTCGAACCCCGCGCCGTCGTCGCGGCACTCGATGAGCAGGTCGGGGCCGTCGCGCGCGAAGCCGAGCACCAGACGGCCGGCCGCGGGCTTGCCGAGGCGCTCGCGCTGCGCCGGCGGCTCGATGCCGTGATCGATGGCGTTGCGCAGCAGATGCGCCAGCGGCTCGACGAGCGACTGCAGCAGCTGCGAATCGATCTCGATGGACTCGCCGTCGACCTGCAGCGATGCCTCGCGCCCGGCCATGCGCGCCGCCTGGCGCACCGTCCGGCGCCAGCGCGGCACCACCGTGTCGACGCACACCGTGCGCGTGCGCAGCGCCGCCTCGCGCAGGTCGACCTGGATGCGCTCGAGCTGGGAGAGCGAATCGCGCAGCGCCGCGACGCTCTGCCCGAGCTGCTGCTCGATCAGGCGTCCGTCGGCGCCCGACTCGGCGATGCGGCGCGACACCATGTGCAGGTCGTTGTACTCGTCGAGCTCGAGCGTGTCGAAATCCTCGCGCGCGCGCCGCTCGCTCAGGGCGAGCCCGCGCACGTCGACCAGGCGCTCGAGCTCGCCGGCCAGATCCTGCAGCTGGTCGGTCGCGCCCCGCAGGCCGGCGCGTCCGCGATCGACCTCGATCGCCTGCTCCTGCGCCTGCGACAACAGGATCGAGGCCTCGTTGGCGAAGGCCAGCAGGCGCTCGATCAGCGAGGCGGGCACGCGCAACCATTCCTGCGCCTCGGGCGGCGCCGCGGGACTGCCCTCGGCGGCGGGCGCCTCGGGTGTCGCCGCGGCATCTCCGGCCGGGATCGGCTGCGGCGATGGCGGGGATGACGCGACGCCGGCGGACCTGGCGGCGGCGTCGGCGGATATGGCGGCAGCGGGCATGTCGGCAGCGGGCATGTCGGCAGCGGACGGGCCGGCCTCGGCAGACGCGCCGGCCGCTCCTGCGCCAGCCGCTCCGGATGGGCCGGCACGCCCGGATTCGCCCGCCCGCCCGGCTGCGCCGGCCGCTCCGGGCTCGCCGGCTGCCCCGGGCTCGTGCGGCCCCTGCGGCGACGCCGGGCCGCCGGCCAGCGCCGCCGCGGGCTCGTCCAGCACGCGCTGCGTCCACTCGCGCACGCGCCCGAGGATCGCCGCCGCGCCTGCGGGCGCCGGCCCGAGGCCGGCCACCGCCTCGCTCATTTCGGCCAGGCAGTCGGCAGCGTCCGAGAGCGTCGCGCGCAGCGGCGCGGCCAGCGCGCCCTGCAGCGGATCGAGCAGCTGCAGCAGGTCTTCGAGCTGATGGGTGAGCAGCGCGATGCCCCGCACGCCGACGGTATTGGCCGAGCCCTTGAGGGTGTGCGCGATGCGCTGCGCAGGGCCGATCGCCGCGGCCGATCCGCCGTCGATGCGCTCGATGCACTCGGAGAACTGGTGCGACAGCATGGGCAGCTCGCGCAGCAGGTTCTCGACCACCACGCGGTCGGCGTCGAGCGGGATCTCGAGCGACAGGTCCTGCTCGTCGACGGACTCTTCGGACACCGATACCCGGCGCGTGCTCACGGTGGTCACCGCGGCGAGCGAGCGGCGGGCGGACTCGAGCAGCTCGGGCGACGCGGGCGCCGGCCATGCCTCGTCGCCGAGCAGGGCCAGCGCATCGGCAGCCGCGCCGGTCGAGACGGCCTCGGGCGTGCCGTCCACGGCGGCCTCCGGCGTACCCGTCCGCGGGAGCCCGCGAAAGAGCCGCGCCCAGGCGCCCGGCAGGTGCTGCAGCAGCGCGCGCTGGCGCACGCCGAACGCGTCGGGCCGGTGCGCCAGCCCGAGCAGGTTGGCATGCAGCGTGGCGAGCGCCTTGCCGAGGATCTCGAGCCCGACGTAGCTCACCGCGTTGGCATAGCGCTCGATCGCGTCGGCCGCCAGCTCGAGCCCCTCGGCCGGCGGGGTCGCGGCCACGGTGCCGGCACCGCCCTGCCCGCCGCTCGCGGCAGCGGGTGCACGCGCCTGCGTGCCGCCGGCAGCGCCGAGCGCTTCCTCGAATTCCTCGGCGAGCTGGTCGGCCGCCTCGGCCAGCATGGCAAGCTCGTCCTCGCCGATCGACACCGGCGCGGGCGGCGCTTCGACCGACGGCCCGTCGCCGCCGCGCCGCGCCCGCATCTCGGCCAGGGTGGCCGCGGCGATGCGCTCGGCATCCTGGCGCAGGCGCGCGGCGATCGGCTCGATCAGGTCGGGGGAGATCCGCGTGGCCAAGGCAGGCCAGTCACGCAGCCGCTCGACGAGGACGGCGGCCTCGGCGGCCGGGAGCTGGCCGCCGCAGAACGCGATCGCGTCCGATATCCAGGCCTCGGCCACGGCAATCTCGAACTCGGCGGCATCGGGCGCGCAGGGCTCCAGGAGATGCGCGCGCAGCAGCGTCGCCACGTGGCCGAGCCCGATCAGCTCGAGCGCCAGGGCAGCATGGGCCAGGCGGTCGAGCGCCTCGGCCAGGCCGGCGCGCCATGCGCCGCCGGGATCGCGCGAGGCTCGCGCGGCATCGTCTTCGTGGCCGCCCGCGTCTTCGCCGGCACCCTCGCCCGGGCCTTCGAGCAGCACCGCGCCGAGCATGGGCTCGAGCAGCCCGACCGCTGCCGCATCGAGGGCGTCGAGCAGCGCAGCGGGCGAGCCGGCCCCGGCCCGGAATTCGTGCAGCGTCGCGGGGCGACCGGTATCCGGACTCACCGCTTCACACCTTGTCCGCGGCCGACGACGCCGGGGCGGTCTTGAAGACGCTGACCTCGTCGACCAGGGAACGCGCGTATTCGACCAGGCGGCGCGTCTCGATCGATTGCGCGCGCAGCTGGCGCGCGGTCTCGGCGCTCGCCTCGCGGATGACGTCGGCGCGCGTCTGCAGCGCCGAGCTCACCTGCGCCTGCTCCTCCGAGGTGGTGGCGATCTCGCGCACGTTGGCGACCAGCGACTCGGTCTCGCGCTGCGTGCGCCGCATTGCCTGGCCGGCGTCGTCGGCCATGCGGCTGATCTCGACCACCTGGGTGATCGCCTCGTTCATGGCGCGCACCGTCTCGTGCGTCTCGGTCTGGATGGCATTGACCAGCCGCGCGATGCGGGTGGTCGATTCGCGCGCCGACTCCGACAGCCGCTTCACCTCGTCGGCGACGACGGCGAAGCTGCGGCCCGCCTCGCCGGCCGAAGCGGCCTGCATCGATGCGTTCAGGGCCAGGATGCCGGTACGCTCGGCGATCGCCTGGATGATGCCCACCACCTGGCCGATCTCCTGGGAACGCTCCCCCAGGCGCTTGATGCGCTTCTCGGTCTGGCGGATCAGCTCGCGCGACTGGGCGATGCCCTGCACGGTCGCGCCGACCACGCGCACCGCCGCGCCGGTCTCGAGCGCGGCGCGCCCGGCCGAATCGTCGACCTCGCGGGCACGCTCGGCCACGGTGACCAGCGCCTGCGCGGCCTGCGCCAGCTCGCCGGCGGCCATCACCACCTCGCGCTGCTCGCGTGCCGCGGCCTGGATGGCCAGGTCGGACTGTCCGCGCACCGCCAGCGTCGCCTGCGCGACATCGCTCGAGAGCGCCGCCACGTTGCGCAGCACGCGTCCGGTCTCCTCGGTCAGCAGGTTCAGCGCGTCGGCGATCGCCCCGGTGACGTTCTCGGTGACCGGCACGCGCAGGCCGAGATCCTTGGTGGCGGCGATCGTCCCCACCGCCTTCATGATCTCGATCACCGAGTTGTTCAGCTCCTCGTTGTCGCGGATGGTGCGGTTCAGGCTCGCCACGCGATCGTCGAGCAGGCGGTCGAGCGCATCGGCCATGCCCGCGAACTCGTCGTGTCCCGACCAATGCACGCGCGCGTCGAGGTCGCCGTCGGAGAGCGCCTCGAGGGTGGCCTGGATGCGCTCGATCGGCTCGCTCGCCGAGCGCGCCAGGCGCCGGCCGTAGACCAGGCCGACCAGGGCGAGCAGCGCGGCGGCCGCCAGCACCCCGACCACGATGCGCTCGCTCTGGGCCGGATCGAAGGCGCTGCGGCCGAGCAGCCAGGCCAGGCCGGCCGCCAGCACCGTCACCGCCAGCGGCACGGCGGCGAGCACGGCGATGCCCAGCCTGAGCCGACGGGCGAACGAGTGCGCGGCCATTGCGTCAGCTGTGCGCCAGGGCATCGAAGAGCCGCGCCGGCTCGACTTCGTACCAGCAGCCGGCATGCTCGCCGCGAGCGGACACGCAGGCACCCAGGGCATCGGCGTATGCGCATGCATCGGCCGAGGGCGCGGGGCTGTCGCCGGCGCCGGCCACGTCCACCGCCACCGGCGGCGCGTCCACCAGCAGGGCGGCTGCCTCGGGCGGCTGCCCGACCACCAGCACGGCGTGGCGGCGCGCGGCATCGCGCTGCGCCGGGGGCGTCGCCGCATCGAGAACGACCATGGGCTGTCCGCGCAACTGCATCAGGCCGGCCACGCGTGCCGGCGCCAGCGGCAGAGGGTGGATCGCCGTGTCGGCGACGAACTCGAGCGGCGTGCCCGGCGGCATGAGCACCGGGACCGCGCCCAGGCGGACGCCGAAGCGCGCCGCCGGGGCCGCCTCGGGCCCCGCCGCGGCCGGCACGTCCGCCTCGAGCCACGCCGCGGATGCCGGCGCATCCGGGCTTCGCGTTCCGTCCGCGCAGGCCGTGGTCATCGGGCCGCGAACCTCAGCGCATCGAGCACCTGGGCCTCGCTGTACGGCTTGCCGATCAGCGCCTTGCCGCCCTGCATGCGCGCCCAGACCTGGTCGGCGCGCTGGCACTTGGTGGACACGAACACCACCGGGATCGTGCGCGTCAGCGGATCGCCGGCCAGCCGGCGGCAGGCCTGGTAGCCGTCCATGCCGGGCATCACGATGTCCATGAAGATGATCGCCGGACGCTCCGCACGCGCCTTCTCGAGCGCCTCGGCGCCGCTGCCGGCCGTGCTCACCTGCCAGCCGGCATCGAGCAGGATCGCCGCCATGCGCTCGCGCTCGGTGCCCAGGTCGTCCACCACCAGCGCCGTCGCCACGCTTTCCCGCGCCTCCGCGTCCCTCATGCCGGCCGCTCCACGTCAACCCCCCGCCGACCGCGGCGGCTGCGAGCGCGGATCGCCGTCGGGCGCCTGCGGCGGCGCCGGGCGTGCGGACGGCGCGGCGCGGCGCGGCGGCGCCTCGCCGCTGAGCCGGATCAGGCCGCTCAGGTCGTCGATGGCGAGCACCCGGCGCAGCAGCTTGGCCACCGCTGCCTCGAGCCGCTTCAGCGGCACCGGCTTGACCAGGTAGGTGTCGCAGCCAGCCAGCGCGCCGCGCGCCAGGTCGAACGGCGAGGAGCGGCTGGTCAGGATGATCACCGGGGTGCCGCGGTGCCGGCGCCGGATCTGCCGGGTGAGCTTGTAGCCGTCCATGTCGGGCATCACCACGTCGACCAGGGTGAGGTCGTAATGGCATTGCGCGAGCCGCCGCAGCGCCTCGGCCGCGCTGGCGACCGCGTCGCACAGCACCCCCATGCGCGCGAACGCCAGCGACAGCTGCTGGCGCACCGTCGGGCTGTCGTCGACCACCAGCACGCGCACCCGCTGCACCGGCGCCTCCGGGCTGCGCGGGAACTCGACCAGGTTCGACGGTGGCGCAGCCGGAGCAGGCCGGGCGGGCGGCGCAGCGGCCGGCCCGGGGGCGGCGGACTGCGACGGCCCCGGCACGCCGGGGCCGCTCCCGGCATGCCGCTCGGGCCGCGCCGGCAGCGGCGGAACGATGAGGTCGTAGGCCGGTGCGGCCGCGGCGGGGCGTCTCGCGGGTTCTGCGGGCGGCATCGCGAAACGATGGGCCGCCTCGCGCGCCCGGTCGCCCTCGCGCGACTTGCGCGCCGCCTCGCGCAGGAAGTCGCGCGTGGGCAGCTCGAGGTTGAGCGGGTTCGAAGGCGGGCCGGCCTCCGCGGCCGGAGCGCCGGTCTCGCCCGGCGCCCCCTGCTCCCGCGACGCCGCCGCGTCGAGCGGCGTCGAGGCGGGCGCCGGCGCGGGTGACGACGAGGCGGGTGCGGATGCCGAGCCCGGCGCAACGCCGGAGGTCGATGCCGGTGCCGGTCCAGCGGCCGAAGCCTGCGCGGCTGCCCCCGGACGGGTGTCGGGTGCCGCCAGCTCCAGCTCCACGACGCGGTTCAGGATCGGCAGCAGCTGCAGCGTGAGGCGATCGATCGAGATCGCGTGCCGGGTGATGCTCGCCATGCCGTGCGGCAGGGCCGACACCACCGCCACCTTGCGCCCGAGGGTGCGCAGCCGCGCCAGCGCGCGCAGGCCCTCCTGCTCGGCCGGATTGGCCACCAGGATGTCGACCCGCTCGGGCACCAGCCGCGGCTCGATCACGAACTCGTAGCGGTTGTACTGGCTGTGCTTGAAGACGATTTCGATCAGGCGCACGTCGCGCGGATCGAGTCCGGCGGCGGCGACGCGATAGACCGGGCGGCTTTCCATGGGCTTTGCGTCGGCGGGTTCCGTCGTTGATCCCGCATTGTCGCCGCAAGCGCGCCGGAACCCAAGCCGCCCCCGCCGTGCTGTCACGCCGCGGCCACGGGCGGACGGGCGGACCGACGGCCGGCCGGCGCCGATCGGCCGCCGGCAGCGTGCTAGCATCCCTGCGATCCCGCCTCGGGAGGGCGCCTCCATGAGCCAGCGCGACTACTACGGCTTCGACACGCTGTCGGTCCATGCGGGCGCGGCGCCCGACCCGGAGACCGGCGCACGCGCCACCCCGATCTACCTCTCGAGCTCCTTCGTCTTCCGCGATGCCGACCACGCCGCCGCGCTGTTCGACATGGAGCAGTCGGGGCACGTCTACTCGCGGCTGAGCAACCCCACGGTTGCGGTCCTGGAGGAGCGCATCGCGGCCCTCGAAGCCGGCGTCGGCGCGATCGCCACCGCCAGCGGGCAGGCCGCGCTGCACCTGGCCATCGCCACCCTGACGGGCGCCGGCGGCCACATCGTCGCCTCGCGCGCGCTCTACGGCGGCTCGCACAACCTGCTCCAGTTCACCCTGCCCCGCTTCGGCATCGCCACCACGTTCGTCGATCCGCGCGACCCCGATGCCTGGCGCGCCGCGCTGCGGCCCGAAACGCGCCTGCTCTTCGGCGAGACGCTCGGCAACCCGGGGCTCGACGTGCTGGATATCCCCACGGTGGCCGGGATCGCCCACGCGCACCGGGTGCCGCTGGTGGTCGATGCCACCTTCACCACGCCGTGGCTGATGCGCCCGGGCGAGCTCGGCGCCGATCTCGTCTATCACTCCGCCACCAAGTTCCTGTGCGGGCACGGCACCGTGATCGGCGGGCTGCTGGTCGACATCGGGCGCTTCGACTGGGACGCCTCCGGGCGCTTCCCCGAGCTCACCGAGCCCTACGAGGGCTTCCACGGCATGGTGTTCAGCGAGGAGTCCACCGTGGCGCCCTTCCTGCTGCGCGCCCGACGCGAGGGGCTGCGCGACTTCGGCGCCTGCATGAGCCCGCTCGCCGCATTCCAGATCCTGCAGGGCATCGAGACGCTGCCCCTGCGCATGGCACGCCACGTCGCGAACGCCTCCCGCATCGCGCAGTTCCTGGCCGGCCACCCCATGGTCGAGCGCGTACGCTACCCGGGGCTGCCCGGGCACCCCGACCATGCCCTCGCCGCGCGCCTGATGCCGCGCGGCTGCGGCGCGGTGTTCACCTTCGAGATCAAGGGCGACCGGGCCGCCGGGCGCCGGTTCGTCGAATCCCTGAGGCTGTTCTCGCACCTCGCCAACGTCGGCGACGTGCGCTCGCTGGTCATCCATCCGGCCAGCACCACGCATTTCCGCATGGACGCACAGGCGCTGCTCGCCGCGGGCATCGGCGAGGGCACGCTGCGCCTGTCGGTGGGCCTGGAAGACCCGGACGACCTGATCGCCGACCTCGAGGCGGCGTTCAAGGCGGTGGCCCGGACGCCCAGGGGCTGACACGCACACGGGAGCGAACGCAGGCCATGCGCATCGAAGTCGACGGAGTGCCGGCCTATGCCTACACCGGCGGGTGCGCTTTCGACCCACGACAGCCGGTGGCGGTGTTCGTGCACGGCGCGCAGCACGACCACAGCGTGTGGATCCTGCAGTCGCGCTACCTCGCCCACCACGGCTGGTCGGTGCTGGCCTTCGACCTGCCCGGCCACGGACGCAGCGCCGGCATGCCGCTCGCCTCGGTCGAGGCGATGGCGGCCTGGCTGCTGGCGGCGCTCGATGCGGCGGGAGTCGATCGCGCCGCGCTGGCGGGCCACAGCATGGGCTCGCTGATCGCGCTCGAGGCCGCGGGGCGCGCGCCGCAGCGCGTGGCGCGCGTGGCCATGATCGGCACCGCGTTCCCGATGAAGGTCTCCGAGGCGCTGCTCACGGCCGCGCGCGACGACGAGCCGCGCGCCCTCGACATGATCAACTACTGGTCGCACGCGGGCATCGAAGCGCACCCCGGCTGCCCGGCGCCGGGCTTCTCGATCTTCGTGCAGAACCGCCGCCTGATGGAGCGCCAGCGCCCGGGCGTGCTGCTGGCCGACTTCGCCGCCTGCAACGCCTACGGCGGCGGCCTCGAACGCGCCGACGCCCTCGCCTGCCCGGTGCTGTTCGTGCTGGGCGCGCTCGATGCCATGACGCCGCCGCGGCAGGCGCGCGAGCTGATCGCGCGCGCGGCGGCCGCCCTGGCGCGCAACGGCCTGCCGGCGCCGCAGGTGGTCGAGATCCCCGCCGCGGGCCATGCGCTGATGGCGCAGCGGCCCGATGCGGTCCTCGCCGCGCTGCGAGGTTTCCTCGTTCCGCCGGCCGGGGCTACACTGCGGGCATAGAGGCGCGCCGACAGCGCCCGAGACGCAGGGCCGGACGCGCTCCGGACCCTCACAGGAGGAACCCGATGCAGACGACGCAGCGAGCGCCGGCCCGGTCGTTCGCAGAGTTCTACGCCTACTACCTCGGCGAGCATCGCAATCCCAACTGCCGCAGGCTGCACTTCTTCGGCTGCCTGGGCGCCCTGTTCTGCCTCGCCAAGCTGATCGCCACGCTGAATCCGCTCTGGCTGCCGGCCGCCCTGCTGTGGGGCTACGGCCTGTCCTGGATCGGCCACTTCGCCTTCGAGAAGAACCGCCCGGCGTCGTTCCGCCGGCCCCTGTACGCCCTGGCCGGCGAGTGGGTGATGTTCAAGGACATCCTGGTCGGCCGGATTCCGTTCTGACTAGCGCCTCGTCCAGCGCCGGAGCGTCCAGGCGCGCGCCGGCGCCCTCGCCGCGGCCGTGCCAGATCGTCTCGAACAGCGCGCGCGCCGTCATCGTGCGCGGGTCATCGGCCCAGGCCCAGCGCTCCGACCAGATCGATTCCGGATCCGCCCGCTGCACCGACCAGTGCCGCGCCACTCGCCGCGCCAGGGCCACGCCCGCGGCCGCCCGCGCCGCGGCCGCCCCCGGCCCGGCGGCCTGGCCGGGCTCACCCACCGTCATGAAGCGGGTGATGTAGCCCAGCCGCGCCAGCAGCAGCGCCACCTGGGCGGCCCGCTCGCGGTCGTGGCCGAGCGCCTGCGCCAGCGCGGCGACCGCCAGCGCACCGTGGCGGTTGGCGCCCAGGGCGTCGCGCAGCGCCAGCAGCGCCGCGTACGCGTCGTCGAAGCGCTCGCCGGGCGTGCGCGAGCGGTGCGGCTCGCCCGGCTGGCCCCAGAAGCGCAGGTTGGCCGCCAGCAGGGCGCCCGCGAGCAGCGCCAGCCAGCCCAGGTACAGCCATAGCAGGAGCAGCGGCAGCGCGGCGAACGTGCCGTAGACGATGGCGTAGCTGGGCAGGCGCACCAGGTAGCGCCCGAACAGCTGGCGCAGCAGCTCGAACAGCAGCGCCGACAGCAGCGCCCCGGCGAACGCCTCGCGCCAGCGCACCGCCGCGCTCGGCAGCAGGCGGAACATCGCCGACAGCAGCCCGATGCCGGTGATCCACGGCAGCACCACCAGCCAGATGCTGCGCAGCTCGCGCAGGTCGGCCCCGCGCAGCCACGCGCTGGCCACCATCCCGTAGCCGGCGAGATAGGCCCCGAGCAGCAGCGGCCCCAGCGTGAGCAGCATCCAGTACAGCGTGAAGCGGCTGGCCATCGGGCGCGGCCGGTCGGCGAGCCAGATGCGGTTGAGGGTGCGCTCGATGGTCATCAGGGCGGTGAACGCGGTCAGCATGAATGCCGCCGTACCGATCAGCGACAGCTCGCTCGCCTTGGCGGCGAACTGGTTGAGATAGACGATGACGGTGTCGCTGATCGCGGGCGGGAACAGGTTGTGCACCAGGAATGCCTGCAGCGCCGCACGCATGCGCGCGAACAGCGGCGAGGCCGTGGTCACCGCGAACACGATCGAGAACATCGGCACGATGGCCAGCAGCGACAGGAAGGCGAGGCTGCCCGCGGTCTGCGGCAATTGCAGCTGGCGGGCCTGGCGCAGCATCGCGCCTCCCAGCCGGGCGAGCGACCGGCCAAGGGGCGGCGACATGCGGGACGAAGGAGGTGAAGGAGGCGGCACGGAGCCGCCACTATAATTCGCGGCCATGTCGACGGTCGCGTTGCGCCAACTGGTGGTCGGCTCGTTCATCGCCCTGATCGCGCTGGGGCTCGCCTGGGAGCTGTGGCTGGCGCCGCTGCGACCGGGCGCCTGGCTGCTGTCGCTGAAGGTGGCGCCGCTCGTCCTCGCCCTGCCCGCGCTGCGCAGCGGCCGCGTGCGCGCCTTCCAGGGGTGGTCGATGGGAGTGCTCGCCTATCTGTGCGAGGGTGCGGTGCGGGCCGCCTCCGATCACGGCCCCTCGGCGCTGCTGGCGCTTCTCGAAGCCGCCCTGGCGCTGCTCGCCTTCACAGGCATCCTGCTGTATGTGCGGCGGATGCGCCGCGATGCATCGCCTCGAGCGCCGCTTCGAGCACCCGGTCGCCCGCGCGCGCCAGCAGCGCCGGATCGCCGAGCGCGCGACGCCAGTGGCGCGCGCCGGGAAGACCGTTGAACAGCCCGGTCATCGGGCGCACCACGACGCGCACCGGCGCGCCGGCGGCGACCTCGCGCCGCACATAGGGGCCCATGGCCGCGACCGCCGATTCGCGCGTGGCGCACGGCGCCGGCTGCCCGAAGTAGCGCGGGTCGACCTCGGCCAGCAGCCACGGTTCGTCGAAGGCCGCGCGGCCGAGCATCACGCCGTCGACATGGCACAGCTGCGCGAGCGCCGCGGCGTGATCGCGCAGGCCGCCGTTGAGCACGAACCGCGCCGCCGGGAAATCGCGCGCGAGCCGGGCCACCGTCTCGTAGCGCAGTGGCGGCACGGTGCGGTTCTCGCGCGGGCTCAGGCCCTGCAGCCATGCGTTGCGTGCATGTACGATGAACACCTCGCAGCCGGCCTGCGCCAGCGCCCCGACGAAGTCGCGCACGAAGCCGTAGTCTTCGCCGCGGTCGAGCCCGATGCGATGCTTGACCGTGACCGGCACCGCCACCGCGTCGCGCATCGCGCGCACGCAGTCGGCCACCAGCGCCGGCTCCGCCATCAGGCAGGCCCCGAAGGCGCCGCGCTGCACGCGCTCGCTGGGGCAGCCGCAATTCAGGTTGATCTCGTCGTAGCCGGCCTGCTCGCCCAGGCGTGCCGCCCGCGCCAGCTCGGCCGGATCGCTGCCCCCGAGCTGCAGGGCCACCGGATGCTCGGCTGCATCGAACGCCAGCAGCCGCTCGCGCGGGCCGTGCACGAGCGCGCCGGTGGTCACCATCTCGGTGTACAGGCGTGCATGCCGGCTCAGCTGCCGATGAAAGTAGCGACAATGCCGATCAGTCTGATCGAGCATCGGCGCCACGCAGAAGCGGTGGGGGCTCATGACGCGAAGGAGGCAAAGCCGCTCATTATGCCCGGCTCATCCCGGCCGATCGCAGGGAGAACAGGCCTAGGCCGTTCGGCCGAGACCGCCGCCCGATCCGCAGGTCCGCTTGACGGCCGCGCGGCTCCTCCGTAAAAAGATTCCTGCGAAGGAACGGAATCAAGAAAAACAGCGCCGAGAGGGAGAAATCCATGGGGGTCTGCGTACTGGTCATCGACGACCATCCGCTGATGCGCGACGCCGTATGCATGACCATGGAGGCCATCGCGCCGGAAAGCCGCATCGACCTCGCCTCGAGCTTTGCCGAAGCGCGCCGCATGCTGGCCCTGAACACCGCCTACGACTTCACGCTGCTCGACCTCAACCTGCCCGACAGCACCGGGTTCGAGGCGCTCAAGGCCCTGCGCGCGCAGTACCCGCAGCTGCCCACCGTGATCCTGTCGGCCGAAACCGACCGGGAGACGATCCTGCGCTGCCTCGACCTGGGCGCGTCCGGCTACATCCCCAAGACCTACCACGGCGAGGTGATCACCCATGCGCTGCGCCTGGTCGTCTCCGGGCACGTCTACGTGCCGCGCGAGGCGATCGATCCGCGCCGCAATGTCCACGAGCCCATCCGCATCGGTCCGCCCGGCGGCGATCCGCGCGGCCTCGGCCTCACCGACCGCCAGTGCGAGGTGCTCAGGCTGATCCTGCGCGGCCTGCCGAACAAGATCATCTGCCGCCACCTCGACCTCGCGGAGGGCACGGTCAAGGTCCACGTGAGCGCCGTGCTGCGTGCGCTGGGCGTACGCAACCGCACGCAGGCGGTGATCGCGGCCAGCCGGCTCGGCCTGCGCATGCAGGAGCAGGTCAGGCCATCGCCTGGCCGCCGTTGAGGTCGAGCGTCACGCCGGTGACGAAGGCCGAGTCGTCGGAGGCGAAGAAGGCGACCGCGGCTGCCGCGTCCTCGACCTCGCAGTGCCGCCGCAGCGGGATGTCCTGCAGCACCTGCGCGCGCTCCTGCGGCGTGCGCCGCTCGGCCCACAGGGCGCGCGTGCGCTCGGTCATGACCACGCCCGGGCAGATGCAGTTCACCGTGATGCCCCGCGGACCGTACTCCATCGCCATCTGCCGGGTCAGCGACGCGATGGCGCCCTTGGCGGCCGCATAGTTGGGACCCGCGATCAGACTCCCGAAGCGGCCGGCCTTCGAACCGAAGTTCACGATGCGGCCATAGCCGCGCGCGACCATCGCCGGCAGCGCCGCGCGGCTGGCCCACACCGCCCCCATCAGGTTCAGGTCGAGCACGCGCTTCCAGTCCTCGTCGGACTCGTCGCCGAAGCGGTACGGCGTGTGGAGCGATCCGCCGGCGTTGTTGACCAGCACGTCGAGCGCGCCGGCCGCGGCGATCACCTCGCCCACCCGTGCGGCGACGTCACGCGGGTCCGACGAATCCATCCGCAGCGTACGCAGCGCCAGACCCCCGTGCGCGGCCTCGCGCGCCGCTTCCGCCAGCGCCGTCTCGTCGCGATCGGTGATCCAGACCTGCGCGCCCTCGGCGGCCAGCCGCAGCGCCGAGGCCAGCCCCAGGCCGCGCGCGGCCGCCGTCAGCAGCGCGTTCCTGCCCTCCATGCGCCGGCAGCCGCGCGCGAGGTCCGTCGGCGAGGAAGCCGCCGCCTCCGCACCGCCGGCGCTCGGTGCCGCATCCATCCGCCGGCCGCCCCTGCTCATTCGGCGGTGATGTTCGCGAAGCGGATCACCTTGCCCCAGCGCTCGGTCTCGTTGCGCAGGCGCTGCCGGAAATCCGCGATCGAGCCGCCGACCGGGTCCGCGCCGACCCGCTGCAGGCGCTCGCGGAACTCCTGCGTCGCGAGGATCCGGTTCACCTCGGCGTTGATCCGCTCGAGGACGGGCTGCGGCGTGCCGGCGGGCGCCAGCAGCGCGAACCATCCCTGCGAGTCGAATCCCTTGACTCCCGACTCGTCCAGCGTGGGCAGCTCCGGGGCCGAGGCGGTGCGCTCCAGCGTGGTGACCGCCAGCGCCCTGACCTTGCCCGAACGGATGTGCGGCAGCGCCGCCGGCAGGTTGTCGAACATCATCTCGATCTGTCCGCCGATCAGGTCCTGCAGCGCCGGCGAGCTGCCCCGGTACGGGATGTGCACGATGTAGGAGTTGGTCATCGACTTGAACAGCTCGGCCGACAGGTGCGGCGTGCCGCCGATGCTCGACGAACCGTAGTTGAGCTTGCCGGGCTGCGCGCGCGCCAGCGCGATCAGCTCCTGGGGCGTCTTCACCGGCAGGCGGTTGGTGACGAGCAGCACGTTGGGCACGGAGGCGATGACGACGATGGGCGCGAGGTCGCGCTGCGGGTCGAACGGCAGGTTGCGGAACAGCTGCGGATTGATGGTCAGCGTCTGCGGCGCGCCGACCACCAGCGTGTAGCCGTCGGGCGCCGAGCGGGCCACCAGCTCCACGCCGATATTGCCGCTGGCGCCGGCCCGGTTCTCGACCACGAACGGCTGGCCCATCGCCTTGGTGAGCCGCTCGGCGATCTCGCGGGCGACGATGTCGGTCGCGCCGCCCGGGGGGAACGGCACGACGATGCGCACCGGCCTCGCCGGATAGGCGGCCTGGGCATGCGCGAACGAAGCGCAGGCGATCGCGGCGACGGCGGTCAGTCGTTTGAGCCACTTCATGGGGGATCTCCTCTTCTCGCGGTCAATTCATCCAGGTGCCGCCGTTGACGTCGAGCACATGCCCCGTCACGTAGGACGCGGCCGGCGAGCACAGGAACCAGCACGCCTCGGCGACCTCGGCCGGAAGCCCCATGCGCCCGAGCGGCACGCGCGCGGCGATCTGCGGCCAGCGCTCGCGCGGGATCATGTCGCCCTCGATCGAGCCGGGCGCGACGCAGTTCACGCGCACGCCGTCGGGCGCGAGCTCGATGGCCAGCGAGCGCACGAGCGAGATCACGCCGGCCTTCGAGGCGCAGTAGTGCGGCTTGGTTCCGTCGGGCGAGGGCTCGAGCGCCGCGTAGCCGACGCGCGCCGCACGCGAGGCGATGAGCACCGCGCTGCCGCAGGCCCTCCTCAGGGCGGGGACCGCGGCGCGCGCGACGTGGAAGGCGCCGGTCAGGTTGACGTCGATGACCGCGGCCCACTCCGAAGGCTCCAGCTCGCAGATCGGCACCGCCGGCCTGGTGATCGCCGCCGAGTGCACGAGCGCGGCGATCGGCCCCATGTCGGCCGCCGCAGCCATCAGTTCCTCGCAGGCGGCATAGTCGCGCACGTCGCAGCCGATCCACATCATCGACTCGGGCATCGGAGCATCGGGCGGGTGCAGGTCGCCGATGACCACGCGGTGCGTCGCGGCGAAGCGCTGCGCGATCGCCCAGCCGATGTTGCGGCTTCCGCCGGTGACGATGGCGATCGGCTTGCTGCTCATCGACGCTCCTTCGCGGTGCGCACGCGCGTGCGTCATCGCCTGCTCAGTAGTCCGAAGCCGGCACGTGGCTCGCCTCGGGATCGACTGCGACCTCGATCAGGGTCGGCACGGCCCCCTCGCCTCCGTTCAGGATCGCCGCGCGCGACTGTGCGAGCGCGTCGCCCAGCGCGTCGGCGCGATCCACGCGCACGCCGTTGCAGCCCATGCCGCGTGCGATCGCCGCGAAGTCCATCGGAGAGAAGTCGACCGCGATGCGGCGCCCCTTCATGTTGTCGCGCACCATGCCCAGGCCATGGTTGTTCGCGACGATCACCGTGATCGGCAGGCGCTCCTGCACGCAGGTCGCCAGCGTGCTCAGCGTCATCGCGATGCCGCCGTCGCCGATCACGCAGATGACGTGGCGATCGCGGTGGACCAGGCGCGTGGCGGCCGCCGCCGGCAGCCCCCATCCCATGCCGCCGATGCCGCCCGGCGCCACCAGCTGGCCCGGCGTGCGCAGCCGCAGGCCGCTGGTGATCCAGATGCGGTTGTTGCCCGCATCCAGCACCAGCATGTCCTGCGGTGTGAGCGAGCGGTCGAGCACGCGCACGATGTCGGCGTAGTGCAGCGAGCCCGCGGCCGCGGCCGCCGCCGGCAGCACGCCGAAGCCGTGCTCGCGGTTGTTCGCCGCGATCGCCGCCAGGCGCGCGTCGCGCCCGGCCTCGCCGAGCGGCCGCTCGGCCAGCATCGCCATCACGTCGGCGGCATCGCCCGTGATCGCGAGGTCGACCGGGTACACCCAGCCCGCATGGCGCGCATCGACGTCGACCTGGGCGATCTTCTGGCGCGACGGGTCGATCAGCGCCTCGTCGCGAAAGCGCAGGTAGTCCGGGCCCAGGCTCGCGCCGATCGCCACCAGCAGGTCCGCCCTGCCCAGCATCCGGTTCGCGCTGCGCGCGCCCCAGGTGCCGAGCATCCCGACGGAGGTGGGCGCGGTCTCGTCGACGGCGCCCTTGCCGTTGTAGCTGGTCGCCACCGCGATGCCGGCGCGCTCGGCGAGCTGCGCCAGCAGCGCGCGCGCGCGCGCCGACTGCACCCCCTGGCCAGCAACGATCACCGGATGGCGGGCCTGCGCGATCATCGCGGCCAGGCGATCGACGGCCGGCGCATCCGGCCGCGCCGGCGTGTAGCGCAGGTAGCCGTCGGACGGGTACAGCTTCACCCGCGCCTGTTCCGGCATCTCGCGGCGGATGATCGGCGACTTCAGCACCAGCGCCGCCGGACCCATGCGCGGAAGCTGCGCATGCTTGAAGGCGAGTTGCAGGCCGTAGACCGCCTCGTGCGGCTCGGTCGCGTAGCCGGTGTACTTGGTCATGGTCGAGAGCACCGTGCGCACGTCGGCCGCGCCGTAGTCGCCGGTCATCGTCTGGTAGACCCCGTACATGCCGAACCCGTCGTAGCACGAGGTATCGGTCAGCACCACCATCGGCGAGCCGGAAAAGCGCGCCTCGAGGATCCCGAAGGCCCCGGTGGTGCTGGCGAACGGCCCCTGCCCCATAAAGACGCCCGGCCGGCCGGTCAGCTTACCGTAGACCTGGGCCATGACCGAGGCGATCTGCTCGCTGCGGGCGAGCACCACCCGCAGGCGCTCGCGCACCTCGTAGAACTCGTCGAGCATCCAGGTCACGCCCAGCCCGGGCAGGGTGAAAGCGTGGTCCGCTCCGCATTCGAGCAGGGTGCTCACGAGGGCGCGCTTGGTGGTGGTCAAGTGAAGGTCTCCGCGATGTCCGCATGGCCGGCGCCGGCGTCCGGGCCGTCACCGCTGCCGGCCCGCTTCATGCAAGCGCTTGCATAAATGATAGTGCGTGCCGCCGTGCCGGTCAATCCCGGCGCACGGCGCCGGCGCGGCGAGACGCTCAGCCCTTCAGATGCGCCAGCACCCGCAGCTTGAGCCGCATGAACGTCTCGGTCACCGAGACCTCCTCGTAGACCCGCGGGCGCGGCAGATCCACCTCCAGGCTCTCGACGATGCGCCCGGGCCGCGCGCTCATGACATGGACGCGGTCCGAGATGAACACCGCCTCCTCGATGTCGTGGGTGATGAACAGCACCGTCGGCCGGTAGCGCTCGCTCAGCTCGAGCAGCAGCCGCTGCATGTCGAGCCGCGTCTGGTAGTCGAGCGCCCCGAACGGCTCGTCCATCAGCAGGATGCTCGGCTCGTTGATCAGCACCCGCGCGATCTGCAGCCGCTGGCGCATGCCGCCCGAGAGCTGGTAGGGGTAGTGGCGCTCGAAGCCCGCCAGCCCGACCGCCTCGATGTAGCGCCTGGCATCGGCTTCGTAGCGCGCCTTGTCGACGCCGCGCTTCTTCGGGCCGAACACCACGTTCTCGCGCACGTTCAGCCACGGATAGAGCTGCGGCTGCTGGAAGACCACGCCGCGGTCGGCGCCGGGTTCGCCGATCGGGCGATCGTCGAGGCGGATCACGCCGGCGCTGGGCCGGTCGAAGCCCGCCACCATCCGCAGCAGCGTGCTCTTGCCGCAGCCCGAAGGCCCGACGAGGGAGACGATCTGCGCCGGCTCCACCACCAGGTCGATGCCCTCGAGCGCCTTGAACGGCACGCCGCCGGGCTGCACCGCGTCGAACATCCGCTCGACGCGCTCCAGGGTCAGCGTCGCGGTGCGCGTCATTGCATGCCCCGCCAGTGCAGCGCGCGCCGCTCCACCATGAGCAGCGCCGATTCGAGCGCCAGCCCGATCAGGCCGATCACGATGATCCCGATGAACACGACCGGGATCCGGTAGAACGTGGTCGCGTCCATGATCATGAAGCCCAGGCCCACCTGCGCCGCGATCAGCTCGGCCGCGACCACCAGCGTCCACGAAAGCGTCATCGAAATGCGCATGCCGGTCAGTATCTGCGCCGAGGCCGCCGGCATGATGACGCTGAAGAAGATCTGGCGCGAAGTCAGCCCGAGCGAGCGCGAGGCGAGGATCAGGTCGGCCGGCACGCCCTTCACCCCGCTGGCCGTGCTCACGGTGAGGTAGAGGAAGGCGGTGAGGAAGATCAGCGCCACCTTCGACGCCTCGCCGATGCCGAAATAGAAGGTGAACAGGGGCACCAGCGCGATCGGCGGGATCGGCCGCATGAAAGTGAGGAAGGGGCTGACCGCCGCATCGAAGCCGCGCCGCGTACCCAGCCAGATGCCGACCGGCACGCCGATCACCACCGCCAGCGCGAACCCCGCCAGCGCGCGGCCCACCGAAGCGGAGACCTGGGCGAGCAGCGATCGCCCCGAGTAGCCGTGGCGCAGCAACTCGACCAGCGCCTCCCACAGCGCCTGCACCGGCGGCAGCTTGTTCGGATCCAGCCAGCCGGCGACGCTGGCGACGATCCAGATCCCCAGCGCCAGGCCGACGCTGGCGATGCTGATCAGCCGGTAGCGCCGTCCGTGGGCGGCGCGCGTGGTTCGTTGCCGGCTCAACTCAGCGGCCCTGCGCGGCCGCCTTCATGAACCGGGTCATCACGTAGCCGTCGACGTCCACCTCGACCTCCGGCTTCACCAGCCCCTGCTCCTTGCCGAAGGCGATGAAGTCGTGCATCACGCGGTTCAGCGGACTGCCCTTGGCCCAGTGCACCGGGCTGGCCGGATCGACCGCGTCGGTGGCGCCGAAGTGCCCCAGCCCCTTGAGGATCGCCTGCGCCTGCGCGGCCTGCATGCCGGTGAACTCCATCGTGTAGCGCACGGCCAGCCCGGGCTCCTCGCGCATCCGCTTCAGCCCCATGTCCCAGCCCTTCAGGATCTTCTCGATCACGTCGGCGTTGGCCTCGAGCCACGCCCGCTTGCCAGCCCAGCCGAGGAAGGCCGAACCGGGATCGAGGTCGGACAGGCGCAGCAGCGGCCGCGCGCCCTTCTCGTAGAGCGGCGTCAGGAACGGCTCCCACAGGTACAGCGCATCGACGTCGCCGGACTGCAGCGCCGCGATCTGCTGCGGCGGCGCCATGCCGAGGAGAGTGACCGAGCCCTTGTCCATGCGGTTGGCCTGCATCGCCCTGACCATGCCGTAGTGCGCGTCGGAGCCCGTCACCAGGCCCACTTTCCTGCCTGCCAGGTCCTTCACCGACCGCACCGGGCTGCCCGCCGGCACCACCAGCGCCTCGAGCGGGTTGTAGTCCATGAACACCGAGATGAAGTTCAGGTCCTGCCCGTTGGCCTTGGCGAGCAGGAATGCACCCATGCCGCCCCACGCCAGGTCGATCTGCCCGCCCGCGAGCGCGGCGAACTGCGCCGGGCCCGAGGTGAACTTCACCAGGTTGAGGTCGATGCCCAGCTTCTCGAAGTACTTCTCCCTGATCGCGATGTAGATCGGCCCGTTCACGATCGGCTGCATGCCGACGTTGACCCGCTTGAGCGCCTGCGCGCGGCTGGCCGCCGCAGGCACGCCCAGGGCGAGCGCACCGGTCGCGGACAGGGCGCCCGCCAGCATGACCGAGCGACGCGACTTCGAAGGCATGGGCTTGTCGTTCTTCATCCGGGTCTCCTCGTCGAAATATCCCTGCCGATTCATGCAAACGCTTGCATGCTAGCGCCTGCGGGGAAGGCGGTCAATGCCCGCCGCGTCTCGCGCATCCGCTTGCACCAGCAGGTGAACCAGCAGGTAACATAGGCCTTCACGCCCGCTACGCCGACACCGCCGATGGCTCGTCCGCCCCGCCCACCCGCGCGTTCGCCCGCCGCCGCACCCGCGGCGGCACGACCGACTTCGCTCGCCGACGTGGCGAATCTCGCCGGCGTCTCGACCGGCACCGTCTCGCGCGCGCTCTCGCGCCCCGGCATGATCAGCGATGCCACCCGCATGCGCGTGCTGGCCGCGGCCGATCGCCTCGGCTACGTGGCCAACGGCTCGGCGCGCGCACTCGCCCTGCGCCGCACGCTGACCGTCGGGGCGATCGTGCCGCGCTACGGCAGCTCGTCGTTTCCGACCATGGTCCAGGGACTCGAGTCCGCCCTCGCGGCCGAGGGGTACACCCTGCTCCTGTCCGCGCCCGCGCACGAGGCGGCGCGCGAACCCGCCATCCTGCGCACCCTCCTCGAGCGCGGGGTCGATGCCGTGGCGCTGCTCGGCGCGGAACAGCCGCCGCAGACCTTCGCCATCCTGTCGGCTCATCGCATCCCGTTCGTGATGATGTGGGCGCTGCACAGCCGCGACGGCGACTGCATAGGCTTCGACGAGAGCGCGGCGGCGGCGTGCGTCATCGACCACCTGAGCAGTCTCGGCCACCGCAGCATCGGGTTCATCGGCGGGCACACCGCCGACAACGAGCGAGCACGCAACCGCTATCGCGGCATCGTCGAAGCGGTCGCGCGCCGCGGCATGAGCCTGTGCAAGGGGGCTTCGGTCGAAACCGACTACGGCTTTCGCCAGGGCTTCGAGGCCATGCAGCAGATCCTCCGGGCCGGCGCGCCGGTGAGCGCGATCCTGTGCGGCAATGACTACCTCGCGGCGGGCGCCCTGTCCGCGCTCGACCGGGCGCGCATCGAGGTGCCGCGGCAGCTGTCCATCGCCAGCTTCAACGACAACGAGTTCGCGGCCTACCTGCACCCGCCGCTCACGACGGTGAGGCTGCCGATCTCCGGAATCGGCCAGCAGGCCGGCCGCCACCTGATCGCGCGGCTGCGCGGCCGGCAGCCGCCTGCACCCGCCCCCCTGCCGGTGACGCTGATCGTGCGCGAGAGCACCGGCCTGGCGGCGGGCCCTGCTTCGGCCCGCACGTCCACACCCCCCGCCCGCCGCGGCGCGCCGAAACGGGGATCCCGCAATGCGGATGCGTGAGATCGCCTCGGGCCTGCAGTTCCCCGAGGGGCCGGTGGCCATGGACGACGGATCGATCCTGGTGGTCGAGATCGCGCGCGGTACGCTCACGCGGGTGCGCAGCGACGGCCGCCTCCAGGTCGTGGCCGATCTCGACGGCGGCCCCAACGGCGCCGCGATCGGCCCCGACGGTGCCGTCTATGTCTGCAACAACGGCGGCTTCCGATGGGTGACCGAGGCCGACGGCTGCCTGCGGCCGGCCGGGCAGGCCGCCGACTACACGTGCGGACGCATCGAGCGCGTCGAGCTCGCCACCGGCAAGGTCGAGCGCCTGTACGAGCGCGTCGACGGGCATCCCCTGCACGGCCCGAACGACCTGGTGTTCGATGCGCACGGCGGATTCTGGTTCACCGACCTGGGCAAGATCCGCGAGCACGACATGGACCGCGGCGCCGTGTACTACGCACGCCCCGACGGACGCTCCATCCACGCCGTCGCGCGCCCGGTCACGACGCCCAACGGCATCGCGCTCTCGCCCGACGGCGCGACGCTGTACTACGCCGAGACCGAAGGCGCGCGCGTCTGGGCATTCGAGGTCGTCGCTCCGGGCACGGTGCGCAAGGCCCCCTGGCCCTCGCCGCACGGCGGGCGCCTGGTCGTGGCCGCGCCCGGAGGCCACTACCAGCGTTTCGACTCGATGGCCGTCGACGCGTTCGGCAACCTGTGCGTCGCCACCATGATGCATGGCGGGATCACCGTGGTCTCGCCCGACGGCCGCTGGTACAACCACCTGCCGCTGCCGGACCTCTTCACGACCAACCTCTGCTTCGGCGGACCCGGCCTGCGCACCGCCTATGTCACGCTGTCGGGCAGCGGCCGGCTGGTGGCCATCGACGACTGGCCCACCCCGGGCCTGCGGCTCGCCTTCAACGCTTGAAGCGCCGGCTCCCGATCCCCAAATAAAAAAGCATTGGGCGAGACCGGCCGCCATGCGGTCGCGCGATGCCTGCACCGTCCGGAGCCGTGTCCATGTCCGAAACCATCCACGTCGTCTGCCCCCACTGCGGCAAGACCAACCGGCTGCCCGCCGAGCGGGCCGGCCAGCAGCCCGACTGCGGCGCCTGCAGCAAGCCGCTGTTTCCCGGCAAGCCGGTCGAGATCGACGAGGCGCGCTTCCACGACTACCTGCAGCGCACCGAGCTGCCGGTGGTGGTCGACTTCTGGGCCAGCTGGTGCGGGCCGTGCCGCGTCATGGCGCCGCAGTTCGAGCAGGCGGCCGGGCGCCTCGCGGGCCGCGTGCAGTTCCTGAAGGTCGATACCGACGCCAACCCCGGCCTCAGCCAGCAGTACGCGATCCGCAGCATCCCCACCGTGGCGCTGTTTCGCGGCGGGCGCGAGGTGCGGCGCAGCGCCGGCGCCATGAGCGCGGCGCAACTCGAGGCCTGGATCGGCGCCTGAAGAACGTGTGAATGAATCTACTGCGCGACCAGCCTGGCGGCGATCTGCGCCACGTGCCGCCCCTGGAAGCGGGCTCCGGCGAGCTCGGTCTGCGACGGCTGACGCGTGCCGTCGCCGCCGGCGATGGTCGAGGCGCCGTACGGCGAGCAGCCCTTGATCTCGTCCACGCCCATCTGACCCTGGAACGTGTACGGCAGGCCGACCACGATCATCCCCTGGTGCAGCAGGGTCGGGATGAAGGTGAGGATGGTCGATTCCTGGCCGCCGTGCTGGGTGGCCGAGGAGGTGAACACCGAGGCCACCTTGCCGACCAGGGCACCCTTGACCCACAGCGGGCCGGTCTGGTCGAGGAAGTTGCGCATCTGCGCCGTCATGTTGCCGAAGCGCGTGGGCGTGCCGAAGACGATCGCGTCGTAATCAGGCAGCTCGTCCACCGTGGCCACCGGCGCGGCCTGGTCGACCTTCATGCCGGACTTGCGCGCCACCTCTTCTGGAACGAGCTCGGGCACGCGCTTGATCACCGCCTGCGCGCCGGCTTCCCGAACCCCTTCGGCGACGGCCTGCGCCATCGTCTCGATGTGGCCATAGGACGAATAGTAGAGAACGAGAACCTTGGTCATGTCGAATGCTCCGCTGGTAGGACTCCGATTCTCGTTCGCGAGCCGGTGGCGATAAAGTACGGCGGACGGAATAGACTGTTCCATTTCGGCATGCGATGAACCCCGACCAACCCGACAAGACCTCGCGCACCGACGACGAACGCGTGGCGCAGATGCAGCTGCTGCCGCCGCCGGAGGACCTGATCCGCTTCTTCCCGATCGAGGGCAGCCCCGTCGAAACGACGGTCGGCCAGGCCCGCTCGGCGGTGCGCCGCATCGTGCGCGGCGAGGACGACCGGCTGCTGGTGGTGATCGGCCCGTGCTCGATCCACGACCCGCGGGCCGCGCTCGAGTATGCCCGGCGCCTGGCCGCCGAACGCGAGCGCCTACGCGACACGCTCGAGATCGTCATGCGCGTGTACTTCGAGAAGCCGCGCACCACGGTCGGCTGGAAAGGGCTGATCAACGATCCCTACCTCGACGAGAGCTGCCGCATCAACGAGGGCCTGCGCATCGCGCGCGCCCTGCTCATCGACATCGCGCGGCTCGGCGTGCCCGCCGGCAGCGAGCTGCTCGACACGATGTCGCCGCAGTACCTCGGCGATCTCGTCGCCTGGGGCGCGATCGGCGCCCGCACCACCGAGAGCCAGGTGCACCGCGAGCTGGCCTCGGGCACCTCGGCGCCGATCGGCTTCAAGAACGGCACCGACGGCAACGTGCGTGTGGCCATCGATGCGCTGCTGTCCGCACGCAGCGCGCACAACTTCCTCGGCATCCACAAGAACGGCCACGTCGCCATGGTGCGCACGCGCGGCAATCCCGACTGCCACCTGATCCTGCGCGGCGGCCGCGCGCCGAACTACGACCGCGCCAGCGTCGAGGCCGCCTGCGCGGCGCTGCAAGCCAGCGGCTGCCAGCCGTCGCTGATGATCGACTGCTCGCACGCCAACAGCAGCAAGCAGCCCGAGCGCCAAGCCCATGTGGCCGAGGACATCGCCGGCCAGATCGCTGCGGGCAGCACCCGCATCCTCGGGGTCATGGTCGAAAGCCATCTCCTCGCCGGGCGCCAGGCATTCACGCCCGGCAGCGACGATCCGGCGACGCTGGTCTACGGCCAGAGCATCACCGACGGCTGCCTCGGATGGGACGATTCGGTGGCACTGCTCGAGACGCTCTCGCGGGCAGTCGCGCGGCGCCGGCGCCCGTGACGGCCGGCGCCGGGCGCACCCTATACCCCCAAGCGGGCCGCCGCGCAACCGGGCGCGCTACCGACTTGTAATGCGCCGAACCCGCCCCTTAGAATCGCCGCAGACCCTGCGTCCGGTCATCTGACAAGGGCTTCGACCGCCCATCGAGGAGGAGACATCCATGACGGCCCGTCGTGCGGCATCGTTCGCCGCCATGCTGGCGGGTGCCGCGCTTGCGCTCGGCATCGCCCCGGCCCTGCACGCGCAGGACAAGCACTTCGACCTGAAGATCTCCCACTGGGTGCCGGCCTCGCACCCGCTGCAGAAGGCGCTCGAAGACTGGGCCGCCTCGGTGGAGAAAGACTCCAACGGCACGATCACCTCCAAGGTCTACCCTGCCCAGCAGCTGGGCAAGGCGTTCGATCACTACGACATGGCGCGTGACGGCATCGCCGACCTCACCTACGTCAACCCGGGCTACCAGCCGGGGCGCTTCCCGATCATCGGCGCCGGCGAGCTGCCCTTCCTCATCGCCAACGGCAAGGGCGGCTCCCAGGCGCTCGACGCCTGGTACCGCAAGTACGCCGAACGCGAGATGAAGGACGTCAAGTTCTGCCTCGCCTTCGTGCACGATCCGGGCAGCTTCCACTCGCGCACCAAGAAGATCGTCGTGCCCGACGACCTCAAGGGCATGAAGATCCGCCCCGCGCACGCCACCATGGCCACCTTCGTCACCATGCTGGGCGGCACCAACGTGCAGGCCTCGGCCCCCGAGGTGCGCGACGTCATCGAGAAGGGCGTGGCCGATGCGGTCACCTTCCCGTGGGGCTCGGTGATCCTGTTCGGCATCGACAAGGTCACCAAGTACCACATGAACGCCCCGCTCTACGTCACCACGTTCGCCTTCGTCTTCAACAAGTCGAAGTACAACCGCATGTCGGCGGCGCAGAAGAAGGTCATCGACAACCACTGCAACAACGAGTGGGCCGGCAAGGTGGCCGGGCCGTGGGACGACTTCGAGCACGGCGGCATCGCCAAGCTCGCCGCCGAGCCCGGCCACGAGGTCTACACGATCTCGCCCGAGCAGACGGCGATGTGGAAGAAGGCCGCCCTGCCGCTGCACAAGACCTGGGCCGACAACGTGCGCAAGGTCGGCATCGATCCCGACAAGGCCATGAAGGAGCTCGAAGCCAGCCTCGAGAAGTTCGGCGCCGCCGCCAAGTGACCGCCGGCGATCCCAGCGCGGGCGGCCGCCTCGACCGGTTCATCGAGGCGATCGAAGTGACGGCGGCGTGGTTCCTCGCCGCCGTCACCGCCCTCACCTTCGTGTCGGTGATCCTGCGCTACTTCTTCAACTGGGCGATCCCCGACACCTACGACTTCAGCCGGCTGCTGCTCGCCATCCTCATCTTCTGGGGCATGGCCGGCGCCGGCTACCGCGGCGAGCACATCACCGTCGACCTCCTGTGGGGCGCGCTCGGGCCCCGCATGCGCCGCGCGATGGACCTCTTCTCCAATGCCGTCACGCTGTTCGCGATGGCCATGTTCGCGCTCATGATGTGGCTCAAGGTGCTCGACACGCGCGAAGAACACGTGCTCACCTTCGACCTGCGCCAGCCGGTGTGGATCTACTACCTGGTCGCCTGGCTGGGCCTGGCCGCCTCGGTGCTGCTGCTGGCGGTCCGCGTCTATCGCATGGCGCTGCGCCCGGAGGCACTCGAACCGCCCGGGCACTCCCCGAGCGTGGAGTGAGTCGCCGAGCGAACCGCCGATGAGCGCCCACGCGATCGCCGTCACCGGCTTCGTCCTGCTGTTCGTCCTGATGCTGCTGCGCGTGCCGGTAGGCATCGCCATGGGGCTGATCGGCATCGTGGGCTTCGGCGTCATGACCGACGACTTCGAGGCCGCGCTGAGCCTGCTCGCGCAGTCGCCCATCCGCACCGTAGCCGACGTCCAGTTCGCCGTCATCCCCCTGTTCCTGCTGATGGGCGCCTTCGCCTCCGCCTCGGGGATGAGCCGCGAGCTGTTCCGCCTTTCCAACGCCTTCCTCGGTCACCTCAAGGGCGGCCTGGGCATCGCCACCATCGCGGCCTGCGGCGGCTTCGCCGCCATCTGCGGCTCTTCGGTGGCCACCGCCGCCACCTTCTCCTCGGTGGCCTACCCCGAGATGCGCCGCTACGGCTACCCGCAGAGCTTCTCCACCGGGGTGATCGCCGCCGGCGGATCGCTGGGCATCATGATCCCGCCGTCGACCGTGCTGGCCGTCTATGGGCTCATCACCGAGCAGGACATCGGCAAGCTGTTCATCGCCGGCATCCTGCCCGGCATCCTCGCGGTGGCGATGTACATCATCACCATCAACATCATCGGCTTCGTGCGCCCGAAGTTCCTGCCCTCCGGCACCCGCCACCCCTGGCGCGAACGCCTCGCCTCGCTGCGCGACGTCTGGGCCGTGGCGCTGCTGTTCGTGTTCATCATCGGAGGGCTGTACGGCGGCCTGTTCACCGCCACCGAGGCCGGCGGCATGGGCGCGGGCGGCGCCTTCATCATCGGCGTGATCCGCCGCAAGCTCAGCCGCGCGCAGTTCATGCGCTGCCTCGTCGAATCGCTGCGCACCACCGCCGCGGTGTTCACCATCCTGATCGGCGCGCTGCTCTTCGGCTACTTCCTCACCATCACGCAGACGCCGCAGGCCCTCACCACCTGGCTCACCGGCCTGGGCCTGGGCAAGTACGAAGTGCTGGCGATGATCCTGCTGATGTACCTGCTGCTGGGCTGCATCATGGACGCCATGGCCATGATCATCCTGACCGTGCCGATCATCTTTCCGGTCATCACGCAGCTCGGCTTCGATCCGATCTGGTTCGGCGTGATCGTCGTGGTCACCGTCGAGCTGGGGCTGATCCACCCCCCGGTCGGCATGAACGTGTTCGTCATCAAGAGCGTCGTGCGCGACGTGAAGCTCTCGACCATCTTCCTGGGCGTCGCGCCCTTCGTGGTCACCGACATCGTGCGCCTGGTCGTGCTGGTGGCCTTCCCGGTGATCGCCACCTTCCTGCCGGCGCACATGTGAGCGGTGGCGTCCCGTAGGGGATTCGAACTGACCCCGGTTTCGTGGGGTCAGCGCGTGACGATCCTCCCGAAGCGCCGCGCGGCCTGAGCCAGTGGATGTTCAGGCGGAATCGGCGTCGGTCGGCTTTACACCGCGCGCCCAGCCGGAGCGCAACATGCTGAATTAATTGGTAGGAATGATTCTTGCACGGGCCGACCCAAGAAGGTCGAGAGGGGGCCATGCGACATATTCTGTTGGCGATCGCGATGCTGTTCGTCGGCTCCGCTCAGGCCGGGGTCGTCTACAACTGGGAGACGGTCGACTCGGCCGGCTACATCTCGCCGTACACCGGACTACCGCCGGTCTTCAGCGGACGAATCGAGATCGACGATGCGGCGTGGTTGTCCGGTTCGGTCAGCCACATCAACACCCCGGTCTGCCCGCCCTGGATGTGTTGGGGCGCCACGGACTTCTCCGACCCGGCAAACCCCGTGCTGCAGTTCGCGTTCGACGGTCTCGCGCGGCCGAGGTGGGCGATTGGGGTGCTCGATCTAACGACGATTCCGGTGCCAGCCCCGGGCACTCTCGCGCTGATCTTGCCGTGGGCCGCCCTGGGCCTTGGCAGGCGGCGTCTTCAGTGACCCCTGCCCGATCATGACGATCACCGCACCGATCAGCACCGGGACGATGAGCAGCCAGGCCGCCGACCAGTCCCGCGACAGCGTATCCAGCAGCACCACCGCCGACAGCGCGATCATGGCGACGAGGTAGGCCGCCATCAGAGCTGCTCCGCGATCGAGCGCCGGATCTCCTTCGGCGTGGACTTGATGAGCCGCTCCGCGCGGGTGGCGCGCATCGCCTTCACCCGCTTGTTGATCGCCGACTCGTCGATCAGGATGCGGGCCTCGGGGTTCTTTCTGTTCCAGTCCCGCAGCGCGTCACGCGCCTCGCGCAGTTTCTCCGGATCGTGCTCGAACCGCGCCTGCGCGAGCTGCTCGGAGATCCGCGCCTTCGTGTTGCGCACCAGCGCGGCCGACTCGTAGACGATGCCGGCCTTGCGCTGCGCCGCGGCCACCTCGGCGGGCTGAAAGCCGATCATCTTGACCATCGCGTCGTAGGCGTCGACGTCCATGACGCGACGGCCCTTGGAGTCCCGGTACATACCGGTCTGGTACATGTCGATGCTCTTCTCCAGGTTCCTGAACGCGAGCGGAAGGACCTCCAGCCCCGCCCCTTTGACGTCGCCGGCGAGCGCCTTCTCCGCGCCGGCGGCAACCGTTTGGAAGAACGAGCCCGGTGCTCCGAGCACCTCGGTCACCTCGCGGGTCTTGTCCGACGTCGAACCCCGCAAGAGCCCGGTTCCGGGGATCAGGTTGCCGAGACCGAGCCGGGCGGAAACATCGATCGGGACACCGGGAATCGTCGACATCCCGCGCAGCACGAACTCCGCGCCGTCCTTGCCGAGCGCGCTGGCCAGCCATTCCCGCTTCGCCCGTTTCGTCGACCAGTTGTAGCCCATCGCCTGTGCAAGCGTGTCGATGACGTCATCCAGATCGTCCGCGAAGGGGAACTCGTCCAGCCCGGCGGCCAGCACCAGCACGGCCAGGGCAAGCGCCTGCTGCTTCGGGGGCAGGCGCTTGAGGAATTCGAGATACGCGATCGAGAACTGCTTGAAGGTCAGCAGTGTCGCCCCGACCGGGTTGCGGGCCCAGTTCGGGCGGTTCCCGCGATTGTAGATGCCCTGGGTTTCCACGACCGCCTTTTCAGCGAACCCGAAGGCGTCGGGGTCGCCGCGCTCACGCGCGATGCGGTACGCGGCGATGAAGGTGGCCCGGCGGTTGAACTGCTCGGCGGCCGAGAACATGGAACCCCACAGGAACGTGGCGCGACGCACCCAGGTCTGGCGCCCGAGCCCGATCCCGGCCTCGTTGTAGAGGTGATGAATCTCCTGTGGCGAGACGATGCCCTCGCGCTCGGCCCGCTTGAGTGCGAGGCGAAGGTTCTCGTCGCTCCCGACACCGGTTACGGCATCGCGCATCGCCTTGGTCAGCATCGTGCCGGCCTTAGCCGCCCCGGTGAACTGCGCCAGGTACGGATAGGTCATGGTGATCGGCTGCGTCATATTGACCAGCGCCGAGGCCACCGACCCGCCGAGGTACTGAGCGAACAGGAGCCCGCGCAGCCGGGACGAAGGATCGTTCGTGCCTCGCACGAACTCGGCCAGGCGCACGGCCTCATCCTTCACGTCGCCCTGCTCTTTCGGGATCTCGGCCGCCGCGGCGTTCATTTCGCCGATATGCAGGTTCGCCGCGCCGGCGCGCGCATTCGACGTGATGAACGCGGCGAGCACGCGGGTCATGTCCTCCGAGAAACCGGCGACCCCCTTGCGATGGATCAGCCGTTTCATCGCCGAGCGGTTGGCCCTGGCCAGCTTGAGGTAGGACTGGAACAGCTCCGTCTGCTCGACGCCGGCGACATCGGCGAAAAGCTCGAGCGTCTCCGGATTCACGCCCTGGAACAGCTTGAACGCGTCCTGCGAGACAACACCCTGCGCGACATCGGCATCCGCGTACTGCGGGTCTTCGCGAAACTGCCGAGCGACGCGGTTGGCCTCGCGTTGCGTGTCGAACATGCCGAAGTAGATCTGCTCCGGTTCCCCGTCGGTCTGGCGGGTGATGTACACCGAGTAGCGGCCGAAGCGCATCAGCGGCGCGTAGCCGCCCGTTTTCAGGTCGTTGATCCTGGCCGCCTTCTCGAGCACGGTATCCGCGGTCGAGCGCAGCGCATCGACGCGCCCCGGAGCGGTCTCGGCCATCCGGTGCAGGTGATCGGCCAGCAGCTTGGCGGCCGCCGTGATATCGCTGGCCCCGATCACCTCGTCCCGAACCTCTCGGGCATCGTCGCCGACGTAGCGCAGGAGATCCGTCTTCCCCATGTCGTCGAGCGACCGGTCGACAGCCGCCCGGAATTCACGGTAGAGCCCGATCTGGCGCTCGTTCAGTCCGTAGTCATCACGCAGCTGCGCATCGGTCCAGACCGCTCCCTTGGCGGGATCGGAATCGACGAGCGTGCCGTCAAAGATCGGTCTCGCGATCGCCGCGAGGTCCTTCTTGCTCGTCGGCCGCTTGAGCACATCGCGCAGCCCCTGCATCTTCGGCAGCAGCGTCGGAGCCTCGTCGGCGGCCCGGTTGCCGAAGTCCGATACCGCGCTGAGGAAGTCCTGCGAGGCCTCGAAAACGCGCCGGAACAACGGGTTGCGCTGCGCCTTCTCATACTGCGTGCCGATGGTCCGGTGCCACCAGTTGAAGCCCTTGCTGGACTGGAAGAGATCCGCGATGTTCTTGCTGATCTGCTGGCGCGACGGGATGGCGCGCGAGAACATCGCGCGCAGCTCGCCGGAGGCTAGCGCACGCCCCCTGGCGAGAATGTTTTCCAGTAGTTCGGGTCTTTTTCCGCTCTCGCTCGCCACAAGGGACTGGAGGAATATTCCTCGGCGCAGCGTTGCCTGACCTGCTCGAGATTGGCGACCCGCTGGGCTTCCTTCTCCGCGTTCCAGTCGGGCGGCGTCAAGGGGTCGCCCTCGGCGATCAACGAAGCGATTTCCTCGGAAGTCATAGCGGTAGTTCCCCAGGCCCGGAAATTGAGTGTACAGCGTGGACAGGAACGATTCAATGAGGGAGGTCACCTTCGCCAGGTCGTCGCCGCGCCACTTCAGCGGAGCGATGCCCTTCTCCGGGATGCCGCGCAGCTGCTCTGCCGCTGCATCCAGGTGCTCGGTGGTGCCGAAGCGCAACGCGCTCGACAGCATCGCGCTGGTGCGCCGCACGACAGCGGCTTCCGATAGCCCGGCCGGGTCGCCGACGAAGCGCTTGCCGGCGTTGTGCGCATAGTTCATCACGGCCGCGTAGAACCCGGCGCCGCGCTCGCCTTCCTCCAGCCGGCTGACATCGATCCAGACCTCCTTGCCGCGCTCGAACACGTAGAGGTTCTTGCCTTCCGGCGTGCGAAAGACATACCTGGCATCGGCACCGCTTTCCTCGCGCTCGTCGACGCGCGTGTCCTCGCCGAGGAACTTCGCGCGTGGGAACACGTCGGCCATCACGCCATCGAGCGTTGCACTCCTGCTGACCGGGTAGCGAAACAGCTCATCGTGCTGCGCAAGTTCAGCCAGCACCTCGGAGACGAAGGCATCGTCGGAGCGCGCGAACGCCGGCGACGTCCGCCCCGCTTGGGCCTGTCCGCCGCGCTCGACGAACGCGCGCGCCGGCGCGATGAACTGCGCGATGATGTCGTCGTTGGTCAGGCGCAGGTTCACGCCGAGATCGCGCAACCACCTCCTGATCGCCGCGATCGCCCGGCGCACGAATCCGATCTCCGGCTGCGTCTGCGCCAGATCGGCCAGCACTTCCTCGGCGGCGATGAGCCGGTTCGAGGCCGTGTCCTTCAGGCCGTACTCGGTCAACTTGGCGCGGATCTCGGACGGACGCGCGCGCGTGATCTGCTCGAGGATGCCGGACAGCCGCTTGCCGAACAGCCCGCGCAGCCCATAGTGTCCGAGCACCTCGTGCGAGAGGGCCCGCACGACATCGGCGGCACTTCCCAGGCGCTCGGCCACCAGATAGACCTTGCCGCCGTGGAAGGCCGCCCCCGGTTCGCCCTGGGCGCCGCCGGCCATCTGCTCGGCATCCTCGCTTCGCACCGCCTCCGGTACGCGTGGATCCTTCAGGTCGGCCACGACGACGACCTCGGGACCGTTCGTCCATGCCGCACGCACCGCATCGGCGATTCGCGAAACCTCGGCCGGCGTCATGCCGGTGCCGCGGTCGCGCTGGAAGACCGGCCTGTCGCCCTGATTGCTCGGCTCCTCGCCTTCAGCCACCGGAGCGGTCTCGGAAGTCTCGCCGGGCGACTTTTCCGGTGCGGTCGCCCCGTCGCCCGAGGGCGCTCCCTCCTTCGCGACCTGCGGCGATGCGCTCCCGAGCCCTTCGTCGCCCCGCTCGTTCGGCTGCGCCACGGATTGCTCGGCCGCCGGCTCCGGTGCGGTGCCTTCCCGCTCCCCTGGCTCTGGGCTCGGCTTGCGCTCGCTCAGTGCACCAGCACGCTCGGGCTCGGCGTCAGGAAGAGCCCGATCCTGTCGATCGCCGGTCTCAGCTCCGGCGGAATCTCCACCTTCTGCCCGGGCTGCGTCTCCCGCATCCGCTTGGCGATCGCTCGCATCTCCCGGCGCGAGATCACCTGCCACTTGCGCGCCAGGAGCAGGAAGGGGGGAATCGGTGCGTGCATCGCCGTCTCCAAGCAGATCGCCAAGCGCTTGTCTGACCTGCGCCTCGCGGGATTTCGGGAAGATCCAACCGCGACGGGCACTGTTGCGGCGCCCCCCAACGGAACGAATCAGGTCTTCGTGCGGCCTCGTGTCGCCGGCGACGATGAAGGTCTTCTCGGAGACCGGCTCGATGCGTAGCGGCGGGCCGGTATCGATCGATACTGCGCCCGGCGCGCCGCCGGCCTGCGATTCGGATGGTGCCCTGGGCGCGCTCAGCGCTTGTCGCGTGGCTTCAGCGTCTTCTCCAGCCGATCGGCCAGACGACGGGAGAAGTCCTGCTGGTTCGGATCCAGCGCCTTGTCCTCGGGCTGCTGCGAGCCGTTGCCAGGTGCCTTGTGCATTGCGGCCTCGGATGATGGCGTCGAGGATCTGCGCCTCCTCGGCGTGATCGATGCGGTCGTCGCGCAGGACGCGCAGGGTGAGCGCCGGCGCCCGCTCGAAGGCGCGGCGCGCCAAATCGGTATGCGCCGCATATTCGGGCGACTCGGCCTTGGCTTCCTCGACGGTGCGAATGAGTCCCTCGCCGTCGATGCTGTCGTCCCGGGGCGCCGCCTCCCGCTGCGCGCGACGCTGCTGTGCCGCACGGACGTCGCGCGTGAGGCCGAGCGCTTCATCCTCCTCGTCTCGCGTCTCGGCACCGCGATCTTCCATGAACGTGGAGCGGCGGACCCCGCCGGATTCGTCGGCGATGAAGCGATTGCCCGGAGTTTCCGGTTCCGCGGTCAGCCGCGGCACCGGCCGCTCGGCCGCACCGGGGTGAGCGTCATGCCCGGATTCGGCGCGCGCCAGCTGTGCGGCACGGACGTCGCCGGTGAGACCGAGGTTGATCGCCTCCTCGCGCTCGGCCTGCTTCTCGCGCGCGAACCCTTCCGGCATCTGCACGGCGTTCCCGGCCGAATCGACCATGATCGGGCGATCGATCGACTCCGGCGTGTACCCGAGGGCGAGCTCGCTGGCATTGGGCCCTCCGAGACGGGGCCGGTCGTCGACCACCTCCCACTCCGCCGGCTGCGCCGCCGGCGCGGCAAGCAGCTGCGGACCGGCGGCGATGTTCGCTGCCCGCGACAACGGTCCGGGAGGCGGTGCCGCCGGTTCGTGCCGGCCGCCGAGCGCCACACCGGGCACGCCCTCGTAGACCGCGCCCAGCACGGCGTTGACGCCGGCACCCTTCATCGGATCCACCGAGGGATCGATCTGCTTGGTGGCGATGTTGCCTGAGACTCCGGTGGCGACCTCCTCGGTCGCCCCCTGCAGCGCCTCGATCGCGCCCGTGGCCAGCCTGCCGCGGCCGTGCCCGCCGGCCAGCACGCGTTCTAGGCCCGTGGCGCCGAACACTCCGCCCAGCGCCGCGGGCGCCAGGCTCGCCTTCCTGGCCTGCGTCGTGGCGATCGCATCGACGGCCTGATCCTCCGACATTCCGGAGGCGAGTAGTTGCCTGGCCTCGGGGCTGGCCAGCACGATGTCGCGCCGGGTCGGGTCGGTCAGATCCTGGTAGGTCTGCTGTGCGGCATCCCCGCCGGACATCGCAGCACCGAGCGTGGCGCCCGCGGCTTGGCCGGCGCGCATCCCGGCTTGGCCGGAGCGTGCCGCGATCTCCGCGGCCGAAAGCCCTCGGGCGGCGGCGCGCGTCGCGGCGACGCCTTGCGCGGCGCGACTCGCCGCGGTGACGCCCAGCGCCATCGGTGCCACGTTACCGGCGAGATAAGCGGCTGCCAGCCCAGGGTTCTCCAGCACGTACCGACCGGCCGCGACCGCCTCGTCGGTGATGCCGCCCGCCCCAGCGACCTCATCGCTGAACTTGCGCTTCGCCGCCTTGACGACATCCGATTGGCTGGCCTCGCCCATCTTGATGAAGTCGTCCATCGCTCGGCTGGCGCGCGAGCTCGGATCGATGAAGTCCGAGATCGTCTTCACCGAGCCCACCGCGGCGTTGGCGCCCTCGATGACGAGATCGTTTGCCACCGCCCACAGCGGGCGCGATTGCGACTGCGACTGCGGCGTGGCGCCGCCGAGAAACGAGAGGTCCCGCGCCGGGAGATCGTCGAAGACCGGCATCACTGCACCACGATGCCGAGCCTGCGGGCTTCGGCCTGCGTACGAACGAGCTGCGCGCCCAGCGCGTTGATCTGGTTCACGAGACCGACCTTCTCGTCGTCCGAGGTGGCCGCAGCGGCACGCGCCGCGAGTTGCTGCTGCTGGGCGCGCAGGGCGGTCACCGCACGGTTGTAGCTCTCCTCCTGCGGGCCCATCTGCCGCGGCTGTGCGCCGGCGGCCGCCTGGGCCGGGCTCATGACCGAACCTGGGGCGGCGCCACCGGTTTGCACCGCCATGCTGGCAGCCGCCGGCGGCGGTGCATTCTGCACCTTGATCCCGCGCGCAGCGAACCAGTCATCGGTCAACCCGAACTTCTGCTTCGCCTCGGCGATCGCCGCCGCTTGCCGGTCTGCCGGCAGCGCCTTGATCCGGCCCTCCACCTCGAGCGCTACCGGCGCGGCACGGACCTGGCGGGTGAGGTCGGCCTTGAAGTTGGCGATATCCTGGGGCTTGGCGTCGGCGTTGTTCTTCGCCCACTCCTTGGCGACATCATCGACGAACTTACCCTCCTCCTTCCCGGACTTGAATCCGAGCTTGGCCAGGCGCTCCGTTTCGGTGAGGGGGCGTCCGAGCGCCTTCTCGATGCCAGCGATCTCGCGCGCGAACTTGGTGCCGTCGATCTCGTCCTTGCGCTTGTCCAGCTCGAGCTTCAGTCTCGCCCCGGCGATGCCCTCCTGTGCCCGGTTGTGGCGTGCCGCCTCCGCATGCTGCTGCTCGGTGATGTCCAGACGGCGGTCGCCCTGTCGGATCTGCGCATCGGTGGCCTTTTCCTGATTGGTCACCGAGCGGGCACGAAGACCGCCTTCCTGCTCCGAGTTCAGCAACTTCATGTACTCGGCCGGGTTGTCGGCCATGAACCGCATCGCAAGCGCGGAGCCGAGCTGCCGGACGTTGCCTTTACCGTCATCCACGCTGAGCGTGTAGTCCGGCATCTCGACGCCGTTGGCCCCGACACGCTTGGTCGGGGTGGCGACAAGGGTGCCGGTGATCTTGCCGCGCCCGGTGGCGTTGAACCGCTTCTGTGCCCCTTCGGCGTCCCCAGTGGCCATCAGGTAGTCGATGGCATCCTTGTAGCCCTCCTTCTCGATGCTGCGCCCGAGTTGCTCCGCGTTGAGCGCCTGCCCGACGTCGCCGTGTCGGCGGTAGATATCGGCGACCCGCGCCAGATAGCCCTGGCGGGAATCCTGGGCGCGAGGATCGGAGGGATCCATGATCTGGCGGCCGGCGCCGGCGGCGGTCTGCGCCGGGCTCGGCGCCCGGTTCTCGAGCTCGGCCACCGCCGCGTCCTGATCCTTGAGGAAGGCCTGATCATCGGCACCGGCGGCGAAGTTGCGCGCCCCCGTGGCGCCGACGGCAATACCTTGCGCCGGAGCCTGGCCAGCCGCGGCGAGATCGGCCGTCTTCTGACGCTCCCGTTCCATCCGGTCCTTCTCGAAGGACCACCGTTCCTCATCGCGCTTGTCCATCTTGGCCTGGCGTTCGCGCTCGTACTTCTGCCGAACCACTGAATCGACGGCGTTGAAGCCGACCTGAAAGCCCTGCGCGAAACCCGAGCTCATGCCCGCTTCTCCAGCTTCTTGACCCGCCTGAGGACGTCCTTCTGCGAGGCCATCAACGTGCCGACCTCATCCCCGAGGTTGATCGTCTGGCCGTCCCCGCCGACATGCTTGGCGAAGTCCTGTGCCATCGGGCCGATGTGCTCGCGGCCGTCGGCCAGCTCCGGCACCTTCCTCTCGTCGTACTTCCAGTGCTCGACCGGCATCGACTCGATCGCGAGGCTCGCCGCCGACGGGCTCGCCGGTGCGCGATCCTTCTTGATGTCCTTCGATGACGCCAGGATGGCGGCCGCCCCGAGGCTGGTTGCAGCCCCGGCCAGCGTGCCGAAGAGCTGACCGGAGTTCTGCGCGTTCTGTGCCGCCGCGTACTGGTTCTGCTGCGAGGACTGCGCGTACAGCTGCCCGGCGGCCTGGTTCGCTCCGATGTTGGTGTTGAACCCGGTGCCGATGACGCCGGCATCGGCCCGCGCCCCGGCCGCAGTGGAGGCCTGCACCCCGGAGGCCTGCGTGCCGCCGGACAGCGCGATTTGCGCCGCCGTGGCCTGCTGGCTTGGCAGGTTTCGCCCGATCGAGGCGGCGTCCATCTTCCGCGCGAACCCCACCGCATCGGCCTGTTCGCGCGCCGAGTTCGATTCCGCGGCGATCGCGGCGGCCTTGCGAAGCGCGAGATCCGAAGCGCTTGCGGAAGCCTGCCCCGCCGACATCGACATCCCACGGCGCGCCAGATCGCGGTTGACCTCGGCGCCGGCTTGATCGAAGGCTTGCTGGGTGTCGGCTGCGGCCTGGGCCGCCTTCCGGTTGGCGTAGTCGCCGGTGTTGAACTGCATCGCCTCATCGGCGATCGCCTGCTCCACCGGGCGGAACGTGCCCTTCTGGTAGTCGTAGGTCTCGTTCGCGATCCGCTGCTGGTCATTGGCGATGTCGAGTTGCTGCTGCATCACCTGCCGGTTCAGATCAGCCTGCTCGGCCTGCAACGGCTTTAGCGTCGTCTCGAAGTACTGCTTGTACCAGTCGAAGGCATCCCGCCCGAGCTCGACGTTGCGCAGCGCTGCTTCGCCGATTCTGGGATCCGGACCCGGAACGTCAGAGGAGCACATCAGGTGCCTCCAAGGTAGGTGTGGTATTCGTGCGCCACCAGACGGAAACCCATGCGCTCGAAGAAGTGCTCGCCACGGGTGCCGAGCTTGACCGATACCGTCAGCTCCCTGACCCCGAGTTGCTCGAGGCAGCGGCGGACGTACTGCACGAACTTGAACGAGAGACGCCCAACCCGATGGTCGGGGTGCACGAACAGCGAATCCTCCTTGGCTGCCAGCGTGCTGGTGTGCGTGCTGAGGAAGAGGTGGATCATGCAGTCGCCGATCATCTTGCCGTCTCGGCGCACCGTGAACACCGCGTAGCGGCCGGCGCGGTTCAGATCCTGCAGCAACTCGTACTGCGGTCTCAGATCGAGACCGTGACGGTAGCCCTCGGTCTCCTGCCAGTGCAGCAGGTTCAGGGGCCGAAGCTCGTTCACCACCGCGTCGGTCATCGGCTCCATCGCGAATTCGTAGGAGCCGCACCGCTCGATCATTGCTCGCATCCGCCCCTCCATTCGATGAGCATGGAGCAGTGGGCCGGGCTTCCCGGCACGCGTCGCCGCCACCCCTCCAAGCGCACCGCCCGTATATCAGAAGGCGGGCGCTTTCGGATGATCTTTCAGATGTGCCGGCCCGACGGATCGAAGGGATCGAGCAGCTGGGCGGCCAGCCACCTCGCGATCGCACCGCGCCAGCCTGAATCGTCGCGGTGTCGCTTCAGGCGCGCCGTGACCGTGGTCTCGCGCGGGACCTCGAGCATCACTACCGTAATGACCACGACATTGACAAAGAAGTCGAGTGCGTAGCCCGCGAATAGCGCGACCATGCCGGGGAGGTAAGCGAAGCGCGGTATACGCCCGGCGTCCCTAGCCTCACGAAGGTGCATCACGGCGAGATAGAACACCCACAGCATCCAGGCCCAACAAACAGCGAACACGACATACGACACTGCGTGGACGAGAACGGTGAACGGGAAAAAAGCAATATCGATCATGGCCAGCCGGCCTCCAGGTTGATCGCGGCGATAGCCGCCTTGTCTGCGGCGCTCCGCACCAGCGCATCGAGCGCCCACGACGCCTCGAAAATCGCCTGTCCGCGCGCGCCCATCTCGGCGGCCAGAAGGTAGTAGTCGGCGATGGAAAGCGGATGCGCGTTGTTGTCCAAGTCGCGCCATGTCGCTGTCGATGCGCTACTCGCCGCGCCGATTGAGATCGCGGCCTCTAGCGACTTGATCCGGTCGCCAAGATTTTCTTTGTCCTTCGTGATCGAGTAGGCGATACCTACAGACGACACCGCGCGTTCGCCAAACGCCACATCGCGTCTGGCCTTGATCGCGAGCCACGCATCATCCTTGGCTGCCTTCAGGGTGCGATTGTCGATCCAGGATTCGGCTGCCGGCGACCACGTCCACCCAGACCCCGGTTGCTGTCGCTTGGTCGCGGCACCCGCCTGCGAGTACGCAACGAATGAATCACCGTCGTACCAGTGCGTGTCACCACGAATTTCGGGGGGCGCTTCGATGGCGATGAAATCGACGCCGTCAGCCTGCGAGAGGAGATCGTCCGCGCCGCACCCTCCGGTGCGGACAACTTCTCCGTTCGCAACGCGCACTACGGCGAACCGGATCATCGCTTCATCTCCATGGTTGTCGAGTACCGCGTACCGAACTGGCAGACCCCGGTCCAAGTCGGCGACTGGCCGGAGTTATGGACCTCAGCCACCAGAAGAATCGATGTCGTTCCAGGTGGAAGCGCTTCGATGCGCTTCGACAACACCGTGAACATCATGTTGGGAGACGACGGTCCCTGCGCATCCGAGGAATACCAGGTACCGATAGTCGACAGGATTGTCCCGTTGCTGGTATTCGCTCGCAGCGTCAGCGAAGAATTCAGGGTCCGGTTCGATTGCGCCTGGGAATGGCTGAAAACGAACCCATCCGGCACCGTGATCGTGAAGACGACCGGGCCGCCATAAAGAGAGTACAGATGCGCGACCTGAGTAATGACCAACACCCAGTCGCTGACACCGCCGATTCCTCCGGGCCCGGAGTCGTAGTCGTCCGACCAACCCATGAAGCTCACGGCCTGGCCACGGATGTTGACGGTGTCCACCGCATTGATTGCGGCAGCGGTCAGGGAGCCGGAGAATGTCCCGGTCGCCGCGCTCAGGGATCCGGCAAATGTGCCGGTGGCCGCGCTGAGCGCACCGGCAAACGTTCCGGTCGCCGCACTCAGCGCGCCAGCGAAGGTACCCGTGGCGCCATTCAGGGCGCCCGCGAACATCCCGGCCGACGCGTAGACCGTACCGCGCACGATCACGTCGTTGAACTCCGATGTGCCGTCCAGGTTCAGCCGGTAGCCGTTTGCGCCGGAAACGAACCCGGCGCTCTGCAGATAGGTCGAGCCGATGACGATGCCACCGATGAGACCCGCTGACGCGTAGATCGTGCCGCGCACGACGACGCCAGAAAATTCGGCTGTACCGTCGGCGTTGATCCGCCAGCCGGTCGATCCCGCCACGTAGTTCTGCGAGGCGATGTACTGGCCGACGCCGAGCTTGTCCGCGAGGATCTTGCTCGCCTTGACGCTCACGATCGACGCGTCATCGATCACCGCCAGGCCGGCGACGAATACCTCGGCGATCGCCTTCTTCGCGACGAGGCTCTTCATGTACACGCCGGGCTGGAACTCCACGCCCCCGATCGTCGTCGGTTCCGTGATCTCGAAGAACGGCTGCTCGCCCAGCGTGCCGGTCAGCACCTCGAGGGCGTAGCTCGCGTTCGGCGCCGTCTGTGCCGGCGTGCCGGCAACCGCGTTGAAGGGGCTGACCACCTCGTCGTTCCAGGCGTTGACGGCACGCACCCAATAGAAGAACGAATCGCTGTTCTGGACCTCGTCGACATACTGGAACGATGTCGCCTGGCCGATCTTCACGGCCACGCCGACGTCATCGACCGCGGCGCGCCAGACCTCGAAGTAGCCGATGCGCCGATCCATGGCGGCCGCCCAGGAAACGAAGATCGACGTGTAGCCACCGATCGCCGTCACGCCGGACGGGGTTGGCGGTGGCGTGTAGTCGGGCTCGCCGTCGCCTCCTCCCCCGGGGACGGGAGCAATTCCACCGCCGGTCACCGGAACCGCGGTGGTGTCGGTGGTGGCGAAACCCCACTCGATGAGATCGCGCCGGCTGATGTAGGCGTCGAGCTTGTCGTTCGGCAGCAGGCCGCCGCGCACCCGAAGGAACTGCTGCAACTCCTCGACGGCGCGGATCAGGCGATCCGGAAGATCAAGTCCACGGACTTGCGTGGCCAGGGCCGGCAACGCTGGCATCACACACCCTTGAGTTCGTGCATGCTCTCGGCGATCTCGGCCGAGAGCACCTCTCCGGTGCCGGTGAATTCGATCTCCCACTCGTCGGAGAGAAAACCGCTGGGAAGGCGAAACGGCCGGTTCGAGGTCACCGCCCGCGTGCACCTCAACACCGCGTCGGCATAGAACTTCACGGTGATGGCGCCGCTGGCGCGGATCCTGGCGCAGGAGAAGTTCAGCGCCCGCGGGGTGCTGAAGATCTTCGAGCGCCAGGTGAAGGTGAGCGGCGCCCCGCCGTCGAAGCGATGCACCTCGTCGCCCACGATCAGGTACAGCGCGTCCCGGATCGGATCGACATAGGCGCCGGGCGAGTAGAAGCCGAGCTCGCTGGGCTCGCGTCCCGGCGGGAAGATCAGCCCACCATGCTTCGTCCCGTTGTCGTAGAAGACGACGAGCCGGTTGTCCCACCAGTAGGCATGCATGGACTGCGGCCTGAGCGCCTGCCACTGATCGCGATCGAAGAAATCATCGGTGATGTTCACCGCGCCGCTCTGGTCGACCACGATCATGCCGTCGGGCGATGCATAGGCGACGCCGCCGCCGATCGAGACCATCGAGCGCTTCGAGGCGCAGGCGTATTCGCGCTCGATCAGCGTCTGTTGCATCGTCTCCGGCTCGAAGCCCTGGATCAGGTACGGCCGGCCGGTGGTGCCGACCACCAGCGTGTTGCCGAACGACGCGATCGCCACCGGATCGAACTCGAAGCGGAATTCGTTCCGCTCCGGCCAGGCATACGGATAGTTCGGCACCGCCATGCGCACCGCCTTGCCCGAGATGCCGCAAAGCGTGGTGCCGTTCATCATGGTGAGCCCGACGAGATCAGCGGGCGGCGGCGTCCAGCCGGCGGTCACCAAGGGGGAGCCGACGGCACGCGTTCCGTCCGGATTCGGCACCGCCGCCACCGCAGCGGTGAAGCTCACGGAGGTTGTTCCGGCGGCGACCTCCTGCACCATGTAGAAAGCCGCCGAGGCCCCGCTGCCGTTGGTCTCGTAGATGTATTTCGCCGCGTACGACTGCGGTCCGCCCGGCACCTCGAGGCCGGACAAGGTGATGGTCTGTGACCCGGTGGCATCCACCGCCAGCGAAACCGGGGAATGCGAGCCCTCTTCGCCCCAGGCGTTGACGAAGGTGTAGACGTAGAACCGCGTCACCGGCTGCTCGCCGCTGGACGGGGTTCCCGACACCGCCACCGTCGGCGCCGTGGCGGGCGACGGAACGCCTAGATCATAGGCCGCGTTCGGAAGCGCACCCCCCCCGGTGAGCGCCAAAACGCTGTCCGTGACTTTCGGCGCCCCGTCGCCCGAGAAAAAGGTGCGCTCGTTGCCGGCGACCGGCGAGCGCACCACGTCCACATCCGTCAGCCAGTGGAACCAGTACTGCGCGTCCGTGGCACTGTCCTGGCCGAACCGGTAGATCGTCTGCTTCGCGCCGACGCGCAGCAGATCGGCCACCTTGATCGGAGCGCGCCATGGCCGCAGCTTCTCGTTCCAGAGCCGAACATGCTGTGCGACCTGGGCCCAGGTATCGGGCAAGTCCAGAGGCGACTTCCGCGGCGCGATGCCGTTGAAGGCCGGCAGTCGGATCCGCATCAGAAGAAGTGCGCCCGCACGCGGCGCTTCACTTTGGTCGAGCCCGACGATGCTCGAGCCCGTGCGACACCCATCGCACGCACGAAGGTGTCGCGCGCCTCGGCCGACAAGCTGAGGTCGGCATAGGGCTTCTTCGGCGACTTGTACAGCCTCGCCTTGGCGCCCTCGACGATCGCCTCGATGTGTTGGTCCCAGAGGTCATCCGGCAGCCCTTCGTTCGCCAGAGACGGTTTGAAGGTGGCGTCGACCACGATCGGGACATCGGATTCGCTGGGCGCCCCGGACAGGATCAGCACGTCGGCATCCACCGTCATGTACTCGGGGACACCGCTCCCCGGGGATTCCATCTGCCGATCGAAGAACTCGTCCGGGACCAGGGGATCGATCTCCTGGGTGCCGTAGTAGCAGTGACGGACGCGAACGATCTCCATGTTCGCCGTCGGAACGATCTCCGGGTATTCGGCGACGCCGGCCTGTGACGGGATCGGGTCCAGCGTCGCCGACCAGGTGCCGGACCGGGAGAAGAACTCACGTGCGGCCAGGATCAGGCGTGACCTCGCCATCCCCCACGGACAGCCCGGCACATCGGGCAGGATCAGGTCGCGGGCATCATCCCAGGGCTTCATGGCGCATCACGTCAGCGCGCCCACCGCCATCGTGAGCCAGGCCGCAGCCTTCTCGCCGGTGAGATCGTCGTCCCTGTCCTGCCAGCGGGCGCTGACGTAATCGGAGAGCGCCTGGTAGTGCTCGAACTCGATCTGCACCTCGCTCGGCGGGTTCAGAACGATGTCGGCCGCCGGATCCGAGCCGAGACGACCGACGAAGCAGTCCGGGCGCAGACGTCGGATCGTTCTCACGCCCTCGCGCAGATACAGCAGGCCGTCCTCGTCGAGGTAGCGCTCTTTCTCCGCGTCGTTCAGCGGGAGGCGCGCCCGGTCGAGGATCTCCTGCGCGTTCATTCACTTTCCTCGGATTCGTCGTCCCCTTCCGTTTCGTCCGCCTCGTCGTCCGCCTCGGGAACGATCTGCTCCTGTCGCGTCTCGAGGAAGGCGGCGATATTCGCGCGCAGCGTGTCGTCGCGGATCTTCGGGTGCGGTTGCCTCATCCCGAGGTTCGACGCGTAGGCGAGCAGCTGCTCCCGCGTCATCTCGTCCAGGTTCGGTGACGCCCCGGCCGGAAGCTCGGTCCCCGACGGCATCGGCTCGATGTAGTCCGCCGCCGGGCGCCACGGGTTTTTCGCGCCGGGAAACCAGGCCCGATACTCGAGCGGCCAGTGCAGGAAGTTCTCGATGTCGCTCTCGGCGACCTCGGCGACATGCGCGCCTGACTTGTTCGGCACGAAGCGGTAGACGTTGCCGTTGGCGATCTGCGTCGTTCCGCCGACGCGGCGAATCAGGCATTCGATCAGCATGGGGCCTCCTGTGGTGGGCGAGGCTGGTCTCACCAGAGACCCGCCTCGGGACGGCTTACTGCCCGTGGATCGCCGGACGGTAGAACACGGTCAGTGCCACCACTCCACTGGTGGCGCCGGTGCCGGGACCGGTGGCGACCTTGACGCCGATCGATCGGCGGCGTGCCGCCGGCAACCGCCATGCGGGCGATACCGCCGGCCTGCCCGACGTTCGATCCGGCGATCAGGTTCGCGGTGAGGGTGCGATTCGCCAGCGTCTTGTCGCCGACGTCACCCGCCATCACGCCGACGTCCAATAGGATCGCCGGCGTGCCGGTGTCGAGGTCAGCGACATCGAGAATGCAGTCCACCGCGACGCATCCCGGCGGCAGCTCCAGCATCTCGATGATGTCGCCGACCTCGAGCGCCGCGGCGAGCGTGAACCGCGCCTGCGCGGCGACCAGATCGTGCGCCCCCGAGGGCGTCACCGCCGGGTAGCCGTTGGCGATGCCGCTGGTCTGAAGGATCTTCGCAGACATGTCGTTCTCCCGTTCGAGATCAGTTCGAGATCAGTTGATCTCGGTGTAGCAGTGGTCGTGCGCGATCATCCCGAAGCGCTGGCCGTTGAACGTCGATGCCTTGATCCCCAGGATCGTGCGGAAGTGGATGACGGCCTCCTCGTCGAGATCCAGGCCGGACTCGGAGAGCTTGTAACGAACCCCGCCGTTGCCCTTGAAGCCATAGGCTTTCGAGACGGCGTGCGCACCGAGAAAGAGCGAGCGCATCGCCTTGACCGATCCGGCGCCGTAGTCGTTGAACTTGATGACGCCCTCGTGCTCCTGCAGGATGACCTTGTTGTACATCCCCGCGGAACCATCGAAGATCGGGTTCTTCCGGCCCTCGGCCGCGGCGGCAGCCTTCTGGATCGCGAGCCAGCCTTGATCGCCGGCTTCGCGACGGATGTCGTACATGCCCTCGACGCCGGTGAGCAGCAGGAAGTGGACGCCGCCCTCGATCGTGATCGGGGTCATCTTGGCGCCATTGGCCTCGGTGCCGAGAAACTTCTTGGCCTTGGCGGCGAGCTTGTCGATGTCGGCCAGCGACAGCTTCTCGTTCGTGAGGCCGCCTTTGCTGGCCACCGCGCCGGGATAGGTCTGGTGCCCGGCATCCGGGGCGACGAACCCGTTCGGCCAGGCCGTCCAGTCGGCCGGGAAGTGCTGGATCTCGGCGCCGACACCGCGGGCGCCGGCGGCGTGCATCATCGTCATCTCGTCCTCGAACTCGGCGATGTAGTCCGAGAGACGGTCACGGGCCTGCGACTTGATGGACCACTTCACCCGCTTCTGGTCCATGACATCGCCGACGTTCACCCCGTTGCGGAACTTGTCGACGCGCAGCTTGTCGGTGTACTTCGAGAGCCGCATCTCGCGACCCTCGAGTTTCTCCGCGCCTTGGGCGGGTCGGCCGCGCAGCTTCGCGACCAGGTAGCAGGTCACCTCGTCGCCGGCGCCGGATTCGAGATCGGTCTTCACCAGCACCGGGAGCTTCTGCGTCTCGGTGCCGGCCATCTTCGAGTTGAAGTACGACTTCTTGGCGACATCCACCGCCACCGAAGCCGAGTACACCTTCACCGCGCCGGGATCGGACGGCAGGATCTGCGTGCGTGCCATGTCAATCTCCTTGGATTGAGCACGGCGCACTCCTGCGCGCCAGGATCAAAAATGCAGAGCCCTGCTCTGCTACCGCATCGCGCCCCGTTCGGTGGCGCCATTCGGTCGAGGAGATCCGATCTTGACGGACGGCTCTGCCTCGACGCGAATTCTAGCCCGCTGTCCAGTCTTTTGTTCGAGAATTATCGCGATGCGGCCGCTGTCCAACAGCAGCCGTTCGCCGACCTTCATCTCGAGGGACAGCCCCTTCTTCGTCATCCCGCCGATTCCAGCGCCCGGCGCTTGTCATCGGGCAGGCGAGCGACGAAGATTTCCAGATCCTCGCCCTCCAGGTTCGCGGCCTGCGACATCAGATCGTCGACCATCGCGCCGTTCGGCGCCGCCGACGGCAGCCCGCCGAGCGTGCGCGGGACCTGTCTCGGCGCCTTGGCTTCCGGTTCCTTGGCGCCCTGCGAATCCTGCTGCCCGTCTTCCTTCTTCGGCTTCTTGGCGACCGTCATGCCGAGGGCGCGCATCTGCTCGAGCACCCTTACGTGCGCTTCCTCGAAGAGGTCCTGGGCGCTGGGATCGCGCTTCTCGTCGATCGCCCGCTGCCCGGCGGCCTTGAGCTCCTGTGCGAAGGCGGAGGCCAGCATCGGCGTCTTGGAGTACGGCACCGACTCGTACTTCTCCATCGCGCGCAGGAAGTTCTCGCGATCATGATCGAATGCCTGCTTGGCGGTTTGACGCGAGATCGTGATCGCGGCCTGCGCGGTGGCGCGCTGCTCGATCACCGCATCCTTCTGGTCGTCGAGCTCGGCGAGCTTCGCATCGTAGTCGGCGTCTTCGACCTCGCCGGCGCGCCAGGACTTGGTCAGTGCGGTGCGCTGCTCCCGGATTGTCTTGAGCTGATCGTCGAACGACTCCGGATCGCCGGCGCTGAAGTTCGGCGCGAACGTCTTCTCGATCCTGGGCGCGGCGCCTTCGTCCTCGTCTTCCTCTTCGGCGTCGCCGTCCTTCGTCTCGGCGTCATCCTTGCCGGCGGCCGCGCCGTCTTCGGCGTCATCGCCGGCCTCCTCGTCTTCGTCTTCTTCGCCGGCGAGATTCTCGATCTCCTTGATCTCGTCCTCGTCGAGATCGGCCAGCTTGGCGGCCTCGATTTCGTCCGCCGTCAACAGGTTCTCGATGCCCATGCTATTTCTCCTTGGGGGGGTGGAGTGATTCGAGCGCCTTCATCTTCTCGCGCGCCAACGCTCGTACTGCCGCCATGCGCTTGGCGTCCTTCTGGATTTCGCGGGCACTGACCAACGTGCTCAGATCGCTCTCCGCGCGCCACTTCGCCTCTTCCTTGGCTGCCACGCTGATCTTGTTCATCGCAGGTTGTCCTCCCCGGCTGGGGTTTCGATGCCGGCCATACGGCCGGTCTGTTGATCGGGCGGCAACGGATCGCGCGGCCCGACTGGAACGGTTGGAGCCGTGGGCTCATCATCTGGAGGCACGATGCCGGCACCGGTACCGGCCTGATCCTTGAACCCAACGGAGCGCAGCAGTTCATCACCGACGGGAGCCGAAGCCGGTACCTGTGCCACGACCTGGCCGGCCTGCATGGCAGCGTAGATCCCCTCGAGCAGCCGCGTGATCTTGTCGGCGTCGAGCTTCTCGATCTCGGCCGCGGCCCTGGCGGACTGCGCCTTCTTCAACCCGGTCGCGGCCTCGAGGTCCGCGATCTTGGCGCGTAGGGCCTCGACGGTCATCGCATTGGCGGCACGCTCGGCCTCTTTGGCCTGTTGCTTCTCCGCCTGTTTCTCCGGCGTCATCTCTTCGTCCGGATCCGTCTGGCCCGTGATCTCGCGGATCCGCTTGATCAGGGCATCCTTGTACGGCACCGGCGCGTACTCCATGACGATGTCGATCGTGTTGCGGGCGAACGCCGGATCGATCGCCGCGATCTTGCCGAGCATGTCCATCAGCTGCTCGAAGATGGCCTGCATCAACGACTCGCGGTAATCCTGCTCGTCGATAACGAAGGACGCCTTCATCGCGGTGACGTCGTTGAGCACTTCTCCTGTATCCGGATCGCGCTCGTTGATCGACACGAAGTCGTGCTTGTTCCTGTCCCCCGTGATGCGGAAGACCTTGGGCTCGGTGTAGTACTGCTCGATCAGCGAGAGCTTGATCTCGCCTTCGATCTGCCGGGCCAGGCGCAGGTTATCGAAGGGTTGCGCCGTCACCACCGAACCCTGATCAGCCTTCTGGCGCAGCGCCACCCCGGAGACGAGGTTGGTGTCGCGCCCCAGCGATTCGCTGGTGACGCCACCGACCTCGCGAATCGCCATGCGATCCCGGTCCGCCAGGGCGAGGTGACCCTGAGCCAGTTCGCGATCGTTCTGGAAAAGCACCTTCTTGCCGGACAGGGCGCCGCTGGCCCACTTCACGAAGGCGTCCGGAGAGGCGATCTCCTCGCGGATCTCGTCCTCGTCCATCAACTGGTCGTCGATGGCGTCGGCCTCGAAGTGCACCTTGTTCGTTGACAAGACGTGCAGGGATTTCGACATCCGCTTGTTCAGCGACTCCTGCGGACCGCGGATGTTGCGGATCGCCCCGTAGGGGGCGCCGTCCCGCTTGCGGCGATAGCACCACACCGGAATCAGCGGGAAGCGGTTGTGTCGGTACGGCGACCAGTCGTCCCAGAGGATGCCGAAGTCCGTGAAGACGGTGCAGCGCATCCGCATCCGCACCCGGTCGTAGACCTGAGATCCGGATCCGGTGGTCTCGTTCGATGGCGCGTACCACCAACCCTCGTAGCACTGCACCCGGTCGCGTGAGTTGTGCATCCACGCTCCGGCATCGAACTGCTCGAAGCGTGAGCCCATGAACGCGGTTTCGTCCGGATCGAGTTCCGAGAGCCGACGTCCGAACCACCAGTCGATGCCGCGGTTGTCCGGATTCGATTCCGCCGACTGCTCCAGCAGGTCCTTGCCCTCCGGGAAGTACGCCTGCGCGATGTCGAGATCGAGCCATCGCATCCGGAACTGGTAGCGGGAATCGGAGAGGTCCAGGGCGACACCCAGCGAATCGTAGAGCACATTGCGCCACGACTCGTTGCGATCGTAGATCGGCTCCTCCTCCGGATCGGCGCGGACACCGACCTCGATCCATCCCAGTCCGGCCTTCAGGGCATCATCGAACGCCTGGCTGCGCGTGAACTCGCTGCGGTTGACCTCGGTCAGGTACTTGAGCAGCTTGCTCTTGTTCACCGCATCGTCGGCCGCGGCCTTGCCGCGAACGGTCGGTGTTACCTTGTGGTCGATCCGCGTCCGCCGCTCGGTGCCGATCATCCAGTCGACGGTGGGCTTGACCTCGTTGTAGACCACCGGATTCTGGCCGCGCTCGAGGAGCGCGCGCTGCTCGGAGAGGTCCCACTGCATGCCGTCGTAGAAGTCCTCGTCCAGCGCCATCTGGAAGCGGTTGGCCGACTGCCTGGCAATCTCCTGGTCCCGCCAGGTCTTCAAGCGGGTGAGGAGCCGCTGCTGTTCCTCCCTGGCGCGGGCACCACGCTTTCTCGTCGGCGCGGCCAGCATCAGATCGCCCGCTCGTGAAATGTCTTGCCGTTGACCACGGCCGTGGCTTCGAAGATCGGCTCCGGAGGCGCGACGCGCCTCGGCGGCATCCGGGCCACCCACGTGAAGGCGTCGATCACCACCGTCATGAGACGGATGAGTTCGGATCGGTTGATGTCGCGGCCCATGCGCTCGAGGCCCTTGAGCGCCATCGCGTAGGCCTCGCCGGTCGGCCTACCGTCGGTGCCCATCCAGTACGGAAAGGCGGAGAGGCAGACGGCGTAAACGCCGGCATCGGAGACATGGGCCGGCCAGATCACGCAGCCCGGCTCGCCCTCGACCATCTCGATCGAGACGAGGTAGTCGCCGGACTGGTACACCTTCCAGGCATCGGAACCGCCGAATGCCTGCAAGGGGATTCCGCTACTGGAGACGAGGACGGGCTTCATCGCCGCGCCCGTATATCAGAAGGCGGGAAGATTTGGTCGGCCGGCTCGTATCTGAGGAATTCCGCAGATAGCTATGCCAGCTTCCAGCTCCTTTCCCGCCGCGGTCGATCCTCGTCCTTGTTCGGCTGCACGCGGGCGAAGCGCCGCGAGACGTAGCCGTAGCGCCCGGCATCCATGAGATCGTCATGCTCCTTGACGATCTTGCCTTCTTTGCGGTGATAGGTGCGGTACTCGCTGAACCAGTCGTTCAGGTGCGAGAACACCTTGAATCGACCCTCCAGCATCGCGATGAGCATTTCCTGCACGCCGGCCTCAACGGAGTTCGATCCGTCCGGCAAGGTGGCATGCTCTGGAAGCATGCGCACCGACTCCGCAGCGTAGAGATCGCGGATCGGCTTGCCGTCGCGCTTTCCGTCCGAGCCGTAGCCGTCTTGCGGCCACGCCACCGGAATCCATTTCCCGCGGCCGTTGATCGCGCTGGCATGAATCGGGATCGCGGTCTTCCGCGCTCGCATGCAATCGTAGAGATAGGTGGTATCGGTGTCGCGGTCCCATGCGTACCAGACCACCGCCGTGGGGTGATCCCACCCGAAGTCGATGGCTGCGATTCTCGCCCAGTGCGACGGCAATGCGAACGCCTCGACCTTGATGTCGTCCTCGTCCACCGGGAACACCGCGCCAGATCCCAGGGTAGGCACTCCTTTCGTGCGAGCCTGGATCTCGTGCGATGGAATCGACGCCAGCAGTTGCGCTTTCATTCGGTCGCCGAGGTGCGGCGCGTCACCCCATCCGGCCTGGATCATCGCCTTAGACACGATGCTCGGCCCCGTCGATGAATGACCGCACGACCTCGGTGGCGCCCTCCAGCGGCGTGAAGGTGACGTAGATGATCCCCTCCACGGTTGCGGTGCGCAGCAGGCATTCGGAGTAGATGTCCAGCGGCGGTTCCTCATCCAGCCAGATCACGTGCCGAGCCGTTCCCTCGAACGCTTTGCGTCTCTGCTCGTACGACTTCAGCCCGATCGAGGATGTCCCTCCGGAGACGTGCCGCACCATGGCGTAGTCGATCGCCTTGTTCGTGTTCGGCCGATACCGCGGATCTCCGATGAGATCGGCGAACGGGATCATCCCGGTGCCGTAGCGGTCGATGCCGCCGAAGAGCTCCTTCTGCACGATGTCGCGCGTCGTCTCGTTCGTTGTCCCCGCCGCCCAGGCCTGCACCGGTTCATCGAACCTGCGGCCGGGCCACCAGTGCGGGTATCGGCCGGTGAGGTGGCACGTCATCTCGTAGGCGCCGGTGAGCGTTTTCCCGATCCGGTTCGCGGCCATGAAGAGCCGCTCGTCGTGATCGAATCCCGCCTTGAAGAAGGCGAGATGCTTCTGGTAGAGATCTCGGCGAAGTGGTCCATGATCCGGGAAGAGATCGAAGAAGCGCCGCCGGCTGGTACGGACCTGTTGCTCCTCAAGCAGCCGGAGCAGCTCCAGCCTTTCGAAGAAGCTCAGCGAGTCGAGCTGCAATTCGCTCATCCGTCCATTTCCCGAGGTCGTCTTCCTTTTCGCCGTCCAGGTTGAACGCTGTGCGTTCGACATCGACCCACGTCTTCACCGCCGTCGCGATGTCGCGCATCGCCACCGCCCGGCTTCCGGTGCCGAGCCGGGCGATCAGCTTGGCGCGCAGACCGGTCTTGTCTTCCGTCGTCGCGATCTCGACCAACTCCTCGAGCGTCGGCAGGTGGCCGGTCGTCTCCTCGAGCTCTTGCAACAACCGCAGCGCGAGGTCGCGGCCGCGTCCGGCCACCCGTTGGTGCTCGCGGATGATCCTGGCGTTGGCGGTCGCCGCGGCTTCGATCGCATCCTCGCGGGCGACCTTCGGGTCGGTGAAGATGACCTTCTCGCGGGTCCTGTTGGCCACGGCCTTCGAGGAGCTGCCGATCGTCCAACCCTCCTCCGCCATGTGCCGGTGGATCGCCTGGCGGCTGGCCCCGTACTTCTCGGCCAGCATCGGCACCGAGAAGGTGCCGGTTTCGTAGTCCGAGCGGATCCGGGTCCAGTCGAATCGGCCGCTGCCCTTCGGTCTACCTCGGTTCGTTCCGTCCCTGGCCATCGCTCAGTCCATGCCTTCCGGGCGTACGACATCGCGCACGTAGCCCTGCAAGCCCCTCACCTGGTCGGCGAGTCGGTCAGCTTCTTCAGCCACCTGCTGATACTCCTGCGCGCAGTCTCCGAGGCTTTCTCGCTCGGCGGCGGCGTCATCAGGTCTGCCTTCGGTTTCGGCATGCTCGGCGGCGGCACGTTCGCGCTGGGCAAGCACGGCGCGCAGCCGATCAAGCTCGCTGCGAGCAGCAGCGGCAACGCGGCGCGTGCGCTCCATCTCTTCCTGGTACTGGACATCAACTTTCTCCTGTGCGCGGTGTCTTCGCTCTTCCTCTGCCCGGGCCTTCTCGCTCGCGGTGCGCGCGGCCTGCTCGGCGGCGAGCCGATCGGCCAAGATCTTCGCCTCGTACCGGTTGGAGGCCAGGCGATATCCGCCATAGCCGCTTGCGGAAACGATGATGGCCAGCACGGCGGCCAGCAGCCAGGCAGCAATGGTGCGCGTCACAGGATCACCCACAGGCCGATCCTGATCGCACACCAGACCACGATGTCGATCAGCCAATCCAGCAAGCCGTTCACTACAGCGGCCTCCATCTCACGCCAGTAGCGCGTTCATGGCACGCACCGCCGCGAGCCGGCGGTCATCGATCCCGATGAGGCCGCCGTTGATCGCCTTCGTGATCGCAACGACGTCGTTCTCGTCGGCCATGCGATTGGCGCCGATGTCGGACCAGTGCCATGCCGCCGAGCGTGCAGCCGGGCCATCGAGGAGGAGGAGATCGGGATCCGAGATCAGGTCCATCCCGAGCGCGGCCGAGCACCGTGCGTAGTTGCGCTTGCCGGTGATCTGCAGCAGGCCGCGGCCCCGATACCGCCAGCCGTCTCCGGTGGACGGGGGCCCGTTCCCCATGCGCTCGGCGTACACCCAATTGGCGATGCGCTGCGGCTGGCGGTGGAACTGTCTCGCGAAGGATTCGTTCGGGAACCGTTTCGGCCAGATCTCCATCAACCGCTGCCACGAGTAGTTGAGGTTTTCCTCGAGCCGCGTGAAGCGCGCCGATTCGTGGGCGATCTGAGCGATGAAGTGCGCTTGACGAAGCGCGGAATCGATCCCGAACTCCTCCATGGCCGCAGAGATCGGGCCGGCAAAGCGCCGGGCCGATCCCGCCGAGCAACCGGAGACTTCGCGCAGGAGATCGACGTCCATCATTCACCGTCCCTGCTGGACACGCCGAACAGGACGTCGATCTTGCGCTCGACCTTCGCCGAGACCTTCGTGATCGCTGCCGCGCCCATCCATCCGGCAATCCCGCAGATGCCCAGCGCCCAGGGCAGCGCCCATTGCGCACCGACGACACCGACGAAGGCGAGCAATCCGGCGAACTGAGAAATGAACATGTGCCCGACGGCATTGGCAAGCGAGAAGCGGCTCGGTTTACGGCGAAGATCGTGGAATAGGCTCGCCACTCCTCCGGCCGATGCGAAGCCCATGCAGAGCCAGAAATGCAAGCCGGCCAGGCTCACGACCTCCTGCGCGCGTTCCGCGGCCCAACTATCGGTTGGCGCGATCGTAGCCACGATGCTGGCCATCGCACGCAGCATCGCGCTCGAGCACAGCGCGCTGAACGCGGCGAGCAACAGCTTTTCTCGCCTGTGCTCGCACCGAGCGTTCAGCGCGCGCCATGACGCCACCCATTGCCGCGGCAGCAGTGCGGTCAGACGATCCTGCGGCCAGTGCGCCATCTCTCCAGCACCCTCACGTGCGCTTCACGGATCAGCCGCTGGCCGGCGCTCGTGTTGACGACGCAGCGGACGAGGTAGCGGACACCGGCCACCGTCGGATAGAGGTTCTGCACCACCAGCTCGCCGGCCACTCCAGGCGGGCCCAGCGCGAAGTTCTCCGGTGCCGGATCGAGACCTTCGAAGCCCGGAGTCGTCACCGTCACCGACACCGTGTCGATGTTCTCCCCGGCGCTGATGCCGCCGCGGAAATCGAACACCTGCGCCTTCGGCGGATCGCCGATGACGAGAACGACTTCGTTTCGTTCGGCGAGCGCGATCGCTTGCGACTCGGTGAACGACGGCGCCGCTGCGGTGGCGCCCACGACAAGGCCAGATGGAGCCGACTGCTCGACCCCGGAGATATCGACGATCGCGCCCCCGGAAAGCGCGGTCACCGACAATGACAGCGCCTGTTGCGCGAATCCGGCTGTGTTGGTGGCGCGCACGGTGAACGCGAATGAGCCCGAGCCAGTCGGCGTCCCGCTGATGACCCCGGTGCTGGCGTTGAGGGTCAGGCCCGCAGGCAGGGCGCCGGCCTGGATCGACCAGGTGATCGGTGCATCTCCCGAGGCGGCGAGGGTCTGGCTGTAGGCCGCACCTACGGTTCCGGCAGGCAGCGCGGTGGTGGTGATCGTGGGCGAGACCGGTCCCGCGGTGATCGCGACCGCGGTGGAGTTGCTCTGCACGCCATCGACCACGGCCCTGATCGAGGCCGATCCCTGCGCGATGCCGGAGACCCGGATCGTTGCCTGACCGCTGTCATCCGCTGGGGCGAGCCATTGCGCTGTCGCGTTGACAGGTGACGTCGTCTCCGCGGCGCCGGAAATGCCCGAGATCGGGGAGCCGTCCTGATCTTCCACCGCCACGATCAGATCGGTCGTGGAACCGGCGGCGACGGCAGCGGTGACCGGCACCAGCGTGACCGTCGTCACGACGGGTGCGGTGCCACCGGAACCCTCGTTCGGGACGAGGATGCCCAGCGCCTTGTCGGTGCTGCCAGCCGAGTTGGTGGCACGAACCGTGAACGTGGCCGCCACCGGAGCGGTCGGCGCCCCGCTGATGACCCCGGTGGCGGCGTTGAGGGTCAGGCCCGCAGGCAGGGCGCCGACCTGGATCGACCAGGTGATCGGCGCCGTACCGGTGCGCTGCAGCGTCTGCGAGTACGCGACCCCGATCACACCTGCGGGCAGCGCGGTGGTGGTGATCGTTGGCGCAACCGCTGCCGGCGTGCGTTCCAGCAGCGCGGCGTTCGGCGCGGAGTCGCGGGTCAGCAGCGCGACGTTCTGCATCACACATCCACCACCGTGCAGGCCTGCGGCCCGACGGAACCGATCCCGACACCGTTGCCCAGCGCGGAGCCTGAGGCGCTGGTGGCCGTCCAGATCAGCACCGGGGTGTCGCTCGTCGTGAGGCTGCCGCCGCCGAAAATCGAGACCGCGACACGAAGACGGGCCTGGCCGCCAACAGCGGTACCGTCGAACGCCTGTCCGCTGAACTCCCCGATCTTCGCACCGGTGAGCGCGCCGCCGGTCGGCGCCGCGAAAACGGCGCCCTTGACTGAGGTGGCGCCGACCGCATCGACGTGCGCGAGCAGCTGCAGGGTAGTCACCGTGGCCGCGGTGACGGTGACCGTCACGGAGTCCGTCTCACCGCTATCCGCGGCGTTGGTGGCCGTGATCACGGCATCCCCGATCGAGACGCCAGTGATGTCGAAAGTCTTGGTGGTCTGGCCCTCGGTCATGACCGCGGTGGCCGGAACCGTGGCAACGGCCGGGGTGTCGCTGGACAGGTTGTAGGTCACCCCGCCGGAGGGCGCCGCAGTACTGCGGGTCGCCGTCTCCGTGCGGGTGCCGCCCACGGCGACCGTCGTCGGCTTCGGGCTGAGCGTGACCGTCGGCGACCCGGCGTCGATCAGCACGCCGAACCAGTCGTTGTGCAGCGACTGCATTTCCTCGAGCGTCAACTCGCGATCGAAGACGGCGCTGACGTGAGGTTTGCAGGGCTGGCGACCCTGCCCACTGGAGCCGCCGATGTTGCGCAGCGCGGCCGCAGCGATACCCCAATTCCCCGGGTTTGCGGCTGTGGAGTCCGCGGCCATGGCGCCGCTCTCCAGGCCGTAGAAATGCTGGCAGTTCGCGTTGTTGCGCCAGTTCGTTCCGATCGAGAACGAGGTCGATCCGTCGACGGGGAGCGTCGTGCTGCCGATGTTGTTGGTCGCGCTTCCCTGCACCATCGCGGCCTTGCCGCTGCCGCTGGATTGGAGCCCCTGATTGTCGGGGTTGTTCGAGATCGTGAGAAAGGTTCCGGCTTGGAATCTTGAACCGGCGCCTGCGAACGCCATGAACACCGCCATGCCGTCGCTGTCGGTCATCGTGCAGCTCGGCGGCGAACTCCAGGTGACCCCGTAGGGCGTGTAGTCGACGCCGCCGATGTCGATGTACTTGCGGGAGACACCCTTCCAGTTCTTCGCGCCGATCCCGGCACTGGCGTGCTTGGTGACGGCGTAGCCCTTCAGATCGACGACGGTGGTGCCGTCTTCGTCCACCACGACGAGCGAAATCAGCCGCGTCGCAAGCCCCGTGGTTTTCAGTGCGTAGGCCATGGTGTCCTCACGGGTTCAAGATCGCGACGCCGCCCGCGGTGATCCACGCGAGCATCTGCAGCGCCGGGATGTACATCAGGTTGCGGTACGCCGAAGTCGCCGAATTGACGTAGGTGTAGGGGTAGTGCGGCGGGATCGCGTCGCCGGTGAGCGTCACGGTGTCGATCACCCAGGTGCCGGTGAGCGGGTTACCGGCGGGCGGCGTGATGCGGGTGAGCACCTGGTCGGTCTGTCCCCCGTAGCGCCGGTAGTAGACGCCCTTGGCGGCGTGGAAGACCGGCGCGCTGGAGTCGATCTGTAGCGCCCCTGAGAGCGTGAGCGTCGTCCAGCCGTCGGAGATGTTGGCGAGATCGATCCCGCTCATCGCGGTCTTCGTCACCGCGACGAGGATGCGTTTTCCGCCCCCTGCGTGGATGAAGAGGTTGATGAAGTCGCCGATGTTCGCGGGGTTGATGCCAGCCGAGAAGCTCTCCGTCGTCTTGCGCGTCCAGTCCGCCCCGTCGAGGTAGGCGAGCGCGGTGAGGTAGTGCGCATCGGGCGGCAGCAGGTAGAAGCGATTCGTCACCGGATCATGGATCGCCGCCTTCTCGTAACCAGTGCCCATGTTCGTCGCCGCGCTTCGGCGCGCCCAGGTCCGTGACGCGAGATCGAACGCATGCGCCACCGGCGCGGAGGTCACGCCCCCGGAATCGACGGAGCCGCGCTGCACGTAGAGCATCGAGCCCTTGGCACCACCGCCGAGCGAGGGCGGGATGACGACCTGCGTCTGGTATGGGTGCGGCGGGCTTGGCACCTCGGGATAGCCCGTCATCTCCCACCACGGATCGGCGCTCGTCTCGGCAGCGGAGACCGGGCCGTTGCGATCCGCGGGGCCGTTGGCTGCCGGCAGGTAGGCCCATTGCATCGTGTCGAAGTCGAACGCGATGGCTCCGAACGTGGCCGGATGCGAATGGCCTCCGGTGCCGGCCAGCACGTACGCACCGCGCCCCGAGTAGTGCGGGTTGAAGCAGCCCGAGCCATAGGACCCGAAGATCGAGTACCGCCAGTTGTCCGCCGTGATGCCGGCGGGCCGCACGGACTGGAACGATTCCGCGGCAGCCACCAGCGCAGCCGCCCCGGGCGCGGGGAGCCCGGCCGTCGGGTCGTAGACGCGGATCTTGCGGGTGATCGTCGCGCGCGTCATGGCAGGGTCCTCGGCAGGATCGCCCAGACCGGATACATGCCCATCGAGGCCGCGGAGAAGTTCGGGGCACCGGTCACCGCATTCCACGCATCGAGCGCGCCCGTGGCGCCCTCCTCGACAGCCACGGCGAGCGCGGCAAGATGGCAGGCCAGCCACACGAGGTCGGCCCACTCGTAGGCCGTGGCGGCCCGGAACTGCGCCGGCACTGAGTACGGGTCCCAGAAGAGAATCGGGTCGGTGGGCGCCGGGGTGACATCCTCTTGCGAGAGATCGGCGCGGAAGATCGACCACGCCGCGGAGAACGAGGTCGTCCAGTTCCCGCCGCCGGCGTAGGTGTCGCGCGCCGGGAAGACGTACATCCCCATGCGGGTGCGCGGCCATCCGCTGTCGTTTCCGCCGGCGAGCGCGACCGGCAGCTTGCAGGCGTACTGCATCAGCTCGCCGAGCCGGGTCTGCGATGCTGAGGCAACCGGCAACTGGAGATCGCGCATGGTCTTGAGCGCGAGCACCCAGAAGTCATCCATCCAGGGCGGCATGTACCAGCCCGTCGGAGACGGCCCGACATGCGCGGGATCCGTGTACGGGCTCGACAGCGGAGAGCCGTTGGTGGGATGGTAGGCGTAGTGGATGACGCCGAGATCGTTGTGGAACTTGCCGGCGTCGATCGTGTTGGTCACCAACTGCCCATGGAACCGGTCGATGTTGTACTGCGCCTGGGCGATCCACTCCGGGCGCAGGACATGCGTCTCCGGGCAGGAGCCCAGCAGGTGGGCCAGGGACCGCAGCGACCACGCCGAACCCCTGACCTCGCGGCCGTACATCTCGTAGTAGCCCTCGGCCTGGCGGCGCAGCGCGTAGCCGTACCAGAGGAAGTTCCAGGTCACCCAGCCGATCTGCTCCTCGAGGAAGAACACGTCTCCGGTGAGCAGCCACGGGAGGTAGGCAAGCGCGGGCTGGTGCGCGGTCTCGATCGAATTCGGGTTGCCGCTGCCCTCGGGGAAGACGGGCGTTCCCTGCGGCGCATAGGACGCCTGCGGGTAGGCGGACTGCACGATGTAGCGGCCGGTGTTCTGGCCGGCGCCGCCGGCGTCTCGGAAGTGCGCCGATCGCGCTCCGGCTGAGAGGCCGTTGGCGATCACGTTGTCGAAGGCGCGGACATCACCACCGGAGACGAGCCACATCGCCTGCCATTTCGGGATCGGGCCGATGTGCGGATTGCCGCCCGGGGCCGCCATGCCGGAGAGCGTGTCGCCGCGCCAGCCCGGCGTGTAGTCGCGCGTCAACGCGTTGAGCACGGTGTCGCCAGGCGCGACATGGCGATATCTCATGACGTGCCCGGAGGCCATCAGGTAGTCGACATCGTGGCTGGGCCGCACCTTCGGGTCGGTGTCGTACCAGTAGCTGTGCTCGTTCGCGCGTCCGACCACGAGCGGCACCACGGTGTGGTGGTACAGCGTCATCGACTGGCTGTAGCGCTGCGTGCCGGCGAGCGAGATCGTGACCGTGAGCGTGTAACTCGTCGGGGACGCGACGAGGAAGTCCCCGTTCTGAAGCCAGGGCCGGCAGATTTCGAGCTGCCCACCGGCGTACATGCGGATCGGCACCCACAGCTCGAGGTGCGGGGTCCCTGCGATGCGACGCCGCCAGATCCAATGCGAGCACACCGGACCCGCGAAGATCACGCCGGTGCCGTTGCCGAAGAGATCGAAGGGTGCCGAGGCCACCAGCGTCGGCAGGTCCACGGTCTCGTAGGCGCCGACCGTGATCGAGCCCGCCGCGAGCTTGGCACGCAGCGCGGCGAGCGAGACCGCAGCACCACCCGCCGCGGCGCCGACCGACAGGTGCAGGTCCTTGCGCACTCCGGCCGAGGTCGCGGCCGTGCCGCAGAGCCACGCCTGCTTGATCGAGCCGTCGGGCCAGTGGTTCCAGGGCACGCATTGCAGAGAAGCCGCGTCCGCACTCACCACGCTCGATCCGGCAGGGACATCGCCCTGGCGGAACGCATGCCCGACGGTGAATGGGATCGAGCCACCGGTATCCGAGGTCAGGCCGAGCACCGGAAGAGACGCGGCGACAGCGGAATCGTTGACGCCGAAGGTGATGTCGCCCGAGGTCGCAACGGTCGCCGCACCGGTGGCGCTCAGCACGCCGGCGGCGCTCAGCGTGACCCCGGAGGGCAGCGAACCGGCATCGACCGCGTAGCCGCTGTAGGGCGGGACACCTCCGGCGACATACTGCGCGAGGTCATGCGTGCCGTTCCTGGCCAGCGGGATCTCGTCGGGCACGCCGTAGAAGCCCAGCG
>Ga0209934_1000302_pt1 | contig 115974 bp, 106 predicted proteins | sample ThiBiot_750_plan_2_FD_183950 | JGI IMG/M metagenome (GOLD analysis project Ga0209934, IMG submission 183950) | Wastewater bioreactor microbial communities from Cape Town, South Africa - Thiocy_expt_750_plan (SPAdes) | ecosystem: Engineered > Bioreactor > Thiocyanate-remediating >...
TTGCACTGTTACAGTCCTCATCATTGGGCGTGGTATTCCAACGCGAGGCATCTTTAACCTGATCCTCATCTTGAGGATTACCATGGAAGTAAATAGTCACAGGATCTAATTTTTTTCCTGCATAAGCTTCAGCACCTTTAAATGCTGAGAATCCGATAATCATGGCTCCGCCTAATATCATGTAGCCATAATTGTTTAAAAATTTGGTTAGCATATTGCTACCCTCCTTTCTGTATTGCAAGCCAATAATTGATGAGTAAAGTTGTTGGTCTGCAAACTTTTGGTAAATAATTGTTGTCGGTACGGTTCTGTGTACCGATCGTATCTGTATGCCAGCCTGCCTACTATAGGCCTACTGACGCTGTCATATACTGGAGTATGGTCCATGCTGTCTGGTATAAACCAGATTTCATGTATTGGTTTAAATGCTGCGTTTTTATAGTTTACAATTCCTGTTGCTAGAATAATCGTGAGAAAGAGGCCGATAGAAGTCTTGTTGCTTAAGTTGTTTCGGCCGTGAAGCAAAACCTTACGATTGAGTATTTGGCCTACTAGCGATAGACCAAGAATAAGGAGATTAAAGATCAGATGCGTTGTCCAGGAGATATGACTGAGAAAGCTGGTACACATACACGGTTTCTTGTCATACACATCAAGGACGCCAAGGGCAATATAAATCGAAAACAAAGTGATCATGATAGTCGATGTTATCCAGCCCCAATGCTGTAAACGGCGTGCAGGCAACCCAAGCAAAGCTCCGATGCTAATCTCTACCAGGGGAAGCAGCCAGAAGAGCAGGGGAGCAAGGATGCTAATGACCGGTTGTTGCTGTAGTGCAATATGAAATGCACTGAGCTGCCAGAGTTTTTCAATACCTACATAAACCCAAAAGAGGATCATGGCCGCCCGGAGGACTTTGTAAATCGTTGTATTGGTTTTGTTCGCTTCCATAGCTTTAATTATTTGTACAGCGGTACTTATTATTTTTCTCCGCTGTTTTTTTCAAAAACAGGGCGCCATACCTGTGCGCCCTGCTCGGGTACAGCGGCCTGCTTCAGCGTCAACTTCTACCTTTCGTACGCTTCAAAACAAAGATAGATCGGATAACAGCCGACCGCAGGGGCAGTAAATTGGGCATATTGAGCCTACAAATACGGTTTTAAATAGTTGTATGTAAGGGGTAGGGGAATTGGCAACGAAATGGTCGCTATGGGCACGGTGCAGCAAAATAGCCCACAGAAATGATTTTAAACAGGATTTAAATCCCGGTCAATCCTGTTAGCGCAGGGGTAACGAGGGAAGACCCCTGCTTTTTAAAATTTGGATGGATTTTTATCCATTTAATTCGGGGAACTTTTCGTGTAGTTCATTCAACATGGTTTTCAGTACTTTGCGTAGGTGGACAGCAGCGGGAAATTCGCTGCCTCTGTCCATCTTTGTGAGGCTGTGTGTCGAAAGCAGTATGCCTTCCTTGGTTTTCACGAGTTTTGAGAATTCCTCGGCAACTTCCTTTTTCTCGGACGATCGCATGACTTTGGCCTTCACACATAAATGTAGCCAGAGTTTGAGCTCCTTGCCATTCAGATTGCTATGGATAAACCGATAGGGAACAGCACTGGATGACTTATCATCTGCCGATTCCGTTTCAATATACTGGCACATCAGCATGAGCAGCGTGCTGCGGTTGGGATCATAGGCAAAGTCCGGGATGGCAGAGAAATGCTGCGGATACCGCAATAGATTGTCGGTAGCGGCCGGGTCAGCTTCGTAGAATTCCTTCCAGCGATTTAAAAAGCCGATATGGTTAAAATTAAAGTTGATCATCAAGATCAAAAAGCGAGATGGCCAGTTTTTATGCTGACGCTCGTCCTGGGCCAGTTGTCTGAGTGCATCAATCAGCTGAACAAGGTATTGCTGATGATGATATTGCAGGTAGGGTATTTTGCCCCGCTGGAAAAGGCTTTCAATGGCGGAATGCACTTCATCCAGATAAGCTTGAGGAATCTGTTTATTCCTTAATCTGTCTAATGTGTTCTCGAATTGAAGATCTATATAGTTCCGGATGCGTTTTTCATGATGCTGCGGTAGCGGTGTCAGGGGATTGATATCTTTCTTAAATAAAAATTCTACACTTTCCAGTAGTTCCTCCAGACGACGGAGCGCGTCAAGTTCCTCCGGAATGGACTGGTCGCAATAGGTATATAAGACTTCATGTAGACGAAGCAACTGCGTATGGTAGAGCTGTACACCACGGATCGCCTGGTCGGCATGGGTATATTGCCGATGGATAGCCAGGGCATCGTTCAAATGTTCGGTACAGGCAGAAGCGATTGCTTCCAGTTGTTTGGTGCGGCTGGAAGGACTGATATGGGCAAAGGTCTCTATTAAAAGCATCAGGGGATATAAACTTGTGATCATTTGTACCTCCTTTTCATTTCTTTGTGATACCATGGCCAGCCATACACACCCGGATGCAGCGTCATGTTCAGCTTGCCGCCCTCTTTGGCTTGCTCAAAAGTCTTTGGATGTACCTCGACCGGAAATTGGTATTTCTCATCTTCATACGTAAATGATACCAATAATTCGTGTATATCGCAGCAAACTGGGCATTTCTGGATGACTTCGGCCTGGATATAGACAGCTTTGGGGCTATCCACATGGCGGCAATTATTCATAATAAGGTTCATCCGGATATACCAAGTACAGGCCAGGAGCATCAGTGGAAATTGAATGGCGTACAGCGTAATCAGGTTGGCACGTTTCAAGAAAATTAAATGGGCTATCGCACAGCTGGCGAGGGCGATAGGGAAGGCATGTTTAAATGCTGGCTTCAGCGGCTGCGAGCTGAGCAGCAGTTCATAGGGTAAGCGGTCATACACCGCTATGCTGCAGATCTGAATGCAGATAAAAAATAGAGCAAAAAGCTGGAGCACCACATGGTGGCTGCGGATTTCCAAAAAAGGGATCAGCAGGACGAGGACACCGATACTATATACCTTTAGGTAAAATGCCGACGCTAAAAAGGATCCATATATAGTTACCACGATCGCGATAAAAATCAGGATGTGATTGCGGCTGATCTGTCTGAAAAGTTGCATGGGAGGTCTCATACGCAGGGCTGTTAAATCAATGATTTGATGTCAAGTTAAAATTACCTATAACGCATGCTATTTGATATGAATAATATCTTTATTTCAATAAGCGTATGTTTTCTGCATCGAACTCCTTTTTTCTGTAACGAGGCATACATTTTATACAATAAAGAAGGTGTTTATAAGCTAAAAAGGTGTTTTTATGTGTATTTGGAAGGACACAAAAGGGTGGTTTACCTATCTGATGGTACTGTTTAAAAGAAATAATGGCTAAATTTAGTATACAGAAATTTTTTTAATAGGAGATTTTTGGGAAGGATTAGCCTCGCCTGCATTTATCTATCGATCAGTTCAAGGTTAATCTTTGAAATTAACAGTACATTATGGAAAGTAACCAACAGGTCAAGTATGCTAAAGATACGGAGATGCACGTACATTATCCAGATTTCATCTGGGTGTGGATCGCTTCGTTTCTTTTTGGCGGCATCTGTTGGTATATCGGAGCAGTCACAGCGCTATCAGGCTGGTTTGATAACAGACCACTGATTGTAAGTTATCTATTTAATGTATTTATCGCTGCATTGACACTCTTTTATATACGAGCTGTTATCAAGCTGTTGGATAAAAAGAAGAGCTGGCTGCTGCACATGGGCGATCGGCTGGGCACACAATTCTTTTTCTGTGTACTACTACCAACCGTAGCCCTATTTGGTATTCTCAAACCTGTTGCAGCACCTAAAAGCGAATGGATATGGCTGCCTTTATTGGTGATCTTTGTCTGTATCCTGCTTTTTAACATGATTTATATCACCTTTTTTTATTGGAGTATTTATCGGAAAAGGGAACGGTATCTGATCCGCTTGGAACGTACTTTAGAAAGGCAGAAAAAGGTAGCAGTCAACGCGGATGCGCAGATTGACGCACAATCTTTTGATTTATATGATACTATCGATCCGGCATCGGTCGATGAGATCATTAAGGAAACGGATGCTGTGGAGGAAATTGATCTGACGCTGCTCAAATCGATAAATCCGGCGCAGGAGGAGTTTGTGATCAACAACAAATACCTTACTAAAAAGATAATGTACACGGAGCTGGGGATATTTCTATTTGAGAAGACCAATAATACGCCTATCGTTAAGCTATACCTAAAAGAAGATATGGAAGATAGCAAAGGCTGCGAGCAGCGTAGCCTGAACGAAATTGTGCGCGATACCCACGGCTTTGTGCAGAAAATAGACCGGCATCACGCGATTCCATTGGACATGATCAAGGCCTGCTATCAAATGAAGGGCGGGCGGCTTCGGATCATTTTGCACGTACCGTTTGGAGATATCGACAGTTTTGTGATTTCGTCGACCATTTCCCGTAGGATAAAAGACTGGGTCATGCTGCAGGTACCTATTGAAAAAGAGAATATACTAAATAATAACCTTTAATAGATTGATTATGGAAAGCATGAAAAGCAACACTTGGAAATGCCGGGCCACAGGAAAGGTGGCATTTCCGTCCCGGATCGAGGCACAGTATGCAATGTTCCGGTTTAAATTACGCTCTCGCGTAAAAAATGTCACCAATGGTAAACGCATCAAACACCGGATGGGAAAACCGGCTTGCTGCAGAGCTTATTATTGTAGGCTCTGTGAAGGGTACCATATCACCAAATGGAAAAAGGACAATTTTGAGCGTTACAAGAAAACGGCCTTAACTTGGGACATTTCGTCCGTGATAAGCGATTGGAACTATCTATTGGAGTAGTGTAATAGTTCTCCGCTTGTTTCAGTTAGAAATCGAAAAATAAAATGTTTGCTGGCCAGCTAAGGTTATATTCTTTGAATTTTAATAAATTAGTAGGATGAGATATTTAATAGTCCTATTGTGAAGCTGGTTTACTTGCTATTCGGCCGCTGCACAAAACCAAGCGAAGGGAAATAGTGCCGGTAAAGATGAAAAGACCTATGTATTGGTGGCCAATAAGATCAATACCGATTTTAATAACGATGGAAAGATTAACCTGTCAGGAAGGTAGATTATTTTATTGCAGTATTAGTGCGCTGCTTATTGGCTTTCCTTTAGGCTGCGGTCGTTGGGGCCAAATGCTCATTAACGCCTCGTCTTTTCCTTTCATATAATTCTCGATCGTATACTTAATATCGATATCCGGTTTTAGCGGTCCTTTTTTCCCTTTCCATACTTCCCAGTATTTCGTCGAGTAGGCAATCACGATGTCTGATTTTGGTAAACTGAATCCTCTAACTTCTCCGTAATGATTGATTGAACCACTGGTTTCTTCACCAATAAAGGTTGCATTGGAATTTTTCTTCAGTTCAACGGCATTCATCACAGCCGAGGAGAAGGTATTCTTGCCTATCAATACAAAAAAACTGTCTTTTCTATTCAGGTAGCTGTTTTTGATTTGATCAATAAATGGTGTTAAAATACCGGAATTCCCGCCGTTGTTATACCTTAGATCCAGCACAATTTTATTGGGATGTTCGGCATTGATCAACGTGAACAACTCCTGATTGAATTGATCGAAAGGGTGGGCCGGATCTTCCCGGCATGTCGTATAATTAAAATAAAGAATTTTGTGAGCAGCGTCATAATCGTACCAATAGTTTCCTTTTTTCTTTTTTGAAAGTAGATTGACTGCACCTGCTGTTAGGTTTAATTTTTTTAGGTCATTGCCTTCCGATGACGTCAATTTTATCTTACTGATTTTATTGTTCCGGTCAACAAATGTGAATGCTGCTTCTTTGTCCGAATCGATGATGCCAAGGCCTTTTAAAAAAGCCGGATTGTTGATGAAACGGAGCAGGTGATCATTGAAATACGAGCGGTTTTCACTTAGGATAGCCTCCTTAAACAAAGCATTAATCTGTTTGAAGCTGTGCTTATTGATTGCGACTAATTTGGTTCCCAATAACGATGCAAAAGCTGGATCTATAGCTGTTATGTAGACTTCATCATTAAACATATCCAGCTGAATGGGAAGTATCCGATTGAATTTTGCTTCAACAAATGTATGCTCATCTTTTATACTTACCATAAGTTTGAAGAGCGCTACGGTGAAGGTCTCATAATTCAACGAATCCGCTTTGCTGGCAATGTCATCGACGAGCTTCTCAAAGGTAGCTTTTGTGGTTTTAGCAAATAGGTTGGTATGTTTGGCGGGCAATGTTCTTTTTAAAAAATCGAGGTCTTCAAGAAAGTCTGCTTTAGTCAAGGTCTGTGAAAAGCCGAGAGTAGAAACCAAAACAAATAGGATAGTAAATAGTAGTTTATTCATGATCATTTAAATGCAACCTGCGGTAAATAATAGTATAATTTTAGGTTTTCCTGTTTATAAAGATATAAATTTTCTTCAGTAGAGAAAATGGAAAAAGAGGCTGTTTAGTCTGTGATTTATATTAATCCTTGGCAAACCTATAATTTAATCCAACCGCAATTCCCAAAACCTGCACGCGATCGTAATTTCTCCCCGATTGGAAAGGGATGAGCGAGTACGTCTTATAGTGTGGGGACAGTGTAACAGCAAACTGTTGGGATAATGGAATTTTTGCCCCCAGTCCAATATGGAAACCTATACCATTCTGCTTGTCTACATGACTATTTGAGTTTTGCTGGATATGTAACATAGGTCCCGCATTTGCATAAAGGTATTTTAAAAATTTTACCCTGGCGTCTAAAGGGAATTCCCAAATAGAAAGTTCCGAGGAATATTGCATCCGCTCCACCGATGGATCGACTATTGCCGATGTTGTCGTAATGTTCTGGTGAGAATAACCCAGACCAACACCAAAAGACCATATTTCATTATAGTGATACCCTACGCGGAGCAATCCAGCTATATAATTTTTACTGGCGTCGCTACCGGCTCCCATAAGGCTCCTCCGCGGTCCAATAGTACTCTCTGCTAGAGGAGTAAAAGAAAGTTCGATCTCATAACTGCCACTATTGTTTTGCTGCGCGTAAAGTGAGGTTCCTGATAAAGTTAATAGGGAAAAAGATATCCCGGAAAGTAATTTTTTGAGCATATGAATATCGGGTTATAGATTTTATAATTGTTTTCTCTTTTAATTGGCGCTAGTTCTCACTAGAAATCTAACTGATAGCGTGTAAAGCTTCCTTTTTCTGAATTAACAGTGGCGGCCTTGTCGAATTGTAAGGGGTTCGGTCCATTATAGCCTTGCCATTTTAATACAGATTCCATATCGGCAGGAATGGTTACCCTAACGATGGTATCCAAATCACGAGGAACAGGAGCAATAGAAAAACCCGTATTGGATTTCTCTGGACCATAGCTAACCGAAAGCATCTTCAAATCGAGTTTTTTGACATTTTTTACATGCAACTCCATTTCGCCCCTTTTAAACAGCATTATTCGTTCATCAGTTGGCATGTCATACTTGAGCTCGTCCAAGTCATAGGAAGCTACGCTTTGATACGAATCTGGATGATATGCATTAAGATAATAACCATTCTTTTTGACGCTAACTATAAAAAAGCCATGTTCGGATAGGTATTTGCTGGCATCAAATCGAAAACTATATTTCCCTTTACCATCTGTCTTTGTTTTCCCCAAACTTATAGATGGTTTAAGGAACAAACTGTAATATTGGAAAGAAATCCCAATTTCTGCATCAGATAATAATTTGTTCGCAGGAGTATCCACTACAACGCCCGATAGTACAATACAATTCTGCGCACAGGTTGTGCCATCGCGCTCATCTTTTTCGCACGCAAATAGAAAGAATGGTAGGATAAAGAGCAACCATTGCCCTTTATTTACTTTTTCAAATATGTTCAGCATAATAAAATAGAATAGGTCAGTAAGAAGTATTACAGGAAAATCAATAAAACTGCGCATTTCGTTAAAATAGGTCTTTTCATAATTTATTTTGATACTATACTATTGCAAACGGAAATAATATGCGTTATGCTACAAACTTAATAAATATAAGTTAATAGTTCGCTCCAGACTCTAAAAGCTGCAATAAAGCTGCAATTTGGTTACAGGATGATTGGGCATTTGCGCGGATAATGTCTCCCAATTGACCAATACATAATAAGCTATTGGAAAATTTATTGGAGTAGTGTAAAAGTTCTCCGCTTGTCAGCTAGAAATCGAAAAATGAAATGATTGTTGGCCAACTAAGGTATTATTCTTTGAATTTTAATAAATTAGTAGGATGAGATATTTAATAGTCCTATTGTTAAGTTGGTTTACTTGCTATTCGGCCGCTGCACAAAACCAAGCGAAGGTAAATAGTGCCGGTAAAGATGAAAAGACCTATATACTAGTCGCCAATAAGATCAATACCGATTTTAATTATAAAATGCTGGATGATTTCGAGCAGTCTTTTTCGGCATTGATCAAGGAAAACAACAGCCGTGAATTGGTATTCAATCCCATAAATGGCAAATACCATTATTATAAATTTGTCGCCACCTATAAAGCAAGGGGTATTTTGCCCGATAGTGATCCTGCCAAGCCGGAGCAAACCTTTCACAATATCTTGATCATCAAGACGGATGACCAGCAAAAGATTGTAGATGGTTATCATTTTGTGCTCGAATGGGGCGAAAAGCCATTATCTTATCCCTTATTTCGGATAAAGTCTACAGGGGTGCCTCTGCAGGAAGGCTTGTCATTAAAGCAGCTGAACCTCAAAAGAGTGACCGATAATACGGATTTTGATAGCGATGGTAAGATCAAACTGTCGAGCTGGTAACGTTTAAAAAAGTTAAGAATATCTTAGAACAATTGTATGGAATTGGATAGCCTTTATATTAGTATTCGAATAGAAAAATCGAGATTGAACGAGTTTTTTTCTTTTAAACCGATTTCCCCGAACAAAGACGATAATTGGTCGCAGTGGTGGGAGAGCCGGCAGATGTACAGCAAAACAACGTTGGAAATTATTCCAAGTTATTCACAGGCCCGCATTCGTGAAGTCTTCGATAATCTGCTTAAGGATAGATTTTACGGTGCGAAGGAGTATTATGATGAGGAAAAGCAACACTGGACATTTGCCGTATTGAACTTCAGTGAAAACTATCTTGAAATATTGCCGATGCTGGCTCTCTTAAAACAACTGGAGGGCTATGTTTTGGAGGGTTATGCCCTGATTTTTGACTGGATGTGGGGTGGTGATACGGTAATGGCCTATGTTGACTTTACTGCGGGAAGTGCTTTGCTCGAAACGGTTACTGAATCTTATGCGGTCGAACTCAAACGATTTGAAGAAGCTAATCAAGGCTTACAATCGCTAGCTGAAGAGTTGGGGGCTGGCTAACAGATAGCAGTGGCTTCCTTAAGATCAGTTTTTTTTAGATAGTTCTCGTCATAACTAAATGAATAACCATGATCAGTCTCAATGAGATATTCTGCCAAGTCATCATGAAAGTATATTTTTGCTTCGCGCGCCATCACTCTCTAATTTGATCAATTACACCAACCTCTTTACCGAATAACGCCAATATGTCGTTTACTTTGTCTAAACGTAACGTTTTTTTTCCTTGCTCAAGATCACGCACAAACCGTAAGCCAACTCCAGCATTATCAGCTAAGTCTTCCTGTGTTAGCTTCAATTCTTTCCGTTTCTTTTTTACAAACATTCGTAGTGAATCCATAATTATACCCTTTCTGATATAAATTTAGTGAATATTTTTGAATTATACTACATCGGGTATAAATTATGTGTTTTGTATATTTTTTATACCCGTTCGGGATGGAAATTTTAAAACTGATGTTGGGAATTTTTGGTTTACGAAGTTCATAATGACGTAAAAAAATAATATCTATGAGGTTTTAATTTACGTATGTGCAAATTATAACCTAATATCACCTTATTTTAACCTCTTTTAGTTAAGCGTTGTAATACTAAATTGGCCATAGTATATTTAGTGTCATATTGACATTTATTTAAATCTAAATTGTTATGAAGCCAGTTCAGTTCAAAGTTCCTGCTCCTCAGGATAAATCGATCTATATTCAAGAAGACGTGCTGGATAAGTTTTATCCGCATATGCATCGTCATGAGGAATATCAATTAATATGGATTAAAGAAGGTATCGGCCAGCTCCTCCTTGACGATAATGTGCATGAATTTCAAACCGGAGACATTTTTCTATTGGGGACAAACCAGGCCCATGTGTTTAAAAGTTTCATTGCAGGTGAAAGTGTGCGGTCTGTCTCCTTATTTTTTAGCGCGAAAGGAGCACTGTCTACCATGGCTACCATGCCCGAACTTCGAAACCTGCTTGATTTTGTGCATAAATGCCAGCGGGGATTTAAGGTTCCGCCGAAACATCGGGGACAGGTATGCTATTATATTGAAATACTGCAAAAGTCCGACTTTCTGGATCAGCTCGTCAATTTCTTTTATCTGTTAAAATCACTCAGTAAAGTATTTACTGAACTGGAGCCTCTTTCTGGTATACAATTGCCCAAAAGAGAGATAACCAAACCTTTCCGTATTGAAAAGCTATGTAAATTTTTGGAAGAGCATTTTAAAGAGGATATCAGTTTAGATGAAATCGCTGAAAAAGCAAATCTGACGCCACATGCCTTCTGCCGCTATTTTAAAAACTGTACGGGAAAGACATTCATCGCCTACCTGAATGAATTGCGTATCCGCGAAGCCTGTAAATTATTGGGGTTGGGCAGGCACGATTCGATTTCTTTAATAGCCTATGATGCTGGCTTTAATAGCATCACTAATTTTAACCGTGTTTTCCGAAATATCCTAGGGGTATCTCCTAAGATATACGTTCGCAATTACCGGAATTACCTATACGATTAACGGACTTTTTAATCACTTTAGGCTATTTGATCCCATCTGGCAGAAGGTCGCTCAATTTCCTGTGCGATTTCGGCGCTGATTCAATTCCGTCTAATCATTAACAGGAAAAATATTTCTGCTATGGTTAGACGGAATTGCTGTTTTATGCCCTATGCTGCAATCCTACACCTCGCCAATAGGCCTCTTTTTCTTTTGTTAAAATGTTAGAATGAGTGGGTAAGATCTGACCGAAAACCGCTACCCCGAAGTACTATTTTTGTTACATAAAGAAGAACTAATCAATTTTTTAACATGCAGGCAATGCTCTTTTTGCGAAAGGAACCGCTTCTATCCCAGGGGTAAATGTGTAGTTGACGGTATGTTAAACTGAACATCTGCTTAACGAAATTATGACTATGTATGAAAATCTTTCCAAAAAATGCTTAACGGGCATTTTTATGTTGCTGCTGTTGGTCTGTCAACAGCTGTATGCGCAACAACCGAGAACGGTCACGGGGATCGTTAAAGACGAAAAAGGCACACCTTTGTCTGATCTGAGTATTTTAGAGAAAGGCATCCGCAATGCCACCAAAACGGATGCGGATGGAAAATTCAGCCTACCGCTTAAAACGGCAAATCCGACCCTGATTTTTAGTTACGTCGGTTATGTACGGCAGGAGAAACAGCTGCGTGCCGGCGAAAATACACTTCAGATAACGATGAAGGAAGATGGAACGGGGCTCGATGAGGTGGTCGTAATGGGCTATCAGGATGTGCAGCGCCGGAAGACGACAGGAGCTATTGCTACCGTAAAAGGGAAGGATTTTGAAAATACGCCCTATGCAACCTTCGATGCCATGCTGCAGGGACGCGTGGCCGGTCTGACCGTGTTGAGCACATCGGGTGAACCCGGTACCAATAACATTGTCAACATCCGCGGGACGAGCAACCTGGGTCTAGCAGACAACCAACTGCAGGCGCCCTTGTACGTGATCGACAATATTATTTACGACGTGAGTGATATTCGGTCGGCTTACGGTAATGCAAGTCCGTTGCAGGCCATTAATCCCAACGACATCGAATCGGTTGATATCCTGAAAGACGCTTCGGCATCGGCCATTTATGGCGCCCGTGCCGCCAATGGGGTCATTATCATCAAAACCAAACGTCCGGCGCAGGGGAAACCCGAAATACGGATCTCGGCATACAACGGAGTTTCCAGCCGTCCGGCCATGAAGCCCATTACCGTGGGAGCCGCCGAGCGCAGGCTGAAAATGAATCTGCTCTATCAAGGTGGATCGTACGACTGGTTCAACAATGGGTCCATTAGCCCCATGCTGACAGATAGTTTAAATCCGGCCTTTAACAACAATACCGATTGGCAGGGTCTTTTTCTGCAGTCGGCCAACATCAACAATGTCAATGTGAGTATCGGTGCCACCATGGAGAAATTTTTATACCGTTTCTCGGCACAGCGTTATTATGAGCAGGGTGTAATGATGGGCTTTGAAAATGAAAATCTCACACCACGCCTGATGTTACAGGCCAATCCGACCGACAATTTCCAATTTGAGACCAACTTGTTCGCAGGTTTTACGAAAGCAAAACATGGTTCGGGTGACGATACGAAATATCCATTTAGTACTTGGGGATTTCCTTCTTCTTTCTATCAGATTACAGACGTAGATGAGCAGATCTATACCGGGCGCTACGATGGCATGATGGACCGCGATAACTCCTTCAGCTTAAATGGAAATTTCGCCGGAACACTCAAAAAGTTTCTGATCAACGGCCTGACCCTGCGCTCGCAGTTCTCGTTTAATGTCAATAACAATACCCGCGATCTCTTTCGTCCCGTATTGCTTACAGGCTACAGAAACTTTGCACAGAACTGGACGAACCAAAATAAGCGCTGGGAATGGGAAACCTATTTTAACTACATAAAGAGCATTCAGAACACCCATAATTTTAGTGCCGTTTTGGGAACCGGTATCGAACGCAATACCTCCAATAATAGTTTAATGTCCGGCTATAACGATAATGGAACTTATGTGAAAACCGTAACCGGTATCCCTTCCGGGCCTGATCTCTATGCGACGACTTCCATCAGCGAGCGCTCACGCGTCTCGGTATTCGGTCGTTTTGGCTATGATTATAAGGACAAATACCTGCTTTCTGCAAGTTACCGGATGGATGCCTCGTCGCGTTACAGCAAGGATAACCGCTGGGGTATTTTCCCGTCCATATCTGCCGGCTGGGTACTTTCGGAAGAGCCTTTTTTCCAGGGAGCCAAAAATGCCATATCCTTTTTCAAAATAAGGGGTAGCTATGGTATTACGGGGCGCGACCCGGGTTCGTACTACGCACGCTATACAGGACTGACTTTTGATGCATCTTATGCAGGATCGGTGCTGGAAAATGGCATCGCTGGTTCGGTACTTTCGTATAATGGTAAACCGACAGTATCTCCTGATTATTCGGCGGCGGCAACATCACCGACAATCAAATGGGAACGCTCGCCGCAGTTTAATGCCGGATTTGATATGAACCTGCTGCACGACCGGGTTACCGTGACTGCCGATTTTTATGTGCGCGACTCCAAAGAGTTGGTATACAATCTGACCATGCCAGCTACTTCCGGATATAGCACCGTCTCCAACAATTTTATCAGTGTGCGAAACAGTGGAGTTGAAATGACTTTGATCTCCCGAAATATGGCCCCTTCGTCGGCATTCCAGTGGACGACCAATTTCAATATCGCTTACAATAAAAATTATGTCACCAGCCTGCCTGACGGTGGAAAGGAAATACAGGTGGGGGATGTATGGATGCAGCGTGCACTGAATGTAGGCCAGCCTATTTTTCCGTTCAAAGTATGGGATGTGGATGGGGTATATGCAACCGATGCAGACGTACCTGTTGATCCTTTGACAGGAAAAAGACTCACGCATTTTAGGGGGAATTTATATCAGGCTGGCGATCCGCGCCGAAGGGATGTCAATGGGGATTATGTGATCGATTACAACGATAAAATTGATATGGGTAATCCAAATCCTGACCTCGTAGGCGGTTTTATCAATCAGTTCTCCTACAAGAATTTTAGCTTATCCACACTCGTGAGTTTTGTATTTGGACGCTCCTTGTGGAACGGTTACCTGTCGGATAAATTACAGGATGCCGGTTCATCTACCTTGTATAATACCTGGGGTACCAATTCGGCTATTGCAGGCGATTTTAAGCCCAGCGACTTTTGGATGAAAGACGGCGATCAGACCAAATACCCGACTTTGTTTCGCAATACGGTAGACAACTGGCACATCGCCAACAGTACGTTTGTCGAAAATGCCAGTTTTGTACGCCTGAAAAATATTCAGCTGAGCTACACATTCCCGCAGGCCATGATTAAGAAGCTTAAGTTGAAAATGCTCCGCGTTTATGGGGTGGTGGATAATGTGGCTGTCAAGGCCTGGTCTTCTGTGCCGGACCCTGAAGCAGTGGAAGCCAATGGTTATTCAACGGGTAATGGATATCCGATCCCGAAGAAATGGACAATAGGCTTGGATGTTACCTTTTAATCATGTCAGTCCCATCGCATAACGGTGGCTTAAAATTATTTAGAGATGAAAAGAAAAATATTGTTTTTAATGCTGAGTGCTTTCATGTATCTCGCTTCAGGCTGCTCCAAGTTTCTGGACATTGAGCCTGTCAGTTCGGCAACCGACGAGAACTTCTGGAAAACGCAGGAAGATGCCAATAGCGCAACCAACGCCATGTATGCACTGCTGCGCAAGGCCCTCAATCAAGCCAGCGGTATGGCTTACTATGCTTATGGCGATTTGCTAACGGACGAGATTACTTCTTCGACCAATACAGACTTTAATCCGATTGTCAATATGCAGCTCAACACGGCTGTAGCAGCTTCGGAAACTTGGCGGCCCGCGTATCAGCTGCGGCGCTATGATGTCTTCTATCAGGCCATAGACCAGGCCAACCGCGTTATCCAGAGGCTACCTAAGATGGACGAAAATGTCTTTGACAATGTATCAACCAGGGATTACTATATCGGCGAAGCTTACTTTGTGCGTGCATTTGCCTATTTCTATATGGCGAGGGTATGGGGAACAGTGCCGATTATAACAGAATCTGTGGTGCCCATCGATGCTGTAAATCTGGCTGCAAGTAAAGAGAGTGATGTGCTGGATCAGAGCCAGGCCGATTTAACTAAAGCGTTGACTTTACTGAAATGGAGCAATATCGACCAAGATGATTTTGCCCTGCGCGCAAATACTGGAGCAGCACTTGCCCTGCAGGCGCACCTGAGTGCTTGGCGGGGCGAATATGCCGACTGCATCGAAGCGGCTAAATCGGTATTGGAAAGCGGCGAATATTCTTTTGTGGGACGGGACAGTCTGAATTACCGCAGTATTTATCAGGGAAAATCCAATGAAGGTATTTTTGAGATCTCCCAAAATGGGGAAAACGAAGGTACAAACTCGGGAATAGGATACTTCTCACTAGCCGGACCTTATTTTCGGACTTTAACAGATCCGATTTTAAGAATCAGTCAGGATTACATTAAAACGCTCTTTAAAGACAGTAACGATAAACGATTTAAAAGTGTGTTTGATATGGTTTATAACGGTAACTATGCGCTGTGTACGAAATATGCAAATGTTAAGTTTTCGAGTAATGCGTCAAATGCCAATGCGATTTTTAAAAATAACATCATCATCTTTCGCTATTCCGATATTAAGCTGCTGATGGCAGAGGGATTGGCCGCAACGGGTAAAAATAGCTCCGCAGAAACCATCTTAAATGAAATCCGGACGCAAGCTGGACTGCCTGCCTACACAAACGAGGAACCGCTCATTGAGGCCATCTTTAGTGAAAGAGCGCGCGAGCTTTTTCTGGAAGGCCATCGCTATTACGATCTCGTGCGGTTGTATAAACACTTTAACGTCTATAAATTTCCGGAAGGCAAAATGAACCAGTCGCAATTTAATGCGAAGAAATACTTTTGGCCATTTGATCCATCGTTGTTGTCTGCCAATCCTATGCTGAATCAGACACCATACTGGGGAACTGTCAATATGTAAACCACTAAACCTAAAAAAAATGAAAACCTTATATCGATTTGCGTTGCTGCTGGCTTTTGGACTGACCGTGATCGGTTGCAAGAAAGCAGCTTATCTGACGGATGATGGCCTCCATACAGCCGAAGTCAATCTGTCTACTTACGACTACCTGGCGGCTCATCCCAATGGGATGTTTGATACCCTGCTGCTGGTGATTGACCATTTTAAACTCAAAGACGAAATCAACAAGGCGAAAACCTTTTGGGCGCCTTCGGACTATTCGGTCAACCGTTATTATAAACAGAAGGCGGACTCGGTAAAGTATGTGGATGAAAATGCACAGTATTCTTTTGACCAGTTTCTCAACGAGATCCCTGTAGATTCAGTGAGGGCATACATCTACAACGATGCCCCTTACAATTTGGAAACGGCCAGCACAGCGTATACGACGATTAGCAATGCGGCCAATGTGGGTGGATTTTTCTATCATAAGCAAAAGCAGCCCAAAGCGGTCTGGTCCTCGCAGCCCGTTTATTATCTGTATTACGTCAAAGTGCGTGGCGAGGCCGATCAGATCAGTCCCGACGGTATTGTTACGGTCAAAGAAGATGATCAGGCCGATATGCGGGTATATTGTCAGACTACTGGTATTAAAACAGCTTCAGGAACTATGCTGAATGTACTGGCCAATACACATACGTTTATCGGCGATTTTGTGCCGCGCATCCTCACCGGGCCTAAAATTGTGGAAACTGGTGCTACGCTTACCTTTACTTACGACCTGAGCATTAAATACGATGCAGTCGGTTATACTGGCACCACAGTAGACGTTTTGCTTCCGCGTTTAGCACGCTTTTATGGCCTAGAGAGCGGAGCAATATCCGCGTTGGTAGGCAAGGACATCACCTATTATGCCGTGCAGCCTGATGGTAACTTAAATGCAAACAGTACGGCAAATGCACCGGGACACTGGTTCGATGCCAAAGGGCAGACCTGTTCGTGGGGTGCCGATGCACGCATTGTGTCTGAACTGGCAACCTCAACGATGACCTTCAATATTCTGCAATATCCAGGGCAAACAACGGTGGGTAGTACCTATACGGTACGACAATCCCTCGTGTACAAGTCGAAAACAAAGGGTGATTTGAATGCTGTTTTTGTATTCAACATTAAGATCAAATAAATTATGAACCTATCGGGGTTGATTCCTTTGCTGTGCTGAATCAACCGGATGGTTTTGTCACACATGAAAAAATAAAACAGATGAAAAAACGAAGTTTTATAATCGGCTTAGCAGGTTTATCCCTCGGGCTATTGAATTCCTGCAAGAGTGATCAAATAGGTTATTTAAGTGAAAATATACGTTATAATGTGGAGAATCTGCAGGTCAATCAGGGGGCAGTGGTGTACACGGATGCCATTGTTGCCAATGGAAGCACAACCCCGCTGACCGTAAATCTGCTTGCGGTAAGGAACAAGGAAACCGGCGAGCTTTCAACAGAATTTTCAAAAGAACATGAGATATCCACCTACCTGGCGGAGATCACCTGGCGGGATACTACTTTGGATCTGTTGAATGCCAAGATCGGCAAAGCTAAATATCCACCGATGATGCTCAATGCGACCGGTGGTCGCGTAGGTTTTACACAGGCGACGCAATTTGTGACCCCGGGACAATACACGATCGATGTGGAGGTGAGCAATGTCGCCGGACAGAAAAAATTTAAGAATATACTGGACTTTAATGTCATCGGTGCTAAGAAGGAAGATATTTTATTTAAGTCGTGCACGAGTTCGGACTACGGGGCCGAATCCAATTTTCTACCGTATACAGACTATGAGATCGTTGTAGAACATCAGGCGGAAGGAGAAAACAAAATTGTATACCAATGGGAAGATAAAAACGGCAAGCCCTTCAATCCTAAAAAAGGCGAGGTCATCAAGCGTGGAGACCGGCCGACATTCAAAAATTGGTCGCCTTACTATCCGGAGGAAGTTACCGATACGGGCTTGGTGTATCGCTATCCAGATGTTTCGGGTCTGGTGTATCCCATCATGAACGGTACTTATGTAGGCACAGAATTTTGGTCGGGCGATCCCATTTCTTATTACCGCATTGTAGGTACGGCGACTACGCTGGGACGTAATCTTAACCCCGTATCGACCATCAAATTCTACCGAAGTGGTACCTATACCGTTCGCTTCCGTTTTTTGACCATTACACATAGTTGATCTCTACCTATTAAACGCTCAAATGATGAAAAGTATAGTATTGCATAAAGTCCTGCTGACGCTGGTTTCAGCACTTGTATTCCTTTCGCAGGGATGCAGCAAAAAAGAAGTAGCACTTCCTGTCGAGGAAGAGGTCACCACGCCACCCGTAACTGTGGGGACAGATTCTTTGAAGATTTATAAGCCTAAAGAATTTGAAGGCATGGATTATAACGATAAAGGGAGCAAATGGTCCTATTCGCGCAGTCGTCAGTCGGAGCATTTTATTGTGTTCTGGGGTGCAAGTTATGGGAAGAACGATCCCAATGCCAACACCGTACCTGAAGAATATCGCGTCGATATTGATGATCTTTTGGCCAAGGCCGAACAGTTCTACGCATTGAACGTCGGTACGCTGAAGTTTGCAGAACGCAAAGTGAACCGATCCAATCTGGATAAATACAAAATGATGATTTTTGTGCATTATACGACAGAATGGATGGCGTATGGCGGCGGTTACGACGATACAATAGGGGCACTGTGGATTAATCCGGCGACCTGTAAGCCGGTAGGTGCCGTGATTGCCCACGAGATCGGGCACAGTTTTCAATATCAGGTATTTGCCGATCTGAAAGGCGGGCATGGGTTTCGTTACGGCTATGGCGGGACGAGTGGTAACGGATTTTGGGAGCAGACCGCACAATGGCAGGCTTACCAAACCTATCCCGCACAGGCATTTTCGGGAGCCGATTTTCCCGTGTATACCGAAAATTATCATCGTCATATTCATCACGAGAAATATCGTTATGCCAGCTATTTCATCCATTGGTATTGGACCAGCAAACATGGGATCGATATGATTGGCCGCATCTGGCGAGAAGCTTTAAAACCCGAAGATCCGGTGCAGGCTTATATGCGTATAACGGGTATCGATGTGAAGCAGTTCAACAATGAGATCTATGATGCGGCGACCCGCTTTGTGACCTGGGACCTGAACAGCATCCGGGAGTATGGGAAGAATTATATCGGTAAGCTGACGACCAAATTTACGCGTCAATCCAACGGGAGTCTTCGCGTTGCCTATGATCGTTGTCCGGGCACTACGGGTTACAATGTGATTCCGCTGGAAGTTCCGGCTGCGGGAACCAAGGTTTCGGTAGCTTTTAAGGGACTGCCAAATGCTGCTGGATTCAACCCGGTGGATGCTAGCCGTGCCGGATGGCGCTATGGTTATGTGGCATTATTGAAAGATGGCACGCGGGTATATGGTGACAGGACGGAGGGCACGGAGAATTCGGTCGCGTTTACTGTTCCGGCCAATTGCAGCAACCTCTGGTTTGTTGTCACAGGTGCCCCATCTGTTTACCAGCCACATGCCTGGGATGATGACGATAGCAACGATGAGCAATGGCCTTACGAAATCAAAATTCAGGGTACAACGGCTACGGGATACAATGAGGTGAGCAGTCAGCCGAAAGATATCGCATTGAATTATGACCTGAGCTTCCCGGCAGATGCTACAGGGTATTCGGGTACGCAAGTAAGTGTCAATGCAGCGCAACTAGGGGAGGCCTTGGCCATACCTTCGGCAGACCTGGCGGGTTTGATGAGCAGTGGAAAAATTAAGTTCTATGCTGTGGAGCCGAATGGAAGTTTAAATCCCAACAATACGGCCACGGGTTACGGGCATTGGTTTACGCCTGCCGGGGCTGTCACCAACTGGGGCGCTAGTGCGGGCTTGTTTTCGGAATTTAACGCAAGTACGATAACGTTCTCGATCGGACAATATCCGGGAGCTCTGGCAGCTGGAAAGAAATATACCATTAAGCAGGCACTGGTGTATACGTACGAAGGAGCGAAAACCGTGCAGGCGACGTTTACATTTAATGTGAATGTGAAATAAGAGTTAGTTGGAACCGCTAGATTAGGTGATGGTTCATATGTTTATGTTTATTTAAGTGAAGGCCACGTCGGGAGATGTGGCTTTTTGTTTGTTGTCTGGAGTTGAATAAAAATGTAAAGCGACGAGGAAATTAAATTTTTGCAGTTTGATGATTATATCGGGATTTATAACCTTGTTGAGCCAAATGAACTGTTTTTCAAAATAAAAGATAATAATATTTAGGTATTTCACGGCTTTGAACAATAAGGTGCTGGAGAATTTAATCAGAAATTCCGGTCACTAGGATGCAGCGCCCTAGCTTGAAGAGCTATCATCCTTGTTTCTAGGTTGCAGTCATAGGGAAGTTCTTTTTCTATAGTACCGGAGAGAACGTTGTTATGCAGCAGAATTTCTATGATATCTTTTCTGTGGAGCGCACAATTCATTTTGCTATACAGAATTTCAAGGGGATTTTTACAGGATTTGGTGTTGTTTTTTTTGAAAATAGCTGTGTATATCCCTGCCAATCGCTCAATTTCGTGTTCATTTTTTGCCTTTTCGGCGATTTCGGTCAGTAGCTTCGAGTCGCCACTTCTGTAATTAGAAATCAGCAATTCCAAATAGTCAATCGGATTTTTGGCTGTTTGTATTTTCTCCAGAGCAAAGTCTCTAATGGCTTTGCTTTTTAGATGTTTTAGTGCATTAAGGGCATTTTCAGCTATGCTGTTTTTGCCTGTTCCCTTTTGTTTAGCAAAGTCTAAAATGAATTGGCTATCATAAGGAAATTTGTGAAAGTCAAAAATATCCAAAAGGCGTTCAATATTTCCCTGGTCCGTTTCTTTCAAAAGATGCTTTGCAATGGTGTTTATCTCTTCTTCTGTTAGCTTTCTCATTCTTGCAAAAGAAATACAGGGTTTACTATTTAACACTTCATCAAGAATGTCTTTGTATTTTTGGGGTTTTGTCCGCTGCGTTTTCTGATTTATTTCTGTTCGCTGTATGTTGTCAAGGTAAAAGCGAATGAACTTATTGGTTTGGGCTTTCTTTTTAAGTTCTTCAGCAACCTGTATGCTTTGGTTTTCTGCTTGAAAATGCTGAATTATGCCATCGTCTTGCCAATCGTCAGGGTGTTGTTCAATGTGTTTTCCAAATTTCTCGGCTACGTAAAATAAGCCGTTCAGTCCATCAAGTTCTAGTATTTCATGAGCGCCGACCCAATCAGCGCCGGCGATCGGATTGTTTAAAAACCGGTCATAAATAGCTTGTTTTGCCTCGGTGTCATTTTGCTGCGCGTAAAGTTTTGCCAGGGCAAACAAATGTGTCAGATTCCAGGTGTCATCCTGTTCTTTTGCCAAGCCCTGCAAAACGGCTTTACGGATTTTGTCTTTTTGTTTTGAAATAGAAATAATCTCAAAAATATAAGTTGCCCGGTCGCCTTCAGACTGTCCGTCATAGGCGAAAATGTTTAATGCGCCTTGTATAATTTGATTTGAAAAGTCAATTTCCGGATGCTCTTTTACGATCAGGTATGCTTCACCTGTTCCGCGTTTCAGTGCATGTAGAAATTGTCGTTTTAGGATTCTTAAATCGGGCATAATCGAAAGAATGGGGTTTAAAGAAAACTCAATGAGAGGGGATGCGCCTGAAAACTGCTTTTAATTTATCCATTATGATCTTCAGCAATGATTTCGTCGATCTCATTACATATTCGCTGTATCGGTCTTGTAAAATAATGCTGTGCGAGCTGCACCTTCTTTTCTTTACCCTCTTCATTTAGGTAACGGGCGTGAAGCGATACACTCACGGTGATGAGGCCGTACTGTTTGAGTTTATGGATTGTAAATCCCTGTAGGCTTTCCAGCGGAACAGTCACCTCTTTGCCCAAAAGTCCCTTTCGGACGCGCATTTCCCTTCTGTCCATGTCAATGATAAAATAGGCTCTAAGCAGGGAAATCATCAAGATTACGACAACTCCCAGCATCCACCATTTGAAAGGGGATTCCGGCATTTTGATGAACCCAACTAGGGTCATAATAGAAAATATACCAACCAAAGGAACATAGGTTCCTAATTGGGGTTTCATTTTGTACTCGTTTCCGTTTCTGTCGAAGTTTTTCATATGCTTATCGCTAATTTTGCTATATCAATATTCCAATCTGCTGAAGCGGTTTTAGGATCGCCAACTGGTATATTATATTATCAACTATGAAGAATATCATTGTTTGTTGGTGAATTGAGCTAGATCTTCAGTAATGGTTACATTTTTTATTTTCCAAGTAAATAAAGTTATAAATTTGCTTCAGTAAAAAAAAGGCCAAAAAAAACACTTCATTCTTTAATTCTGGATCATTTAATGTGAGTATGATTTCTGAGAGAGGAATAGGCACGAAAATAATTTATAGTAGACTAGCTTAACAAAATATGAGAAGAAGTGTGCGAATTATATCGCTTGGGTTTTTATTGTTAACCATTGAATATATTATTTGTGTTCTTTTGTTTTCTATTGAATTTTTTTTTAAGCACGATAGTCAACTAAATCTTGGGCACGCAATAAGAGGAGCTACCGAAGTAAATTCGTTACGTTTAATATTTTACTTTCCCCCGTGGTGTTTTTTTATGTATTATATATATGATAAGATAAGGTTTAAAAATGTATTGATAAAGCTGGCTTTAATTAACACTGGTTTATATATACTTCTCTCTTTTATTTTTACGTTGATTTTTTCACTGGGGTCTGTATTTGCCTTTTCTTTTTTCTATGATTTGGTAGTAGCTACTTTTGTCAGTCCATTTATTTTATATACAATACCGAACATAAAAAATTGGTATGCGCAAATCTAATAAGCTACACTTACATGGAGTTCGGTGAATAGCATTGTCTAGTTATCACCCGCCATTGATTTCCCAATAATGATGCGTATTTATAATTTTCTCTGTCAATAAATTTATAAATTTGGTTAAGCAAAAGAGCCATAAAAACCGTTGCATTTTTTATTTTGAGGTATCATTAACAGGGAAGAGTTATTTCAAACAAATTAAAAATGAAAGCAATTTATAGCATACTACTATTATTAACTTTTGGATGTAATGATCCCAATGGATGTGAAGAAACTAAACAATATGCTGAAAGTTCTGAGGCTAATATTATTCTGTTAAAAAAAAATAAACACAAATTTGAAGACTATGTCCTTATTGGAGTTGATCCTAGTACAAAAAGAGATACTGTGCAGCTGCTGCCCGCCAGGTGGTTTGTGAATGTGGAACCTTTATGTGATTTAGGTGATACCATTGTTAAACGGAAAGGTGTTCCTATAATTGAAGTTCATAAAACAAAAATGAAATACGATACCACACGATTTGATATAGAATTAACTTGTACCGATTATCTTGTGAATGGAAAGCCCTTAGATCAATGGAATGAATTTCAGAAAAGTTATAATAATTATAATAATAAGCATCATTCACAGTAAGAATCAATACTCATAAGCCCTTAACTATTTTGAGTAATGGCCTTGTTTACATACTTGCCGAAACTTACGATTTTTCTTTTGGGAGCGGAATTATGGGGACCTATTCAATACCGCTAAGGTCCGACGGCAAAATAGATCCTGACAGGGCACATAAGTTTACCCTGGGTGAAGGCGTTGGTACAGGTTATGGTAAGACTACGACAATTTCATTATTTCAGACAGATTAATAAATATGAAAGTAATATATAGTATACTCATCTTGCTAACTATTGGATGTAATGATTCAAATAGATGTGAAACAACTAAACAATATGCTGAAAGTTTCGAGGCTAATGTTGTTCTTTTAAAAGAACCTAAGATCAAGTATCAGGATTTTATCCTTATTGGTGTTGATCCTAGTACAAAAAGAGATACTGTACAATCGCTGCCAGGTAGGTGGTTTTACCATGTTATACCTTTTTGTGATATAGGTGATACCATTGTTAAACGGAAAGGCGTTCCAATAATTGAAGTTCATAAAACAAAAAAGATGTTCGATACCACTCGGATTGACGTAGAATTAAATTGTATTGATTATTTCATAAACGGAAAAACGATAGAGCAGTGGAATGAATTTGAGGAAAGTTACGGTAATAATATTTATTCAAAGTAAGAGTTAATTCGTTATTTCAAACAAATTAAAATGAAAATAATTTATGGTATCGCATTAATCGCTTTAACAGGATGCACAACGTCTTCTAATGACGGTTGTGAGAAATATATGGAGTATATAAATGGACTTCAGACTAATATAATCCTTCTAAAAAAACCTAAAGTAAAGCTTGAAGACTTTATTCTTATTGGAGTTGATCCTAGTACAAACAGAGATACTGTTCAATTTCTTCCATCCAGATGGTTTGTTCATTTAAAGCCTTTATGTGATTTGGGAGATACTATTGTTAAACGTAGGGGGACTTCTATTATTGAACTTCATAAAACAAGAATGAAATATGATTTGAGACGATTTGATCTTACTTCAACTTGTGGCGATTATTTAATGAATGGGATGTCTTATGATCAATGGAATAAATTTCAGGAAAGTTATGATAAAAAGCATCATTCACAATAAGAATAGATCTTCATAAGCCTATCTATAATGGGTAAGGGCCTTGTTTACTTACCTGGCGAAACTTACGATTTCTCTTTTGGGAGCGGAATTATGGGGACTTATTCAATGCCGCTAAGGTCCGACGGCAAAATAGATCCTGATAGGGCACATAAGTTTTCCCTGGGTAAAGGCGTCGGTGCAGGTTATGGTAAAACTACGACAATTTCATTATCACAGACAAATTAATAAATATGAAAGTAATATATAGTATACTCATCTTGCTAGCTATTGGATGTAGTGATCCAAATAATTGTGAAGAAACTAAACAATATGCTGAAAGTCCCGAGGCTAATATTATTCTTTTAAAAAAACCTAAGATAAAGTTTGAAGATTTTATCCTTATTGGAGTTGATCCTATTACCAAAAGAGATACCGTACAATTACTGCCTGGTAGGTGGTTTTACCAAGTGACTTCTTTTTGTAATTTAGGTGATACCATTGTTAAACGGAAGGGCGTTCCCATTATTGAAGTCCATAAAACAAAAAAGATGTTCGATACCGCTCGGATTGACATAGAATTAACTTGTGACGGTTATCTCATAAATGGAAAAACGGTAAAGCGGTGGAATGAATATGAAGAAAGTTATGGTAATAAGCTGAATAGATCGTATAACTCCCGTTGAAGCTAATTTTAGAGGTGCATTGATTTGTAGCGAAGATCTTTTGATGGAGCTATCAAAAGACTTGATCTCTTATCCCTATGGATTGTATAAGGAAGTGGACTTGTTCTATTCGAATATTGATATCTCACATCGTTAATTGCCTTCCGTGATAAAAGTATTGGATCATCTGAATATCGATTTATTAAGTACGGATGAAAAGCTGCTGCGCAAAGTTGTCTCTGAAAATAAGTCGGATTCTTTTCTATTAAAGCCCTATAGAGGAACTTCCGTATAGGATCTGTCCGAACTATTGAAAAAATAGTAATGAGTACGATGGACAGCTTATGGAAATAGCATGGATAAGTAAGTGCCGCAATTTATTTTAGACCAAGTCAATTTTAAATATGGAAAGTCAGCACAATAAACATCGTAAGAAATAAACTTCCGTAACATAGCATTATGAAAATATTTCTACTTTTAAATATTGCCTTATTAGGTGTTTTATCGTCTTGTCAATCTGTTGAAAAATGTGAAGATCCTATATGTTTAAAAACATCGATTAGAAAAACGGGGAATGATTATCTTGTAAGGTTGGAGTTCAAATCAAAAATGGATACAATATTAAAATTAGATCAGCGAATGTTTGCAACTGGCTGTCCTGATTATTGGGAAGACGCCACCGTATTTTATAAAACGAAGAATCCAGGTGCGTTAAAACATAACCAAATTATTGTTGAAAATACAGACAATAAAATCAGGTTATTGTCAGGACAGTTTTTTCCAGAAGGAATGGATGTACCGGCTGTACTGCCAAACTGCGCATTTTTGGAGGAATTCAAATTGGAATTGAAAAAGGACAGTATTATTTCATATCGATTTACTGTAGGAAAGGACGAATTGAGAGTTTCGACCGCAGATAGGAAGGTGAAATTGCACTTATATCTAAAAAATAAGGGAAATGGGAGAATTATAACGTCAAGCAATTGGATCGAAATAGATTCTTATGATACCGAATAACCCGATAGCATATTATTAAATAAAGACCTCATGACCAATGAAGAATTAATTTCGTCAACTATTTTTTGGAAAAAACATCCAGACATTGACTATTACTATTACAACGAAGAATACGACAAGCTGATTCTATTGCGGATGAATAATTTTCCTGAAGAGCCACTTTATACACTAATCAATGGGCTTGACATCACAGATCTGGAAGATAAACCAACTGGATGGAATTTGGAAAGGCATTAATCCAAGCATAATTATGGAAAGTCAGTGCAATAAACATCGTAATAAATAAACTTCTGTAACATAGCATTATGAAAATATATTTAAAAATGGGCAGCCAGAAATGAAAACAACGAAACAGATTCTACATTTGTTTGCTAGCCAGCATGATAAGTTGCCTGCTGCTTATATCAAGCTGCAATGGACCTGTTGTTGAAAATAACAAGATAGACAGCGCATCTAGGACAGACAGTGCTTATATAAAAGTTATCTTTGAAAATGGACTTATCCAAGATGACAAATTTAGCTTTTCAACTTTTCAACAAAATATATTTGATTACGATGCTGTTGCAAAGGTCCATGATAAACTATTAGATAGTGCCGAATGGAACAAGTTGTATAAAACGATATTAAATAAATATCGAACCCAGGGAGATACCGTTAATCACGATGACAATAAAATGTATCCCTATGGCGATTATAAAATTTACCTGATTACTTCTAAAGACGATATCTTGTTAATTAATAATGATAACGATATTTTTTATAAGGGCAAAAACGGCATCGTCACGTTTCAGGATAAGGATTTTGGAGATAAAATCAGATCGCTGATTGACTATTACAATTATTTTGAAAAGGTCGACCTGATCTATTTATCTGGAAATTCAGCATTTTTGGATAAACATAAATATAAGGCCATAAAAAATTCATCAGATCCACCAAAAACTTATTGTGAAGTCGATGTAAAATATAAATAGGAGCGTATGGGATTACGATTGTTACTACTAGTTTGTTTATCAGCTTTTTTTTGTAGTTGTCATTCTGACAACAAGAAAGCGGCTTCAATAGATCCTCGTCCTAATGAAGTTAGCTTTTCTAGAGAAGACGCAGACATATTGGACAAATCCGCAAGCATTAGGACGTTTGTTTTAAGCGATAGTAGTGAATTTTTTTACGATCGAAATGATCTACTTTTTGTATACGGAAAAACAAAAGAGAATAGACTTTTTATGGGGCGCTTACTGTGGTTTAGAAACTATTTTAAGGAAAATATGGATACCGAGATAAGTTTTTCTCAATTTCTTAATAATCTTTTAACGAATCCGCAAGATGAAGCTTTTATAGCCGAAATAGTTGATAAATATGGGATTTTTAATCAAGATCCGGAAGTATTAAAATACGTTGAACAACCTATTTCAGAAGCTATTGAACGATTTACGTCCCGTATTCCTGGATCGGTTATCTTTCGCTTGAAAGATGAGTTTCTCAGTCCTCTTGATACAAAATATTCTATCGCTTATCTGTTCTATTTAAAAGGTTTTTCACTTGATGAAGATGATTATGAACCGAATAGTTTTTTTGTTCCGTTGAATAAAAATAATTGATTTAAATGATAAGGTCAGTCTTGGAGATGGGACTTTATAACCTTAATCTTATTTGTAGAATAACCGAGAGTAAAGCATGTATAGCATAATAAATCGTTTTTTGCTCATTTTTAGTGTATTTATGGGTATGTTCATCGTATCCTGCACCGGAAATAATGAAAGACTATCAATAGAAAATATACAGGGGAGTTGGGTTTTCGATACGGCAAGCCTACCGGATATTGGTTCGGGAAGAGTGATTTCAAAAATCCGAGATAATTGTGGTTTTGAATTTCGTATGGATTCGTGTAATATGAGCTGTGCATTTTATCGAAAAAGCGAGTCGAATGTTTGCGATGGTATGACGACAGGATTCCGTACCAATTTTGATATTAAAAAAGATTCTTTACGGATTTGGGATGTGGAACGAAAGAGCTGGCATATCTACCTGATAAAAAATCTGACAAAAGACAGCCTGATATTATTTGATCAAAATATGAACTATGATGTCGCATATTGCAGACCTTCGAGTTCAAAAAATAATAGTTTTGATGGAATATTTTTTTCTAAAGTATTTGTAGGTGTTGGGTACACATGTGTTGATGAATCATTATATTTTGACAGACAAGGCAATTACTATTATCAAAATAGTCAGGAAGAACTTTCAGCTTATCGATTTAATCAGAAAATGGTTGATCGTATATTTCATGCATACGATCGTTTGGATGTCGGCTCTTTAAAGTCTGAATATATTGGCGGAGGCACAGGCCCATCTTTACACTATTCCATATCATTTATTAGAAACGGTACAGTAATCAAACGTGTAATAGATCATCAAAATACGGGCCCTGATGAGCTTTTGCAGGCTTACATAGTGATGATTAGTAACTTAAAGAAATATAAGGCAGAAAAAGTTAATGTCAATCACAAACTGTCGAAATTAGCTCGAGAAGAGAGCCAGATTTTCTATCAAAAGATGGGGTTCAAATAGTTGAATTTTTTGGTTAGGTTCGTTAATAGAGCACTATAGTGTAATTAGGGCTTGATTTTAGTCAAATTAGTTGTCGGAAGTTATGCAAATGAAGTTAGACTTGAAGCAGCAACTAGGTCTGCTGAAAAATTATTTTACCGATCAGGAATGTAATGGGACAATCAAACAAAAGTTCCAAGGGTATTTATTTATGTTGGTCTTTTTTCTGCTGGGCTGTTCCCAAGATCCTAAATTTGATAATACGGTGATGCGAGAATTTCAGCAATGTAAGACAAATAATGGATGCGTTCTGAATATGGATAAAGCGTTTGAATTTGATTGGGACACCGTCTATTATTTTAGTGGAAAGTATTCTTTAGATGAAATAAATGAAATTTTAGGTTTTAATTTAAGGAATTATAAAGATGTTGGTGCTCGTTTAATTTTTGTTTACAAGGGTAGGGATGTCTATTCTTATGAGTGGTTTCCGTCTCATGAAAATTTAAATGAAGATGTATATCTGCTAACAGATTTGGACTTTTTCAAGGTGGATCGGCATAATGCGAAATTTAACCTTGAAAAAATTGATCATACAATTTTTGTTGAGCATTCCCCTTTTAGGAATGCAAGGGCCGAATTGTTGAAAATTAAAAATTAATAACTATGCTGAGAGTGATAAGTTGATGTTGTGCTTTATTTGGATTACCTGATAAAGAAATATACCAGAGCGAAAAGCTAAATATAAAAAACCTCATTTTAGCACTTACCTTCGGTATTTTGATGTTTTTGCTTTGGTTCCGAGTCATAGGATAATTATTATGATAATTTTACGGTTTGTTATATGAAAACTGTTTACGGAGACGTAGAACGATCCGTGACGTTAACGCGAAATATTATGCATAATAAATGGATTAACTTTCTGGAACGACATTTAGGTAAACATGAAATAGCCGGTCTGTCGGATGAGATGGAGATTGAGGGGGATTTAGGTATTTCCGGAGAGGATGGCTATGAATTTTTCGAAGACTTTTGTACAACTTTTAATATTAAGACCAATGGTAACAAAGCGGATGATTTTTTTCATCCAGAGCCGTCTTTTGATATTTTTAACTTATTGTTTTTGAAAAGGGATGTGGGCCAGAAGAAAAAGCTTACCATAGGAATGCTTAAGAATATTATTGTACAGGGATCTTTTTAAGTATTTTAAGGAAGAAGGCTCGTATTCTTCGAATATTGATATTTCATCGAGTGAACTTCCGTTCGTTTTAAAAGTATTGGATCGTTCGCGTATTTTCGGATGTAATATGGGCTGAAGGTGTAATCCATTGAATGAAACTAATGTAACAAGGCCAATGCTGATAGACAAGCTTTGGTTACTAAACCTATTCGGTGATTGAATGATCGGAGAGGGGCCAGTTTAAATGAAAGAATAAATTTAGTTGTTGGCACAATACAAAAGCATTAGAAAATGAAAACATTAACATATTTATTTCTCAGCATAGCCATGGCTATACTTTGCGGAAGTTCTATATATAGTCAGGTCTATAATCGATATGTAGTAAAAGCATTCAGTAAAAGTTGTTCACTTTCAGACGGAGTACCTATTGAAGGATACAAGCTCTGTTTAATTCCTAAAAATAAGAACGAATTGCCTATTGTGACGTGAGAATATAGTAATGGCATTTGGTTTAATGAATTTAGCGATGAGGAAAAAATAGCGATATTAGAGGAATTACTAAGTTTTGAAGGCGATACTTCTATTTGTTCAAAAAAGGTTTGTAACTATGGTTCAAAGAAGTTTAAAAGGCCTAAAACTATAGTTTACACTACTCAAATAGATGCATTATACCTATTTACTAATTTAGTAGTTTCTTCTTATGCTCCAAATTATTGCCCTTTTCCTGTATTATTTGATAGAAAAGAGAAAAAAGAAATTAATGATTGCCAGCAAAAGGTTAGTCAAGTTTTTAAGATCTACCGAGAATGGTTAATGGGACTGAGAATAAATGGAATAAAAAAGTTCAAAGTTCCTCTTAATGATGGAAAATACGAATGGTTTAGCAATCAAGCAACCGTATTTGGATATTATAAACCTGATTTTTGGATAAATGGAATCTATCCATCGGGAAGAATCACAGGAGTTTGCGTAGAATAGAAAATGGATGGACATTTCAGTCCTTGAAATCATAGGTTCTCATCGCGTATTGATTGCAATAATGGAAATTAGAAACAGTCAAAATGGTAAGTCTTCACAATAGACATCGTAAGAAATAAGCTTTCGTAATATAGTATTATGAAAATATATTTAAAAATGAGAAGTCAGAAATGAAAAAAGCGAAACAGATTCCATATAGTTTGCTAGCCAGAATGACGAGTTGTCTGGAAAACGGTATGTTATAAGAGCGATTTCTTCTTTTTAAATTTTCTGCCATACCAAATGTAGAATCCTGTGACTGGCAAGGACGCACAGATTAAACTAGTCACAAATGCAATCCACATGCCTGTTAGCCCAGCTATTTTTCCGACATGAATATCATAATTGGAGTTTCGCCATTTCATGCCCAGCGTTTTATCATTTTGTAGGCGTTTGTAGTATCCACTTCCATTTCGAAGGTCATAGGCATAGGCATCGGAGGCCGACCACCAGGTATTTCCTTTTGTATAGATATTTACGTTAGCTTGACTGGCTTCAGGAACCAAACTGATAAAAGCGCCCTGATGTGTACTGTACTTTTTCAAAACGTCAGACCATATCAGGTCTAAAGGTGCTATACGCGATTCTGGCACCACGCTGCCTTGAATTTTTGGTTCTTCTATTTTCGTATTGGGCCGCTTACCGTCCATAAGCCAGTAGATGCTTGTTTCCCACCACTTGAAGGACCAGACCAAACCGGTTGATGCAATGACCATCGCGATTAAAAATGCATAAAAGCCAAGTACTTGATGAAGATCATAATTGAGACGTTTCCACTTCGCGCTAAAATCTATTTTTAACCGCTTTACAGCTACCTTCCGGTTTTTTGGCCACCACAGGAAAAGTCCCGAAATTAGCGTAATGATAAACAGCAGGACGCTGCTCCCTACGATCGTGCTCCCTACGTCGCGCCGGAGATAAAGAAATTGGTGGATCTGCCTTACAATCCAGAAGAAGTTTGTCTCAACGTCTATTTTTCCTAAAACGCGCCCGCTGTAGGGATCTACAAAAATACGGTCCCAATAGATGATTTCTCTATTTACAAATATACCCACGATATCATTTTTAGGACGACGTTTAAGGGATTCAAAAATATAGGCTTCCTGATGGTCAGCTGTGGTCGGTATACGAATAATATTAATGGGATGTGCCGCGACTTGCTGTGCATTGGCTTTCAATAGCGAAAGAGGAAGAGTGCTTGTTTTTTCAGGTACATCTACCTTTACGTAGCTGGGATGAAATAATGCAAACAGTTCTTTCTCAAAGACAAAGATCGCCCCTGTAATGCTCACGATAAAAACCACCAGACCGGATAATAGTCCGATCCAGCGGTGTAAAAACAAGATCATGTTTTTTACTTTCATGATTAAAAGGTATAGCCTAGGGTAAATAGGAAATTACGTGGTGCACCTGGGAATAGACGAATATAATCGTAACCTCCGACCCAATGTGTTTTGTTGGTAATATTATTAAAGTTGGCCTGCAATTGTACTTTTCCAATGGTATAATATAATGCTGCGTTCAGTAAACTGTAAGAAGGAATTGTCTGGTTCTGGTTAAGGGAAAGGTTTCGCTTATCCACATAGTTGGCCCCGACGCCGATTCCCAAGCCTTTTGCTTTTCCGGAAGGAATGGAGAATCTGGTCCAGATGTTTGCCGTATTTTGAGGTGCATTTGGTTTTTGTCTGTTCAGTTCTTCATTATTTCCACCTTCGGTAATCTTGGCGTCATTGTAGGCATAGGAAGCAATAACACTCCAGTGCGGGAGAATTTGGCCCTGAATATCAAACTCTATCCCTTTAGATCTTTCTTTTCCGATTTGTTCCATTAAATCTGCATTTTCGGCAGTGGGGGCGGGGTAAAGCGTATTCTTCTGATTGATCTGATAGATAGCTGTACTTGCCTGGAGTTTTCCGTCCAACCAGGCTGTTTTTAACCCAAATTCAGTCATGTCATTTTCGAGTGGATCAAATGGACCTCCGGCATTAGGGTTTGCCAGTGCCGAAGCTGTCTGCGGATTATAGCCTTTTACGTAAGTTCCATATAGATTGATCTGTGGGTTGATGGTGTAAACTGCTCCAAAGCGCGGCAGTATAACATCTTGATGAACATTCTCCGACTGATCTGTTTTATAATTGGCGATATCCTTGTAATTCTCATACCTAAGCCCCAGCAATAACTGGATAGGGCCCAGAGTGAGCTGATCCTGCAGATAAACTGCATTCAGATGATAATACGTCGGTGCAACCAGTGTCGATGCATAAAAATATTTGCTGCCATCTTGCAACTGCTGGCTTTTCAATGGATTGCTGAGATCAAAACTGGAAACATTGGGTACTGGGTTGCCATTTTTGTCGAGCAGATAATCGCCTATTTTTTTTGGGTCAAATCGTGCAATGGTTCCTGTATTGTCTTTATTTCTGTAGCCACTTGCTGTCAGCTGTGAACCACCCACCGGTAATACCTCTTGTGCATAGTCATAACCGGCAATGAGTTTATGTGCGAGCCTACCCGTGTTGACATTGTAATTGAAGAAAGCGGTGATGTTATCAACAAATCTTTTTCTGTTTCGGATGAAAACCTGTCTTGCCACCATATTTTCAATATTGGCTCCTTTCCCGTCCACAGCATAGGCATTGGCTGATCGATGTTCAGAAAGGTCTTCTGCATAGCCTGTTTTCATGTAGGAAGCATTAAAGCTCAACTTCTCATTGAAACGGTGATTCAGGGAAGCGGTCACCATATAGGTCTGCTCATTCAGAAAATCATTGGCCGTACTCATGGATTGGCTTATAGGTGTCGAATAGAGATCGCCGTTGGCAAAGACGGATTGCCCTCTATCGAGCCTTGATTTCGAATCATTATAGACCATATCAAAATTGATACGGGTATTTTCTGAAGGAATAAAGGAAAATGAAGGTGCCAGGACCAAGTTTTTGTCGAACTGTAAATCCCTAAAACTTTGTGCATTTTCATAGCCAATGTTGAGGCGGTACAACAGGGTTTTATCGGTAGTCATAGGGCCCGTAAAGTCGGCAAGCGCCCGCAGGTTGTTGAAACTTCCCACAGAAAATTGCAACGATTTGCGTGCCTCATCAAGTGGTTTTTTTGTAACACGATTGACAACACCGCCAGGGCTGGCATTACCAAACAGTGCCGAAGAGGGACCTTTTAATACTTCTACCCGTTCCAGATAATTGGCTAGGGGCTGTTTCCAAAATCCTGTTGTTGTACGCATACCATTAACCAGCTGGGTATTGGATCCGCCGTTGATCCGAAAACCGCGTATCGTAATATCATCATAGAAGGTAAATTGGTTAACACCACTGAAATTTTTGACAATTTCACCTACGCGCATCAGTCCTTGGTCTGCGATTAGCTCTTTTGTCGCATACGAAACAGACTGCGGGAGGTCGCGCAATTTAGTTTCGGTCTTACTTCCGATAAAAGACTGTGTGTTCCGATAGGATTTTTCCTTGCGCCCGTAGATTTCCACGGTTTGTAAAGACTCCTCTTCACGGGACATCGGAAATGACAAGGTCGTCGGATGTGCTGGGTCTATTGATATCTTCTGTTTAATGGTTTTGTAACCGATTGCATTAATTCGGATATCATAAGTTCCTTTGGCTAATGTAGACAATATAAATTGGCCACGATTGTCTGTTGCGGTATGCTGGTTAGTTTTAAGTACAGATATCGTAGCGCCAGCTAGTGGCGTATTATATTCATCTAGAACTGTTCCATTGAGAAGCTGTTTTTCTTGCGCTTGTGTGAGTTGTAGACTCCATATCGCTGCGACGAGCATAGGTAATTTTCGCATCTTATTTAAATTTAATCTTAATAAGCGTCAAAATTCGATGATTAAACTTATATTTGTGGGAGAAAAAATATGCAATTCGGGAATTTTATAGATTGGCATGTCTTCAGATAGTTTAGAAAAAGTCCTTTCCAATAATGCCTATCTGGGTGAATCATGGTCGCCCGATGAACAGGTGGAGCGGGAAATGGCAGATACACCGCCCATTTATTCGTTTGATATCCGAACCTTTATGCATCATCCTTTTCAATTTCGGAAAAAATCATTGAAGCAGTATTCTTCGCAAATGGAAGTCTCCGAGATCGTAGTACCTCAGGGAATTCACATGATGCATGGCGAATTAACATCTGATAGCGACGGTTATATCTGTATCGAGAATGCGGTCCCTTATATTCATGTTTTTTTTGCTTTAAATAGCGACAGACAGTATTATGTAGATGGAAATCTACTGGGAAATTCTTCACCTGGCCATGTTCAGTGTTATCTGTTTGCAGGACCTCGGATAGTAGGGCTATGGCATCATCGGCCTGCGGAAAGTTTTGTTGAAGTCAATATTCCGGTCTCCTTATTCGAGTCATTTTTGACACAGGAAAGCCCTTTTCTGGCCAAGCTTCATAAGCTTTTAGAATCGTCGCGGTCGGGCATCCTGTTTGACGATTCAATCTTGTTAAGCGTACAGCAAAGGAGGATTATAGCCGAATTGATTGATCTGGAGCTTGATAAAGAATGGAAGCATCTATTTTGTTTTAGCAAGATTCTTGAGTTGTTGGCACGGACATTTGATCAGCATAAACTAAGTAATAGGGCGCACCGTACGGCTAATAATATGAGTTCCGAGATGAAAAAACTCATGGCCAGGGCAAAAAAAATAATTGAAAGCAGATTAACGGAGCCGCCTTCTTTATCGCAATTGTCTGCTGAATTGGGAACGAATGAAAACTATTTGAAAAAATATTTCAAACTTTGCTACGGGACCACTATTTATGGCTACGTTACTAAGGTTAGAATGCAAAAAGCCAGAAGATTACTTGCTCAGGGAGATCGCCCAGTAAATGAAATTTCACGATTTTTAGGCTATAATAATCCTGCGCATTTTTCGGCTAGTTTTAAGAAACATTTTGGGGTGAAACCAAAGGCTATACAGCGTTCTTCTTTATAAATTACCAGCTAATGGCGAAATTTATAAAACCGATATTGATCGGGGAAAACAAACTTCTTTCTGCTTTTATTTTTGTCTTCTTATGAATACTTCCCTTGACGAGGATAATTATAAGCCGAATAGTTTTTGTTCCGTTGAACGAAAATAATTAACTGATACAGATATAGTTTTGGATGATATTTTGTAAAAAAGTAAGAAGGTTATGAAATTTAAAGTTCGATTTCCTGCTCCTTATCAAGTTATCGATGTATATGATGATAACCTTGACGTCAATATTATTTTGGAGAATGATGATGTTTATTTTGGAACATTGTTTACGTTGACTAATATCGCTAAACTGATGGAGAAAAATCGTGAAATTTATTTTTGGTCTACAGATATGCTTATTGTAAAAGAGCTTTCTTATCAGGGGATTCATGCAGCTCTCCAAGCTATATTAAATGAGGGCTATTTTAACTCAGTTTTCAGTAAGATAGGTGTGGTCAACGATATTTATTCGCATTTGGAGTGGAAAGATTTTTCGGATGTAGTATCGGAGATAAAGGAGCAATTCATTGAACGAAACAAATGAAACAGGGCGCAATGCTGCTAGATGGGCTTTGTTATTTACTTCAGGTGGCCCTGTAGAAAAGAGAGTATTTATGTTTAATAATGATTTATCTACATTAACGCGGTAAAAGATGAAGAAAATGATGCTAATAATTTTAAGTTTTTTTGTTTGCTTTATAGTATATGGCCAAAGTAATGACGAATATAAGAGAATGGTTGAAATCCGCCGAGGGGTATGTCGGTTCAATTAAAATGGGGGAAATAATGAGATTAACTGCGTTTATTTGCATGGTCGTATTAATTTTTACAGTTTCTTGTAATAGAACCTCTAAAGACCATGTTTTGGTTAAGGCTATAACAGTCAATAGTGATATGTTTGGTGCTGCAGATTACGTTGTTGAAATACGAGAAGATTCCTCATATCGGGTAATTGACTACTCTATAGGTCTTAATTCTGTTACGTTGGAATTAATCGATCCTAAAGAAAATCCGCTATTGTTGGCAGAGAATACTGTTACGGGTAAAACTAGAATAGATGGAAATACTTTCTTCTTTACTCCCGGTTTTAAACAGGTTGATAAGGCTTCATTACGAAATGGCTTTATGGACTTATATATAGGGGATAGTTTCTTTAGGAGACTACGGTTACAAAAAGGGAACACGTATAGTACGAATTATTTCGATCAAAAGAGGTTTCATGATTATGCAATTTTCAATGCTCCAAAGGATTCTGTTTTTGATAATAGTTATAATCTGAATCAAAGAGATTTAATTTTTATTGATTCTGTTCTAACATCAATTTTGAAAAATAAAGATGGTAATAGTGCATTTTACAAACAATTGAAAGTTTATAGTAATTCGGATAGTGTACTTGTTGACGTAAATATCTTCTTAAAGAATAATAAATCTCTTAAGGATTTTTTTAGGTACTATCCTATAATTTCTTTTGATTCGCCCACATATGAAGGAAACTATGGGAAATTAGAAATTAATCTTTCAAAACGCACTTCTTCAAAATTTTCGCTGAATTAAGAATATGAAAACTAGTAAGTAAGCCCAAAAATTATCTTTTGGGCTTACTTAAAAGGGTTTAATCATTCATCTCATCATAATAGACATCCGTCTTGCTCAGGATTTGCTGTACCTGCTCGTACTGTTTTTTGCTAAGCCCTGTATCGTTCAAAAAGAAGAGACCGCTCCATTTTATTTTTTTGACAGAAGCCAAAAACGGTTCCCATTGCAGGGGATTATTTGTAAATGGTACAAACACCAGTTTGGGATTATTGTACAATGCGGCAGGGAAGCTTGTAAATTGATTGAAAGAAAAATTGGCTTTTTCTAGTTTTTTTAATGTAGCAATAGATTTTGGCAGTGTCGATAGCCCCGCATGTTCTATGCCGAGTTCTTTTAGTTCGGGCAACTGCTCAAATAGATCGGGCATATCTGTCAGCTTGGACTCCCCTTTGTAATTGCCCGAAAGGTATAGGAAAGACAGCTTGTTCAAACTAAAAATTTCTTTGGGAAAAGTGCTGAACAGATTCCCGTTGAGCCCGAGCTGTTTTAAGTTTTTGAGTTGTGCAAAGGATGCCGGCAGACTCCTCAATGGATTATTGCAGTCGAATTCTTCCAGCGCTGTCAGATTGGAAATACTTTCCGGAAGTACACTGAGATTATTTCTGCTTAACGCAATCTTTTTAAGTTTAGGATGGGCGGCTGTGACTTCAGGAAATGTGCTGATGTCTAGATTGCTAATTTCCAGTGACTCCATTTGATTGCCTTCGTCCATAATCTTTTGCAGGATTTCGCTGCTGAGCTTCTTTCCAGAGATGGAAGAACCCAGGAATAAGGTTTTTACCTGAGCTAGGTCTGTGTTTACTAATTCCTCCAGGTTCTCCAGATTGAGTTCTTGCCCATCCGTCTTTTTGATGCGCACCTGATCAGCAGCCCGCATGGGCATGGATATCATAGCCGCAGGCATGCTTTCCGAAGTACCCGCCTGTTCGATCACCTTTGGTGGCTCGGGGATAGGTTTCACCACGGGTGGTGGACCCTGTTTCTTCTTTTTCTTCTGTGCCGAAACGGTTAACGTAAGTAAGGATAGACTGAATACGATAATAAATTTTTTCATGTGGATCGGCTTTTTATTTATACAAATATGTAAATCTCAATTAAGCAATTATTCGTCCAATTTATATCCGCCTAGTGATGGTTTACGATTCGTCCATTCTTTCCTAAAATTCGATCTGTTTCAGTTTAGGGCGAACAATGTGATCAATTAAGATCCAAGTAGCACACTTTTTGAAAGGTCATAGGTTGACTTTTTCTGCTAAATTATTGCGTGTAAACGTAGCCCGAAAAAAGTTTAGTTCATACGATGTAACGGAATAAACGTATCTTTGACAATCCTAATATGGAAAATAAGTAATTAGCGTTTCCCCTATTTAAAAGTATTGGCTGAATTGAAAAGATCTCTTTTTTTGATGGTTTATTGTCGTCTATTGTTTTCTTTGGTGATAACCATGCTGTGTATTACTCTCCCGGCACAGGAAACAAGCTATTTCTTCAACAACAGGGGGATCAAAAACGGACTATCCAACAGCCGCGTGATCGCTATCGCGACAGATCAAAGTGGATTCCTGTGGTTTGGTACGGCTTCGGGACTGAATCGCTTCGACGGTTATGATTTTAAGGTATTTTTACATGATGAAAAGGATACGACCAGTATCAATGATAACTATATCGATAAAATAGTTAAAGGACCGCTCCATTCACTGTGGATCTATACCCCCAAAGGTTGGAATAGATACAATCCTCTCAACGAACAATTTGAATCCAAACCAAAGCGGTGGTTGACCCAGCTCGGATTGCCGCACGAATGGTTTAAAACCATTGTCGCCGATCCCCTAGGGAATTTCTGGTTTATCTATCCTGGCGAGGGGGTTTATAAATACAGTAACAAAGAGAAAAAATCCATATTCTTAAGTACGCAAAGCCACCGTGAACCGCTTTATAGCAATGAGGTATCATCCCTGGCATTTGACTCGAAACAGCATAGCTGGATGTTGTATGCGGATGGAACAGTCGAGATACGACGTTATTCGGATAATAAACTGCTCAGACGCCTGCATGTGCCCGCAAGCAATACCGAGCAGGCCTACCAGCTATTTTTGGATGCCCAGGATGACGCCTGGATCTATGTGCCTGGCAAAGCAAATGCGGTATACTGGTTGCGGTCTAAAGATAACAAATGGTTGAGTCTCGACCGAAAGCAGGGGCAATTCCAACTGAATAATGATATTGTCAACGGCATCGTACAGGACGATCAAGGAAAGGTCTGGATTGCTACTGATCACGGCGGAATCAACCTCGTCGATAAACAAAAGGGCGCGATCAGTTATATTTCAAATGATTTTGGTTTTAAGGATATGTTGCCCGGAAATGCTATTCAGTCGCTGTTTAAAGATCCTTCGGGGACGATTTGGATGGGGACCTTCAAAGCGGGCATCAATTCTTATAGTGAAATAAAGTCGTCTTTTCCGCAATACCGTCACGATCCCAACAATCCCAAAAGCTTACCTTTTGACGATGTCAATTGCTTTGCCGAGGATAAACGTGGAAATCTGTGGATCGGCACCAATGGACGTGGCTTGTTATACTATGATCGGACAGCAAAGTCGTTTACAACATATCTACAGGCAGAGAATGGGAGTGGACCTTCGAGCAATATTATAGCGAGCTTGTATGTCGACCGTGACAACAAGCTATGGATAGGTACTTATTTTGGGGGGCTGAATAGCTACGACGGGCAGCGATTTACTTACTATCGGCACGACAGTAAAGTCTCCAGCAGCTTATCGGAGGATAATGTATGGGAAATATTTGAGGATCGTGAAAGACGCTTATGGGTGGGGACATTAAATAAGGGAATGCAGCTTTTGGACCGCCGTACGAATACTTTTGTGGATTACCGCTACAAACATCCATTCAATTTTTCGGTCAATGCGATCATGGAGGACCATAAAGGGAACCTCTGGGTGGGTGGTTCGGCAGGTATCGAATTGTATGATCAGCATAGAAAATTCCTGCAGCATTTCAATTACCAACAGGGTGTAGAAAATAGTCTGTGTAATACTACTGTCTTGGATATCATCGAGGATGCAAAGGGATTTATCTGGATAGCAACACGGGATGGGCTATCGATTTATGATCCCGAAAAGAAAAAGTTTTTCAAATACCATAAAGCCGATGGGTTGCCCCATCAGACGATCTTGCGTTTGATCAGAGATCGTCAGAACAATATTTGGGCGAGTACGCCCAACGGTTTGTCCAAGATCTCGCCACTTTATTTAAAAGGTGGTCTCCAACTGTCCTTTCGTAATTACGATGAGACAGACGGGCTTCAAGGAAATGTCTTCAATGACGATGCCGCATTTATCACCAAGGCGGGTGAATTGGTCTTTGGTGGAAGCAATGGGTTTAACCTGTTCGTTCCGCCGGACGATAAATCTAAAGGTCATCGTTATCCGTTGCTGTTTACAGACCTACAGCTGTTTAACAATAGCGTACGTCCGGGTGAACGATACAATGGTAACCTGATTCTGTCAGCAAGTATTTCAATGACTACTAAGCTTGCTTTAAAATATGATCAGAATGCATTTGCTATCCAATTTGCGGCACTCAATTTTGTCGATGCTGGAAAGATAAGTTACAGTTACCAGATGCAGGGGCTGCACGAACAGTGGGTTACGGTGGATGGCACTAACCGAAAGATAAGTTTTACAGGATTAGCACCCGGCAAATATACACTTGTGGTGCGTACCGAAGAAAGCGGAGATGCAAATCCGGTATATGCTAAACTCGAAATTGAGATAATGCCTCCTTTTTGGGCAAGTCCATGGGCATATGCTTTTTATGGCTTGGTCATCATATTGGGGCTACTCTGGGCGCGATATCGGATCATACTCCGTACCCGCTTGAAATTTAGGCAGGAACAACAGGAACAGGAACAGTTGCGTAGACAGGAGCTTGATGCGATGAAAATTCACTTTTTTACCAATGTCAGTCATGAGCTTAAAACTCCGCTGTCTTTGATTCTTACGCCGGTAGAAAAATTGCTGGATCAGCCTTTTCCGGAAAATGAGCATCGGCAGTTCCGATTGATCCATCGAAATGCTCGGCGTCTGCTCAATTTGGTCGACCAGCTGCTGGATTTTCGTAAACTGGAACTTGGTGAGCTACATCTGCATAAAAAGGACCTTCGGGTTTTTGGGTTTTGTAAAGAAGTCTACGAGTCGTTTTTGGATCTCGCAGAAAAACGACAGGTACAGTTCTCCTTCGAAACTTCGGGCGAGGAGATTTGGGCAGCGCTGGATCCCGATAAAATGGAACGGATCCTATTTAACCTGTTGACAAATGCCTTCAAGTTTACAGCCGAAGGTGGCAAGGTGCTCTTGTCCGTCGACACCACAGCCGGCGATAGGCTTGAAGTTCGCGTCAGTGATACTGGGATAGGTATCGCCCCCGACAGATTGGAACAGGTCTTTGAACGCTTTTTTCAGAATGAACTGCCCAAAAATATGATCAATCAGGGAAGTGGCATTGGATTGGCCATCAGCCGTGAGTTTGCCAGGCTGCACAATGGAACCTTGCGTGTCGAAAGCGAAGTCGGCCATGGGAGTACGTTCGTACTGAGGCTGCCTTTACACGCCATACAAGAACATGCCACAGCATTGCAAGACAATGGGCTAACTGGAGAGGCCGGTACAGCGTTTTCCTTACACAAAACGGTATTACTGGTTGAAGATAACGAGGATTACCGCAATTATATGCGCGAATTTCTTCAGCCTTATTTTCAGGTTATCGTTGCCTGCAATGGAAAGGAAGGTTGGCAGAAGGCGCTTGCCGAACATCCGGATCTGGTTGTCAGCGACCTCAATATGCCCGAAATGAATGGTGCCGAGCTCTGTCAGAAAATTAAGGAAGATAAACGGACAGCTTTTATTCCTTTTATCCTGTTGACGGTGGTAAATTCCGAACAGCGTCAGTTGCAGGCCCTCGAAATGGGTGCCAACGATTATATTACCAAGCCTTTTCGCATGGAAGTGCTGCTCTCAAAAATGAAAAACCTGCTGGCACAACAGGACCGTTTTAAGCAAACCTACCAAAAACAGGTCTCGGTGGCTGCCAGCGAACTGGATATGGCTTCCCTCGATAATGAATGGATCACGAAAGTGCTGACCTATGTCGAGGCCAACATGGGCAATTCAAACCTCTCAGTACAAGGACTTGGGGAAGCGTTTGCTTTAGGCAGGGCGACCTTGTACCGCCGGATTTTTGACCTGACAGGTAAGACTCCCGTGGAGTTTATTCGAAGCATCCGTTTGCAACGGGCTCAGCATATGCTCGAAACCGGACAATGGTCCATCGCTGAAATTGCTTACCAGGTCGGCTTTACGGATCCCAAATATTTTACCAAAGTATTTCGCGAAGAATTTGGCCTTACTCCCTCGGCCTATCAGGAAAAACACCGTCAGAAGCTTTAAAAAGGCTAAATTGAAACATTTTTCCCCCTATATTCTGCTAAAATTCACCCTTTGGGCATAGCCAATATCTTAATTTTGATGCTATGCTGTAACCAATTTTTTGATTAACCACTCAGGTTACTGTAAGGGAAATAATTTCTAAATTATAAACGAACTGATAAATATGATTTGTTTGTCCACTGACAGTCATTCGACCTGTCTTGAACGCTCGACAGTGCATTTTTCTAAAAAGGTGGCCTTTTTAGGGATATTTATGGCGTCAATCACCTGCATGGCTCACGCACAAACTCGCATTTCTGGAAATGTGGTGGATGAGCAGCGGCGTCCATTGACCGGCGTTAATGTCAGCGTCAAAAACTCGAATAATGTGACATTGACCAATGCCACGGGGGATTATTCGATAAAAGCTCTTCCCACCGATACGCTTATCTATACTTTCGTCGGATACCTGCCCCAACGTAGGGTGGTGGGCGATTTGAAAGTGCTTAACATCCAGTTGCATAAAGATAATATCCAGATGGAGCAGGTGGTGGTTGTCGGCTACGGTAGACAGAAGCAGCCTACCGTAACTGGTTCTGTCAGTGTGGTAGCGGGGAAAGATCTAGTGCAGACTCCCGTAGCCAATGTCAGCAATATGCTGGTTGGTATGGCTCCTGGTATAACAGGGATACAGAACAGTGGCGAACCCGGGCAAAATGCGACAACCTTGCGTATCCGCGGGATATCAACGTTGAATGGGGCCAATCCGCTCGTTGTTATTGATGGTGTGCAACAACCAGCCGAAAATCCCTTTACCATGTTAAATGCCATTGATGCAAATGATATTGAGAACGTCAGTATCTTAAAGGATGCCTCGGCGACAGCGGTATATGGTATCCGTGGGGCTAATGGCGTGATTATCGTTAGCACCAAGCGGGGCCGCTCGGGAAGACCTGCTTTTAGTTTTTCGGCCAACACGGGATTTACACGCGCTACATCGCTCATGGGGATGACGAATTCGCATGACTTTGCTTCCAGCAGAAATGAATCGATCCGCAAACTGGATGCATCGGGGAATGGAGTGTACAACAATATGTTGTTTTCGGAAGACGAGCTTTGGAAATTTAAGAACAACCGCGATTATACAGCAGCCGAAATTGAAGCCATGCCACTCAACGAGCAACAGAAGCAACAGCTGCAAAACAGCCCGGCACTGTATTACACCAGTCACGATTGGTACAAAGAACTCTTCAATGGCACAGGCCGTCAAAATCAATATAATCTAAATGTCTCGGGGGGCAGCGAACGATTTAAATACGCTAGCTCGATAGGATATTTTGATCAGACGAGCATTCTGAACTATACTAAAATAGCGGGAGCAGATGTGGATCCGAAATTCTCTAGATATACTTTCCGCAATAATTTCGATATTGAGGTGGTCAAAAACCTGGAGATCAGCGTCAACATCAGCGGGCAGTTCCTAAAGAATAAAATTGCCAACCCCAAGTCGGATAATTTTAGCAACGTACAGGGTTCCGATCTGGCTTCACGTTATCAGGCGATATTGCTCAACCTCAAACATGGACCTTTTATATCGCCCGGAATCGTTGATGGACGCATCGTATTGAACTTTCTTGGAGCCGACGGCAGCGCAACGAATCCGATCGGGACGGTCAGAGGGGGAAATGGAGGTTTTCCAAGCCAGGTCATTAATCCGCTCAATCTTGTGACGCGCGGCTACGGCGTCACACAGGGGACCAACCTAAGTGCGCAAACGGTGCTAAAGCATAAAATGGACTACCTTACGCGTGGTCTCAAATCGCATTTTACAGTTGCCTATGACGATAATTACGCAAAAGGATATACGGTGACGCCAGGCGTACCGACCTATTCGGCTTACCGCAATCCACAAAATCCGACGGAAATCGTCTATATCGGTGGCATGGTCAGTACCGACAACAGCCTGACCGATTACCTTTTCAATTCCAGTTTCCGGAAAATGTATTATGAAGCTGGTGTAGACTACAACCGCGACTTTGGGAAACATAACATATCGGGACTCCTATTGGCGAATGCCCATAAATATATTGACAACAACTTGGCCTTTAATACACCTTCGGGTTTAATGAGCTTAGTTGGGCGGGCGACCTATAACTATGCTGAGCGCTATTTGGCCGAGGTGAATATGGCCTACAATGGGACCGAACAATTTGCTCCGGGTAATCGTTTTGGTTTCTTTCCGGCCTTTTCTGCTGGCTGGATTATCTCCAAAGAGTCTTTCTTGCGAGACAATACCTTTTTGAGCTTTGCCAAGATCAGAGCTTCCTATGGTGAGGTCGGCAATGATCAGATCGGTGCTATGCGCTACCTCTATTTGGCCAATTCATGGAATTTAGGGGATCAGAACAATGGCTATTATTTTGGAAATACAGACGGATCGACGACCAACCCACACATTCCGGGGGCTATTGAATCGTCGGTCGGCAATCCGGTGGTTACCTGGGAACGGGCAAAAAAGAGCAATGTACAGCTGGATCTGAAATTTTTTCGCGATAAATTGTCTTTCTCAGGCACTTATTTTAACGAAAAACGTTCCGATATCCTCGTTCAGCCGAGCATTATACCGGCCAATCTGGGCGTTGCCGGTACGCCGGTTTCCAATGTCGGTCGCGTAAGCAACAGCGGTTGGGAGTTTGAACTGGGCTGGGACGATAAGTTAAGCGAAGATTTTACCTACTTCCTGAAAGGAAACTTCTCTTACGCACGCAATAAAATCGATTATATGGCCGAGGCTGCTTTCCCTTACCCGTGGATGAACCAGACGGGTTATATGATCGGCCAGCCAAAAGGATTGGTCGCTGATGGTTTTTACAACAATGCTGCCGAATTGGCCAACCGTCCTTACAATACATTTAGCAATCTGGTGGATGTCGGTGACCTGCGTTATAAAGATATCAATGGTGACGGTATCATCGATAATAGCGATATGATACCGATTGGCTATCCTTCGTTTCCACTGATCTCGTACAACTTTCGTTTGGGGGTAACCTACAAGGGCTGGGACTTAAATACACTATTTATCGGTACCGCAAAAGGCTCTTACGATATCAGTAACACCTACTACGGTGGAAATCGCATCGTCGAAGAAGTCAATAATGGTCGATGGACGCAGGAAAAATATGAAAGTGGACAGGAGATCCTTTACCCGGCACTAAATGCTATTGACGGTGTATCCCAAGCCTCGAAAGTACGGAGTACATTTTGGCTGCGCTCAACAGACTTTCTACGTTTAAAAAATGCTTCTGTAGGCTATACCGTCCGCGACAGCAAACTATTGCAGCGTGTTGGACTGAGTTCGGTGCGGATTTACGCGAGTGGCAATAACTTAGTGACCTGGACCAAACTCGTGAAAGGGATTGATCCCGAGTCTACCAGTCAAAATAGCAATGGCTATATATTCCCGCTTGTGAGAACATACAACCTAGGTGTGAACATTTCATTTTAAAACTTTCAGATATGATCGATATAATACAACGCTATTGGCAAAAGGCTTTGTTTGCTTCTGTGTCCATGGTGATCCTGGGAAGCAGTATATCTTGCCAAAAAGATTTTTTGCAGGTTCCTCCGGGAGGAAGCCCAACAGTGGACACCGTTTTTAACCAGTCTTCCAACGCTTATAATGCAATTGCCGGCGCTTACTTCGCTTCTTTGCGCCAGGGGCTGAATTGGAACGGTTATTATTCACCGAGCACCGATGATCAGCTGGCGGGCAGTCAGGCTTTTTGGGTGCAGATCCCTGGCAGCGTGGCGGCGGTATCTATTCTTGGCGGCGGCTTTACGCCGAATTCCAATAGTCAGGACATGGGATCTAATGGCGGCTATGGCAACGATGGTTACACGGATAACTTTCAGGCAATCCGTAAAGCATACCTGGTAAAAGAGAATATTGGCCGCGTGCCTGATATGAGCGATGCGGATAAGAAAATCGTACAAGCTGAAATGCAGGCGCTGGTCGCTTACCGCTATACGCAAATGTTTATCATGTATGGCGGGGTGCCGATAATCTCAAAAAGTTTTCCACTGACTTCCTTAAACAATCTGGAGGAACTGGCCATCCAGCGTGCTCCGATAAAAAACGTATTGGATAGTATTGTAAGCTGGTGTGATCAGTCTGCGGCGATTTTGCCTTCACGCTGGGCCGATAATTCGCTGGGCAGGATGACCAAATCGGCTTCACTAGCGATTAAAGCAAAAGCTTTGCTCTATGCGGCTCGTCCTTTATTCAACAATGCAACACCTTATCTACAGCTGGGCGCTAATAATGCGCTGATTTGCTTTGGCAACAATGATCCACAACGTTGGAATGTTGCGCTCGCGGCTAGTGAAGCCCTGATCAAAGAAGCCGAAGGGGCGGGGGGACTGCATATCATCAACACAGGAAATCCGCTGGCTGACTATGGTACAGCCACCTCCACACCGAGCAACCGGGAAGTGATCTTAGCATTTAAACAGCAGGTGCCATCGTCTGGAGGTGCTGGTCCATACAATATTTTTAACGTGGTCAACTACCATTATCAGGCCAATGGGGCGGTGCTATCGAGCAGTATGCTGGAAAACTATTACAAGGAAGACGGCAGCGAGCAGAGCTGGCCAGGGGTCGGGCAAACGGCACCGTTTTCGGAATACCTCACCAAATTTAAGCAGATGGAGCCACGTATGCGCGCTGATTTCAATGGTTGGGAAATGCAGGCCGACAATAATCCAGGCGATCCCATCTGGCACATGAACGAGCATTATAAGGATGTCAACCATTTCGGTGCCGGGCAGCCGACAAAGTTTTACTATAAAGCAGGACGTCGCGAATGGTTCGACTTTCCGATTTTCCGTCTGGCGGCATATTATTTAAGTTCGGCAGAAGCGTATAACGAAATGGGGCAACCTGTCGAAGCACTCAGCCGCCTTAACGTAATCCATCAGCGTGCCGGACTGCCAGCTGTCACCGAGACCAATAAAGATAAACTGCGCAAAATTATCCAACGGGAATGGGCTATCGAGTTTATTCAGGAAAAATATCGATTTAACGACCTGAAACATTGGAAGGATAGTCAGATCGATAAAGGCATCATTGGTGGACCAATCCGTTTTCTGGTTTTTAATAATGGTGGTGACGCTTTGCCTTCGGGAAATACCAATTTTGGAAATGCGGTACGTTATAATGGGTTTTGGCATCCTAGGCAATTGTTAAATCCTTTCCCCCAAGCTGAGGTAAACAAAGGTTATCTGATCCAGAATCCGGGCTATTAATTGATAAGACTGACCCTATTAGAAGACTTTAAACTATGAATACCTATTCAATGATAAAAAAGGCTACCGCCTTACTTTTTGCCGTTTGGTCGGGAAGCACATCGCTGAAGGCGCAGCAGCCGGGCGAATGGATTGCTCCGGATTCTACGGACAGTCAAAAGGTGAAAAATTATGGCACAGTACGTGGACAGGAACTGGAAAAGATACCTGCGTCCAATTTGACCAATACCCTCTATGGACGCCTGAACGGACTGATGGTAACGCAAACCAATGGACAGCCCGGATATGATCAGGCAACGTTATTGATGCGGGGAAGGGCAACTTACGATCAGGCTGCCCTGGTCTGTTACGTAGATGGCTTCCAAGTGGATATGTCTTTCTATTTTCAATACCTTGCAGCAGGTGAGATTGCAAGTGTGACAATCTTGAAAGATCCTGTCAGCTTAGCCACATTTGGCATGAAAGGCGCTAATGGCGTGTTGTGGGTGACGACAAAACGGGCCAATATTGATACCTTCCGTATTGATGCCCAGGTAGTGTCTGGCATTCAGCAGGCCGTAAAAATCAGAAAGCCTTACGACGCTTATCAGTACGCCAATCTGTACAATCAGGCGATCAGTAACGATGCCTATGCGCTCAATGGCAACCGCTTTCAGTGGTCTCCGACCTATAGCGATGAAGCCCTGCAGCAGTACAAGGATGGAACCGGAACCAATGTAGACTGGCTCAACGAGTCGCTGCGGGATAACGGCCGGTATACCAATACCTATGTCAATATGCAGGGGGGAATGAAGGAGGTGGCTAAATATAATCTATACTTGGATTATATGGATCAAACGGGCCTCTTCAATATTCCAAGTGGTGCTGAAGCAAGCCGAAATACAGGCCTCAAAAGGTACAACCTACGCTCCAATGTGGACCTGAAATTCTTTAAAATCTTTACAGGAAAGATTGATCTGGGCGGGCGCATCGAAAGTTATAGCCAGCCCTTTAGCAACAACACGTACGACAACGCACAGAATTTTTGGAAGCGGCTGACGACTTACCCAAATAATATTTATCCCGTGCGCGATGCGCTGACAGGACAATGGTCGGGTAATGCACTTTATCCAAACAATCCAGTTGCGGAACTGAATGCCTTGGGCATGTATGCCTCGCATGACCGTACATTACAAGGGAACTTTAGCCTACGCGAAGATCTGAGCTTCCTGACGGAAGGATTATACCTTGAACAGGCGGTTTCTTTTAACACCTGGTCGCGTGTGATCCAGAATAAGGCTGCCACCTATGCCCGTTATTACGAAGGTAAACAGGCGACCGCCGATCAAAATACACCGCTTGTTTTTGGAAGCAATACCCCTTATGGGCAGTTGACCTGGCGGCAGTCCAATCTCTCGGCCGGATACAAACGACAGTTTGGAACGCATCGGATCAACGCTGTCGTCAATTATTACGCAAGTGATATGATCCCCGATGCAAATGAGGATGCATCAAAAATTGCCTACCACTATCAGCAGTTTTCTGGAAGGGCATCTTATGCTTATCAAGATAAATATTTTGCCGAACTCGGCTGGGGATACAGCGGATCGGATTCATACGCACCGGGACATCGCTGGAAACTGTATCCTGCGGCTTCTTTGAGCTGGGTACTATCGGAAGAGGATTTCCTTAAAGATAATCCGGTGATCAACTATGCCAAGCTGCGCTTAGCAGCGGGAAAGACTGGTAACGACCAGACACTGCAGGGTAGATACCTTTATCAACAGTATTATCGTTTCCTTCCTGGCAGTGTAACGGGCAACAACAGTCTGTCTTTTAATGGTGGACTGGGATTAGGCCGGCTGGCTACGCCGGATATTACGGCTGAGCAAAGCATGAAATACGAACTGGGACTGGATCTCACCCTGGTCGATAATATCGAATTTCAGGCGACCTGGTTTAATGATCGGAGATCGGGCATAATCACGCGGAACAACCTTGTTGCAGGCTACCTGGGCTATACAGGCGCAGATATGTTGCCGCTTCAGAATATTGGTAAGGTGAACAATCAAGGTGTCGAGCTGGGGTTAAGTTATCATGAAAAGATCGGAGCGATGCAGCTGAATGTGGGCATGATGGCGACCTATGCGAAGAACAAGATCGTTTATCAGGCCGAAATACCCAATAAAAATGCCTTCTCCAACACCACTGGCCTTGCTATCGGTACACCTATGGGGCTGGTGGCAGACGGATTTTACCAGTTTGAGGATTTCAATGCCGACGGAAGCTTGAAAAATGGACTTGCCAAACCGGGCTTTGGTCCGGTGCAGCCGGGGGATCTGAAATATAAAGATTTGGATCAGGACGGACTAGTTGATCAGAGCGACGTAACAGCTATTGGCAAGCCGGCCTATCCCAAATGGTATTATGCACTCAACATTGGCCTAGCTTATAAGGGAATTGATCTGTCTGCTTTATTTCAGGGGGCAGCGGGTATGGATATTAACCTATTGGGTGCAACCTACAATCAGGTCGTTCCTTTTGTGGGAAATACAACGATTTATCCCATTGCCGGAAACGCTTGGGCTTATTATCCAACGGAAGGCATTGATACACGCAACAGCGCAACTTTTCCGCGTTTAACAACGCAGAGCAATGCGAACAACTATACCAATTCAACCTTCTGGATGAAAAATGCGGACTTTCTCAAATTGAGATCGCTGCAGGTCGGATATACCTTACCATCGGCTGTATCGGAGAAAATGCAGCTGCAGAAGTTCAGGGTGTTCCTGACTGCCGTCAATCCGTTTGTCTGGTCTTCACTCTACCGGAAATACAGAATGGACCCGGAGACACCTGCGGGCTATCCGGCGCTGAAATCTTATAATCTAGGAATTTCGTTTACCTTTTAATTGTTTATCCCATGTATTTACATGATCATATATCCACTAAAATAGCGATTGCGATAGCAGCGCTTAGTCTCTCAGGCTGTGGGAAGTCATTTTTGGATACGCGTCTCGACACGCAGCCTACAGAGCATAATATCGATGGCAACTACACAAGTCTGATGCAGCTGGCCAATACGCCCTATGCCTATCTGTCCCAGCGCAACGAATTTGCGGCCTTGGACGGAAATCTTTTTGCTGCGGCTACCGATGAAGCTCAGCAGACCAATACATCAGGAGATGTTTACCTGTTTAATAACGGCAACTGGGGTGCGTTTAATAACCCCGATGATCGCTACAATATGTATTATTCGGGCATTTATGCAGCAAATTATTTTTTGGAATATCTCGACAAAAAAGGGGGTGATTACAAATCCCTATTGGCAGTAAATCGTGATACCATCACGCAGGAGTCGCGTACCAAGTATCTCAACGATGTCTCTTCCATGGGTTGGTCTATTGCTGAAGCTCATGTGCTTCGGGCTTACTATTATTTTGAGCTGATCAAGCGTTATGGCGGTGTGCCTTTATTGACCAAAACGTTCAATGTGAATGAGAAGCCAGCTATTGCAGCTTCTTCGTTTCAGGAGGTCGTCGAATATATCGTGACGTCTGTCGATAGCCATGTAAAAGACCTGCAACCAAACTGGAAAACTTCGCAATTTACGAATCTGGATGGCCGCTTTAATCAGGGCGCTGCGCTTATGCTGAAAGCGCGTGTATTGCTTTATGCCGCCAGCCCGCTGCATAATCCCGGTAATGATATTGCCAAATGGCAGCGTGCTGCAAAGGCCGCTGCGGAGGCACTGCAGTTTGCCGATCGCATGGACGATGCGGGCGGAAGAAACGCACTTGACAATAACTACAGAAATTACTTTCTCGGTAACAATACGCTAAACAGTGCTGAAACAATTATGGCGATCCGTTACACGGCTAGCAACGATCTAGAACGTGCAAATTATCCGATTGCGACACCCGGAGGATTGAGTGGAGTCACACCAAGCGAGAATTTGGTGTCGGCCTACGAAAAGCTGGACAACTATTCAGCAAGTAACCCTTATGAAAATCGGGATCCGCGTTTGGGCTATTCGGTCGTGGTCAATGGCAGCAACTGGAACAACCGTACAATCGATCAGACCGCTGGTGGATCGGACGATAGGAGACGAACCAACGCCAGTAGGACAGGGTATTACCTGAAAAAGTTTGTAAATGACAACGTCAATCTGGTCAATAACGCTACCAATCCGCACAACTGGCCGCTTTTTCGCTATGGCGACCTGCTGTTGATTTATGCGGAGGCGATGAATGAAGCCTATGGAGCCGACCAGGCCAATGGCTGGGGGCTTAGCGCCAGGGAGGCTATAAACAAACTGCGTGCTCGTCCGGGGGTCAATATGCCTGCTGTGCAGGTTAGCGGTAAAGCTGATTTGCGCACAGCAATCAAACACGAACGGCAGGTGGAGCTGGCCTTTGAAAATCACCGGTATTGGGATCTGATCCGTTGGGGCGATGCAGCCAACGTATTGAACAAACCGATCTATGGCGTTACGGTCACTAAAACAGCTTCTGGTGCGTTGGAATATGGGACGAGGCAGGTTCAAAATCGGGTTTTCATAGCGCCGAAAATGAATTTCTATCCTTTTCCGCAGGCTGAAATCCATATCACCGGTGGTGTACTGGCTCAGAACCCAGGCTGGTAAGAGCAATTGCGCAGGTGGATTTTGCAAATAGCGATACGTAAAAGCAGGCGCTAATCGGGAAAAAGAAGAGTGAAAATCGGCGATTAAATGTTGCCGGAACCTTCAAAGAAGATGAAGAAATAAAAAGAGGAGTGAAGCAAATCTTGGAAAATCAGGGTTGGAGTCACTTGTCACTAATGATGAACAGATGAAAATACTCAATCAAAAAAATAGCATATACGGGATGCTCATCGCCTGGGCTATGGCCCTGACATTTATGGCCTGTCAAAAGGATGATTCGGCTAAGGATTATGGCGATTCGCTCATTTATATGCCACAGAGCGTTAATTTTTCCATGGGATCAAATGCGATCTATCCCGTTCCGGGATCATCCAATGGAATCAGCCCAACGGGAATGAACTATGTCGTTGATGAAAAATCGAATAAAACAAAAATCATGTTAGGCGCTTCCTTGTCCGGGACTGCAAAAGGTGCCTATCGTGTGGATATTAAAGTTAATACAGATACCTTGGATCAACTTTTGAAACAGGGTACCCTTGGTCCAGATTACAAAGCGCTGCCTGCAACAAATTACAGCCTGCCCAAGCAATTGGATGTTCCGGAAAATGGATCTGCAAGCTTTTATCTCGAGGTGGACAACAGTGTCATTACGGACCCGGCCAACTTTGGTAAGCACTTGGTTGTTGCGGTGCAGATTGCCAATCCAAGCCGGTTTAGCCTGGATCAAAAACGCGCGATAACTTTGGTGGATATCAATATTGCCGGTTTATTCCCATCGGCAAATACGACATCGGAGATCAATGTGACAGCGGGAAATACTATTACCATCTCCGGACAGAATCTCGACAAAGTCACGGCGCTGAAGTTTTCCAACAGCGAAACGGCGATCCCTATTCTTGGTCAGTCAGCCAACAGTCTACAGGTAAGGGTGCCTGAGATGGATGGCATCTCGCGCTCAACGATCGACCTGATGACGCCATTTGGTACGACGAAAAGTACTTTTGAACTGGTCAACTTAAACCTTGCCCTGCAGGTATTTACCGATGCCTATGGGGCTAATATTGGGGCTAATAAAGATGGTGATGATTATGGCTCTACCCAGTCGATATCCACCAGCGTTTCTAAGCGGGGAACTTCTTCGTTAGCCCTCAAATATGCAGCGAATAATTACTCCCCAGGAGGATTGGTCAATACGGTAGGCTTTGAAGATAAGGGCTATAATTATATTACTTTTTGGGCCAAAGGGACGACTTCCGGTGCTGGCAATGAAGGTATACAAATGGCCCTAATGGGTGACGGAATGCCTGATGGTTATGGAAACGACTTCGCCGGTGTTGGGATCATTGTGACAAAAGAATGGACATATTATAAAATTCCGATTGGTAAAGGTTCCGGTAAGCCGATGTGGAGCAAAGGTACGACTTTCCGAAAATTCGGCTGGCGATTGAATAACTGGAATGTTCCGCAGGATGAAACGATCTATTTTGATGACATTCTATTTGTAAAGTAAAAATTAACGTATAACAATTATATCATAATGATGGCTAAAAAATCATATTTATTGCTGATAACACTTTGTTTTTACCTATGCTGCTGCTCGAAAAACAATGCGGAAATTATTAACGGAACTGCTGAGGTCCAGTCGTTGGATGCAGCATTTATGCAAGTATCAAAAACTGCGGTTGCAGGAGCTACTTACCAGGCAGAAGTATATCTTCCCTATGCCGGTGGTAATGGGGCGGCCTTTGAAAATGGAACTTCCATCGCTTCAACGGGTGTGTTGGGATTGACAGCAACTTTGCAGCAAGGGCGTTTGGAAAAAGGCTATGGCTCATTGTTGTATAAAATTAGCGGAGTTCCGGCACAAGCTGGCACAGCATCTTTTGTCCTATCTTTTGGTGGAAAATCGAGCGTTGTTACGCTCGAAGTAAGTCAAAAAACTGATGCTAGCTTGCTATACTGGGGATTCTTTGATGATTCGGGAACTCCGATGTCTTTCTACAACGGATTTGGCAAGAAACCGAGTATGGCCATGATGTTTAATGGCTGGACTGCGGATGGTAATCGCGAATTTCCTTTGTCATTTTGCCAGGAAGCTTCTGCGGCGGGCTATGTACCGCACGTGACATGGGAGCCTATGATGGGCCTCGATGCACTGATGTCAGGAAAATACGATAATGACATCAAACGCTATGGAGAAGCGTTGGCCAAATTTGGTAAACCAGTGATCTTGCGTTTTGCACATGAATTTAATGGTGACTGGTACCCTTGGAGCATGCAGAATGATCAAGTTGTGCCCGTTGCTACGTACATCAAAGCCTTTCGCTATGTGCACGATAAGGTTCGAGCGGCAGGTGGTACAAATGCACGTTGGGTCTGGGCACCTAATAATGCCAATGGCAATAAAAATCCGCAAATGGTAGAATCCTACTATCCGGGTGATGACTATGTGGATTTGATCGGTATGGATGGTTACAATTTTGGGACCTCCCAAAGCTGGTCGTCTTGGCAGTCTTTTGCGCAGGTTTTCGGCCCACTTTATAATAAGTTAACGACGACGTTCCCCAACAAACCGATTTTTATCGCTGAAATGGGCTGTTCATCGTCAGGTGGCGATAAAGCAGCTTGGATTAACGAAATGTTTGCCCAGCTGGAAACACAGTTTCCCAAAATAAGAAGTTTCGTATGGTTTAATATTAATAAAGAAACAGATTGGCGTTTCACCAATGGACAGGAGGCCATCGGTGCATTTAAATCAGGCTTGAGCAACCCGAGAGTGGGTGTCGATCCAACATTGGGCGGTGTGATCCAATAAATTTGCTTCATACCATTATCGAATTGCAACCATGTTAAAAAGGCAGCCAATCTCCTAAAGAATGGCTGCCTTTGGTTTTTACTTAATAAGCTATTTGAGGGCTGTAAGATCCCGGAACGGCTACTTTGCTTCGATCTTGTATACGTAAATCGGGATTTCTGGGTTCTTGATAGTGGGTAAAGACAGTTGTAGCGTATCTCTTCTTTGTGTCCATTTCACCTTTGAGGAACTGCCGAGAAGCGTTAAACTTTTGATGTCGCGGCCACTTTTTGCAAGCTCCGGGATGTCGATCGTAGCGGTTGACGGACTACGTACAAAAAGATAAACACTTTTCCCTTTCTGCGTAAAACGATAGTCTGATACGATTTCTTTTGACGTTGCATCATTCACGGCATCTTTCATGCCCGCTTTTTCCTTTTCGGCTATCTTTTTGTCGGTCTGTATGGCTTGTGCTGCTTCCTTGGCGCCACCCCAGACCGTGGTGCCGTAAATCGCTTCGCCGTTGGTCTTCATCCAGCTTCCTATAGTATGTAGGTTTTCCTGGCTTTCGACTGGCCAGGTACCATCGCCTTTGGGGCCGACATTGAGCAGCAGGTTGCCCCCCTTGCTCACGACTTCAATAAGGTTGCGGACCAGCAGCTCCGGACTTTTCCATTTGGTGTCATGTCTATTGTAACCCCAGTTTTCACTCATCGTGATGCAGGCTTCCCAGTTCTTGCGTGCAGTAGAAACCAGCGACTGCTCAACAACGGCATAATCGCCAAGTCCATTACCTATCCGGCTGTTGATAATACAGTCGGGCTGAATGGAATGAATCAGATCTTTGATTTCCTGACTTTGTTTTTTGGTGATCAGCTCGGGTGTATCAAACCAAATAATACCGATAGGACCATATTGTGTCAGCAATTCGCGCAGCTGCGGTTTGACCTTATTTTCAACGTATTTGTTGAGGTCTTTGGCATCTTCATCGGGATAATCCCAGGTATTGCTGCGCCCAGCTTTAACTGGCCAGTTGGTGGGCACATCTGGGTTTTCCCAGTCGCGGCCAAGGGAATAGTAGAAACAGAGCTTCAGACCATATTTCTTACAGGCTGCAGCAAGCTCCTTCATTGGATCTTTTGCCCAAGGGGTACGCTTGACGATGTTATAGTCGCTGACGGCCGAATTGTACACCGCAAAACCATCGTGGTGCTTGGCTGTGATCACCAGGTATTTCATGCCGGCATCGTGGGCCATCTGAGCCCAACGGTCGGCATCAAAGCCCGTTGGATTAAACTGATCGGCAATCTTTGCATAGGTCTTGACGGGTATGCGTTCGTAGAGCATAAAATGCTCGCCGCCTTTGGTAGGATGGCCGTCCCAGTCGCCTGCGGTCTGGGAATAGAGCCCCCAGTGTAGAAACAGACCGAATTTCCCGTCGGTGAACCAGGGAGCGGGCTGCGCCTGCAGGTTCAACCCGACCAACGCTAATAGCACGACAAGCAATGGCCCTGCGTTCCTTAAAATTAATTTATGCATTGTATTTCCCAAATCTTTTAACGGTTTTGTACTTTCATGGATGAAACCTTATCGTTGAAAGTCGAAAGATAAGAAGACGATGATGTGACGACAAGACTGTCGCCTGTAAAATTATCGTTATTGTATAACGTCACTTTAACATTAGCACCAACTTTAATGGAGGAGACGCTATTGTCTGTCACCCCTTTGGCCAATAAATCTGCGGTGGTATATTGCCCTTTGCCAAAGCTTCCTTTCACACCGGCATAGGACGCATTGGAATAGGTATACACCGAATCTTGATTGGTCGTCATGAGCCCGTTGACATAGTTGAATTCGTAAACATTGGATGTTGTGTAGCCATTTTGCAATAATAATTTGACCTTAAGCTCATAAGGTGTATTGCTTTTGTAGTAAAGTTCATTGAGATCTATAGTACCTTGGATGACACCAGAGGAAACGGGGGCAAATTTCCAGGTAACTGCATTGTAATCTTTGTTGGCTCCTGTACCTTCATTGTTCACATTGGGATCCATATACACCAATATCTCACTCACAGGCAAATTGGACGTATAATTTCCAGTAATAAAGATTTTTTGTTGACTGTTATCAATGGCAAATTGAGGTTGTACAGAATATGTAGGTGTTTGGTAAGGGGTAGCTGTCGCTACTGCAGGTTGAAAAACTTCATTTCTATTGAGAATTGCTGCATCGGAGCCTGTTAGAAAAGTAGGCTGTCCCTTGCTAAAACTCACATTGCCGCTTCCCATCAGTGATGTGCCCAATGTAGGTTCTTCACTGACATATTTAGCGCGGTTATGCGGCAAATTTAATCCATGGCCCAATTCATGTAGCATGCCGCCGAGATAGTTTGAGCTAGGGTTTGGAATTCCATTGACAGACATGGAGGAATTATCTACTGCAAAGCAGTATTTTCCATAGCCATAGAAGGGTTGGCTGTTATCGCCATCTGTTCTTGCAGGCAATAGCACAAGATAGTGATTATTGGATGAAAATTGGCTTGGATGGGCAGCTCTGTACGTATTGATCTCATTTATAATTTTACCAGCGGATACGGCTGAGCTATAGGGGTAGTCCGCTTGAGCTCCTGCGGCAGGGATTTCAATGATGTTAACTAGGCCTGCAGAATCTTTTGCCAGCCCCAGATAACTGCTGTAACCATAACGTGCCATCTCATTATGCAGCCAATCCTGGAAATGGACAAATAGTTGAGATAACCGTGTTTTGTAGCCGGGTAAGGCTGGATTGTCTGTGGGGAGAAACATGACGATATTGAGATTTACGGGATTAGTCACAAAGGTGAGATTGGCCAGGGATGTGTCAATAACGCCATTTGATGACGCCTTTAATCGTAGTGTTTCTGGTGAATTTTGCTCTACCAAGGGCTTGGAGCACGCGAAAAAAAGGAATAGGACTGTGGTGGACAATGCAAGTCCTTTCAGGATTTGCATCCATTTTCTTGTTTGTTGTGTCATAATTTTTGAAGTAAATAATTTATAATTGTTCATGTATATTGGTGGCTTATAATTATTCAAAATACAAGCTTATAGTAAGAAATTGGGTTTGTTTTACTGCAGTTTACAATTAAGTCAATCGTTTTTATAATTTGAAAAACGGTAAAATGAATAGATGTTATTTTGTCAAAAGAAGACTACCAGACGGGTTTGTCTGATAGTCTAAACTAAACACTAAATAAACAAATGGTCATCTCTTACCATTATTTTTTCGAGCATGGTGAATGCCGACTATTACTTGGTTACATTGACTATATACCAGACATTCAGTTCGCCAGATCGTATGGTGACGGTATCTTTGCCGACGGTTAAGCCGGTAACCAATCCCGTATTGCTATACGTTGCAATTTCTGGATGTTTGTTGGTATAGGTCGCCTGTGTGACGCTGCGGTTTCCCGGATTGACTGCCAGATTGATCTGAAGCGGCGTTCCGATTTTAACAGGAATCTGCATGAAACCTCCAGAAAGTACAGCTTCCCGAACAGTTAAATTGTCTTTAATAGGCCCCAGATCCTTTTTGCATGCGTTCAACCCCATAGTTACACATAGGAGGCTAATCAACAGGTAGATATATACTTTAATTTTCATGATGTTATTTTTTTTTTATTCATATTATTTTGCGCCCAGCCATCCTGGATTCTGAACCAGCTGATTACCGTCCAACGTGAGATCATATAAAGGTAACGGCCAGTAGTATCGGTAGTCTGCCCATAAGGCGACACCATTTGTAATGTTGGCACTCCGTGGATAAGCGATGATAAACCCGTTATTATCCAAAAAGATGTCTTTATTGACTTCTTCTTTTAGGGCGATAATAGGTTTGGCGGTATGTGTCCCATCGTACAATTTTCCTTTTTCAGCTGTAAATTTCATGCCGCGTAAGGGCACTGTCATCAGGTTGCCCGCTTTCCAGCGCATCAAATCTTCGTAACGACGGTCTTCCAACACCATTTCAATACGGCGTTCGCGTCTGATTTCACGGATGATGGGGCTAACGGAATAATCAAGTTTTGCAGCATAGATCTCATCAAGCCTAGGATCAGCAGGAAGGTTGCCAAGCTCGAGCTTGCTGCTCGGGTATTTCGCAAAGTCAAATCCTGCACGTTGGCGTAACAGATTGATCGTCCGATCCAGGTCATTCTGTGTCAGCGTGCCTAAAATGGCTTTTGCTTCTGCTAACATCAGCAATACCTCTCCATATCGGAATTCAATGGCCGTTTGTTGTCCGTTTGTTGTCGCTTCGTTTTCGGTACGGTCACCCATCCAATGCTTAATGGGTAGATAACCCGTAACAGTTGTGCCGCCGCTCACATTATACGATAATCGAGGATAGGTGATGCCATTTTTCTCCAGACTGGTTGTACCGTCAGTCCTATTGAATAGTGACCGGTTTTCCCCCGGATAATTAATGGTCTGCTTTAGCCGTGGATCGCGGTTTTCGAGTTCGGACCATAGACCATCATAGCCTTTGAAAAGTGGGTTGGCGGTGTAGCTGCCTGCGGATCCTGACGTATAGATCGGTTTACCGTCAATACACAGATATTCATCGATCAGGCCTCGTGTTGCACCGCCAGCTGGTCGTCCGCCAGAAATACTGTTGTTCTGATCCCAATAACGCTGCGTTGCGTGACCGACAACAGTACCATCATAAACACGGGCTAAGATAGCCTCTTTATTGCCATCGGAATTTGGATCTTTCTTGAATGTGAATAATTTCCAGTAAGGAGTTTCGCCCGTAGCATACAATTGATAGCGACCTGATGCGATGATTTTTTCGCAAGCATTCACAGCTGCTTCCAAAAAAGGTTTTGCTGTGCTTTGTAGAGACAGCTCGTTGTGATAGGTCCTAAACGAGCCTTCGAAAAGACCAATTCGCGCTTTTAAAAACAACGCCATATCCTGATTGATACGTCCGTCTGGACGGCCAGTAATACCTTCTAGACCAGCAACAGCCAGATCGATGGTCTTCATTAACGAGTCGGCAACCACCGTTCGTTTATCGCGTGGTTTGTATAATTCCTCGCTGTTGATGTTGAGGTCGCTTGAAAGCCAGGGCACATCGCCGAAAAGCATAAGCTTGCGGTAATAATCCATCGACTTAAAGAAATAGGCTTCACCAATATATTTGTTCAATCGCGTGGCATCATTATTCACCGCTGGCAATGCATTGCGGTAGTTTTTGATGAAATAATTGACGGAGCGCAGGTTTTCCCATGTCCAGTCAACTGAACCACCTGCATTGGGCGGAATAAAGGTGTTGTCCATCATACTACTAATGTTGCCGTAGCGGACCATATTGTCAGTCATAAAGTCGGATGCCAACAAATGGCTACCGCCAACAACATTGGGGTTGACTTTAGCATCAGCCCAGCCCGAACCATGCCCTAGAATATAGCGGTTATAGAGATTATTGAGGTATAATGTCAGCTCTGTTTCGGTATGTAAGGAGTTGTCGTTCGATAGTTCAGTTTCGGGACTTAGCTGTAAAAATTTATCGTTACAGGACTGCGTCAGCAAAAGGGAGGAAGCTGTTGCAATCACGATCAATCTGAATATATTTTTTTTCATAGTAGTAATGGTTAGAATACAATTTGGGCTCCAAAAGCAATTGATCTTTTTTGTGGATAGTCGGCAGATATCTGATCGACATCAAAAATTGTTGGTATTTTTGTAATTTCAAAGATGTTGTAACCGGCAAGCGTGAAACGCAGGCGCTCCACACCAAATCGTTTGGTCATCTCTTGCGGTAGGGTATAGCCCAATACCGCCTGTTTAAGTCTCAGGTAGGCCCCATTGATGAGGTATCTGTCCTGCACATTGACTGAGGAACCGTACATTGGAAACTCAGCATCTGTGCGGTCCGGTGTCCAAGATCTTTCATACATCCATTTTGAGCCTGCGCCACCGCCCCAATAGGAAGATAGTCCGGCCCAGATATCACGTTTCAACACACCTTGGAATAAGAAGTCAAGATCGAAATGTTTATATTGCACGTTTCCGGTAATACCAAATCGATACCGTGGTGTAGAATTTCCAATAACGACACGGTCGCCTGGATTTGCCAAGGTGTTCAGTCCGGCATCTATTTTCCCATCTGGAATGCCCTCGGGTCCGCCAAGATCCTGATACCAGATATATCCCGGATAGAGGGTGCCTTGATAAGCTCCATTGTAGATCCAGTTACCATTGCTTTCGTTTCGTCCCGCAAAATCACTTTCCTGTAGTATACCACCGGTGCGGTAACCCCATATTTCGCCGATCGTTTTACCATCATACATCACCTCCCTGCCAGAAGAATTGGTAATCATCATGCTGGTGTTGGCTGCGTAATGCTGTACTTTGGTCAGGTAATCGGACAGGTTGAGACCTACGCGATATCGTAGATCGGGATTGATGGTTTGCTTCCAAAGGAAGGAAAGTTCAAATCCTTTAGTTTCCAAAACACCCGAGTTTTCCAGCGGTGCGGCCGTCCCTAATGTTGTCGGAAATGAGGCACTTCCATCGGTGAGGATGTCGGTGGTCTTTCTGTTGTAATATTCAAATGTTACATCGAGCCTGTTTTTGAGAAATGTTCCATCAAATCCGACGTTCCAGGTTCTGGCTTTCTCAAATGTGAGGTAAGGGGATACGAGTCCCGGCGGGTCGATATAGACTATTTGCTGCCCGTTGATTAAGTAAGGAGCCTTGCCTGTATTCATCGTTGCCTGATAAGGATAGATGGATGAGGGCTGATTTCCTAATTTCCCCCAACTTCCGCGCAGTTTAAGTTCGTTGAGCCAGTTCTTCGTTCCGGCCATAAAATCCTCCTGCGATATCCGCCATCCGGCAGAGAAGGATGGGAAGGTGACAAATCGATCTTTCTCCGTAAATTTGGCGCTTCCATCATAACGTAGGTTACTCTCAAAGAAATACTTCTCAGCAAAGTTGTAGTTCACACGGCCAAATACGGCACGTCCAGCCAGGGTGTATGCATTTCTGGATACTGTATGTAAAGAAGGATCCTCAGCTGCATCCGGGTTCTGTATATCGGGCGAAATCAGTTTGCGGAATGTATTGGTGATCTGATTAAATTTTGTCTGTTCCTGATTGTAACCCACTACGGTGGAAAAATTGTGTTTCTCTGCCCAGGTCTTCTTATAATCTGCATAGATGTTGACCAGGTATTTATTGGTGTTATTGTTGTCAAAATAGGCCCGGTTTTCTGCCGCCTCGGCTTGCTGCGATGTATATTGCCAGGAGTCTACGACTTGGTTGAATTTGGGGCTGTATCGGCTCAAGCTATAAGACTGGGGCTGATAACTGAGGTCGGCCTTTAATTTCAGTGCATTCGGAATCAAGGTGAATTCGGGGGAGATCAACAAGGATACTCTTCTATCCATCGATTGGTTATTTGCACCATAACTTAACCAGGCAAGGATGTTGTCAGTATAGGTATTGGGCAATGGATCATTTGGCCCCGTTTGGATAGGCATATTGATGTTTTTGTTTGTCTCACCCATCATGGCCGACCAGATGCTTCCCTTACCGCCGACGATATATGGACTATTGAAATTTGTCTGGTCAAAACCTATTTTACCAAAAACGCTGAACCAGTTATTTACTTTGGCATTGATGTTCATCAGCGCATTGTAGCGTTTCAACTTATCGGTGTTGATCTTGTACATGCCCGATTGGTTTTGTAATCCCCCGGAGATATAGTAGTTGATGGACTCGGCTCCACCGCTCAAGTTCAGCGTATGTTTTTGCATCGGCGTCCATTTTTTGACGGCTTCCTCAAAAGGGTTAACGTTAGCGACCCAAATAATGCTGTTTCCTTCCTGATACCATGCATTTTCGGGACTGGGATTGTCCATGTACTTTTGGATCATCTCCAGCTTTTTTTCATCTGCTGTACCTGGCTTGCCATTCGTCCATAGGGTCCGATCCATGCCCGATTTTTGGATTTCATAGGCGTTTAAAATGTCAGGCAGGCCAGATGGCGTATCAAAGTTGGAGTCGAAGTTATAGGCGATCTTGCCTCTTTGATTAAACTCTCCTCGCTTAGTACGGACCAAGATGACACCATAAGCTGCTTTGGTACCATAGATGGCTGCCGCAGAGGCATCTTTGACAAAAGACATATCCATGATGTCATTCGGGTTGAGCTGGTTCAGGGCACCGGTAGAGCTTTCTACTCCATCTATGATCACCAAAGGATCACCATTGACGGATTCAAATACACCTGTATTGCTATTGTAACTCATGGATGTACCACCCCGTAAGTTAAAACCCGGAGTACTGTTTGGGGAACCATTTCCGAAGGTGATATTCAGATTGGGGACAAGCCCCTGTAAAGCCTGTCCGATATTGGCAACCGGCCGATTTTCAAAAGCTTCCTTACCGACGTGGGAAATGGCTCCTGTCAAATTGACTTTCTTTTGGGTACCAAATCCGACCACAACAACTTCCTCCAAAGCACTGTCGTTCTCTTCCAAGGTTATTGTCAAAGCACTGGCTGTTGCACTGTTAAACCGCACAGTCTGTGCTTTGAAGGAAAGGTGCGAAATGGTCAGCGTACCTTCCGCCTGGACGGTTTGCAGGGAAAAGTTTCCTTTGCTATCGGAAGAGGTCCTGTTGTTGCCGCCGTTGATGCTGATCGTTGCGTTTTCGATGGGTTTACCGTCTTTTTTGGAAACCAATTGCCCATTTATCGTATACTGTTGTTGCTTGGGCTGAAGGGAAGTTTTCGGAGCGCTCGGCAAGACGATGATATGATTTTTGTGCATCTCAAACTGTAAGGGGAGCTCATCTGACAGTTCTTTGAGCACGCTTTCCAGCTTTTGGTTGGAGACATTGACATTCACCTGTTTGAGGCCATTGAAGAGACTTTCATCATAAAAGAAATGATAACCGGTCTGTTTTTTGATTTCAGTAAAAACCGATTTTAGGTTACCCTTATTGATATGTAAGGTGACCTGCTGTGCTTCGGTTTTGCCGTAGACACCATAGGTAAATAGTAAACCCAGGAAAAGGGTGGCTTTCACCTTTTTGGAAACGAGGGGTGCAAAGCTAGGTTCAGCCATTCGGTTCCCGAATAGGTAATCTTTACATTTGATAAAGTAATTCATATTTTCAGTAATAGGGTTGGTTTTTTGTTTAATTCACATCTAGATGTTATTCAAGCACTGCTGAATAGAGTAATAGCAATGGTTGTTGGAGTAGGTAAATATTTAAATCATCTTTAGTCCTCCTTTGGTTTTTAAAAATTGGTTTATCTTCTTTAGCTTTTATTCTTTACGGTGACGGTTTTTCTGTCAATTTCAAATTCAAGGCCGGCCCCGCGTTTAATGAGTTCTAAGGCTTCGGCGAGGCTTACACTTCGGCTCATGCTTCCGCCAAACTTTTTCTTACTGATCGGTCCTTTGTAGATAACCTGGATATCATACCAGCGTGCCAGCTGTTCCATAATGTCCTGAATCTGGTCGTGTTCGAAATAGAAATAGCCATGTTGCCAGGCGGTTTCCTTTTCGATATTTGCCTGAGATACGCGCATGTCGTTGCCGTCGAATTCGACTTTCTGTCCAGGTACGATTTGTTTGGTCATTTTATTTTTATTGGTCAGCTGTATGCTGCCATTGATTAATGTGACATTGGAGGCCACATTGCTGTAGGCCGTCAGATTAAAGGTTGTCCCTAAAACTTTAACAGCACCGTGGATTGTGCTGACGATGAAGGGACGATTTTTTTCGTGGGCCACTTCAAAGTAGGCCTCACCCCGTAGTTCCACATTGCGGGTCGATTTACCAAAGGCCAAAGGATAGCTCAGTTCGGAAGCTGAATTTATCCAGACTTTGGTACCATCGGGGAGTATCATCCGGTAAAAGCCCGATTCAGGTACTTTCAACGTGTTTTTTAGGCTTGCAAGTTCGGCCTGCCCGCTGTTTGGTTTGTACTGCAACTGGCCATCTACGATCCGAAGCTGTTCGCCATGCGTTTCCTCTATAGTCGTTTTCTCGTCAGAAAGAGCTACAGTTTTACCATTGGAGAGGGTAAGAGTGGCTTTCTGTCCTCCTGGCAATACATCGTTGTTATACCGATAGACTTGATCGGCGACAATTTGTTTGTCCTGAGGAGCAGAGTTTAGAAACCATGCGACACCTAAAAAGATGAGTAGGCTGGCTGCAAGACCTGCATAGATCTTTAGTTGGCGCATGCCGCCGGTATGTAATGGTCGTTTTGCTAGTTCGGCCGACGTGTAGTTTAGTATCTTCGTTCTTGCGCGATCCAAGTCAAGGTTATTCCAGAACTCCGCATCGCTAGATCTGAGCCCCTGGCTGGTGTATCGTTCCCATTGTTCACGTAGGCTCGGATCATCTTCAAAGATTTTTTGGAGAGCCTGCGTATCTGCTTGGCTCAATGTCCCGCTAAAGTGCTTGACTAAGAAATCGACGAGTATAAATTGGTGATCCATCATGCTGTTCAATTGGCTGTATAAGGAGAAGAGCCATAGGGGGCGTAAAAGGATGGAAGGAAAAAAAATAAAAATTATAAATCCTTGTTATTCAGTGAGTAAAAATAATAAAAGGAGGAGTGCTCGTGCATCTAAACGTGATCTGAGAAGCTGTATAGCTCTTTTTTTCTGACTTTTAACAGTGTTGATGGAGATGGTCAGGTTACCCGCAATTTCTTCGTTGGAGAGTTTGTCGAAGACGGCCATATGCAATACCTGTCTGCAGCCCTGCGGTAGTTGGTTGATGGCTTCCATGAGCTGGTCGATGACTTCGGCCTGTATCATGGCATCCATGATGGTCTGCTCTTCGATCATGTCCTTGTCGAGCTGGTCGACGTATTTACTTTTTATTTTTTCACGGCGGATGTGTTTGAGGCAATTGTTCCGGATGGCAATGAAGAGATAACCTCGGCGTGTATTTTCATCATCGGGTAGGGTATTGCGGCCCTCGCAGAGCCCTGCGAAAAAGCTCTGAACAACATCTTCAGCCAAAGCTTCGTCGTGGAGGATATTGTTTGCAAAGAGACAAAGCTGTCGGTAGTATTGCTGAAAAAGAGATTCAATATCGTAAGGTAAAGCTATCTGCAAATTTTCCACCTTGTTTGATGATGTATAAAGAAATTGACATAACAGGAGCTCTAGGAGCACGGGTATAAATATAGGGAAATATGCTCAGGTTCTGGATTTGAGAAAGGCAGCTGTTCTTATATTTCTTCGAAAACGTTTGAGTGCCGGCAGTTGTTCCGTTAGTGATACCGATCTGCACTACAGGAAAGAGCCAGGATGCAGTGACGTACCATTTGTCTATCTGAAAAAGCGGCCTTGCTCTGAGGAGATCGGCCGTTTTTTGTTATTGGGCATAACGCCAGCCCCGTTGAGTAAACTTGTAATACGTTGCTGTTCTTTCTCATCATAGGCTATGATATGGACGCGTTGTAATAGATCAAACAATTTTACGTCGAATGATGTACTTTGAATAAAAAAGCTATGGATAAATCACATATGCAGAAGATTGCACGGGTTGGATTAGGTGCTTTTTTGGTTGTTGCCGGTATCGGACATCTAACCTTTGCCCGTAAGGAATTTCAGGCTCAGGTGCCAGACTGGGTTCCGATCTCCAAAGATGATACAGTTGTATATTCAGGTTTTGCGGAAATTGCTTTGGGTGCTACACTGATTTTAGCACCTGCCAAGCAGCGATCGAATGTTGGAAAAATCGCAGCAGCATTTTTTGCAGCCGTGTTTCCCGGAAATATTGCCCAATATACAGACCATCGGGATGGCTTTGGATTGGATACGGATGGAAAGCGGCTCGCCCGTTTATTTTTTCAACCCCTATTAGTGGCCTGGGCATTGAAAAGTACAAGCAAGAGCTGATTGGGTGAAAACTGGTTGATCAGAAGCTGATACAAATTGGAAAAAAAAAAAACCATCTGCCTGCGGCTGTTGTCCTATAGGTATCCATGTAAGGAGTAACTTAGTTAAAAAGGTCGGGTGTTCCATTTTCATCCGACCTTTTTTATTTTTTTGCGCTATTCTTTTTGCTAATCTCCAACCTTTTCTGTTTTTTTATTGCCCATTTAAATAATTATATTCGCATCAACATACAAAATAACTAACCTATAAAAGTACAGACCTGATGGAAGAAAAAAAATTAAATGAACTCAGTAATGAAGAGTTGTTGGTTCTTAAGAAGAAAGCCAAACCCACGAAAATCATCAATGCATCGATCATTGGCTTTTGTTTAGGGATAGCCGCCTACAGTGTATTCGTCGCAGGCATAACCTGGCCGACAATTTTTCCCCTGATTCTGGCGGTCCTAGCCTATAAATATTTTGGTAAAAATGAAAAGGCTGTCGATGCGGAGTTGAAAGCCCGGAATCTCAAATAGAAAAAAGCAAACCATTGCAGTTGCGCTGTTGTTTCTTTTTAAAAGAATAGCAGAACATGAGAAGGGAACAAATAGACGCATGGATAGCCCAAGGCTACAATGTGCTGGAGCAGAAGAAACCTAAAGTCGTGCAGGGCGATATCTGGGAATACCTCAACCGCTGTGACGGACAAGGTACGGAGGTGTATGCCTTATCCGAGCTGCAAAAATGGTCGGATCAGGAACTGGCTCAGATGGAACTGAAGAAATATGCCGACCAGTATGGGCAGATGGGTGAGAAGCTGTTTCTACGGAATGAAGCAATTCGAAATAAAGACGTTGAAAAGTATGAGGCATTTTTACTACTATTTTTTCCGGACAGCGTTGAAAAAGAGCTGGAGGAAGCTCGCTTTTTGGCCGATCGTGTAAAACGTGTCAGTAAGGAAGAAATGGAACAATGGGTCGTATCGAATCATGTCAATGTACTGATGTCGGATCTTCATTGCCTGGACTATGGTTCCATTATGAGCGGTATGGTGCTTCCCTCCGAAGAGGTAGTCAGTTATACCGACGATGGGCTCAGCGACACCATTGATTGTCACGTCACCCCCATGGAGTTCTTTTCCCATACCGACCACGACTACTACTGGATCGACCCTGTTATAAAAAATCGTAATTGAATCCCTTAAATAGGCCTTTTGGACTTTCTTTTCATACGGATTAAGGTAAAGCATCTCGAGCACCATCGAGATGCTTTATTTTTTTTCGTTTAAGCTACAATTTCTATTGGATTTCCCTCTGGATCAAGTATGACACTTTCATAATACCCATCGCCCGTCGTACGGGGTTCGCTTTCAATAATATATCCATCCGACCGTAATTGCTCGGTCAACTTATCGACAGCATCTTTTCCACCGACGCTTAGGGCTAGATGGGTATAACCTTTGCTCAGGCTTCTGTCAGCTGCTGCTACAGTGATATCAATACGGTTCATAATCTCTAAACGTGCGTCTGACTCGCGAAATTTAAGAAAGTAGGATGAAAACCCCTTGTTTGGATTATGGTATTTTTCTCCGCTAACAGTACCAAAGTATTTGGCGTAAAAAGCACGTATTTTCTCGAGGTCATCGACCCACAGGGCGAGGTGTTCTATTCGCATGGTAAATCTTTTTATTTAATTACATTGCAATATTATGCAAATTTGCATAATATTGCAATGTAAAATTTGTCAGGATGTTGAACGAACCGATCATTAACGAATCGATAATTAAGGCAAAAACAGCGACACAGGTTATGTTTTTGGTATGTGGCCTCGCGCTATCAAGCTGGGCACCGATGGTACCTTTCGCCAAGGACCGTCTTTGTCTTAACGATGGAGAACTGGGGCTTTTACTGCTGTGTTTGGGGGGTGGTGCACTATTAACGATGCCTCTCTCTGGTTTTTTTATCGGGAAACTTGGGAGTAGACAAGTGATTTTGATCTCAGGTATAATTGCTGCCGTTGTGCTCCCTGTTCTGTTGACGGTAACAAATAGCTATTTGATGGCCTGTGTTCTTTTTATATTTGGCTGCAGTATAGGTAGTATAGATGTGGCTATGAACGCACATGGTGTGCAGGTTCAGAATGCCATGGGTAAACCGATCATGTCATCTTTACATGGGCTGTTCAGCGTAGGTGGCCTATTTGGGTCGATCGGCTTGGGTTTTCTGATAAAGATGGGGCTAATTCCGATTTATGCGGCAGTTACTATCGCTATCTTTTTAATACTGCTATTGATCTTACAATATCGAAAGCTGCTGGGTTACCATAAGGAAAAGGAAATCATTGTCGAGTTTTCCCACATTGATGAGACTCGGGTTTCCAAAAAAAGATTTCAATGGCTCAGGTGGAGTGTGCTGGTACTTGGGCTGATGTGTTTCATCGCCTTTCTGTCGGAGGGAGCGATGTTGGATTGGAGTGCGATATTCTTGCGGGACCACAAAGGCGTATCTCCGGAATTTACGGGAATTGGATATGCGGCATTCTCCGTGGCGATGGCGGTGATGAGATTGCAGGGAGATCGATTAGTAAGCAAGCTGAATAGTAAAGTGGTGGTGATCGGTGGGAGCCTATTGGCGTCATTAGGTATCTTGATCCTGGTATTTAGTCCCTGGCTTTCGGTTACACTTGTCGGATTTGTCCTGTTGGGACTGGGAGCTGCCAATATTGTCCCAGTATTTTTTAGCGAGGGTGGACGGATTGAAGGACTTTCACCGACAGTAGCCATTCCGGTTATTTCAACAATGGGCTATGCAGGTCAGCTGGCAGGACCGGCGCTTTTGGGTGCTATTGCACAGCATTTTTCTTTGATCATTGCTTTCGAAACAATAGCTTTACTTTTTCTAGTGGTAGCCCTTATCTATAAAATCAGGAAGTAATAGCATGTTAAAAGAAGAACGTTTTGAGGTAATCCTCCGCGAAGTAGCGAGTCGGAGGAAGGTGAAATTCGAAGAACTGGCGGTATTGTTGGCGGTATCGGAAGATACCATCCGTCGCGACATAGATCTTCTCTATCGGAATGGGTTGCTTTCCAAGACCAGGGGTGGGGCTATGCTTCGCGAAAAAGATCCGTTGACTTTCCAGGATAGGCAATCGTTTCTGACCAAAGAAAAAGATATTATTGCATTAAAGGTACAGCCATTTCTGAAAGATGGCATGACCATTTTTGTGGATGGTGGCACTACGACATGGGCCGTAGTGAATGCGATGCCATTGGATATCCGGATCCGGATGGTTACGAATAATTTTTCCATAGTGCCGCTGCTCGAGAAGTTCAAAAATGTGGAACTTATTTTTTTGGGTGGTAATTTTGAACCCGATCTGGCGGTAACTTCAGGCATCACAACCTGTATGGAAGTTGCTAAATATAACGCCGATATCTTTATTATGGGAACTTGTGCTGTAGATCCTGAGCTCGGTGTTTCGGCAACGTCAGTTGCAGATGGCGAAACCAAAAAGATGATGGTGCAATGTGCAAAGAAAACAATAGCCTTAGCCAGCCAGAATAAGCTTTATCAAGGGGAACTGTTTAGGGTATGTCCAATAGATTCGCTCACGGCATTGATCACCGACCTGGACTCCAATGATTCCGAATTGAATCCATTTAGAAATATGGATCTGCAGATTGTATAGACGGTCTGACTATTTTGGCCTTGTATTGTGGTCGAATTCAGCGAATAATCATCCCTGCGGCAAGCTCTTCTGTTTACGTGCTGCTGCGAAGTGGTATTGTTGTGTCCGGCAGAATGACGGGCAGATAGCGTTAGATGATGTGCCTTTTTTCGGTAGCCAGTGTCAATGTATGTTGTAGATTCACGACGTCGCCTATGATAATGATGGCTGGATGTCCCATGTTATACTCTTTGCTTATTTTTACGAGATCTTTGACTTTGCAATGCACTTGTCTTTGTTGAGGTAAGCTTGCGTGCTGTATAATCGCGGCTGTTGTTTCTCCTTTACCGTGTAACACATAAGTGCGTGCAATTTCGTCGAGCTTACGCATACCCATATAGATAACTACTGTAGATCTGCTCTGAACCGCTAGTTGCAGATCGGATGAAAGGGTTCCATCTTTCTTCATGCCTGTCAATACCCATACGCCTTCACTTACACTGCGATGTGTTAATGGAATATTATGGAGGCCTGCGCCTTGCATGCTGCTGATACCCGGAATATAGGTGATGTCAATGGATCTGTTTTGCACGGTAAGCCATTCTTCAAAACCCCGGCCAAAAAGATAGGGATCACCACCTTTAAGTCGTAGCACCCTGTCGAATTTGCTGCAGTAATGTAGGATAAGTTTATTTATTTCTTCCTGAGGAACGTATTTTCCATAAGGATGCTTGCCAACATAGTGTTTTAAGCAGTTTTTGTCTGCTATTTGAAGGATTTCTTGATTAATTAGGTTGTCATATAGGATCACTTCAGCATTTTCTATCGCTTTATAAGCTTTTATGGTAAGTAATTCGGGGTCTCCTGGTCCAGAACCTACAATAAATAAGGTTTTTTTCTTTATTTCTTTCATTATATCTTTTTTTTTGTTTTTATTTTATATAAAAGTATTAAAAAATATGACTAAAATCATGTTTTGTATTAATTTTTATGTTTTATTGTTGAAAAAATATTATAAAAATCATATTTATTTTGATTTTTTGATTTTTTATTCCATAAATTAGTGTTATTGAAAGTGTAAATTGATTTTTTTCAATAAAAATTATGATTATGGATAGAAAAAATGTTGTTATTATCGGAAATGGTATGGTTGGTAATAAGATTTGTGAAAAATTAAAGCAAAAATCTAATAACCTAGATATAACCGTATTTGCAGAGGAGTCAATTCGAGCTTATGATCGTGTTCATTTGACAGATTACTTCAAAGTTTCGTCCATTAATGAGCTTTTTTTGCTAAAAAATGAGTGGTATATAGAAAATAATGTAAAAATCCATTTAGATGATCCTGTTATTGCTATAAATCTCTTGAAAAAGGAAGTGAAGTCTCTAAAAGGGATTACATTAAATTATGACTATTTGGTTTTTGCGACAGGTTCTGCCCCTTTTGTTCCTCCTATTCCTGGGATTGAGAAAGAAGGGGTGTTTCTCTACCGTACAATCGAAGACTTGGAGTTGATTAAGGCTTATGCGGCAAAGGTCAAAACTGGTACGGTCATGGGGGGCGGACTTTTGGGTCTTGAAGCTGCTAAAGCTCTCCTAGATCTTGGCCTAAAAGAAACTGCTGTGATTGAATTTGCTCCCCGCCTGATGCCACGCCAGATCGACGATAGTGCCAGTGTGCTTTTGCAGCATAAGCTCGCGGAATTGGGCTTGCGTTGCTTATTGCAAAAATCCACAAGTCAACTGCTGGGTGATGATCGCCTCACAGGAGTCGCCTTTAACGACGGCACCTCCATGGCGACAGATCTGCTGGTGATATCGGCTGGTATACGTCCCCGTGACGAACTCGCCAAGAAGTCGGGCCTAGCTGTCGGTGAACGGGGTGGAATTTTGGTGAATGCACAGATGCAGACCTCAGACCCTTCAGTTTATGCCATCGGTGAATGCGCCTTGGTGAATGATATGATTTATGGTCTGGTGGCGCCGGGGTATGAGATGGCTGAAATTGCGGCAGCTCAAATCGTAGGGGAAGAAAAATCTTTTATAGGGTTTGATATGAGCACTAAACTGAAACTGATGGGAGTTGATGTGGCTAGTTTTGGAGATCCTTTTATCAGTGAACCTTATGCTCGAACGATCTTATTGGAGGATCGTAATAAGGGTATTTATAAACGACTAAACGTCAGTACAGATGGAACGCGGCTATTGGGCGGAATACTTGTCGGGGAAGCGACAAGTTACAACATGTTGCTTCAGATGGTTAACAATGACCTCGCATTAGCAGAACATCCAGAACTTCTCCTTTTCGACCAACAGCGTGACATCAGGTCGGCTTCTTCTGGTCTAGAGGCTCTTCCTGATGCGGCGCTAATCTGCAGTTGTGAAGGAGTTTCTAAAGCACAGATTTGTGATGCTGTAGCAACTAAAAATTGTGAAAATGCGGACGCCGTAAAGAAATGTACCAAAGCCGGATCAGGATGCGGCGGCTGTGTGCCGATGATTAAGGACCTTGTTAATTACACCATGAAACAGCAAGGGAAATACATCCGGAGTACCATCTGTGAACATTTCAATTTGAGCCGTCAGGAGCTTTATGATCTGATCAAGATCCACGAGCTTAAAAGTTATGATCATGTATTGGATGCGCTGGGCCATGGCCATGGCTGCGAAGTATGTAAACCTTTGGTGTCTTCCTTGCTTGCCAGTCTTTGGAACGAGATGATTCTTGGCAAGGGTAATGATGTGGCTCAGGATAGTAACGACCGTTATTTGGCTAATATACAAAAGGGTGGGACATATTCGGTGGTTCCGCGTATTCCAGGCGGTGAAATTACCCCGGATAAACTGATCGTTATTGGGGAGGTGGCCAAGAAATACAGGTTATATACAAAAATTACGGGTGGACAGCGCATTGACTTATTTGGTGCACATCTCAATGATCTGCCATTGATTTGGGAAGAACTTATTGCTGCGGGTTTTGAAAGTGGACATGCTTATGGTAAGGCACTACGGACTGTTAAAAGCTGTGTAGGCAGTACCTGGTGTCGGTTTGGGTTGCACGATAGTGTTTCTTTTGCGATACGGATAGAGGAACGCTATCGTGGACTACGTGCTCCGCATAAGATCAAGTCGGCTGTTAGTGGTTGTATTCGCGAGTGTGCTGAAGCGCAGAGTAAGGATTTTGGAATTATTGCAACCGAAAAAGGTTGGAACCTTTATGTTTGCGGCAACGGTGGAAGTAAGCCGCAGCATGCCTTATTATTAGCCTCGGATATCGATAGTGAAACCTGTATCCGTTATATCGACCGTTTTTTGATGTTTTATATCCGCACCGCGGATCCGTTAACGCGGACTGCTACCTGGCTCAATAAAATGGAGGGCGGAATAGATTATCTAAGAAATGTTGTGGTACAGGATAGTCTGGGGATGGGTGATTCCTGGGAACAGGATATGCAGCTGCTTGTTGATAGTTATCGCTGTGAATGGAAAGTCGCTGTGGAGGATCCGGAAATTCGTAAACGCTTTGTTCATTTTGTAAATGCACCAGAGGAGAAGGATGAAACTGTTCGCTTCGAAAGCTTTCGCGGACAGAAGAAAGCTGCAGATTGGAACATCAATACTTATTAAATATAGAATCACTAAACCTTTTAATTGAAATCATATGAATATGCAAATTGACATGCAGTGGCTGAAGGCTTGCCGGATTGAAGATGCCATTGAAAACGGCGGAGTCTGTCTTAAATTGAATAACGAACAGGTGGCCTTGTTTTATTTTGCCCGTCGCAATGAGTGGTATGCCACGCAGAATGAATGTCCGCACAAACGGCAGATGATTTTAAGCCGCGGGATGTTGGGCTGTTTGGGTGAGACGCCTAAAGTTGCTTGTCCTTTCCATAAAAAAACCTTTGCCCTGGACACAGGTGAATGTCTTTCGGGTGACGAATGCGCGATTAAAACGTATCCGGTGAAGGTTGAAAACGGAAGTGTTTTTATCGGAATGACTGCTTAGCTAAGCTAATAAATAACTGAATCTAAAACCTTTTAAAACAAAAATACCATGGATTATATTAGCCCAAAAGAGGTTGCTGGTGCAATGATGAATACCGCAATCTACAAATCTACGCTTCCAATCAAAGATCTATTGATACGGGGAGCATTGTCAGGAGCCTTATTGGCAATTTCTGTCACACTCGCACTATTGGCGACTTCCCAGACGGGACTGAGCTTAGTCGGTGCATTTGTTTTTCCGGTGGGTTTTGTCATTATCGTTATCCTTGGTCTGGAGCTGGTGACGGGAAGCTTTTCGCTGGTGCCTTTAGCCTGGTTTGAAGGTAAGATCAATTTTAAGGCGATGGCCAATAATCTTTTCTGGGTTTTTCTGGGCAACTTGTTGGGCAGTGTGCTCTTTGCGATTTTGTTCTGGGCGGCTAGCACAGAGACCGGGCAGTCGAGCCAGCTCGGAAATATCGAACAGAGCCTAATTCTGATCAGTGAAAAGAAAACCCTTGGATACAGCAGCCATGGTGTGGCCGGTTTGTTTTCGGCTTTTGTCAAAGCTATTCTGTGTAATTGGATGGTCTGTATGGGCGTGGTGATGTCCATGACTTCTAAGTCTACCCTTGGTAAAATTCTAGCTGCGGGTATTCCGATCTTTATATTCTTTGCATTAGGTTATGAGCACGCTGTTGTTAACATGTTTGTGATCCCTGCCGGGATGATGTTTGGTGCAAAAGTGACGATCTCCGACTGGTGGCTTTGTAATCAGCTGATCGTAACCGCTGGAAACATTGTTGGCGGTTTGCTATTTACGGGGATGGCTATCTATTATACTTATCATCAAAAAGAAAAGGTATCAACTTCACAAAATTGAATTTTTATGGATCAAATGAAAAAACTATTGACGCTAATCTTGTTGCTGATTGCTGGCGATAGAATTTATAGTCAGGAAAAAATAATAAAAGGCAGTTTGTTTGAAGGCATTGCGGTAGCGGGCTACGTCGATCGGGGTGTTTACTTCAATTGTACCGGGCCAGCTGTGAAATACATATTCGCACCCAAAAGCTGCCTGTTGCTTGGTCTATTACCTAGCTTAAAACTGAAAGAAGATAAGGTTGAATCGGGGAAGCCAAAGAACTCCTGGATCACGCCCTCTCTGGGATTTGGTTTAACGGCTGTATTCCGACATATTGCCATTCAGCTGCCAGCATTCTATACCGCAAAAACGAGTGCTGCTGATGGTAAATGGAGATTGGGAGTCGGTATGGGCTTTAAATTTTAAGGTGATGTATTTTTAAGGGAATATATGATTTGGGGAGTCGTTGGCTTTTCTAGCTAGTTTAACTCCCCATTGTTTTCTTCTGATAGATCCTGTAAAAGCTGGAGGTTTTTAATAAAAATATCTTTTTTGTCCATTATGATGGCTCCTAATTCGATAAGTTCGCTCAGCGTACGATATACGGTCTCGTACGTAGCGCCTACGTAGGAAGCTAAGTCTTTTTTGCTTAGGGATAACCCAATATATCCATCCTTATGTCCCTCGCTGAAAAAACGGTGAAGTAACAATAGGCTCCAGGCAAGGCGATTTTTAACAGCGAGCTGTGTCAGTCGGGTCATCTTTTGTTCAGAAAGATGTAGTTCGTCGGCAAAAAACAACATCAACCTGTAGCTCAGCTCAGGATTAATGCGTAGCGTGGATAGGAAGAACGGCATTTCGACGAAGCAGAGCTGTGACACTTCCAGGGTTGTTGCAGAAATAGGGTAGACAGTTTGTTCGGTACTGATTCCTCGATGGCCAACGATATCTCCTTTTTTTGCAAATCGTACAATGATTTCTTTATCCCCGAGATTACGGTGAACTTTGACAAGTCCCGACTGGATGAAATAAATTCCCCGAACGGATTCTCCTTCGGAGATAAACTGTTCACCTTTTTTTAATTTGATATTCTTCCGATGAAGGTCGATCTGTCCGAGCCAATCTTGTAAGACATAACGGCACATAAGGCAGGAGTGATCGCAAGGATTTGTTTTCTTCGATTTCATCAAAGTCTGATTCGTATAATGGACGGTGTGTTATCTGTCCAAAGTTATTATCTATTCGTTTAAATTCCTATTTTACCTTTTATAAAAACAGTATATCTTTTGATTTTAACTTATTAATGTGTGGAACTGGATGAAATTTTGCATCTCCATAATGTCGGCATCTTGTTGATGCGGTTATTTGAAACCAGCATGTATTGTTTTCTTCGATTTAGTGTAAAGACCAATAGTATTATGAATCAAAGAACTTATTTAATTTTTGTTACTCTTTATTGCATGTTGCCTCTGTTTTTATCCTGTGGTTCCAAAGAGAAACAGCGGGAAAAGGAATTACGGATTTTGTTCAGTCGAGAATTCGTTGATGAACAGTATAGTCAAGAAAGATACTTGAGTGATTCTTATAAACATCATGCGGTTGATTTTTTTGCGGCCAAGAATGATACCTTTCCATTAGCGAAATGGGACATTCTTCTCGATGAATTAGATAAGTTAAAGCGGTACAAACCTGAAAAGAATGATATAGGGCATAAACATAACTATTGCTCGAATCTAGAGATTGAGTTTTTTGATCATGAAAAATCCTTATGTCAATTATGTTTGAATCCAGATAATAAAACTTTAAGACTGAATTATTTGGTGTATGAGGCTTCTCCTGAACTGATTTCTTTTTTTTGTAATTACATTTCGGCAGATTCGGCAGCTCTGGCTTCTAGTGGAAAAGGTTACTATGTGAAAAAAGTAATGTTTAACGACAGGAGTGTAATTCAAAAATTCATCGAGAGAAAAAAATGAGGGCGATGAGTTTCTGTTAGCCCACCTTAAAACGTTTGGGATATTCGCCGGTGTTATCTAGGCTAAAAAAATACTCATTCCACCAGTTTTCGATTTCAAAGTCCATACCAATCATATTGGTCAGTTCCTGCGCTGTATCCAGCGCTTCTCCTAGTGGGATGAAAGTCGAATTGTTCACAAAGACTTCATAACTTGTTGTGCGTTGCCCATTTTTCCAGCGATAGAGCGCTTTAAGATTCTGAGGTATCTCCATATCATATTGCTGTTCAAGGTCCCTAAACTCTTCTGCCGATAACGAGGACTGTAGATCGATATACAGCTCAGGTCTTAGATTTTGGATATAACTGTCTAATGTGGCTAGTGTCTGTTGCATAATGGTGGATTTTTGATGCATTCATAAAGTTAGTCATAATTGCCTGAGTATGCGAATTATCATGTGCGCTTAGTATAGTAAGAAAAGTTGAAAATGTTAATAATTATTTAATGGGAATTAGTTTAAATTTATGTCAGCATAAAGCTATAGCTATGTTCATAATTGGATAAAACGATAGCGGATGTTCACGTGTTATTTATGCAGGTATCCTTTTTGTAATTTACTGAATACGCATGAAAAAGATCGAACTAATCCCACTTTTTGGGATTCAAATTGAAGGTATTGGTCAAGTTAATCTTGGTGCGGGCCGTGCTGAAGTTCAAGGTGTGCTTGGTGCTCCTTCAGATGCGCTGGACGACCAATATTATTATGATGAACTCGAATTGAGACTTGATTTTAATGATCAGGGAACATTGGAATTTATAGAAAGCATCAATGGACCCTATCCAGAAAAAACTGAAATCAATATGTATGGTGTTAATCCATTTCAGGTCGAAGCAGCTGAACTGGTCAATCTCTTAACGGATAAAAATCAGGGTGAGGTTGATGATGCCGAAGCGGGATATTGCTATACATTTTTAAATAGCTCTGTGGGCGTCTGGAGACAGATGACTGAAGAGGATGTTCAGGAGGAGATTGAGGAAATCAAAGCCGATGGCGAATACGAAGACAATGCGGATATGCTGCTGGAGGACCTTAAAAAGTCAAAGTTCTTTTGGACGATCGGTATTGGGGTAGCGGGATATTACGCAGAGTAAAGATAAATAACCTACTGAAACTGCTGCCTAAATTCCACGGGACTTTTTTGGGTATTCTTTTTGAACACTTTACTGAATGACTGTGGATGTTCAAAACCCAGTTCATAGGCGATCTCGCTGATGGAGAGGGAGCTCGTGCTTAATCTTAATTTGGCATATTCAATCATTTTATGCTGAATATGTTGCTGGGTGTTTTGTTGTGTGTAGATACGCAGTAAACTGCCCAGGTAGTTTGGCGATAGATTGAGTTGCTGTGCCAAAAAGCTGACTGTCGGTATGCCATGCTCCACAAGTATGTGTTGCTGAAACTGTGCTGACAGTAACTGCTCAAACTTGGTGACCAGCTCTTGGGTCGATCGCTTGCGGGTGATAAATTGACGTTCGTAAAATCGTTCGGCGTAAATCAGCAAGCGCTCGATCTGTTTGATAATGAGTTCGCGGCTAAATTTATCGATATTGGACTGATACTCTTTTTCTATATTTTGCAGAATATCGACAATGATGGCTTCTTCTTTGTCCGAAAGAAAAAGCGCTTCATTGACCTGATATTGGAAAAAATCGTACGAGTGAATATGTTTTGCAAGTTCGCTATTCCAGAGAAAATCGGGATGGATCAACAGGATCCAGCCGCTGGGTTGTGCCTGTACTTGCTGATTGATCTCCACTTGTAGAAATTGTAGGGGCGAGATAAAGGTGAGTATGCCCGAGTCGAAGTCATAGTGCTGCTGTCCATAATTGAACCGGGCATTTACATTTCGCTTTAAACCGATCGAATAAAAATGTTGTATCCAATTCAATTTGCTATCATTTATGGGGTAATGTACTTGACTATAATCAACCAAGCTGATCAATGGATGTTCGGGCTTAGGTAGTCCGCAAAAGCTGTGGAATTCCGAAAGCGAATGAAAGCGAAATGTATTCTCCATCTTGTAAATTTAATGAATTTCTAATTTGATTATTGTGAGATTTCCTTGGAAGCTTTTTATGCTGAGTTAACCAATTATTGGGATTATTCAAAACCCGTTGATACTGTATAGCTTTTCCATTTTTCGATCTCCGTCATAAGCATATTGATCTTATTTTTTGCCAGCTCATACGCATCTTCGCCCATTAAAAAATGAACTGGGGGCTGTGCGAGCGTACTTAACTCAATTAATAAGGTTGCTGCTTTGTGGGGATCGTTTGCCTGATTGCCATGGATCTGATGCAGATGGGTAGCTTCGTTTTCTCGGGCAGTGACGTACGCAGCGATTGGATTGGCTGCGGTGTGTAAGGATCCCTCGGATAAAAAATCAGTTCTGAAGTAACCGGGATACACCAAGGTCGTGTGTACACCAAAAGGTTCCATTTCGACAGCGAGGGCTTCGGTAAAGCCTGCGACAGCAAATTTGGTGGAGCAATAAACACCAAAGGCTGGATAATTTCCTGCGAGTCCGCCGATAGATGCTATATTGAAAATATGTCCCGCTTGTTGGCGTCGCATATGGGGGGCGATATGCCTGATGGCATTAAGTGATCCAAAGACATTCACTTCGAAGTTGCGGCGTGCTTCCCGATCACTGAGCTCCTCTAGGGTGCCGGTCTGACCATATCCGGCATTGTTGACCAATACATCAATCTTTCCGAAATAATCAATGGCCGAGAGTACTGCCCGGGCAACGTCTTTGTCATCGGTAATGTCCACTTCAAGCGGCAGAAAATTTTCCTGATCGCCGATTTCATCTTCCAGCGCCTGTTTTGTTCGTGATGTGGCAACAACAGAATAATCTTGGGCGAGCAGCTCTTTAACGAGGTTGAGACCAAGCCCTTTGGAGGCACCAGTGACAAACCATACTTTTTGTGATTTCATGTGTTTCTGTTTTAAATAAATTGATGACACAAAGATGGCCAATCCACCGATTTTGGATGTAGGCAGATCAACGGATCTTGTAGTCAGATCGTGGATTATCATCCTTTCAACGACTGAATTTGCCGGTTCGACGAAATCTATACAGCAAAAAAAAAATATTGGGTAATTTTAAATGAAGGAAGACTAATAGCGCTTTTTCATTAAATCAATATGTTATGAAAACCAATAGCCTGATTGCCCAGAAAAAAGGATCGACCGTCTCGATGAATGGTAAAGTTTCCTGCTTAACAACTATAATTTTAAAAAAAATAGTAGATCAGTTATGAGCAAAAGAACCCAAAAAACTAATAGTATGAATTTATTTTCAACAATAAGACTACGCGATCTTACCTTAAAAAACAGGATTGTGGTATCGCCTATGCAACAGTATAGTGCGACTGAAGGTATACCAGGAGATTGGCATCTTGTCCACTTGGGCAGCCGCGCGATTGGTGGAGCAGGATTGATACTCACTGAATGTACTGCTGTCTCGCCCCAAGGAATGGCGACGTTAAGTGATGTCGGTATTTGGAATGCGGTACAGCAGGAAAGCTGGAAAGCTATTGTAGATTTTGTGCATCTACAGGGCGCTAAAATAGGGATACAGTTATGGCACGCGGGCGGAAAAGGAAGCCTAAAGCACCCAAAGGAACGGATGCTGCCTTTGGCTGTTTCAGAAGGGGGATGGCAGTTGAAATCATCCTCGGCGACAATGATCAATCAAGTCGTTCCTAAGGCATTGACACGCGATGAGATCACTGAAATAAAGCAACAATTTGTCGAAGCAGCAATTCGCGCTGTCGGTGCTGGATTCGATACAATTGAGCTGCATGCGGGACACGGTTATCTATTTCATCAATTTTATTCAGCTGTTATTAACAAAAGAGCGGATGAGTATGGTGGGTCTCTATCTAATCGCATACGGTTCCTTATCGAAACGGTTGACTTGGTACGAGGGGTAATTCCTGAAGGAATGCCGCTGCTGGTACGCATATCTGCAGTTGATTATCTTGATACCGCCGATGCCTGGACCTTGGAGGATAGCCTGATATTAGCCCAGGTACTGAAACAACATGGCGTGGATCTGATTACGGCCTCCGGCGGCGGATTTGCAAACGTAAGCAAAGATCGCGTATTCCCGGGGTACCAAGTTCCTTTTGCAGAGGCAATCAAAAATCATACAGGGATTTTAGTCGGTGCTGTAGGAATGATCAATGAACCTGAGCAGGCCAATGCTATCATTACCGACGGTTTGGCCGATCTTATACTAATTGCTCGTGAGCACCTTCGGGATCCTTATTTTGCCTTACATGCAGCAAAAATACTCGGAGAGGAAATAGCAATACCCTGGCAATACAAACGTGCATTTTAATTTCATCTGATCCTATGGAAAACCAAGGCGCTTCCGCTGTAATCACACATCATATTCTGGATGATAAAATCTATGAATATGAAAAATGGCTTGAAGAGATTATGCCATTAACTAGACATGCAAAGGGTTTTATTGATCTTCAGATCGTAAAGCCTATTCCTCAATTGACTTTTGTATATACGGTCATTATTCGTTTTGACACGGTCGACCATCTCAAAATGTGGCTAGAATCGACGGAGCGAAAGCGCTGGATTGAAAAGGTTGAGCCACTATTTCGTCGCCACGATCACTATCAGATCCGGTCGGGTTTGGATTTTCTTTTTGAGGCCCCAGAGAATAGCGCAAAAATCCCTCCTCGCTGGAAACAATATCTTGTCACTTGGTCTGCTATTTATCCATTATCCATTTGTATACCCATGTTACTCGTGCCATTATTGCGCGCCTTAAATTTATCCTTCAATCACTTTTCGGATGCACTCTTGATTTCTGGTACGATTGTGTTTTTGATGGTCTATGTTGTCATGCCAGAATATACTAAGCTGATTCGAAAATGGTTAAATAAATAGTCTAAAGTTGGCTGTGTTGAACGATAATTTCTGCCTTTTCAAGGAATTCTTAATATAAATGATTTATGATGTATGAGAGAGACACCTTAAAATGGTTTTTGGTTCGGAAATTCATTCCGTGAGGGACTTCCGGAAAGTCAGATCTTTATCAAACCTGAAACTAAATAAAACAAATTTAACTGTTCACACCTTTATACTATGGTGGTACAGATCTATTTATAAATATTAAACTGGCGGACTGGAATGCCAATATTGCTTACACTTTAAAGATATTAGTATGTTACAAAAAAATGATGTTGCACCAGATTTCACTTTGTATGCGACACCGGATCAAAAAATTAAATTATCTGAATTCAAAGGGCATAATGTGATATTGGCATTTTATCCGGCAGATTGGAGTCCGGTATGTAGCGATCAGATGGCCTTATATAATGAAATGCTCAAATATTTCAAGAAATATGATGCGGAGGTTATGGGTATTTCCGTTGACAGCAAATGGTGCCATATGGCCTTTGCGCAATCCCGAAAGCTGCATTTTCCACTTTTAGCCGATTTTGAAGCTAAAGGCGAGGTAGCAAAGAAATATGGTGTTTACGATGAAGAAGAAGGTGAGTGCAAGCGCGCACTTTTCGTGATTGATAAGGAGGGTGTTATTGCTTGGAGTTATATGTCTCCGACGGCGGTCAATCCGGGTGCAGACGGTATCATCGAAGCATTGGAGAATCTTAAATCAAAATAATTATGTCATTGAAACCGAAGGTCAGCACTGCTGACCATATATTGGGAAATGGCCAGGCCGATCTGACCATTCTTGAATATGGGGATTACCAATGTCCGCATTGTGGTGCAGCTCATCCAATTATAAAAGAAATGATGGCCGAACTGGGAAGCCAGATCAGGTTTGTATTCCGCAATTTTCCGCTTTCGGAGATGCACCCCTATGCAAAACCCGCAGCACTGGCGGCGGAGGCTGCAGCACTGCAAGGGAAATTTTGGGAGATGCATGATGCCATTTTTGAAAACCAAAACTTGCTGAGTGAAAGATTGCTGCTGGATATCGCCGAGCAACTGGATTTGGACATGTCGAAGTTCAAATCTGATTCGCAGGACGAGGCGTTACAGGATCGCGTGGATGGCGATTTTGAAAGTGGTATGCTTAGCGGCGTTAATGGGACACCGACATTTTTTGTTAATGGACAGAAATTTGATGGTGGAGCGGAAGATTTGGTTCAAATATTAGGTGAAAACTGAATATATGAATACTATTTAAACACAGGTGAGCACACGACGAGAAGTCTCTTGCAGGATAATAGATCGTATCGTAAAAACGAATGAACCTGTTGTATAAATAACGAAATATCGTTGTTTTTAAATTGACTTTTAATTTTTTAATATACTTAAATACAGTTGTATATGTTTGTTGGACTATGAATTGCAATCCAATTAACATATCATGTAAACAATAAAATTCTTAAACTATTCATCATGGCAACATTCAAAGTTCAAGACGGAACAGAAATTTATTACAAGGACTGGGGAACAGGACAACCGATCGTATTTCATCATGGTTGGCCTTTATCCAGCGACGATTGGGACGCGCAGTTGATGTACTTCCTCGAAAAAGGATACCGTGTGATCGCACACGATCGCCGGGGTCATGGTCGCTCGACACAGACGGCAACGGGAAATGAGATGGATACCTATGCGTCGGATATTGCACAATTGGTAGAAGCATTGGATTTAAAAGATGCCATCCATATTGGTCACTCAACAGGTGGTGGCGAGGTCGTTCGCTACATAACCAATCACGGTACTTCTCGGGTGTCAAAAGCTGTATTGATCAGTGCGGTTACACCGACCATGGCTAAGAGTGCTACAAACCCCGATGGTGTACCAATGGAGGTTTTTGACGAAATAAGATTGAATACTGCAACACGCAGACAACAGTATTTTCAGGATTTTACCCTCGCTTTTTATGGCTATAACCGCGATGGAGCGAATGTACAACAAGGTGTGATGGACAACTGGTGGCGGCAAGGAATGATGGGCGGCATTAAGGCACATTATGATTGTATCAAAGCGTTCTCTGAAACTGATTTTACAGAAGAACTTAAAAAAGTCGAGATCCCTGTCTTAGTATTGCATGGTGAAGATGATCAGATCGTACCGATTGATATCACGGGTAGAAGAGCGGCTAAGTTAGTCCAAAATGGTACTTTAATTACCTATCCCGGTTTTCCACATGGAATGCCTACTACAGAAGCGGAGACCATTAATAAGGATATTTTGGATTTTATCCAAAAATAAGATTCTGTTGATCTAAAAATAGTTTTTAAATAGTTGTATAAGCCATTTCCATGAACGGGAATGGCTTTTTTTGTTTTATTCCTTGGAGTAAGAAAACTTCTTGCCAATGCCCAGCTTTTTCATCTTGGATTGAAGCGTTGTGGCTGGAATACCGAGTATGGTCGCCGCCCCATTGGGGCCAGAAATACGGGCTTTACAGTTGTGCAATACCCAAAGAATATACTCTTTTTCAAAGTTTGCCAAGGTTTGTAAACGGAAATCCGGAACCTTGCTTTCTCCTACAAAATCACCGTCAGACAATAGTGCGATTTTTTTTATAGTTGAATCTTCCGTCAATAGAATCGAACGTGCAATAACATGTTCAAGTTCGCGAATATTGCCAGGCCAGGAATGTAAATGGAGGCGTTGCAAAACCTTTTTACTGATTTGCTTAGGTGGTTTTTCTCCGGCATGTTTTAGGAGGAAATGCTGGATTAAATGAGGAATATCTTCTCGTCGTTCACGAAGGGATGGGAGGGTAACTGGAAATGCGCTGATTCGGTAATATAGGTCGGCTCGAAAGTTGCCGGCCTTAACTTCGGTTTGTAAGTCCTTGTGTGTGGCACAGATTATACGGACATCGATAGGAATATTTTTATTTCCTCCCACGCGCTCAATTTCTTTTTCTTGTAACACACGGAGAAGTTTGGCCTGGAGTGTTAACGGAAGATCTCCAATCTCGTCCAAAAAAAGTGTTCCGCCCTGAGCCTGTTCGAACTTGCCGATTTTACGTTTTACAGCACCACTGAAACTACCTTTTTCATGTCCAAAAAGCTCACTTTCGATCAATGTGGGCGCAATAGCCGCACAGTTGACTTTTATTAGGGGACGGTCCGATCTGGTTGAAAAATGATGTACAATTTGGGTTGCAACTTCTTTGCCAGTTCCGCTTTCACCTTGAATAAGCAGGTTCATTTCTGAGCGTGCTACTGTTTTGAGCTGCGATTTTATGGCTTGTATCAGTTCACTCTCGCCAATCATCTGGCGCTTTGGGGCCTCTGATTTCTGACCATAACCCTCGTTCTGCTGGAGACCCTGAGGCTGTACAGTGAGCTGCGCTTGGCTACTGGCCAGTTTTGTAAAGGCTGCATGTGCCGACCGTTCGTGCATCAGAATATTGCCGACAGTAATACCAAGCTGTGGGATAAAATTTTTTATGCGATACTCAAGCTGAGGATCGATCTTTTCCAGTCTTTTGTAGCCTAGACTTAAGATCGCCCAATAGTGGTCATGTACTCGAAAAGCTTTGGATACAATTGCTTTATTTCCCTCTTGAATGGCGTGGACAAAGTTTGTCGGAAAAGATTTATCCGCTTTTAAAATTTCGCTGGCTCGGAACAGGATGGGTTCAGCGGAAAGGATACATTCTTTAAAGAATTTGTCTTTACAGCTACGTGATTCGTTCTCACTTGTTTTTGCCTTATTTTTGGATTGAAAAAGAAGGCTATAGTTAACTTCGCGATTATCCGCAATAAATAGCGAAAGCCAATTCTGTCCCAAAAAGATTTGGATTTCGTTTTGGAGCAAATCCAATGCGGCTAGGGTATGAATAGGAGCTATTTTCTGCTGAATAGCCATTTGAGCAAGCTGCTCTATTTCGCGTTGCTGAATGCGATTATAAATCGCTTGCGGATCTGATCCTACGCCTGTATGCTGCATGATGGTCATTTGCTATCTTGTTATCAATAAAAGTCGGATTTAATTCCGAATTTTTTCATTTTGTTATATAGACTGGATGAACTGATCTGTAAGATTTCTGTTGCGCCGCCTGGGCCGGAAATTTTGCCCTTACATGATTCAAGTACACGCAAAATATGTTCTCGTTCCATTTCTTCAAGGGAGGCTAATTTTTGAGATGAGAAATCTGAAATTTTGATTTTACTTTCCAGGTGTTCAGTAAATACCATGTCGTTGATTACAGGGTCTTTTGCAAGCAGTACAGTTCTTTCAATAAGATGCTGCATCTCCCGAATATTGCCCGGCCATGGATAAGCTTGCATATTGGCAAGTGCATGGGCAGAAAAGGCCGTGACGTTTTTCTTGAGTTTAGTGGCGTAAAAGGCTAGAAAATAATTGGCTAGCACCTCAATATCCCCAGGTCGCTCTCGAAGTGGGGGAATGGCAATTGGGAAGATGTTGAGCCGATAATATAGGTCCAGTCTAAAGTGGCCTAGGGCGACCTCCTGTTCCAGGTTGCGGTTAGTCGCGGCGATAATACGTACATTGATCTTGACCGGCAGCTCTCCACCTACACGGTCGATTTCTTGTTCCTGAAGCACACGCAGTAATTTGGTCTGCGCTTCTAACGGTAGTTCACCAATTTCGTCCAAAAAAATAGTTCCCCCGTCGGCAAGTTCAAATTTACCAATTCTTCTATTTTGCGCCCCTGTAAAGGCTCCTTTTTCATGACCAAATAATTCAGACTCCATTAGCGATAATGGTATGGCAGCACAATTGACTACAACCAAAGGCTGCTGCTTGCGCAACGATAGCTGATGTAATGACTGCGCAATTTTTTCTTTACCTGTGCCGCTTTCGCCGAGCAGCAGGACGGAGGTGTCTGTAGGAGCAACCAATTCGACCTGTGAAAGTACATCATTAAGAGCTGGGCTTGTACCGATGAGCTGATCTTTTAAGCTTCTGTTTTCAATGGACTTAATTTTTGGATCCTCTGCTTTGTTTTCTGAATTGAGCCTTTCATTGGCAATATCGAGCATAATGAAAAGATCCTTTTCGCGAAATGGTTTTGTCAAAAAACCATAAGGCCTTGTCTCTTTCACCGCTTCTAAAATGCCTTGGTTGGTATTGGCCGATATAAATAGGAATGGTAGCTCTAGCTTGTTCAATTCAATAGCGAGGTCGATACCTGTTTCACTTCCCTTTAATAGGATATCGAGTAGTACCCAATTCGGTTTTGTTGTCGCGATAATTGTCTTGGCCTGCGACACAGAAGACGCTATACCAACGACCTCATAACCGTTTTTTTTGAGGATCATCCTGAGATCATTAGCGACGATAAATTCATCTTCTACGATTAAGATCTTGTTTCCTTTTTGCATAAAATTCGTCTTAAATTTCGCCTTCTTTCTGTGAAAATTGAATACTAATGAAAACACCTTGGTCAGATGTCAGTTTAAATTCCCCGTCAAGCTGGGAAGTTAGCCCTTGCATGAGATTCATGCCGAAAGAGTCACTATCACTACTACTAAGATCTTTCTGTATTCCGATACCATTGTCGGCAATGCTAAGCAATAGATCGTAAGGTGTTGCTCTGATTCGCCTGAAGCTGATAAAAACGGTTCCCTCCCTTTGAGCAAAAGCATGTTTGATTGCATTATTGATTGCTTCATTGAGAATAAGCCCAACTGGGACCGCCTGTGCAACATCGAGTGTAATCGGATCTACCTGAATCTCAAATTTAACTGATTTTTCGGATTGAAAGCTATCTTTGAGGTATTCGGTCAGTTCCTGGATATACCATTTCATGTCAATGCGCGAGAGGTTGTCGGTCTGATACAGCTTTTGATGGATCAGAGACATCGCATGCATCCGATTTTGACTGTTTTGAATTGCGTTGATGGCATCTTCGTTTTCAAGATAAGCCGATTGTGTATTGAGCAGACTAATAATAATCTGCATGTTGTTTTTGACGCGATGGTGAATTTCTTTTAGTAGCCATTCTTTTTCAGCGATCAGCTGTTTTAGCTTTTCATTCTGGGTATTGATTTCTTCCTGTTTAAGCGTTAGTTTTGCATTACTTCTTTTTTTAATGGCATTTTGGATATACAAAAAGCCTGCGAAGATCAACAGTACGACAAAGCTGCCTATGAACACGTTTCGTATAATAGCCTCCCGTTCAAGCAGTGATTTTTGCAGCTGACCTTTTTGCTTGAGGAGGACGATATCATGGTCTTTTTTTTCGGTATCATAATCTAATTGTAAGGCCGTAAGCTCCTTTGCCCGCTCTACACTGTTAATGGAATCGCTGATACTTTTGAAAGCCGCAAAGTTTGCGAAAGCGGATTTAAAATCACCGCGGGCCGAATCGGCAAGGTAATAGAGTTTACGCAATTCGGATAGACGAAGCAGACTGCTTTCTTTGGTCAATGATCTTTCTATCTCCGCGAGGTAGGGATACATCTGTTTGATCTGTCCATCAGCAAAAAGATAACTTGCTATGCCAACCATCATGATATGCCTTTCCTGTCCTGTGATATTTCCAGCCTTGTAATATCTTAAGAGTTCCTGATAATAGGGATAAGCTTTTTTCGTATCCTTATTTCTTGTGTACAGCATGGTATACAGATAGGCATATCGTATGGTATAAATATCGGAAGCGTAATCCTTGGTGACATTGTTCAACAGATCCAATGCATCTGAAACGCGATTGAGACGGGATAGGATCGTTGCCAAGTTGAGTGTGATGGTATGGATGCCATATCTGTCACCTTTACTTTTGGCGATTTCAAATGCCTTTTGGTAATTTTCCAAAGCCTCTTTGTTGGATTTGAGATCATAATAGATCAATCCCACAATATTGTACACGGCAGCTAAATCATCTTTGGTTGTCGTTGTGTTTTCGTTTTCCACTACCCGACGAGCTTCGAGCGCATATTTTAAAGCTTCTTTGAGGCGCAGGAGCATGCGGAGATTACCGGCAACGGACACAAGCTCCTGGCTGATATTTTTATCGCCGGTCTGTTTTTTTAATACGGCGGCACGATGAGCCGTTTCTATGGCGCCTTTATAGTCCCCATAATTGGAAAGGAAGCTGGATTGTTCCATCAGGATTTTGGGCTCAAGTGATTTATCACTTGTCTTTTTGGCTTGTTCTAACGCTTGCTGGAATAAGCTGGTCTTTTGATGAAAGTCTACATCTTTGATGTCGTTAGCCATAGACAGGTAAATCATGGCCGAGGCTTTAGCAAGCTGATGGGTGTTCGCAAAAAGTAAACTAGCCTTTTTCTGGCTTTTTGCAAGGTCAGGTTTACCCATTTCCTCCTGTATACGGGCATCCAGAAGCATATTTAGCGCGGCTTCGGTTTTCAGATTGGCCGAGAGGTGCAGTTTTTGGGATGTCCTATTAAGCCATAAGGCACTGTCTAGGTCTTTTTTTGATTCACCTGGTTTTTCCAGGTAACATTTAGCGGCATCATAAAGCATACGAGCTTTCTGTCCGGGATCCTTTTCATGCGATATGCTGTCTAGCAGACGATGAATAGTCGTGTTGTCCTGACCGAATGTATTAAAGATCGAAAGGATAAAAAAGCTAAGTATTAGATAGATTCTCATTAAGGTGACTTACGTTATAAGATAGAGCAAGCTATCTTTCTACCGGTAGCTTGCTCTATTTGCTTTATGCTTTTATCCGAATTATTGATCCTTGTCTTTCGAAAGGAAATAACAGACGAGCATCGCTATCCCTGCAAATATAATAGAAGTTAATCCAAGTTGTTTACCAAAATAGGCTCCTGCCAAACATCCGATGAAAAAACCGGATAAGGTGATCAGCTGATTCCCAAAGCTGACGTTGGTGTCTGGATTTTTAAATTTATTGGCGATAAGTACACAGAGGTCTAGTGATGCTTGGGTCACATTTCCCGTCATCATGGTTGTTGGTCCGTGAGTTGCTTTTGCAAATAGTTTTCCGAATGCATTTTGCATGCCCAAAGCGAATACGACGAGCATAACCAGGCTATACATCACGGTTTTGGAGGCTTCTACCGGAAGAACAATAGCCAGCAGACCTGCGATGACAAGTAATAGGGCTTCGACAAAGAGGACGGTATTTTTCTTATGGGAGCGTGAGGTAAGCCATCCGCCTGCCATCACTGCGGTGACAAATACAGGGAAGGTTGCCAATTTGATCCAGGCCGTGATATCTCCGCCATTGATAAGCTGATAGGCGAAGACGATAAAGTTGCCGGTCACATGGGCCGAGAATATTTTGTCAGCTGCGACAAAGGTAACAGTGTCACAATAGCCCCCAACAAGGGTGAGAACAAGTGTCGTTAGATGTGCTTTGTTTTGATTTTCCATGGTTTTATGATAAATGCGCACGTAGCATCCAAGCCATTTTTTCGTGGGTTTCCAGAAGTCCTGTTGCGTAGTCGCTTGTTCCAATGTCCTTCAGTGCTATGGCAAAATGGTCTATGTTTTCGCGCAATGAAACAATAATGCTTTCGTGGTCCATTAATAATTCTTTGATATAAGCAGCACTATCATTGCCTGACCTTTTCTGTTCGGTTAACTGCGTCAGCGCCAGAAACTGATTTAGGCTGGCAGGGGCATAGTGTCCTAGCGTACGGATGCGTTCAGCAAGACTGTCAATCAGCTCGTCGAGTTCGTTATACTGCGCTTCAAAAAAGAGATGCTTGTTATAAAAATCGGCTCCCTCGATGTTCCAATGTGCATTTCTTGTTTTCGTATAAAGCAGATATTCATCGGCTAACAGTTTAGAAAGAATGTGTGCCGATTCAGCTAGGTGATTGTCGTGTATTCCGATATGAGGTTTCATATGTTTATTTTGTGAGTAGTTGATAAATGTAATGATCGATTGAATAAGTTCCTGGGCCAGTGAGCAAGAGGAGCAAAAGGCACAGCGTGTACATAAACGGAATATCGCGCACTTCGCGCGAATCGTGGCGATGGACAACAAAGTAGCCAACTGCCGTAACTCCTATTGTCGGTAATAGCGCCAACCTTCCAAATAAGCCAAGTGCAATAAAAAAAGGGACAATGGTGTCCGCAAACTGGGCCACCGCGGCGTTGAGTTTTTCTGGCAGCTGCAAAGGATTCGGGATATGTTCAGGTTCAGCCTGTGGGCCTTTTTGTATTTTTTTGAGGCCGTGAACAGTGAGCAACTCCCAAGCTAACAAGATCCGAAAGATCAATATAGCTCCATTGTTGACTGTATTTCCCAGATCTGTGTAAAAAAGTTTTTGAAGTATTTCCATCTTTTCAGTGTCTTAAAATGCAAAACATGAACAGCCTAACGCTCCCCAGAATGCAGCGTAATTGTTTAGCGCGATATTGCTCATTCGGGCTTGATTGTGATCGTGTGCATGTACCTGACAGCTGCCGCTACAAAGGTGGATGGAATTTACAATGCTGCTTTGAGCTGTTGATGCAGTTGAACTGTTTTTTTGAGCTGTTTTCGAAACACTGTAGTAACCGCCGTAGCTTTTTGCAGGTGACCAATCGGGTAGAATGGGGATCGGTGGGGGAGAGAAGGAACTGAAATCACCTTCCGCATAGACAATTTTGCCCGCTACGACAGTAAGCTCGGATTCGATCTCCTTAATAGCTTCATCTTCTACTGTAAAATAGTCATTGTTAAGTACCGTTAAATCAGCTAGCATTCCCACAGCAATATCTCCCTTTTTTTGTTGTTCTTGTGAAAACCAGGCACTGCCTTTGGTATAGAGCTGTAGCGCTGTCATGCGGTCAAGCTTGCTATCTTGGTATATTTGGAGTCCACCCACAGTTTTTCCTGCGGTAAGCCAGTACATGGACACCCAGGGGTTGTAGCTACTCACGCGTGTTGCATCGGAACCACCTCCTACAGGAATTTCCATGGCCAGCATTTTTTTGACAGGAGGTGTTTGTTCGGCCGCAGTAATGCCATATCGATCTGCAAAATATTCACCCTGATAGGCCATGCGGCTTTGGATGGCAATACCACCACCTAGCGCTTTGGTGCGTTCGATATTACGCTCGTCGATTGTTTCGGCATGGTCGAAAATCCAGGCCAGTCCATCAAACGGAATGTCGCGATTGACTTTCTCGAATACGTCCAAAAAGCGGCTGATACTTTCGTTGTATGTGGCATGTAATCTGAATGGCCATCGATTACTCACGAGTAAACGAACAACTTTTTCGAGTTCGGTTTCCATATTTTCACCGAGATCGGGCCTTGGTTGGAGAAAATCCTCAAAATCTGCTGCTGAAAAAACAAGCATTTCGCCAGCGCCGTTGTGGCGATACATATCGTCTCCTTGACGGAGTGGAACGCTGTCTATCCATTGCTGGAAATCTTCGTATTCGTGCTTGGGCTTTTGTGTGAAGAGGTTGTAGGCGATACGTACCGTAAGCTGGTCTTCACGATGTAAGTCGCTGATGACTTGGTAGTCATCGGGGTAGTTTTGAAAGCCTCCACCGGCATCGATGACGCTGGTAATCCCAAAGCGATTCAATTCCTTCATGAAATGGCGGGTCGAATTGATCTGCTCTTCGTAAGGTAAAGTTGGGCCTTTTGCTAAGGTTGAATATAAGATCATGGCATTGGGCGATGCAATCAGCAATCCTGTAGGATTACCATGGCTATCGTGTTCAATGGTTCCTCCTGGGGGGGCAGGTGTGTCTTTGGTATAACCTACGGCACGTAATGCAGCAGCATTTAGCAGTGCGCGGTCATAGAGATGAAGGATAAAAACTGGGGTATCGGGTGCTATGGCATTGATCTCAGCCAAAGTTGGCATGCGACGTTCTGCAAATTGAAACTCGGACCAACCGCCCACTACGCGAACCCACTGCGGATGTGGCGTACGTTCAACTTGCTCTTTGAGCATACGTAGTGCATCGGCCAATGATGGAACACCATCCCAGCGCAATTCAAGATTATAATTGAGCCCGCCACGGATCAGGTGGATATGCGAATCGTTGATGCCCGGTACAACACGTCTACCGCCTAAGTCAATCAATTTTGTCTGTGTGCTGGCAAGCTTAAGGACATCGCTTTCTGAACCGATGGCAACAAATTTACCATCTTGGATCGCTACAGCGGTAACAGCTTCCTGGTTTTGGCCAAAATGGGTTATCTTTCCGTTATATAGAATAAGGTCTGCTTTCATAATCTAGTTTGTTTAATTGTTTAAGGAAGCAATCGCATTTTTAATGCCTTCGCCTGCTGTTTCGAAGAAAGCTGGTCCGGCTAATAACGTGACCTTGTTCAATACCGGTTGCTGATCCAAGTTTTTTTCGCCCAACCATTTTTGGGTTCTGAAGGCATCGATACAACCGAGAACAACATTCTCTGCGACCAGAGCAGTCGGCGAATCTACACCTGCATCTTTGAGATCACTCGCAAAACTAAAATCTTTGACGCCTAATCGAAGCGCTTCGCGCATGGCAACATGCGCTACATCCTTCATCAGTTCAGCATGGAAGTCCTCCCGTTTGCCAAGCCCAATCAACAATAGTTTTTTACTTCCGAGTGTACCCTTTTGGCTTGGAGCTAAGAGGATGGTTTCGAGTGCATTCCCCTTAAATTTTCCTGTTTTACGTATTTCAGTTAACGTACCATGTAAAGCTTCATCCAAATGGACAAGTCCATTCAATGCGGGAGGTAAAGCGGGCGGAGATACGAAGATATCACCTTCGGTATATTCAAATACACAGGCCACCTGCAGATCACTTGCAGCAGCCGAAGGACCTTGAACGAGGCCTTCAATAGCAAGTCCATCGACATTTCCCCAGATGGTACTTGTGCCTATTGCTGTAGTTTTAATAGGAGCTGCCGCTGTTACCTGTGCATAGGATTGTATCGGAGTGACCGCCAGGGTGCCAAGTAACGCGATTAGTGCCCATTGACATGTTTTCTTTTGAAAGAGTCTCTTTATTGTTTTCATGATTTTAGAATTTAAAGGCGATCCTGCTATTGAAGAAAATTCCATTTTTTGGTGTGCTAATGATGTCTTCAATGAAAGCGCCGGTTTTGAAATATTGAATACCTGTTACCAGCGAAAGTTGCTTACTGGCGGCGTAGGTAAAGTTGGCTAGATAAGCCGTGCCGATATAGCGTTTACGCGAAGCAGATCCCGGCAGGTTAAAAGACCCGCTTGGTCTGTATAAACCGTCTTGTAGCGTATGTCGCCAGTTGAAAACTACGTCAACCTGCATCTTGAGTTTGGAAAGAAGGTCTAGCGTGGCATAAGGGTGAATGTCAATCAAGTTGACAGGACCGATCTGCGGACTAAAACCGAAGTATCCGCCTTTGGGGTAAATGGGGTTGAAAGTTTGCAGATTGCCATCTCCAGCCTTTTTGTCCCCGGAAATATAGTCGTTACGTAGATTGATGGATGGCTTGAGTACCGTATTTTCAAAGAGGTAGCCGATATCGACGGAAGCAGTCCATGCTGATATCTTACCTTGCCCAAACGATCCAAATTGATAAGCGCCTTCCAGGTTGTAAATAAATCCACCGCCATATTTCCAGATCCGGGTTCCTAAGGTATGGCGGGTTTCCTGTGCTATCCCCTCCTCGAAGACAGAACGGTCCCGATAGATACCAATGTAATATAAGTCGAGATTGGCCTGTTGAGGAATGATAAATTTACCGTAAGCTCCCCACAGGTTGACCTGTTTGGATGGTTTGTTGTCAAATATGCCCGGTCTAATGGTGTCTGCCATCATGGCAAATGCTTCAATATTCACTTTGCTGCTGTTGTAAGCTAGTTTTGCTCCAGTGAAATATCTTCTGGCATTTGGACCTTCACCTACGGAGATTAAGCGGCCGGAACCATAGTCAAGCTCCTGCCTACCAAGGCGAATTATTACTGATTTATCATTTTGTTTGAACAGCGTTCCATCTACAAATAGGTTCTGTACATTCAATTGGTCTTCATCGATCTGGCGTGATCCATTTTTGCGGCCATGCTGCAGGGCTGAGCGAAGTTGAGTGAAAACACGGAGACGCGTCCCGAAATGTAGATCGGCATGAAAGCCATAACGTTGCAGTAGAAAGTTGTTATGCCCAAGCTTTACGCGTCCCCAGTCCTCATTGTTAAAATCGACATATTCCAACCGTGCCTCGCCACCCATCGAAAGCCATAATTTACCGTCAGCAGTTAAAGGGCTATATTTGAGCTTTTGATAACCATGACGTGTACTGTCTGCCAGGGCGCTGTAATCTTCCTCGAAACGCATTAATTTGTAGGTTTGAGCCTTGGGAAAATGCGGAAATAGGCTGAGTATCGACAATACGATCGCCGCTTGACGGATGTAGTTGAATATGGTCTGTTGCTGTTGCACGAGGTACGATTTTGAATGAATATTTTTTTACAATTTAATTAACCGTGTTTTAGCATATTGTGGGCGTAATGAATCCCTAACCCATAACTGCCACCATGCTTTTTCATGAGGTCTGTTACAGCGACATAGGTTTCCTGACGGGCCCAGTCGCGTTGTAGTTCCAGAAGGTATTGTACAGCCGTGATCGGTTTTACACCTATATGAATCATCCGTTGCATAGCACGCTCATGTGCCTCCTGACTTACATCACCACAAGCATCGGCAATGACATAAACTTCATATCCCTCCGCGAGTGCAGACAAGGCTGGTCCAACGATACATACGCCCGTCCATAGGCCAGCCAGTACCAATTTTTTCTTACCTGTGCCTGTTATAGCTTGGTAAGCGGCCTCATCTTCCCAGGTATTCATACTCGTTCTGTCGATATAATTTGTACTGGCTTGTGGATAATATGTCTCAATTTCCGGAAAAATAGGACCTGAAAAGCTTTCTTCCGCGACTGTAGTTACGAGGGTCGGCACATTGAAAATCTTGGAAGCTCCACAGATTACGGCGACATTATTACGGAGTTCTTCCATAGTGATGCTTTTTGTGGCAAATGCCATTTGGCCTTCGAAGTCGATCAATACAAGTGCATGGTTGCTTGGCGACAATAGTTCTAGTGATGGTTTCATAAATATGTATTTTTTGTTGTTTGATAATTGTTGAGATTCAAATTTTTTACCTTTTTTCTTATTGTTTTGATTTTTAGTTTTCTATGGTGTTTTGCTGGTTTTTGAAATTGACGATATATCGTTAATCTATTTTTCGTGTTAAAATAATCTGATAAGTCAATGATCTATTCACCGCTTTGGAGCTGCTATTAGCCTTTAGAGATGCCCCAAGCATTTGTTGTATACCCAAATTTAGGCGGGTTAATTTTGCTGTTCATTGAACTAGTTCAAGAAAAACAGGGAAAGAAAAAATGTACTAAACATTAGCTATTGCTGAATCTCTTCGTGGTCAATTAGCGTATTTCTGGATTCTGAAAATGGGACTTTAGGTTTTTGAATTGAATAGATTAACTTTTAGGTGTATCAAGACTTGTTTTATGATTTATGTTATCTAAAAGATAAATTTTGATTATTTAATGGTATACTAAACCTGTTTAGGTAGTAATGTTGTTGATATTAATTAAATATTTGTTAACATTACGGTAAATTATAAACCAAGTCAAAGCATCAACTTTGATGCAAAATTCTAAACCAGACTAAAAATGCAAAAAACATTACTAATCAGTATGGCATTAGGTCTCTCATACCCCACTTGGGCTAATGTAGAGCGTGATTATGTCAAATTGAATCAAGAAGCGCATAGTGTTGCAGTTCAATCTACCGTGAAAGGGATGGTAAAAGACAAAAACGGAACAACCTTGTCCGGAATTACCATTACCAATTTAACCAGCCAAAAAACAACCTCAACGAATGTAGCGGGTCAGTTCACGATCGAAGCCACTATAGGGCAAAGACTCAAATTGACAGGGATAGGTTACAGTGAAAAGATCGTCAGCGTGACGGGAGGGCAGATCGATATCATCATGGAATCCAAAGATACCGAACTGGAGGAAGTTGTGGTGGTCGGTTATGGTACGCAGAAAAAAGTGAATCTTACAGGTGCAGTAGACCAAGTAGGATCAGAAGCTTTTGAGGGACGCGTACTGGGCAATGCCAGCCAGATGCTCCAAGGTGTAATTCCTAACTTGAATGTAACCCCAGCAGATGGTAAGCCCAATCGGGCACCAAGTTTCAATATCCGTGGGACAACTTCCATTGGCCAGGGTGGAAGTGCACTTGTGCTTATCGATGGTGTCGAGGGTGATCTTTCGGCGATCAATCCCAATGATATAGAAAGTGTAACTACACTCAAAGATGCTGCTTCATCTGCGATTTACGGCTCCCGCGGTACCTTCGGGGTAGTTTTGGTCACAACAAAACGTGCCAAGTCCGGAAAAACTTCCATCAACTATTCGGGAAATGGCTCTTTTCAGAAACCTGTAACGTTGCCCAAATTCGTGACAGATGGTTATGAATATGCTTCGCATTTCTTTACAGCCTATAATGCCTGGAACAATTATTCTTCGATTCCGAGCAAGCTCAACAAAACACAGATCTTTACAACAGATTGGCTGGAAGAATTTAAGAGAAGAAAAGAACAGGGCATTACCGAACAGGTCACTGTCGACGATAAAGGTAATTATGTATACTACGGTAATGAAGATTATTACGGTACGTTGATCAAGGATAATACGTTTGTCCAGGATCACAACCTGTCCATCAGTGGCAATTCAGAAAAAATGGATTACTATATTTCTGGACGTGCTTACGATTACAATGGCCTGTACCGCTACAACAGTGATAAATATAAGACCTATAATACACGTGCAAAAGCGGGACTTCAGGTCACCGACTGGTTACGGATAAGCAATAACATCGATTTTAATTATGCCAAATACAGGGACCCATCGACTGCTGGTGAAGGTGGAAATATCTGGCGCAATATTGCCGATGAGGGACATCCTTCTTCGCCGATCTTTAATCCTGATGGATCTATGAGCTTCTCTGCAGCCTATACGGTAGGAGATTTTATCTACGGTAAGAATGGTACGAATACGGCAAATCAGGATCTCCGCAACACAACTTCTTTCGAGACTAAGTTTTTCAACAATACGTTCCGCGTTAAAGGGGATCTGACTTTTAGAAATCGCGATTTTAATTCGGTAAGAGTCCGTGTGCCTGTTCCGTATAGCACACAGGAGGGAAAAATGTTGCGGTTGGAAACAAGTATGAACGACAATATTTATCAAGTAGACCAACGCTACCGTTACTTGTTTGGAAATCTATACAGTGAATATGAACGCACAATAGGCGATCATTATTTTAAAGGTTTGCTCGGATACAATTATGAGCAGCGTACGTATAATTCAACCTATATTACCAAAACAGGTCTACTCAATGATGATGTTGAAAATATCAACCTGGCAGTAGGGCAAAATACCACAGCGACAGCGGGATATAACAAGTACCGTAATGTCGGGGTATTTATGCGTGCCAATTATATTTTCAAGGACCGTTACCTTTTTGAATTTAATGGTCGCTACGATGGTTCGTCTAAATTTCCGACAAACCAACGATGGGGACTGTTTCCTTCCGCATCCGTGGGCTGGCGCATTTCTGAAGAGCCATTCTTCCAGGTGGACAAAAGAGCACTTTCTGATCTGAAGCTAAGAGCGTCCTATGGTTCATTGGGTAATGGTAATGTCGATCCGTATTCCTATTTGGATATTTACGAGATCAAGATTATGGATCGGGTATTGAACGGACAGAAGCCGGCGTATACCTCGGTGCCTAAGGTGATTCCGGATAACTTAACTTGGGAAACAGCGCGCACGGCAAACTTAGGTCTTGATCTATCGTCTTTAAATGGAAAACTGACTTTTACAGGCGATATCTATCAACGCAAGACCTTAAATATGTATACCTTAGGTGTAGCTTTGCCTGACATCTTTGGTGCGGAGTCGCCGAAAGGAAACTATGCTGACATGACCACGAAAGGTTTTGAAGTGAGCCTGACTTATAAGGATAGATTCGATCTGAACGGTAGTCCTTTCAATTGGTCCGTAAGGGGTACTTTGGCTGATTATAGTTCCAATATAGACCGTTACGAAAATAAAGAGGGGTTAATCAAAGATGGATCGTATTATGAAGGTCAGCGAATCGGCGAAATATGGGGCTATGTAACGCAGGGTTTATTTCAGAATCAGGCGGAGATTGATGGTGCTGCAAAACAAAAATTGATCAAATCGTCAAACAATGGTACAATATATCCAGGTGACGTGCGTTTTGCGGATCTAAATGGTGATGGTGTAATCGATTATGGAAATAATACGATTTATAGCCATGGTGACAGAACTGTAATCGGTAATGCCGATCCACGATATATCTATAGTTTTAACCTTAATCTGGATTGGCAAGGTATTTACTTCTCGTCTTTCTTCCAGGGTGTGGGTAAGCAGAATTGGTACCCGAGCAATGAATCTATTTTTTGGGGACAATACAACCGACCTTACAACAACTTGCCGGAATGGCACCTCAACAATTATTGGACTGAAGACAATCCAAACGGTTATTTTCCTCGCTATGCTGGGTACAATGAATCTATCAAAACAACGCCACAGACAAGATATCTGCAGAACGTTGCCTATATACGGATGAAAAATATACAGATCGGATACAGTTTTCCTAAATCTGTAACCAACAGGTTAAAAATCAGTAGTCTTCGGGCTGGACTCTCGGGTGAAAACTTATGGACCTGGTCGCCTCTTTACAAAAAAACGAAGGATCTCGATGTCGGTAATCTAGGCAAATCTGATCCGGAGATCGGAACGGGTTCTGGCGACGGATTTAACTATCCGATTATGAAGAGTGTTAGTTTTAATTTATCTATTGGCTTATAGTTTTTTATTATCATGAAAAAATTATTTTATATACCTATTGTTGCGCTTTTGTTCTCCTCCTGCGAACTAAACGAGCTGCCGAAGGCAGGTGCCACCGAGGAGGATATCTTCGGGAGTGAAAGTGGATTAAAAAATTACAGCAACTCATTCTATCGGAATATTACCTCTGGTAGTGACGCTTATAAAGGTGACGCTATGGCTGACTATTCGGCCGTAAATAGCCTCAATGATTTTATGGTCGGCGGTGCTTACAGTGCTGAGATCAGTTCGGGCTGGTCCTGGACTACCTTGCGTAATATCAACCAATTGATAGCTAAATGTAATAGTCCCAAATTGAGCGATGCCATCAAAAATAACTATATCGGCTTAGCCCGCTTTTTCAGAGCTTGGTTCTATTATGAGAAAGTAGTTCGTTTTGGCGATGTGCCTTGGGTAGATCACCCTTTGGCTGTTGATGAAACGGATATCCTTAAAGCACCACGGGATTCGCGCGAAGTGGTCATGAAGCACATCATGGAAGATCTGGACTTTGCCTACGCCAATATCACAAATACGGCGGGCGACGGTAGTACGGTTAACAAATGGACAGCACTCGGTTTGAAGACCCGAATCGCGCTGTTCGAAGGAACATTTCGTAAATACCAAAAGCTCAATTTGGCTACACAGCCGGAAGTATTCTTCCAGATGGCGGTCGACGCTGGCAAGATTTTAATGGAAAATGGTCCTTATGGGCTTAATATCTCTGCAGACCCTAAAACATCACAGCGACAGTTGTTTACCAGTAATACGCCAGTGACAAAAGAGGTCATGTTGGCCGTAACTTTTAGTAAGGATCTTGCGCTTTTGAACGACGCCAACTGGTGGTGGACATCAGCGACCTACGGTCCACGTTTAAGTTTGGTAAGGCCTTTTATCAATAGTTTTTTGAATGTTGACGGTACTCCTTATACGGATAGACCGAACTTTCAGACAGAGGAATTCTATGAGGAATGTCAAAATCGCGACTTGCGCTTGGCGCAGTTGATCCGGACGCCAGGATATTCCCGTAATGGACAGCCTGCTCCTCCAAATTTTGCAAGTTTTACTTACACGGGGTATCAACCAATCAAGTATACTTTAGACGATCCCTATTACGACAATGGTGGTTACAATACCAATGCAGTTCCTTTAATGCGTTATGCGGAAATACTATTAAACTATGCTGAAGCGAAACAGGAACTAGGTACGTTCAATGATGCGGATTGGTCGAAAACTATTGGAGCATTACGTTCAAGGGCAGGAATAACAGGTGGAACGAATACACTGCCGACCAAAGTGGATACCTACTTGAAAAATACATTCTTCTCCGAAGTCAATAGCCCCGTACTTTTAGAAATACGTCGTGAAAGACAGGTGGAATTGGCTCTGGAGGGCTTTCGTTTCAATGATTTGAAGCGATGGAAGCTTGGGCCGCTTATGGCGAATTTGCCTTGGACGGGAATTTATATCCCTGCTTTAGATAAATTGATTGATATCGACCACAATGGAACTCCAGATGTCGTGTTTTATGATGGAAGTAAATCAGCTCCTTCGATAACTGTTCCTGCGGGAGTAGCCAAGGTCGCTATAGGGGGTAAAAGTACCAATTTCCAGACAATGACTTCGGACAATCACCTGGAATGGTTTAAAGCTGTGAAGCGTACTTGGGATGACAATAACAAGCAATACCTTTACCCAATTCCGTCTGCAGCGATTGTGCTGAACGGAAATCTGACACAAAACCCAGGTTGGAGTAAATAGGAATTTAATTTATTCGTCCCAATAAAAGAGGCTCCTTGCATTTGCAAGGAGCCTCTTTTTACTACTAAGGGTGTATTGCTTTGTGTGATGAAAGTTTTTTGGCTTGTTAACGTCTTTCTTGGTAAACGCCGATTTCGTTTACGACCGCATGGCCTTTTTCAGGTTTGATGCTGAAGCGTAATTTTTGCCCCAGTACTTCATCAAAGCGGAAGATCTTGATACGGCCCTGCTGTACTGCTGTAACCGCGAGAGGATGCCATTTTCCATCTTTCAGATAAGACAAGTTGTACAGCGAAGGATTGTCTTTACCTTCGGTAATAACAACACTATTGAAGGGTTTACTACGTTCAAAATCCAATTCATACCATACTTCACCTTTGACTGCCGGATTGGAAACCCAGGCGCTGCCAAAGTTATCGTCATTAGCGAAATCCATAATATTCATGTCATCACTCCAGCTACTGTATGAAGGTACTTGTTTGGCTATATTGTGGTCTACTATAGGTGCCTGGTAACTTGGTAATGAACTGTAGTTGGGTTTATTTTTGTATAATGTACCGATTGTCTTTAATGCATCAAGCGCATTTTGATCCATCAGACCATCACTATTTGGTGCTACATTGAGCATAAAGTTGCAATACGCGTTGTTGTACGGAATTACAAATTTCTCGACCAATTCATTGACGTTTTTAACTGGGGTATTCGGAAATGATGTTTTCCAGAACCAATTTTGTTGTAAGGGAAGACAGGCCATTGCCGGAAGTTTGTTATGCTCCTTAGAAATAAATTGACCAGCACCTTGTTCATAAGATTTAATATCGGTGTAAAACAACGCATCACCAGGGTATTTTGCCGAATTGAGATCCATCAACAAACATTTCTGCTGAAGTGATTTGACAAGATAATAGATGTCGTCGAAAGGAACATCATCGTACGAAATACGCGACCAAGGGGCATCCCATCCGTCAATGACCAAGGCGTCGATTTCGCCATATTGAGTCAGCAATTCTGTCAGCTGATCTTTGATCAATTTGATGTGCGCTTTGGTAATATTATGTGGACGTATACCCTGATGCATATCCAAAATGGAGTAATACAGCATAACACGCAAACCATTTTTGCGGAAAGCATCCGTAAATTCTTTAACAACATCACGATGTAAAGGCGTATTCATCACATTATAATCTGTTGTTTTGGTATTCCAGATCGGGAAGCCACTGTGATGTTTGGTGGTTAGGCAACCATAGCTCATATTGGCCGCTTTGGCCGCTTTAGCCCATTGATCTGCATTGAGCTTTGGCGATTTGAACAGTTCAAGTGCGGCATTGGGATCAGACCAATCTTGTTCCATAAACGTCGGCATGCCATAATGGATAAACATACCGAATCCAAGGTTGACAAAGTCGAGCTGGCTTTGCTCAAGTATCTTCTTTGAAAATCCAGATTGTGCAAATAGCGTGTTGCCCAGTAAAATAAAAGATAGGCAGTAAAGTAGAGCACGTGAAATTTTGAACATAATTTACTAAGTTTTTTTATGCTGTAAAGGTAGGCCATCGTTGTGTGATTTAAGCCTAATGGAAACCTAACGAAAGCCTAATAAAAGCCTAATAGATATCTTGATTCGAAAAATTGATGCTATTTTTAACCCATGCAGAGCACAGGTAAAAATTTATATCCTTGGGCATTTGGAACAAGCTTCTTGATCTTGACCGTTTTGATCGGTTTTCTAATTTTCAATACCTATAAGCTTGAAGATAAGAATTATCAGATCGGACAGCTCAATCAGATCCAGAATGCTTATGGTGCTGTTATTATGGATGATAAGATATTCCCCGGTGGGGATGCCATCTTTCAGGCAACGTTAGTACCCTGTTTGCCGATATGGTATGAAAAAAAAATCACGAAGTCCGCAGATGCAGACCAGTACGGTAAGCATTGTATGAATGGCTTTCTTGATGAGATGCGGAGCCGGCAGTCATTGGATAGTATCTTTCGTCAGATTGTACATCAACAAGGGCTCGATACGACACTTGTTTACTTGTTCCATTTTGATAAATTGGAAATATATAATACAAAAGATCATGCTTGGGAAACTTTCTATGAGTTAGCAAGTAATGATCGTGCAGGTCTAATTAGTGGCGAACTTAAGCGCGGAACAAATAATAATAGGGTATTCCAACTGTCTGTTAGCGACAAGAATCCCATTCCTTATCGTTTTACCTATAGTCTGTATGTGGATTATGAAAATAGGGACTGGCGTGTTGTCCAACGTATGCTGCCCGTGTTTTTACTCTCCTTAGCTTGCATTGTTGTGATCGTATTCTTGAGTTATCGAACCTATAGCAATTGGATCAACCAACGTAAATTGGCAGACCTGAAAACGAGTTTTCTAAATCATATGCGGCATGAATTTAATACACCACTGACGACGATTTTGATTAGTGCACATAGTTTGATCGATCGTGAAACAGGAAAAGACGATAAAGAGGTTGCACAACTTGGGCGCATTGTGGAAAGGCAAGCCAAACGACTCAAAGCTTATTTTGAACAGGTCATGGGATCTGTTGCCTTACAGGAACAAGAGGCTAAAATTGTATCCGTTTCTATTGATCGTCTGACACAGCAAATACTGAATGAGCTTCATTTGCGCTACCAAGGAGAAATTGAAATTCAATATGAACCCTTAGCTGAAGATGTGGAGATGAACCTTGATGAAGATTATTATTTTTCAATCTTAGATAATCTGGTATCCAATGCGATAAAATTTAACGATAATAGTAAGAAGATGATTCAGTTAATCTGGGAGCAGCAAGGTCCTCATTATAATCTCAAAATAGTGGATAATGGGGTTGGGATCGCCACTGCAGATCAAGGAGCGATATTTACAGCATTTTATAGAGGGAAACTGTCAGGCAACAAACCTGGACTGGGACTGGGGCTTTACTATGTCAAATCTTATTTGGACAGGCTGGGTTGGACGATCCATGTAGCAGGCGGTAAGTCTGGTTCCGGTACAATTTTTTATATTTACATGAGTAATGTGGAATTCAATGGCAAAAGATAAGATTGACATCCTTTTGATTGAAGATGAACCTGATTTGGGCGAAGTTTTCTCACGTTATTTGCGATACAAAGGCTTTACGGTACGCTGGGAAAGCACGGTGCAAGGAGGCTGGGTGGCTTTTCAGTCCTGTGCCGTCAAATTACTCATTATTGATGTGCAGTTGCCCGATGGCAATGGTTTTGACCTGGCGCAACAAATGATACAATTGAATCCCGGGCAACCTATTTTCTTTTTGACAGCACTTCATGAACGTATATCGCGGCTTAGAGGGCTTAGTCTAAGTGCTGTTGATTACATTGCGAAACCTTTTGACATGGACGAAATATTGCTCAAGATCCGCAATTTATTGACCGTGGCAAATGCGCCCGAAGTGCCGACGAATTCGGAAATTGAACTCGCTATCGGTTGTCTGTTGCTGAACATGGAACGCTATAGTCTGCATGATGGAGTGGGCGGTATACAAAAGCTCACGGTCCGTGAAGCTGAATTGCTGCGACATCTGATCCTCCATAAAAATCTATTGGTCAATAAAAAAGATCTGTTGCTGCAGTTTTGGGGTAATACGGATTTTTTTAATGGTAAAAGCCTAGAGGTTTTTATCTCCCGACTTCGTAAATTGCTGCAAATGGATCGCAAACTGCATATCGAAAGTATCTATGGGGCGGGTTACATTTTACACGAAAATGAAGGTGTTTAACGGCTTGATCTATTAAAACAAATACGATGTTATACGAAAATATTCTTAAAAATGTGTCCAAGTGCATTACTTTGACAGCCGAAGAAACCGAACAGTTTACTAGTTTATTGACAATAAAGAAGGTTCCTAAAAAAACGATGCTATTGGAGGAAGGGGAGGTGTGTCAGTTTGAAGGATATCTTCAAAAAGGTTGTGTCCGGATTTATTACCTAGATGAAAATGGTTTTGAAGTAACGCTAGCATTTGCTGTCGAAGATTGGTGGATTAGTGATATTGCTTCATTTCATTATCATACACCATCTAGTTTATATATGGAAACATTAGAAGACAGTGAGTTCTTGATGTTAACACCAGATACGAAAGAGCGATTATTAGAGACTGTTCCAAAGTTTGAGCGAGTTTTTCGTATGTTAGTGCAACGCCGGCTTGCTGTTCTGCAAAATAGGCTGATCCATACAATGGCTAAACCTGCTGCCGATCGCTATCTTGAATTTATTGAACTATATCCGACCATTTCCCAAAGGGTACCGCAATACTATATTGCATCCTACCTAGGGGTTTCACCCGAATTTGTCAGTATTATACGTAAGCGGCTTGCTGCAAAGAAATAGTAATCAGTCCGAATGGTTTCGTAATGAAATACAAATTTTTAATGGACGAGAAGTGTCTTGATTGAACCGCAGGCTTTATTAAAATTAGTGGATTTCTGTGTAGCATTTTTTGCGATTTGATTTGAGCTGTGCGGCAAATATATTTGAGCTTTTGGACAACTAGACTTTGCAAAAGGTATGAGATATTTGCTACCTTTAGACTGGGACTGATTTTAGCGATCGGTACCCATAGTCGCATAGCCGTTTAAAATAAATCGTATTGAGCATGGAAGAGAGAGATTTTGGGAATGCCTTTTTGTATTCCTGTTATGTCGAGAAAGCATTTGGGCATGAACAGTTTATTTCCGAACATGTGGTCTTTTTCCAGATGTCTGGCGAAACGCACCTGGATCATCAAAAAGGAAAATTGGTAGCAACAGAAGGGCAGATTGTGGTTGCCCGTAGAAACCAATTGGCCAAAGCTTTTAAATATCCTGCAGAAAATAATGTCTATAAATCTGTTTCCGTCTTGTTGCAAGCGGATCGACTGAAGCAATACGCAATGGATCATCACCTCAGTTCAGACAAAAAGTATCAGGGTGAGTCCAATGTTGTACTGGAAAGTAACCTGTTTATAAAAAGTTATTTTGAGTCATTGACCCCTTATACAGAAGCCATCGACCGTGTGAGCCCACAGATGGAAAATATCAAGATCTACGAGTTGATCACCTTGTTGTTGGAAAGCTATCCACAATTAAAAGACCTGCTTTTTGATTTTTCAGAACCTCATAAAATTGATCTCGAGCAATTTATGGTTAAAAACTATCGGTACAATGTGCCTTTGGAAAATTTTGCGAAACTAACAGGGCGGAGTTTAGCAAGCTTTAAACGTGATTTTGAGAAAATATTCCAGACGTCTCCCCGAAAATGGCTGCAAGAAAGACGTCTTTCTGAGGCCTATTATCTAATTGAAAATAAGCGTCAAAAGCCCTCTGATTTTTATCTTGATCTGGGCTTTGAAAACCTTTCTCATTTTTATGCCTCTTTCAAGGAGAAGTTTGGGATAACACCAGCGACCATCAATTCCGTTGCTTAAAATTATTTCCGCCACCAATAACTAGGTGTTAAAGGGGGCTGATCGAGGTCGATGACCTGGCCGATCATGGGGGTAAGCAAAGGCTGTTCTTGTCGTATTGCTTCCTTGGAAATACGTTCTAGAGGTTCATTCCAGGCGTGATTGGCCAATACAAACTTGGATGAATGAACGGGGAAAAGTAAGGAAGCTTTGAGATCATGTGCCGCTTGGACAACCTCCTCCGGCATCATGTGTATGTGTTTCCAACTGAGGTCGTATTGGCCATTTTCCAAGATAGCCAGGTCAAAAGGACCCAATTGATTACCTATCTCTTTGAAGTGATTATCGTAGCCGCTGTCCCCGCCTAAATGGAGCCGCATGGAAGGTGTCTGGAGAACATAGGATGCCCATAATGTATTGGCTGTAAATATACTGCGGCCTGAAAAATGCCTGGCGGGCGCAACTGTTACACTGAAACCATCACCCAAGTTAATTTCATCCCACCAATCTTTTTCGATGATCTGTTCAGGATGATATCCCCAATATTCAAGATGGGAGCCAACACCAAGACCAACAATGACTTTTCCAACCCGGGGTTGCAGCGCTTTAAGCGTCTTGTAGTCCATGTGATCGTAATGGTCATGTGATATAAATAAAAAGTCAATCTGCGGGAGGGCCGCTACCGTAGTAACATCGGCTCCTTTAAACGCTTTTACACTTCCTGGGATAGGCGAAGCACTGCCGCTAAGGACTGGATCGACGAGTATGTTCTTACCATCGAGACGAAGAAAATAGGAAGAATGACCAAACCAAACAAGGCCATGAGATTGACTTAACAACTTCTCCCAATCGATGGGCATTGTCGGTATATTGTGACTGGGACTTGTTTCTTTCGATCGCTTAAAAAAGTAATCGTATAGGGCCACGGTCCAGGGTTGTGTAAGCTGGGGTGTAGGGCTGCTATTCTGAAATTTCCCGTCCCGATATTGCTTGGATAACTGTATGCGTTGAAGTCTTTCACCCGAGGGTCTTTTGCCGAATTGTGGATGCATCATATATAGTCCGATAAGAGCGATGAAAACTGCCAGTCCTAGGATTGTTATTTTCAAAAATATAAGCCATTTCTTCCTGCTGTTTCTTGTTGTCATCTGCTTGTTGTATGGCAACAAAGGTATGGCTGCTGAGGCAGATTTGTTTTTGTTGATAGCTCAAATTTATGTGCTGAATGGCTCATCTAATGATTTTTAATAGTAGCGGAATAAGCATTGTGAAAAATCTGTAGTGGATGATAATTTTATTAATTTGTGCTTTTAATTGTAATTTTTATGGTAAAAGACTTTTTTATCTGAAATATTTCTTGAAATTTAGTGCTTAATTCTTTTTTCTTGAAAGTTATCGTATGTTTAGGTAAGAATAGACGAAGAGATACAAAATCGCTGAAAATAAAATCTATTGATTTGGTAGATTATAATAAGGCAATTTGTATATTTGACCAGTTTCACAATGACCTAACTTTAAAAATACTGCGGATATGGAGGTAGCAGATTTAGAAAAGCATTGGCTAGTCTCTTTGCAACAAGGTGATAGACATGTTTTTGCGGATATTTATGATTTTTACTGGAAAAGATTGTTAGGCATTGCCTATAACCTAACGAAAGACAAACAAACAGCAGAGGAAATTGTACAAGAGGTATTTGTTTCACTATGGAATAGACGTGAGGATTTGCAAATAAACTTGCTGTCCCAATATTTAGCGACAGCTGTAAAATTTGCTTCTTTTAAAGCACTGCAACGTGCCAGGCGACATGAGCAAATCCTGAACACTGCTGTCGTTCAACCTATGTTCCAGCAGGATCAGAATACAATTGATGCACGCTTTTTACAAGAATATCTTCATGAAGTTGTTGAAACACTACCTGATCGTTGTAAGCTGGTCTTTCAGCTGAGTCGCGAAGAACATTTTTCCAACCGGGAAATAGCCGCGGAACTCCAAATTTCGGAAAAGGCTGTGGAAGCAAATATTACGCGTGCCCTGAAAGTGTTGCGTATGCAATTGCGCAAGGTTGGCTTTATCTTTTTATTTTTTATTTAAAAAGATTGAACAAAAGTAAAATTAAGAAAAACGGTTAAAACCGTTACTATGCAGTAGTTTATAAATTGACGGTCTGAATTTGGAAGGTAGTGTACATCAGGTTTTGGGCTTAAAAAGACAGAGATAGGTTACTAAATCATTACCTGTTTTGGATTGTACAAGATAGTATAATTAGCTATATTTCAGCATTTTGCACTCTTTTTTATCTTTCCTTGTAACTCGCTAAAATTTAATTTTAAACATTAAAATTTTGAGTTATGGAGACAGTTAAAAGATCCACTTTCAAGCTATTGTTTTACTTGAAGAAAAATGAACCCAAAAAAAATGGTAATGTACCTGTAATGGGACGTATTACTATTGATGGTACACCAAAAACTTTTGGAACCAAACTGGAAATTGATCCCAATACTTGGGATTTAAAACACGGACGCGTACAGGGAAAAAGCACAACAGCACTAACTACCAATCAAAAATTGGATAAAATTCGTGTACGTATCAATAAGATTTATGATGATATGCTTAAAGATGAAGGTTTTGCTACTTCACAGAAAGTTAAGCTCTCTTTTTTAGGTGTCGGTGTGATGGATGATGCAGTACTCAAAGTTTTCAAAGAACAAAATGAGGATTTTGAAAAAATGGTGGCAAAAGGTAAGCGCTCGTCAAACACTTATTATAAGTACAAAGTTGTTTTCAATCATCTGACGGAATTTATAAAAGCTAGGTATCATCGGGATGATATGGCTTTTCGTGAGCTTACATCTGATTTTATCAGGGAGTTCGATTTTTTCCTTCGCATTGATAAAGAATGTACACACAATACGGTATGGGTTTATACAATGCCTGTTATAGCTTTAGCTGACCTAGCTATTAAAAAAGGATTGATACGTCAAAATCCATTTGAGGATTACGAAATAAGCATGCAGGAAACTGATCGTAGCTATCTTTTGAAGGAGGCTGTGGAAAAATTGTTATTCTTAAAACCCTCTAAGCCGAAATATGAACTGGTTAAAGACATTTTCATTTTTAGTTGCTTTACAGGGTTGTCTTACATTGACGTTAAAAAGCTAAAGTGGAGCAACATTCAATCCTTCTTTGACGGTCATCAATGGATTATCAGCCGAAGAAAGAAATCGGATGTTGCATCAAATGTTCGTTTGATGGAAATTCCCAAACGGATCATTGAAAAATACAGAGGTATTACAAGAAATGATTTCATATTTCCAGTTCCATCCAATGCAACATGTAATAATCATGTAGCTAAACTGATTGAAGAAGCTGAAATTGTCACTGAACAAAAAGTGACGTTCCATACGGCACGACATACTTTTGCAACAATGTTTTTAACAGAGGGAGTACCTCTTGAAAGCCTTAGTAAGATGATGGGACATAAGAATATTTCTACCACTCAGATTTATGCTAAGATTACAAGTCAGAAGATCAGCAAGGATATGGATTTGGTTTCTCCGAAATTTGCTTCTCTGGAAACAGCATTCATTTCAATGGAACCAGATACGCCTTCACAGCCCGATTTCATAATAGTTGAAGATGAATTAGAACTGGTCACTTAATGGTGTAATATTTATTGAAAAGCAGGATTTTATAATTCTGCTTTTTTATTTACCTCTTTATGCAAATTAAAGCCACCTGTTATTTTTTATATTTACAAAACAAACTTGACCTATAGTGTCGTTAAAAAATCCTTATAAAATGGCAGAAATTGACTTGACTAAAATAAAATACTACCCTGACAGATTTTATATCTGCCTAGATGGATTTGATATTGATAACTTAACCAATTTTATAACTGACCTACAAATCGGTCAAGAGCAATCTATATTCATTCATGAATACTACCACTACCTTACCAACATTGCTACATTCTCTGGAATACGTCAATTTAACCTTAATTTTTGTGATAGGTTCCGAGCATCAACCATCTTGACGTCAAAAGAAGGGCTTAACGCTTATCCAATAAACAGTAACACCTTTGAAAGCTGTAAGAATATGGTAGATTATTGGAACGAGATAACAGCCATATTGAATGAGGATGATATTGACTATAATGTGGTCGAAGAAACTGATAAAACGCCTAGTAAAAAATTTGGTATAGCATCGATAGAACGAACCGAAAAACCAATGGAAGTCGTTGTAAATGGTGTTAAGTATAGTGGAGCGAGGATTCTGATTAAGATATATACAACAGAACTTATTAATATTAATAGCTTTTACTTAACATTTGGTGCTATTGATGAGTTTCTGAGTTCTACAATTGACGAGTATATGTATGAGAACAATTTATCGGATATTAACCCAAGTATGCTTAGTCGAAGACCCTTTTATCCTTATGGTTTCTTTGATGAATTGCTTTCGTTTTACGGGATTAAAAGGGCCCCGGCATTTGAGAAAATTCTTATTGCATACTTTGCCTTGAACTCATCAAACCCGCCAGTGATTTTAATTGATATACTTGAAAAATTAAAAGATGGTGGCTATGAACAATTTCAGGAGAATCCCGAAATATATTTGCTTACTAATTTTTTAGAAGTACCTCAGTACAATGATGTTCTTAAAAACATTAAGGACTTTGCCGATCTAACATACGAACAAGGACGTATACATATCTCACAGGCATTGAAATATTATTACGATAAATTTTATATGGCACAAAAACTAAAAGAAAATGACTTCTTTTATTTTGTTAGACCCTTCTTTGCCAACGGTAAGGATACTATTAGTTACAAACAAAAGTTTCTTCTTGAACTTTCAAGAATAATAAACCTTTTTACACCTCCTGTTATACTAAAAGACAAGCAGTTTTTTTATATTGATAAATTGACCACTTTCGGTGAAGCTACCGTATTGATATTGGCTACCTATGAAATTTTTGAAAGTATAAGGACAAACCGAATCGCATCAAGACCTGCACACCAGAAAGCAAAATATAGCTTCCCTGACGGCGATCCTGAGTGCGACAATCTTGAAAAATTTACTCCACCCCCTATTAACGGTATAGTATTCAGGCTTGCTCTTAACGAATTGAACCTATATGGCCCATATCTTAAAGAGTTGGATGACCTTAAACAAAAGAATAGTTAGATATGGGTATTTCAAGACGTCATCATTATATTCCGCAGTTCCTTATCAAGAAATTTGCTGATTCGGACAATATGCTTTATCTGTATGATAAAGAAAAAAAAACCTTTGCAAAGGAAAAGAGAAGCCCCAAATCTATATTCTTTGAGATGAATAGGAATATCCTTGATTTTGGCGGAACAGCAAACGATAATCTTGAAAAGTTGTATGCTGAACTTGACGAAAAATTTTCCCGTGATCTGACAGAAATAATTGCGACTAAAAATATCACTGAAGAAGGGCTTACTTCTTTACTTGTAATGGTTTCTTCATTAAAATGGCGATTACCCGTTAATGATGAACTGTTCTATGATAAAGATAGACAGTATACATACGATAAATTACCGATCTCGATAAAGGCCATAAATGATGATGGCTCTCAAAATACGGAGGCTATCGAGCATCTACTCAATTCTGAAATTTTCAACCGTACAAAACGACTAATCTTTCCGTTCTTACCATTCTATAATAATTATGAAATAGCAGAAGATAAATTATCAAAATTACATCAGAACAGCTATATTGATTCAAATGAGATAATTACATCTATCCTAGGAGATTCACCAATTATTGAAAGCAAACGTTCCGATATAGAAGATTTTGGGAACTTCATTTTACCTCTAGGTAATAAAGAAACTTTCATTTGCAGTGACTCGGGTAACAAGAAGGTCAACAGTATAGCTTTTTATGTAAATAAAGATTTAGCAATGTTTCATCAGGCAAAAAAGTATGTCGTCTGCTGTAATAAAGACCATCTTGCTGCTATTATTTATGCGTACCAAAATTTACATAGTGTAGGGCAAACAAATCTTATTCATGAACACATTTTCAAGTTTGTGTAAACATTACCTATTATAACTGAGCCGAGGTCGATAAACCTCGGTTTTTTTTCCTCTACAAATCCGTAAAGCACATTTACCCTCCCCATATCCTACCATAAAAGAGCTTCACTGGATATTCTTGAAAAAGACAAATTCCAAAATGCCTGTCTACTTCCAAAACATTGTTTTTCCATCTCTCTTTTAAGTGACTCTTAGGAGCCACGAGTTTTAAGAAAACAGTTTAAAATTCGTGCAGGTGATGCCTGTATTCTAATCTAATCAGCCATTTGCTCAATGCCTTTTCCAATGGCTTCCACATTATTTTTTATCCAAGAACCGGTATGCTGTTTTTGTCCCATTTCAAGAGCAAAGGTATTTCAGTGTTCTTAACGCAACAGCAAGATCATGCCCTCCGGGTTTGCAAAATAATCTCCACCCATACGGGTCGTATTTTTTTGACAAAACCTTGCTGCTGCTAAACACTAACCTTTTATGCTCGTGAAACGAAACAAAGCATACTCCGGCTCTTTACACGAATAAAAAAAATGTCAGAAATGAAAAATATCAGCATTGGAAATGGAAAAAGTGAAACGAAAACAAGCACCTCCTCTCATTGCCGAATAAATCAAATCAAAAAAAATCAAACAGGAATTTAACAACGTAAAAATCGAAAATCATGAACATCACAGGAAGATTGACAAGGGATGCGGAAGTACGCACAACGTCACAGGACAAACAAGTAGTAAACTTTTCAGTAGCAACAAACGACAGCTACAAAAACAAGCAGGGCGAACGCATAGAGCAAACCACCTATTTCGACTGCTCGTACTGGATAACTCCCAACGTAGCCAGACTACTCACAAAAGGCACACTGGTAGAACTAACAGGCAGAGTAAGTACAAGAGCGTGGACAGGAAATGACGGAGAGCCAAAAGCAGGACTGAATTTTCATACCTCACAAATCAAACTGCACGGAGGTAGCAGGAAAACAGAAACCGTACAGGCTACTAATAATAACAAAGGTAAGGTTACAGCGGAGCAGACCAAAGACGACCTACCATTTTAACAACAATCAAATATTCATTTTTCAAACTTTTAAAATTTCAATATCATGGCACATAATATCAATTTCAACAGCAAGACAGGACGTTACTCATTCTTTAGTGTAAAGGAAAAAGCGTGGCACGGTTTGGGGCAAATCGTACAGGATTATCCGACAAGCGAGCAGGCTATCAGACACGCAGGGTTAGATTATGAAGTGGTAAAATCTCCACTCTTTACCAAAGGTTCGGGTATTATCGAAACCACTAACGGCATAGAGATAGGCAGTAGCGAACTGGAAGTACATAACTATTTCGCCAACATACGCACCGATAACAATGCCGTATTGGGTGTGGTGGGTAAAGACTACCATATCGTACAAAACAGGGATGCTTTTTCATTCTTTGACAGTATTGTAGGCGGTACAGACGGTATTTTATACGAAACCGCAGGAGCTTTAGGTAATGGGGAACGCATTTTTATTACAGCCAAATTGCCGAGTTATATCCGTGTGGGCAATGGCGATGATGTGACAGAAAAATACATCGTGCGCCCATAAGGGTGTTTAGTGAATGCAGTTTTGGCAAACTGCTGAGCAAGTGTTCATACTGCTCATCAACATCCGATTTATCCAAAGAGGAAACTCAATGGGGAGTGTAGCATATCGGAAAAGC
>Ga0209934_1000309_pt1 | contig 112452 bp, 112 predicted proteins | sample ThiBiot_750_plan_2_FD_183950 | JGI IMG/M metagenome (GOLD analysis project Ga0209934, IMG submission 183950) | Wastewater bioreactor microbial communities from Cape Town, South Africa - Thiocy_expt_750_plan (SPAdes) | ecosystem: Engineered > Bioreactor > Thiocyanate-remediating >...
TATTGTACATAGCCACTTTATACATAACGCTGAGAGTTTATTATACTCTCAACAAGTAAAACCTTAATTGTTTAAGGTGGTGGCATTTTAATGCGAATTGCTGGGGGTATTTATATGCGAATTAACACTCAAAAAGTTTTATTAATTCTTCTTGTTTTCTATCGGTAAGAAAATCATCTATGCGAGATCTTAATTTTTGACTTAGTTCAACTTCCCTATAATCATCTTGGGTTTTTACTTTACTAGACCTATCTCGATTGGAATGTACGATACTATCCATTCCAAATATAGGAGACGTGAGGATTGTATTTGGTAATAAATCTTCCAAATGAATTAAAGTATCTATTCTCTTTGCATTTATACCATTTTCCAAATTTCTTTCAACTCTATACACAACCGAATTTCTTGGTGCTTCTAATAGAGGAATTGGACTATGAGTGGACACTATAAATTGAATATTTGGAAAAACTTCGTTTAATGCACCTATCAAATCCTTTTGACCTTGAGGATGTAGATGTAAATCTATTTCATCTACAATAACTACTCCCCTAAATTCAGAAGGATCATAAGCATCAGGTTGTTGTTTATAAAATCGAATAATGATATCTGCTACAAATGATAATATACTTTTAGTACCACTTGAAAGATGCTCATAACTTAATTTAAAAACTTGACTTTCATTATATCTGAAGAAGAAATCAGTTTCATAATTATTTTTTCTCTCAATAAAATGAATATCAACTAAACCTGGAACGGTTTTTAACAAAGCCTTAACAAAAAAATCTTTTCTATAATGAAATTTCTCACGAGAGTTTTCTGATTCAGTCCATTCTTTAATTGTTTTATTAAAATCAATTAGTGGAGATATTTTTTCGCCTAAAATTGATTCTAAAAAACCATTCTTAGTTAACTCATGATTTCCAACTGTTAAATGTATATTTTTACGGATAGTTGTTCTATGAATACCATAGGCTGCAAATCCTGTTAGTAAAGTACGTCTAGCATGTTGAGATTTTTTATCGTTTCCATTTCTTTCTAGAATCTCATTATCTAAATTAGAGCCAAAAAATTTCGCTCTAAAAGATGGTTCTTCAATCCGATTAAAATATGATTCATTATTTCGATAAATATATTGTTTGGGAATCATACCTTGTCCTAATGTTAAAGCAATAGCTTTTAATAATAATGATTTACCAGAACCGTTTGCCCCTGTTATAAATATCCACCGATTATCTTTAGAAATTCCATTAATTACTAGCTTCTCAATAGCTCCAAAATTATTTACTTCAAATTCATGGAGATAAAAAGGTCTATTATGGTTATAATAAGAAGCTTTTTCAAATTCTTCAACCTCTTTAAGAGTTTTTTGATATCTCTTGATTTTACTAAGATTTCTAGAGAATTCTTTATCATCAATAAATCCTATAAAATTATTATAAAGAACGTTTCCCTCAATATGCTCACTAATTAATCTATCAATTTCTTTTTTTCTCCGATAAATAAAATCTTTCAAAATGTAAGACCATTCTTCAAGCCTCCCTATATCATATCTATAAAAGTATTCTCCTTCATTAAAAAAGTTAGATAAACCAATTTCAGGAAAAAGAACATTGTAAAAAAAGGCGATTTTTTCTTGGTTTTTATCCCATAAACCTGTGTCCGACTTTTCTAAAGAAATTTCAAAATAAATTGTTTCTTTTTTGATATTGAAATGCAATGAAATGTTAGGTTGTTTTGTGTAAAAATTCACACCACTCCAAAAGGATATTATAAGAGAATTATCCTCACCTAAAAACCAATAACCCTCTTGTAGTTTATTACCAAAGTTATCTTTTCGTAATGTGTATTTTAAATCTTTAAAAGCCGTATCAGAATTTCTTAGCTCCTGTAAAAAATCAAAAACTTGATTGTGTAATTCTTGTATTCTCTCCATAATTTTTGTTTTTAAAACAGCTGATTGAACAAACTCTTTTGCAAGGATTTCGGAGATTCGAGTTTGGATTTCAATTCTTCTGTCAATTCATTTAAACTATCCATCTGCTCAACGTGTACCTCTAGGTAAGATTTTGATGGAATAGCAATTTTATTATTTAATGCTTCATCTCTGATCAAATCGGGAACAGCTGTAACAATCAAATCCCTTTTAAAATCAATTGCTTTTAAAAGGTAATAAATACCCTTTAGTGGATAATCACAAAATTCTTTTTTTAATGTAACATAATATGCTGTGTCAATAGCCCAAAAATTATTCTTAATCCAAAACACTTCACCTGCGTTACCTTTTCGTCCAACAACAATCCCTGGACCTTCTGAGTGTAAGTACCCCATTTTTCCGACAGCTGAGATTGGACTTTTCTAATTTACGTTACTAATTGATTTATTTGTTGTTGGTGCCTAATATTTTTTGATAATTCCGTTGGTGTAAGATTCCCAAGCCCTTCATGCGGTCTGTTGTTATTATATTCATCCATCCATGCCTGGGTATGTTCTCTTACTTCGGACAAGTTGAAAAATAAATAAGCATCCAAAATTTCTTTGCGATAACTTCGGTTGAACCGTTCGATGTAGCCGTTCTGCATAGGCTTACCGGGCTGGATAAATTGAATAGCGATGCCTTGGTCTTTACACCAGAGCTCAAAATGATGACTGGTGAATTCGGGGCCATTATCTACGCGGAGACAGAGCAGTTTGCCCCGCCAGTCTATGATTTGTTCCAGTGTTCGAGTTACCCTTAACGAAGAAATAGAAGTAGCTATTTCGATGCACAATATCTCACGGGAACAGTCGTCCATCACATTAAAGGTTCTAAACCTGTTTCCGCTGGCCAAGCTATCGCTCATAAAGTCCATGCTCCATTTTTGATTAATGCTGACCTGTTGTTCCAAAGGTTGTTTCTCCCGAGCAGGTAGCCGACGTTTGCCACGCCGCTTCTTGTTCATATTTAGCAGCTTATATACTCTGTATAATTTTTTGTGGTTCCATGGCTTACCTTCTCTGCGCAGGTAGGCATATATTTTTCGAAATCCATATACAGGATGTTTGGAAGACTGCTGATCTAATGCTGCTATAACGGCACTATCATCTTTCTTACTAACATAGTAATACTGTAAACGGCACATACCTGTCAATTTACAGGCTCCGGTGACACACAAACCGTGATCTAGGACAATCTCCTGGGTTAACTGTTTTTGCTGCCGGAGCCCCAACCTTTTTTTGTGATGACTTCTTTTAGGATATCATGGTTCATACTCAGTTCGGCAAACATCTTTTTCAAACGTACATTTTCTTCCTCAAGTTCCTTTAGGCGTTTGACATCTGAGGCTTCCATGCCTCCGTAACGGCTCTTCCAATTATAAAATGTGGCCTTGCTAATTTCCAGCTCACGGCAGATGTCTTCGGTCTTTCTACCTTCTTCGCCCTCTTTGAGTGCTCGCACAATCTGGCTTTCTGTAAAACGTGTTTTTTTCATTTTATTACTTAAATCTAAACATTTATGTCCAGTTTTAAGCTGTTTGATTTTTTGGGACTTTTACAAAGATATACATAATATTATTTTTTCAACAAAAATCCACTCGTAATCCACGATTGAAATTTCATTAAAAATATCAGAAGTAAAAATATAAACAGAAGGATTATACCTGAAATTAAGACATTTATTGAGTTGTCAATAATTGATAAATTGAGAATAGTAACTAAATAATAAAATCCACTTAAAACCCACCAAAAAAAACAAACTTGTCCTATAATTATATTAATCTTTGACGGTGAGAAAGCTCCCCCATGTCGAGACAATATATTTGTGTCTATATCATTATTTTGAATAGTCATATTCCCCATAACGTATTCATATGGGATACCTAATATTTTAAAATGCTCATGTTCAAGTTTAGTTATCGCTTCTTCGTAAACCTCATACCAAGCCTTAGAAGCCTTCGCCATACATATCCAAATTACCGACATAATGATCCCTATAAAACTCAACGCAAAACCCAAAAACAAAAATTGTATTGTATTTTCCTGCTCTCTATCAATTGTTTCAAAAAGTAAATATCCATGCGCTGTAAAGCACAGTATCAAAAATACAGATAAGAATACAGAGCGTTGCCATAAATTGGTAATTTCTAAATTTCGACACTGGTATAATCTATCCAATATCCTTTGCAGATCTTCTTTTGAATAAGTATTTGTAATACTTTCAATGATCTTTTTTGTTGGAGCAGTGTTTACCTTGCTAAAAAAATTAATATTAACCATTAATTCTATTCATTAATCTTGTTTTATCTCCATTTCTAAATATTTATCCCAATACTTTTCTCCAAGTATCCATATACCCGTAATTTTGCCAATATTCCTTTAACTTAGAGGAGCTTAAAGACGTCGGCCGTTCCTCAAAGCTCCATAATTCCTCTGGACGGTTTTTAGCGACTTTAATTGAATTAAAAAATGTCTGCATTGAACGGATCTCAATATTCGAATTGTTATGGTGATAATTGCGCCATTTTTGACCATTTTCTGTTTGCCACTCTTCAGATGTACCAGCAATTAATATAAATCGAAAGTTGGAAACGGCACCAAATATCTTTCTCATATCTCCTGGATTTTCGTAAAAATAACGATCCCAACTTTTAATCTGTTCGATTGCATTTTGAAATTTTGCTGTTGGATTTTTATCTTTTTTAAATAATGGCATTTTGGGTCTTTCTACTTCAACAATTACCCATTCTGGCCCTGAAGAGTTATCATTTAGCCAAGCAAAATCACATCTAAAAACACCACCGAAACTTATTTCTCGGAAAATAGGTTGAATTCCATATTTTCTCGAAAACAAATCATAGAACAAAAAACTATTATCTTTTAAAATCGACAGCAGTGCCCTTTCAGAATCCTCATCGTATGCAGCCTTCATTTTTTTTTCAACCTCATCAAAGTCCCAGACAAAACATTTCGTTACACTTGAAGATTCCAAATCTTGTGTTTTGACAAGGGAATCTCTTTGTATTTTTATTGCTGATAACTTAGCAGTTACACCATTATTATTGTCATTTTTCATTTATATTTTTTATAATTAAATTATTCGCAAACGATTTCTTAAATTATTTTATTTTAATATCTTTAAAAGAGCGTTAGATTCTTATTTTACAATACAATTAGTTTTATTTTTGTCGGAATCTAATATTATGATAACTCTATTGATCGGGTATTCTCGAGTTCTTGATGAATTTGATTATTATAACTTGTGTATATCTCCTCTAAAGTCATTTTAACTAAGTTTAATTTTGAAGACGCCTTTAATAAATCCTTACCATCATTAAATTCAAATTCAATGCTTTTTTTTATCTCTATAAATTCGCTCAATTTAAGAAGTAAATCATTAAAATCTATATCAGTTTTAATATCCAATTCAAGCGAGGGAAATGACAATGAACCATCTTGAGTATCAAAAGAAATTTTTATTATCTCTTCATCGATAATATGCTTAATAATTATTGTATCCATTATTTTAAGATTGTAAAAGTTTTTTGATGTTGTATTTTCTAGAACGTTGATCAAAGATGTAATGGCCCCCATCTAAGACATCACAAATCTCTTTTTGATGTGCTCTATCTTCCAATACGAATTGTTCATAAGTAATTCTCTTTTCATTATTTGTACACATTATAATATTTTCAGCATCTCCATATACTACAATCGATGGATTATGTGTAACAAGAAATATTTGCTTTTGAAATTTTAAGTCTCTAATAATATCTATCAAGTTATCTGTAATAAACCTATTACCTAAATTATCCTCCGGCTGATCTATAAAAACTATTTTCGCATTTCCGTTTTTTAAAATTGTCTCAAGATATTTTTCGGAATTATAACCAGGCGAATTATTTTTAGATGTATTTTCGGCAGCATATTTTAAATATTCAATTGGTTTATCGAAGTACTCTAATATAGTTTTCAATTGTGTTGATAATTTCTTTTTCAAATTGTCACTATTATTGTCAGGAAAATTTTTAATTTTCACTTTATTTGAAGCTAATAAAATTAACGTTTGATACAAACTATAGTTTCCATTCAAAACAAATCCTTCTAAAATTCTGTCTTTTACATTTTCGAAATTCTCCAATTCCAAAATAACATCAACATCAGAGCTAATTTTAATTGATTTTTCAAAATTATATTGATAGTTTTCTATTATTTTACTATGCTGCTGGAGTCGATTTAAAATATCGAACAAACTTAAGACATTAGATTTCAACAAAGTTACCCTTTGATTAGAAGCCTCTTTTTCACGACTTTTAAGATCAAGATTAGCGTTTTTTTCAGTTAGAATCAGATTGGTTTTATTTATTAATTCAACTCTATTATAATAAATAGCCTGCACTGTAGAAAAATCTACTTTTTTAGATTTAACTAGTTGTTCAAACTTATCTACTAACACTAGCTCATCAGATTCTAAATTCCAGTTTTCATTATTTTTAAACTTTTCGATATTATCCAATAAAGCATCCAAAAGGGTCGAAGAATCACTAAAAGAGATTTCTTTGTCTGTTACTTGGTCAATTGGCTTAAAAAAATAGCTATCATCAAATATAGATTCTATATCCTTATTATATAACACAAAATTAGAGTTTAGATTATCAATGAGTTCACCATATAATTCTATTAATTTTTCTATTAATAGAATTAAATTACTTTTCTCAGTTTTGAAAAACTCAAGCGCAATTTTATAATCATCATTTTTACCTGACTCTTTAATTAGATCTACTAAGGAATTCTTTTCAAAATAATTTACAATATCTCCTTGATTAATATAAATCACATCATGCAAATTGAATGAAATAGAATCTTTGTAATCAACATCTAGAAAACTTTTTATTTTTAGCCCTGAAACATCTAATTTGTATTTGGTCTGCAATTCATTTTTTGAATTACCAATTTTATAACCAAGTATATTGAACAATAAGCTTTTTCCACTTGATCTTCCACCAATTATGACATTTAGATTTGGACTAAAATGAATTGTATGATCTTCAATTAACGAATGTTTATTAAACTGCAAGCTACAAATAAAATTATCCGATCGCTTTAATACTTCGACATCACTATATTTTTTAATTCGCGATTTTGGATCTATAAAAGCGAATCGAATTGACTCAAAAGTAGGTTGTCCTTTTATACAATAAAACTGGTGATTATCACCATCCTTATTAGTACAGGGGTATTTATTACAATTATGATTATCGGAAAAATTTATATAAGGAATATCATCTTTGTCTTTAAAATCATAGTTTTTTAAAGAATCAAACCCCTTATTATAATTTTGACGAACTGCTTCTTTAACTTTCTCAAATGCACTAGGCATTAATAGAACCATTTGTTGGCATAATTTTATATCATACTTTATATAAGGATCAAGTATACTTTTAGTATTACCTGCATGAGGTATGAAAAAAAAATTATATCCATTAAATAAATCATACAAATCATCAATCGTAATCCGCCTATCTGTAATAATAGAGCCTTTTGAAAAATATAAATCCTCTATTTTCTTTGAAATCAATTCAACGTCTTGAATACTATCGTTTTCAAAAATAATTACGCTATGATAGGTTATTGTTTTGGGCGATTCTGGAACTTCGATATCAAACTCGCATCCAATTAATAGCTTCGGATCCCCTTTTTTAAAACTACTGATATATGCTTTATATGCATCAACATTAATTATATTATGATCTGTCAAAGAGAATAATTTGACATCATTATCAATTAACTTTTGTTTTAGAATATCGATATCAAAATTCCCTTGATAATCATTCGTCTTCGTTTTTTTACTAAAATCTGTATGTATATGCAAATCAACTTTAAACCAATCTGAATACCCCATAATTTAATATTTGTTAAATAATTTGTTATTTAAATTTCACTTCCAATTTTGCGCTATAATTATTCAAACTTCCGATCTAAGACTTGCAAGCAAACCTTTTTATGTTAAATAATTTTAACATAAAATTTTAGTGGTATATTGGCTCATAAATCCAAGTAAAAGGATATTTTATAATTTATACCAATTTTTTATTAATCTTCTTCTATCTCCTCTAAGATCTGCTTTATTTTATCAGGTACAGTAATTGAACTAATATTAGTAAGTGTTCTAATAGAGCCGTCCTTAAACTGTAATTTAATGGAATTTGTCTTGGCATATTCTACAATATCAGTAAACCATACATATTCGAAGGTATAGCCTCCGCTTTCACCAGGATCAATTGGTCCAATACCTTTTCTAGATTTCAAAATAGATACCTTATCATCTACAGCATTATATCCTGTAAAATTGAAAGTGATGTACTTGATAGTTTTCTTCCCAACATTCATGACTTCATACTTAATTCCTGTACCATCAGTATATTCGCTTTCATCATAAACAGATTTCTTAAAAATTACTATATCGCTGCTTTTTTTTGATTTTAACCAACTGGAAGCTTCTTCTAATTTTTCCTCATAAATTCGGTCTCCTAGAGCTATGCCATGTTGTCTAAATGAATCCTTTGTACTATCACTCCAGTTATATATTTTGTCAAAATTATCAGGGTGGGTATCAATATCCGTAGCTCTCACGTAGCGAATCTTGCCATTTATATAGATCTCAAAGGATTTATCATCATCATATCCCCTCTTAGCGCCTATAATTAAAACAGCCGTAGGATCACTAATATATTTATCTGAGTAAATACCCGAACTGGAATTAGTTTTGCCAATAAAACGTCCGGCTTTTACAACCCCAAGGGCAAAAGTAGTATCTGTAGCAATTTCAAATCGTTCCTGAGAATATGATCTGTTAAAACAGACAACAAAAATAAGTATGGTTATAAATTGATTCATAAAAATGGAAAATAATTAAATGAACATTTCATCAGGCTGGCTAAACCCTAACAAATATACTACTAACATGTCATTATAACTAAAGTTAAAGTCACGAAATTTAATTCTTAAACCAATATGGCGATACAGTTAGTCAAGCCTATACTAAAAATATTGCAAATGGTATTATATTTTTTCTATTTAAATGCAAATTTAAGAGTCAGATTTCCGAGGAATTATGGGAAACCGTAGTGATAACCATTTTCTAGCACACAAATTGAAATCGACAAAAAAAAGCCCCCCTGTTAACCGTCAAGGGAGCCAATGTTGGCTAGATGTCCGCTTTGGCTAAATGTTAACCGGCTTTGGGCTTCGATCTAAATCAAAGATCGTAAGATTATTTAGCATTACAGTTGTTAATTTGTTTAAAAATGTTGTTCAAAAGTTAACGGCTATTCATAATTTTCATTCCGGAATAGCATTTGTGGCATTCGCACAAAAAACAATTATGAAAAATCTAAATGAAAAGTTTACACACTTCAGGTATAAGGAACATCCTGGAGATTTATTCCGAGGTACTGTAATTGTACCACTACCCGATCCTTATAAAGACCAGGAGAATTTTTGGATTTGGTTTCACCCTTGTTTTCAAACAAATCAGGATGTAGCGAACTTGAACGACCTTTACAAGTATCTGGATGATGAATGGTTTGATGACGATGTAATGGAAACTGACGACTATAAGTACTATAGCACAATGCCCAAAGATCAAATCCGAGATGAAATAAAATCACTCGAACAGTTAATCTATCAGGATTGCTTCGAAAACTTCTACCATCTTATTTTGGAAGGGAAAATCGAATTGCTAACCAGCCGCTTCAAAAAGATTTATGTAGGATAGTTCACAGTTAAGATCGAAACGCCCCCGGGTACGGAAAGCAAAAAAGCACCTTAGTAAACTAAGGTGCTAGCTAGTTGTCTTATATTTTAACCGACATATTAAAGTTACAAATAATCTTTATAAAAATGAATAATGCAATAGTATATGTTTTCATCAACACGATTTAAAATGGCGCTACTTTTTCTTTTGGAATCTGGCCGTTTTTGTACTCCTTGATTTGACTGAAGTAAAAACTAACACCAACACCGTCTATATATTTGAGCTTAGAAAAGTTCTCATCGATTTCCTGTTGGCTGTACCAGCCTATTCTTTTCTCTCCCCGTACTAGTTTTTTAACATCTTGATCTATTTTTTGAAGCTGTTCGACTGTCATAAATTTTAGTGGAGTTACAGCGGTAAATCCAAAGTACACCTCGATCACTTTCAAACTAGTTGGATCGAAAAACATGGAGACATAGATCTGCGCATCTTTATCTATATCTGTTAATTTACTGGCATCAACATTTCTCAATACGATATCTCGAACAGTATCAAAATAACTTGTCTTTAACATCGGTGGATGAGGTTTAACTGCTTGGTCTAAATTATAATATTTATTGTTTTTGTCACCGACTAAAGTATAACTTTTACCATCTATGAAAGTGTGTTCCAATTTCTCTTTATAATAGAACGTTTTGATCTCAAAACATTGATTAAGTGTGAAAAGATTAGCAGCGGTTAACGCTATTTTAATAAAAGTCATCATAAATTAATAAACCAATATCTCCAACTATTCTTTTCTCATTCAATAAGTATGCATAACAGACCTTATCGTCATCTTCGATAAATACTGCGAACTCGGGGCGATCGTTTGATACATATTTCGTTAAACTTCCCATTGGATACTGCTTTAAAACAACGAAGTCTGCGCCGTATCACTTCCCAATGGCGGTAATCCTTCCCAGTCGAAAGCTTCGTAACGATGCTTTCCATCAGGGCGGTTTGGATATCCTCTCAACGTATACACGGGATAGTGCTTCAACTTTTCATTGGGTATTTCAAATAAGAAAATCGGTGGCATATCTTCTTCGTGAATGTTCTCGATCCATTGACGCTCGAGATCCTCCGGCAAGAACAAAGGCATACGATGTTTATTGGGCCCGTCATTATGAATATTAGCCATCACTTCATTGGCTGCTCGTGTAAGCATCCCAAAAGATCCTACACGTTCAACCACACCATCTTCATCCACCGTCTCATGCCACTGATACAAACCTGGTAGATAGAATAGATCTCTCCCCTCCGCACCAATAAAATAGGGTACTTTCTTTTTCCATCCCTTCACCGCACGATGTTCAAAAGTACCACTCACCGGAATAAGGCATCGCTGCTTGCGTAGGCGATACCAATAGGATTTTTTATCTTCCAGGATACGTTCGCTACGTACATTGATCATATTGCGTCGGCGATCGGCCTGCAGCTTCGGATCGTCGATATAAGTTGGCAATCCCCCCCACTCCATCTCGGTCAAGGCCAGCTGGCTTGAATCCTTGTCTTTAGAGAGGATTGGATACTTGGGAAAGGTAATGGCCTGGACGTTTTCCAGATACTCATAATTGTAATCCAATTGACGACGCTCATCCCGCAATTGCGGAAAGGTCTTTTTGATAATCTCAATATCGGTATGGAGGCTAATGTCCCAGCACATAATGGTATCCTTTTTTGTTTGGCTTTGATACGAATATACACAATTTGTGCAGTAAAAAAGGATTTCCTCAAGGCAAGAAAATAGCGGCTTTCAGTTGGAACTAGATATAGCTACCGAAGGATCTCGATAGCAAATACTTTCTTTTGGGTCTGCCCATCGGTGATGGAAGCCACTACCCGACCATACTCTAGGGAGAATAGGATATCGATGGGATTTTTACGCTGAAACCTGGTTTTGGTACGCAGATAATTGACAATATTTTTTTCGTAGAGCTTAAGCATGCGCTTGTCCCAGTTTTCTTCCTTGATGCGATTGAGAAAAATCCGATAGCCTGATCCTGTTGTTAACAGGCTTTCGATTTTATCGGCGTCTTGCGGCAGCTGCACGGATCTTCCCTCTTTTGCCCCCAGTTGATGGGTATGTTGATTTGCGGCATCCTTGTCGTCATACGGTGTAAGTAAAAAACCTGTCTTTTCCTTGACATCGGGCCACTCAAAGCGCTGCAGCACGAAGTCTACATAGCCCGATTCGACAAGCTCGCGAAAAGAGCTTTTGGTGACTTGTTCAAAGGGATTGTACAGCATAGTACTAAGATAGGATTTAAATCCTAATAGACCTTATCACTATAACAGATCAAACCCAAAGTTTGGGGGTAACCATTTCTTTAGGATCAGCTGGTCTCATCAATGCTAATGTTAAAGAAATGTTTTCAGGAAACAATGTCCAGTTTTCTGCATGTGGCTTCTACTTCTAATTATGAAAATCACTGAGATGGTTCATGTATTGATCCTGTAGCTGCTTGCCATCATTTTTGAAAGAATAATCCTACCAAATGGGCGCTTACAGGATGATTATCCAAATATTTTCTTTAAAAAACATTGATGTTTAGACTGTAGTTGATGAGGAAGTTCTACATAAAAGTGTGGCACAATGTACCCCTTTCCAAAACCATCAAAATAGGTTTGTATATTTGTGTTATATCAAAAAAGCTATATTATGGAATTAAATGAATTAGAAAAGGGGCGGATACTACACACTACCAACAATGATACTTTTAGAGAGGTGTTCTACAATGATAAACATGTTGGTTTCGGATTTTTTATCGAAGATGGTGAGTTTTGTTCTCTAGCTGTAGTGGAGAATCAACACCCCTTAAAACAAAGTAATTTCAATGAAATTAAATATCGTGGGGTATTAGAATTACTAAAGTCTTCAATGATTCAACATAAGATGAAAATTAAAGAAAAATGATAGGATAAGCGCCTGAATACTTTAGTCGGAGCGCCTCCCTATATCGTTTTGGGAGGTATTCTATTCGTTTATATTTGATCAAATGATTACATTTGTATTTGCCAAAAATTTCTGAAAGATTTTATCCCTAATAATTTAAAGAAATTAGTACTTATTTTGATTGGAATATTTGTTTTAATATTTTCACTATGTTTTTACAAATTTTATGGTACAAATGACTTATTTATGTTACCATTTAAATCAGGCGTATGGGGAACTTTTTCTGATTGGTTAATGGTAATAGTAACCGGAATTACTGCAGTATACTTAATAAAAACCTTTGATGAGCAAAAAGCTGCGAATGATCTTTCAGGTAAAATATATATGAATTCAATTAGACCATACTTTACAATTGAGTTAGATGCAGAGGAAGGACAAGGGTATATTAAACTAACTGCAAAAAACAATACAATAAGAAATTTTACCATTACTAATTGTGACACGAATTTTATTCATAACCAAATAATACCTCAAACAAGCGATAAAGTTGCTAAAGAAAATAATGTTTTTATGCCAATTGTAGATAGACCTAGAAATAGGCTTGTTTTTGCTCCAATGCCTATTGTAAAGTTATGTTACAGTGATGAAGAAAAAAATTACTATTTTCAACAGGTTTATTTCCAATCCGGTCCTGACTGGACTATCTCTGATCCGGAACATTTTTTACCTGAATAATTATCTTTTACTACTCTAGCATAACCTAGGGTGGGTTTAGCAATTATTTTGTAGTTTTGTGGTATGAGACGGATAAACACCTCAAAGCACTACTTACAGTTGTTATTTTGACAACATTCGTTTTTATATTAAGCGGTTTTTATCTTTCCGTTTGGATTTTTGATTTAAAGGCAATAGCATTTCGGATTCTCTTTCCTCTTTCTTGTATGCAAATTGCTCTGATCGTAATTTCCTTAAAAAATCTATTTGTTAGGTCCAAATTCAAACATTACTAATCTGTACAACTACCAGCATCGCAGCTGGCATAATACTCATCGGCCAATTTTATTTCATTCATATTAGGCCGGTGGTAGTCAGTATTAGATGGCTATGATTAAGGCTGAGGGCGGTAGTGAGGTTGAGGCGACAGTTGTTAAGTTAAAAGGCGCTGATTAGGCACCTTTTATTTTAGTATTTTTAGCCAAATCCATTCTTAGGCTAGATTCATTGAAATTAACGTTTTTCATAATTAGTATATCATTTGAGTTAGCTAACGGTAAATTAACGAAATCATTCATAAGTTCATTTTGTAAAACTGTTACTATGTTTTCAGTCGTTTTATTTTCAGGAGAAAAAGTATTATTAACCAATTTAGTTTTTATTCCAATAGTTCCAGTTAAAATGTTGTAAAAATACTCAGTAATTTCACTAACCATTATATAATTAAATATAATAAGGTTTATTAAAATTTTATCATCATTTTCACTTTTTTTTATTTCAAGATTTGAACTAAATATTGTTGTCAGATTGTTGTTATGTATTCTTTCATGAATTTCTATCTTGTATGAACCCATCAGATATTCAATATTTGATCTTTTTTTATACAGATCTATATTATTATCTGAAACTTGTGCTTTATCTTCTAAATCTTTCTTTATTGATAGAGTTTCAGAATATTCTATTGCTAATGTAGCTGCTTTATTCTCAAGGTTTTTATTACTTACCGTAAGGTCATTTATTTGACCTTGCATCTCTGTTTCTTTTGATATGAATTTACTAATACGTTTTTCTTTGGCTTCAATTTGATCTTGAGCATCTAAATACAAATCTGTCGGTACCGTTGCGTTTTTAACAATTCTTGTAAAAAGTTTCTCCTCCAGCATTTTAAAAAAAGTATGGAAATTATTAAGAATTAAGATAATTAAAGGGTAGGCTAAAGCAATAATTAACGGATAATAATAATTACGCCATGTATCTTTAAAAGCACTTATGTACGCTACATGATTTTTGCTGCCTAATTTTTCTATGCTTTTTGCGTCATACCAACATAGAGCCACTACAATTTCCCAATTCCAAAATATCCACGCAATACAAAAAGATAAAAGAATAGGCTGGGATAGCCTTTGCAAAAAGGGTTTAAATACGTCCATAAAATTAAGTTAAAACCAAATATACCCCAACCGAGTCAAAAAAGCAACATTCTCCTCACTGAAAAACAAAATGTTCAAATTGCTTGTTTTGTCTGGATATTTAATCGTCGAGCCAGAAAATCCCCTGAATAGTGGGCCGTTTGGGGGATTTTTGTATTGTAACTTTTTTCTACATCTATTTAAGCAATTTTTCAAAGAGTAATGTTGATAGAATATTAACGTTTGCCATTTTACCTAAAAGAGGCAGGTTACTCACTTCTCGGATCGGGCTTTAAGGGCATTTTAGCACAGCGGATCACCTCAATGGATGGGCAACCGTATTCTAGGACAACTTTGCCTTCGACCAAATAGATGCCGGCGCCACGGAGCGGATATTTGACCAGGCTCTGCGGGAAATGGACGGTATCAAAAAAGCGTCCCTCGGCATCAAGGAAGGTTCCGAATTTCATCAGGTCGCCACGCTTGGTCTTCACAAATTTCTCACAGACAAAATCCCCCACAACGCGGACTATTTTTCCTTCATGCAAATGGAGTTCCCGAGCGGGCATATCGCCCCGGTAATCGCTTTTGGTAAGATCAAATAGCGTACCCGTTACGCAAAAGCCAATCAGCTCCATCTCGTCGTAATAATCCTCCAAGATATCTTCTTCCAAGGGCGGCAGTATAGGCTTGCGACTTTCGGTCTCAAAGAGCGCCATACCTGCTGCCACAGGCTTATGCTTGCTCATCATCAGGTGAGCTGCCCACAGCAATTGCTTTTTCCCCGTCCCTGTAAAACGCAAGGCACCCACACGAATCAATATAACGACCTGCTCAATACCCGTCTGTGTCCGTTTGACAAAGTTTTCTAGACTCGTATACTTGCCATGGGCTTCGCGTTCCTCAATAATACGATGAGCCAGTTTACCTTCCAAATTGAGCAGGCAGTCAAAACCCAGGTAAATGTCCTTACCCTGAATGGAGGTATTAAAGATCGACTGATTGACACAGGGCAGGCAGATATTGCCCCCTGAAATTCGTGCTTCATTGACATAGACCTTACGATTGTAAAACCCGCCATAATTGTTGAGCACCGCAACCATAAACTCCAAAGGATAGTAGGTCTTGAGGAAAAGACTCTGATAACTCTCTACGGCAAAAGATGCTGAATGTGCCTTGTTAAACGAATAGCCAGCAAAACTCTCCATCTGCCGCCAGATCTCGCGGCTAATCTTTTCGTCGTAGCCCTTCGCCTTACAGTTGGAAAAGAACTTATCCTCAATTTCGATCAGATGGTCTTTGCTGCGATATTTGCCCGACATCATCCGTCGGAGCACATCGGCATCGGCCATATCGAGCCCGCCATAGGCATTGGCGATCTTCATCACATCTTCCTGATAGACCATCACGCCATAGGTTTCTTCGAGCTGTTCTTTGAACACGGGGTGTGGATAGACGACCGTCGCGGGGGCGTGATGCCGGCGGATGTACTCGCCCATCATACCCGAACTGGCCACGCCAGGCCGGATAATGGAGGACGCTGCCACCAAGGTCAGGTAGTCATCGCAGCGTAACTTGGTGAGCAGCTGCCGCATGGCCGGGCTCTCGATATAGAAGCAGCCGATGGTATTGGCCGATTTTAATTGCGCTGCGATATGGGCATCCTGAAAAAAACGCTTGGGGTTGTCGGTATCAATGACCACGCCCAAGTTTTCCCGCACAATGGTACGGCAATCTTTGATATGGCCGATACCGCGCTGCGAAAGAATATCGAATTTTTCAAAACCGATATCTTCGGCCACGTACATATCAAACTGCATGGTCGGCAATCCCTTGGGCGGATTGTCCATTGCTGAATAACAGGTCAATGGTTCCTCCGAGATGAGCACGCCACTGGCATGAATCGTCCGCTGGTTCGGGAAATCGGCCATGCGGTTGTAAACGCTCAGAATAGTATTGGTTACTTCATTCTTGTTGAGCATATGCTCGGGCTCATGCACCAGACGATTGATCTCGGCCTTGGGCAGTCCATACACCTTACCCAGCTCGCGCAAGATACTCCGGGAGCGAAAGGTGCTCATGGCCCCCATCAATGCCGTATGTCCTGTCTGATAACGGTTAAAGATATAATCGTACATCTCGTCGCGCTCATTCCAGCTAAAGTCCACGTCAAAGTCGGGCGGACTCTTGCGCTTGGGATTGAGAAAACGCTCAAAGGGAAGCTTGAGTGCTATGGGGTCAACATCGGTGATCCCTAAGCAGTAAGCAACAGCAGAATTGGCCCCCGACCCACGGCCTACATAGTGAAAATTGCGCCCACGCGCATAGCGGCAGATATCGTCGGTAATAAGAAAATAACTGGAGAAACGCAGATTTTCGATAATCTCGAGCTCGCGCTGGATGCGTTCGGTCGCGACCCGGTCATTGCGGCCATAGCGCCTGGTAAATCCATCCATGCAGTACTTGTGCAAAAGTTGCTTATCGTTGTAGCGATTACCGGTAAAGGTTGCTTTATTCTTGACACTGGTAAAATCAAAGCTGAAAGAACACTGGCCTAGTATACGGTTGGTGTTGGCCAGCAATTGGGGTAGGTCGGAAAATAAGCGCATGAGCTTGACCCGAGGAATAAATACCTCGTCCTCAGCAGCTATCTGCTCATCGCCGAGCTGCGAGATCAGCAAGTTGTTATCAATCGCCCTCAACTGCCGATGTAAGGTATAATCGGCCTTTCGGAAACTGACTGGTGCGAGTATCACACAGCGATCGAGAACTTTGCGGTCCATCAGCTGGGCCCGTGTACGCTCGCTGGGTCTGATACCGATGTATTCGAAATCCCGCAATGGAAAGCCATTGAGCTTGCTAAAGGGATAGATGACAAAGACCTGCTCAAATTCGGGTGCACGCTCCGCTGTAGCGCGGTTTTCTAGATTGAGTTTGGTGCGGTATTCATTGATCTCACGGAATCCACGCTCATTTTTGGCAATGGCTACAAAACAAAGCTGATCGTCGTTCCGAAACTCCATCCCGGCGAGTAGGTTCAGTCCGGCAGCGCGGCCCAGTTTAATGAAGTCCAGCGAACCCGAACTGTTATTAATATCGGTAAGCACGGCGGTATCATAACCGCCAGCAAGCATGCCCGAGACAAGATCCTGCAGGCTGAGGGTACCAAAACGCAGGCTATAATAGCTATGTAGATTTAAGAGCATGCTCCCCTCCTTTCTCCGGCAGCGGTGCACAGATGGCCTTCATCAGAAATTCGGCCCCATAGCGTTTTCGGATCTTGTCCATGGCCTGCATAAGGTTGACCTCCTCGGCACTGTCGTCAAAGAGATCGGTCTGATAGGAACCATAGATCAGACCAGAGAATTTGATCCCGATAAGCCGTATCAGCATCCTGCGGCTATAGAGCTTCTTGAACAGTGAAAGTACCACATCGGTAAGCTTTCGATCCGAATTGGTATAGCCGATCTGTAGTTGCTGGGTATGGGTATCGAAGTTGCTGTAACGGATCTTGAGGGTGACGCAACTCGTCAGCTTCTGCTCTTTGCGCAGGTCGAAAGCGAGTGTATCGACCATGCTGATCAGCGTGCGACGGAGTACATCCATATCGATAGTATCCTGCTGAAAGGTATTTTCTTTGGACATGGACTTTTGCTCCCGAAAAGGAAGTACGAGGGAATCATCGAGCCCATTGGCTTTACGCCAGATGTTGATCCCGTTTTCCCCGAGGACCTTTTGCATGGTAAACACCTCCATCTGCTGTAGGGTTCCGATTTTGGAAATCCCCATATTTCGGAGCAAGGTAAAGGACTTCTCGCCCACCATGGGAATTTTGCGGATAGATAGTGGTGCGAGGAAACCTTTTTCGGCACCGTTTTGCACCTGCTTTTCACCACAGGGTTTGGCCGTACCGGTGGCAATCTTGGAGACGGTCTTGTTGACAGACAGGCCAAAGCTAATGGGCAATCCAGTCTCTCGGATAATACGCTGGCGGAGTTCCTGTGTCCATTTCCAACAGCCAAAAAAGCGGTCCATACCGGAGACATCAAGGTAATGTTCGTCTATACTGGCTTTTTCGACGATGGGTGTTTCTTCTTCGATAATCTGTGTAACGATACCGGAATAATGACTGTACCTGTCGTGATCGCCCCGTACGACCACCGCCTCTGGACACATGCGCAGTGCCAACCGCATTGGCATGGCAGAATGCACCCCAAACTTGCGGGCCTCATAGGAACAAGATGCAACTACCCCACGGTCACTACTTCCTCCTATGAGCACAGGTACTCCGATGAGCTTGCTGTTCTGCAAACGCTCTACAGATACAAAAAATGTATCGAGATCACAATGTACTATACTCCTCTCCATGTTTTTTTCAATTGTATCAAAAGCCCTGTATTGTCGCCTTTGATTTTTGGTAATTGCTGCATTCAAAATTACTAATATTATTAGCAAACAATCAACAGCGAGAAATGATTTAATTTTTATCACATTCATTGTCAGCGATATAATTTATAGTAAAGGATTGGCTTAAACTTCACTTACTTATGGCGGAAATCCGGTGCGCATGCCTATAAACCCATGAAAGGAAATCTGGAGCAACTGCTCGCTCGAACCTGCACAACTCCACTTTGGGAGGACGATTTATTGTCAATAGACGATGCGCGATTATTGGTAGGCACGAAACGCGTGCAAGATGATTGGATCGTGCTGGTAAAGCACAAAAGGGGGAAATAAAAAGCCTCCCTTATTAATCGTTAAGGGAGGTAATGCTTATTAGATGCCCGCCTTGGTTACATGTCAACGGGCTTCGGCTGCTTTGAGCTAAAGCAAAAGACCTTACCTAATTACCTTATCATTGCTGTTATTGATAAGCCTTAGTATTGTTGCGAGCGGAAAGAACTCAAAAAAACAATAGAGCAATTCGAAGACTCTTCGACAGAGATTGATTCTAGTGAAGTTAAAAAATAATATCACTCCGCCATACAACCTATTCTATTTAATCTTCATCACCTTCATTTAATGAATTATTCTTTCACCGTGAACATCACCGAACACCTAATGGTTTGACACATATTGATGTTGCATATACGTTATCTTTTGAGAAAAATACCCTTCATTGAGATGTGAATAGTTGTGTGCTATTATTTTTTGAACCAAAGTTGTTTTGGATGTGTTCCTTTAAAACACAGATTAATAATTGGTTAAATGTACACACATTCTAAAATATAAATTATGAAAGCAGCAGTATTCCATAAGCCCGGCGATATCAGGGTCGATAATGTACCTGACCCAGCTATACTTGACCCAAGAGACGTCATTCTAAAAGTAACCGCGACCGCAATATGTGGCTCCGATCTACATATTCTAAGCGGTGCAGTCCCGCAGAAGGAAAACCTGATCATGGGACACGAATTTATGGGCATCGTAGAGGAAGTGGGCTCAGAAATCACCAATCTAAAAAAAGGCGACCGTGTAGTAGTCCCCTTTCCGATCGCTTGCGGAAAATGTTTTTTCTGTACGCATGAAGCATCTCCTGCCTGCGAGAATTCAAACTTTAAACACTATGGTCCCAACGGGGATTTGATGGATCAAAAAGGTGGTGCACTCTTTGGCTATACTGATCTTTACGGAGGATATTCTGGCGGTCAGGCTGAATATGTACGCGTTCCTTATGCCGATATCAGTCCTCGGATTATTCCCGAACACCTGACTGATGAACAGGCTTTGTTTTTAACAGACATTTTTCCTACCGGATGGTCTGCGATTGATTGGGCAAATCTGAAAGGCGGTGAAACTGTTGCAATCTTTGGTTCGGGTCCTGTCGGCCTGATGGCTCAAAAAGCAGCATGGCTTAATGGTGCTGGTCGAGTTATCGCTATAGACCCACTGGACTATCGATTGGAGAAAGCGAAAGCAGTCAATAACGTTGAAATCCTAAACCCACATAAAGTAGATGTTATTCAGGCAATTCGTGAAATGACTAACGGAAGAGGAGCCGACGTGTGCGTAGATGCAGTAGGCTTTGAGCCCGAACGAAATTTTATGGATAAAGTAAAAGCAACGATAAATTTTGAAAAAGGGTCGATAAAAGTATTGGAAATGTGCTTTGAAGCGGTCAGACGAATGGGAACAGTATCGATCATGGGCGTATATGGTTCACCATACGATAATTTCCCACTATTCAGGATTTTTGATAAAGGTATCACCATTAAGCAGGGTCAAGCCCCTGTTCTTAACTATATTGACAAGCTTGTGAACCTCGTCAGCGAAAATAAAGTAGTTCTCGATGATATTATCACCCACACCATTCCGCTTACTGAAGCGGAGCATGGCTATAAAATCTTCAATGAGAAAGAAGACGATTGCGTTAAAGTAGTTTTGAAACCCTAAGATAAATTTGCGAGGAAAAATCACGAAAAACGAGCAGGCTTGCTGTAAACATTAAATGATTTTTCCTCGCGGTTTATCGTTCGGTTAATGCTGCTAGGCCTTTTCGCAAATCGCTAAAATAGCTTCGCAAGTATTCCTTCAAAAGTTACCAAAATATTTTCTCCATATTTTTGCTGTGCTTTGGTCTACTTTCTCTTCAAGCGTGTAAGCTGTAATCCCCCCTTTAAAATTAACTGCAGCACTTTCGATCTGGGACCACCCCATCTGCAAATATTTTTTGTAAATCAATCATACGCTTTAAGACGATAGTAAATACTATATCAGATAATTAGAGTTTATTTCTATGCATTATTGAAGCTACAATAGTTCATTTATTTTTAAGTATCCTTACCCAACCATTTGCCCTCCAAAAATGTTTTAAAACCGAGTCGAATAAATAATCAAAATATGAACTAATGAGGAAAACATGATCAACAAAAATACGGCAAAGCTAGTTTTGGTAGACTTGTATCGATTTTCTATATTACCCCAATTTATAAACGGCTAAATCTATATTTGCTGCCGGCTTTTATAATTTATCAAAAATTTTCCCTTTAGGACAGAGTTGAATTCGTTGATACAAATAAACTGTGTATATTTAACATTTACTTATACAATCTCAAACTACCGTTAAACATAAATGCAGAAACCATGATTTTAATTGTAGATGACCAAGAAGAAAACATATTTTCGTTAAAGAAGCTCTTAGAATCAAAAAATTTTTTAGTGGATACTGCCCTCTCTGGTGAGGAAGCGCTAAAAAAATCCCTGAAAACCGACTACGTACTCATTATTCTGGATGTCCAGATGCCGGATATGGATGGATTTGAAGTTGCAGCAACCCTACGTGGCCTCAATAAAACAAAAAATATCCCGATAATATTCCTATCGGCAGTCAGCAAGGACAAAAAATTCATTACGCAGGGATATGCTTCCGGTGGTCATGATTACGTCACTAAACCTGTCGATCCGGATATCCTGAATCTGAAAGTCAAAACTTTCTATGATCTCCATGAAAAGACAGTCGCTCTCAATAAAATGCAGGAACAGCTTCTATCTGAAATCGAAGAACGCAAAAAAGCCCAGCGTGCCCTTGAAAAACAGGTTGACCAGCTCCACCTGACACTCGAATCCTTACCGCAGCTGGCTTTCACTGCAAATTTTGATGGGGACATAAAATTTGTCAATTCCCAATGGTACCGATTTGCTCGGTCCGCTGAATCTTTTCCGCCCACACATCCCGATGACGAGGAGATCAAAATGCTATGGACTGACGCTGTGTCACACAGAACGGTTTATGAAAAAGAAGTCCGCATCAAAGAGCTTAGCGCAGAAAATTACAAATATTTTCTTCTTCGCATAGCACCGATACGCGAGCAGGAATCGGGCCCAATTTGGGTGGGAACCCTGACGGACATTGACCACAGAAAACAATTGGAAAAAAAGAAAGACGAATTCTTGAGCATTGCCAGCCACGAACTAAAGACACCTCTGACCAGTATTAAGGGTTATGTGCAATTTATGATGCGCCTGATCGGCTTAAACGACATTTCTTCTATCCAAAAACATCTCCTTACCCTAGATGGACATGTAGATAAGTTACAGGAGCTGATAAAAGACCTGCTCGATATTTCTAAAATTGATAGCGGCCAGCTAAATTTAAGAAAAGAGGATTTTGTAATTGAAAACCTGATTGAAGAGACTATATCCTCAATGAGACAGATGAATGCCGATGTTGATTTTTATTTTCATTACGATCCCAATCTTATCAACCACATGATAAAAGGTGATAAGAGGCGTATAGAGCAAGTCTTGATCAATTTTCTCAGTAATGCGATAAAATATTCAGTCAATAGGCCCTGTATAACAGTAGACATACAATATGAATCTGACTCAGTTAGTGTATTTGTCACCGATTGCGGTATAGGTATCCCGGAAAACAGGCAAAAACACGTGTTTGATAAGTTTTACCGTGTGGAAGAATCGTCCGTAAACTTTCAGGGTCTGGGGATTGGTCTTTATATCTGCGCTGAAATAATTAAGCAGCACAATGGAACTATCGGTGTACGCAGTGCCCCCACAGGAGGATCTACTTTTTATTTTTCTTTACCTTTAAATTGAACCAGGCAATGCCAAAACGTTTTTTAAGAGATCTGCAGATCGGCTTTGGATTTTCACTGGCCCTGTTATTGACCAGTTCGACAGCATCATATCTAAGTATCCGTAATCAGATCCATAATAGTCAAATGGTTGATCACAGTAGACGTGTCATTGCACGCTCGAACAGAATTTTGATCGACCTGCAAAATGCCGAGACTGGACAGCGGGGGTTTCTGCTCACCGGAAGAGAACATTTTCTGGAACCCTATTATAGCAGTTCCCGCTCCCTCCCTCAGTCAATTGCCACCGCCCGTGACCTGGTATCGGACAATCTCCCGCAGCAAAAAATAATAGATAGCATCGGCCAGCTGGTCGAGTCCCGATTGAATAAACTGGCCGGACTGGTTAACATAAAAAAGGCCCGGGGTACGGTGACCTTAGCGGACATGGAGGAGGGCAAGAAATATATGGACAGATGCCGTGCGCTTCTCGCCAGACTTGTGGACAATGAAGAGAAATTGCTCGACAGTAGGTCCGGAAGGCTCAATACGGCATCAACATTGACTTCACTTTTTGTGATCATCGCTGCGATTTTTTCGCTGTTCATTACCATATTTTCTTATATAAGGCTTAGAAGGGACCTGGCGAAACGGGTACAGCTCGAACAAGACCTTAAGAAAAAAGATAGGGAGATCACCCAAAGACTCGTCGCAACACAACGTATTGCGGGACAGATTGCTGCCGGAAACTATTCGGTTAAAATCAATGACCAGGAGCATGATGAACTAGGAAGTTTAGCCGGTTCACTAAACAATATGGCAGATTCGTTAAAACAATCTTTCGATGAACTTAGCGACAATGAATGGCGCCAGACCGGGCTCGCCTTGCTAAACGAAGTTTTAGTCGGCAACAAAGTGAAAGAAGATCTAGTTTCCGATGCATTGCAAATCTTAGTCACTTATGGGGAATGTGCCAACGGCTCCCTTTATATCCTTGAGCATACGCAGCTAGCACTGATAGGAGCCTACGGCCATGAAGATTCGATGCGGCAATTTATCGCACCCGGAGAAGGCGCTGTCGGTCAGGCGTTTGTGGACGGCAAAGTACGGATCATAGAAAATCCATATCCTTCGAAAAATGTGGTCAGTTTTACTGCAGGATATTTACCCCTGCATTCGATCTTATTACTTCCAATTTTTGATGGTCACACCTGCATTGGTGTTATTGAACTTGGTTCTTTCAGGAAATTCAAGGAACCCCAGATGCCCTTTTATAGAGAAGCGGGCCGTCATATTGGTGCAGCGATTGTTGCAGCTCAGGCGCGGCTGAAAGTACAGCAGCTGCTTGAAGAAACGCAATCGCAGACAGAGGAACTTCAGGCACAGCATGCCGAGCTGGAAAATCTCAATGCAAATCTTGAAATCCATACCCAAAAACTCCAGACGTCCGAAGAAGAACTACGCGTACAACAGGAAGAACTGCTGCAAGCCAATAAAGAACTGGAGCAACGCTCTGCAATGCTAGAAGAAAAAAATATACTGATAGCAGACCGAAATCAGGAAATTCAGAAAAAAGCGGAAGAACTGGCGCGGAGCACGAAATATAAGTCAGAATTTTTGGCAAATATGTCACATGAGCTGCGTACACCGCTCAATTCAATTTTGCTTCTATCACGCCTAATGTCGGATAATCCCGAAAAGAACCTGACAACCGAACAGATTGAATCGGCCGAGGTGATCCAATTATCGGGAAAAAACCTATTGACCCTTATCGACGAAATTCTCGATCTTTCAAAAATTGAGTCCGGTAAAATGGAACTCGATTATCAGCAGGTTGCAATTTCGGATCTGACAAAAGACCTGGACAATCTATTTTCTCCGATTATAAGGGAAAAAGCACTCTCATTTACAATAAAATTGGCAGACAACCTGCCAAAGACAATACGTACTGACCGCCAGCGACTGGACCAGATCCTACGGAATCTATTATCGAATGCCATCAAGTTTACGAAAGAGGGACAAGTCACACTTTCCGTCTTCCCAAGCGAGGCACAAGATGGACAGATTGCTTTTGCCGTAACTGACACCGGTATAGGAATTGCACCGGACAAACAGGACGTCATTTTTGAAGCTTTTCAGCAGGCTGACGGATCCACACGCCGTAAATTTGGCGGGACAGGTCTTGGGCTTTCGATCAGCCGTGAACTCTCGCGTCTGTTGGGCGGAGAGATCCGTTTAAGTAGCCAGGAAAAAAAAGGAAGTACCTTTACCCTTTTAATTCCCGAAAATCTGGAAGAAAATACTGTTACGACAACGGGAGAGCTTATACAGTCCATTGCGGAAAACATCGAAAAAACACAGGACATCATAATGTCCAGTAATCCGCATACCGTTGACATTATCCCGCCGGATGTTGATGATGACCGGAATGATATAAAAGAGGACGATAAAGTGATATTGATCGTGGAAGATGATGTTAATTTTGCTAAAGCGCTGCTTAGGTATACCCGGCAGCAAAAGTATAAAGGGGTAGTCATCGTGCGTGGAGACCAGGCAGCTGATGCAGCGATAAGGTATAAGCCTACGGCGATTTTATTGGATATTCAATTACCTGTAAAAGATGGGTGGCAGGTTATGGCAGAGATTAAAAACAATCCAATTACACGTCCGATTCCAGTCCATGTTATGTCATCTTTTGAAGTTAAACGGGAAAGTCTGCTCCAAGGGGCTATCGATTTTATGGATAAACCTATTGCGCTGGAACAAATGGCGCAGATGTTTATAAAAATTGAGGAAGCACTTGCCCGGAATCCGAAAAAGGTGCTTATTGTAGAGGAAAATTCAAAACATGCAGCAGCACTTGCTAACTTTTTGGAAAGCTATGATATCATTTCTGAAATAAAGACTACCGTTACAGAAAGCGTCGACAGTCTCTATTCTGATAAAGCAGATTGCGTTATACTGGACATGGGCGTTCCGGGCAATATGGGATATGACACATTAGACTCGATACGACAAAAACCCGGTTTAGAAAATATACCTATCATTGTATTCACAGGGAAGAATCTTTCGAAATCTGAAGAGCTAAAATTGAAGCAATATGCCGATTCGATTGTCATCAAAACGGCAAATTCCTACCAGCGAATACTGGACGAAGTTGGACTGTTTTTGCATTTAGTAGGAAACCATCCTGGTGAAGAATGGTCAAAAAAATCGTCTTTAGGAACCATCAGAGAAGTACTGCAAAATAAAAAAGTTCTTATCGTCGATGACGATATACGCACTATTTATTATCTCTCTCAAGCGCTTGAAAGGTATCAGATTAATGTTGTTTCTGCAATGGACGGAAAGGAAGGTCTAGACAAAATTGAAGAACACGATGATATTTCTGTTATTCTTATGGATATGGTGATGCCCGAAATGGATGGGTATGAAACGATTAAAATGATTCGTCAAAATCCCCATTATAGTGAAATACCGATAATTGCCATAACAGCAAAAAACATGATCGGTGACAGGGAAAGGTGTATCATAGCCGGGGCCTCTGATTATATTTCAAAGCCCGTGGACACCGATCAATTGCTTTCATTATTACGTGTATGGTTATACAACTGATTAAAATATGGACAATAAAAAATTGATTCTGATCATCGATGATGAACCTTATAATATTTTTGCCCTAAAATTGGTTCTTAAGTCAAAAGGTTATGCTGTACTAAGCAGTGCTTCCTTAGCAGAAGGGCTTGAAATACTCCATCAGCATAAAAATATCAATATCGTGCTAATGGATATGATGATGCCTGAAATAGATGGATATGAAGGCATTGCCAAGATCAAGGGATCCAGCGAAATATTTAACGATGTTACCATAATTGCGGTTACTGCTCAGGCCATGTCCGGTGACCGGGAAAAATGCCTAAGTGCTGGCGCAGATGGTTATATTTCTAAACCTATAGATATCGACGAACTTATTCCGCTGATCGAAAAATTTTAAGAATGGAAAAGAAGAAAATATTATTGTTTGACGATGACAAACAATTGCTGGAGATGATTTCTATGATATTGGAGAGCTTCGGATATTCAATAGCTGTGTCCTCTACCTCCCACGACGTGATAGAAAAGGTTACTGAGACAAAGCCTGACTTAATTTTAATGGATAACTGGATACCATCCATTGGAGGAATTGAAGCGACTCAGTTACTCAAAAACCATCAGGAATTCAAGAGAATACCGGTAATTTATCTTTCCGCGAACAAAGATATAGAAAGCTTGGCTAAACTGGCAGGAGCTGATGACTACCTGGAAAAACCATTCGACATCGTCGATCTGGAGAAGGTGATCAATAAAATGCTAAATTTAAATTATTAAGATCTTTTACTCCCCAAAAGTTTATCAATCTTGGGCACCAATTTTATTATTTTAGGGATTAACGACATACTTGATATTTGCACTAATGCTTTACCTGGTGGACCTAATGATATTTTTGCTATTGAATATTGCACCTGGATAGGCATAATCCTCCGTTTCTGATGAAATGGTTATATTATCAGACTCAACAAAATAGGTATTGCCAAGCCCATTTTGCCAGACGCTGTCTCTAATGATTCCTCCGGCCCGGAGTCTGCTCGAATTTCCTTTCTTAGTCAGGTCAATAATTGGATTTTCGATGATCTTCGTGTTTTGGAAAACTTTTAACAGGGAATCCTCGTTATTTCCGATTTCATTTTTTAGACTCGAGTTGTCTTTTTTACAGGAATAGAATCCCAATACCCCGGCCAGGAGTACAAGACTTAATTGACTACTTTTCATTTTAGTTTATATTATGTATTAAAATTTTATTTCTTTTGTAAACTGAAGGGTTTTGAAAGTTTCATCATTTAAATTGGATGACTCTAATTTATATAAAGCGGGAACTCCTATATGGGGATATTCGTAAGTCTTTGTTTCTGGGGAGCGAATTGCCAAGGCTAGATAAGCATCTATTTTTTCTACGGTGCTAGGCGCATTTCGTATCAGATCTAAATCCGAAGATTGATAGCCAATAAGGTAAAAATAAGCTCGTTGTTTGTTTAAAAGATTCTTATCGTCAGCACTTAAACTCTGCGGGTCTAAAGATAATTTAGAGATGATAGGCTTAATTTTTTCAGGGCCATCCACGACCATATAAGCACTTTTTCCATATTCTATTTCTGCTACCCTGACAATGTTGCCTCCAGTTAAATTCGCCGTAGGGAATAGTTTCTTGAAATCTTTTTCCTCTGCATGTGATTTGATATTAAATGTCGGTTTATAACTATAGTATAGCCAGCCCGTATTTTCCATCCTATTATAACGTGAATCAGGGATGGCGAACTTCGATTTTATATCCACATCTCCGCTAAAAACAAGACGTAGATTCTCAAATTGCTTAAAATGATAAATATAATCCTGATGGCCATAGTAATTTACCGGGCCCTTGTCAACAAACTTATCTTTTATAAATTGATCTAGATCCTGTCTGCTCGCAATTTTTTGATACGCGACGGGATTTGAATTATAACGATTAAATCGCACATAAGGAATATAGGAGGCAGACTGCGATTGATACTGGGTCAAATTAAATTCTGGAAAATCGTTTAAGGAAACAAATACATTAAAATAAGGTTGTTTTAAATAATTTTCAGAATCATACGAAAAAGCATAATCTGCTGCCTTCTTAAGCCTAAATCCGATAATTTCGTTCTTTTTTTCATTCCATAATGTATCGGATATCCAACGATTACTAAGCGCTGCCATTCTTTCAAAATCATAAACACTATAGTCTATCTTCTTACCTGTACTATCGACGATAGGTGGCTTAACTGGCATTGGACTTTTACTGCAAGATGCTGATCCTAAAACTATAAAACATGCCGCAGCAATTCTGGTATTTACAATAACCTTATTCGATATGATCTTTATCATTAATTTTAAAATTAAAAATCAAGCAAGTCAGCTTGCTATTATTTGAATACGTTTTCTTCTATCAAGCATTCTATTGAAAAGGAAGAACATATTTTAAAAAAAATACTAAAAACCACTATTACATACAGAAACTTGATTCACAAATTTAATTATAATTTTCTTTCAATGAAATGAAATATTCAATCCTACACTTTTGTGTAATAAATCTTTAAATAAAAAAAGGTTTATGTTAATTTTTTAAATATTCTATAACAAAAAGTTAACACAAAGCTGAAAACAGCTAATATATTGTTGACGAGGAAACCATATATGTATTCTATCTAACAATGAAAAATCATCAACTTTATTTGCAAGTAACCTGTGCAATAATAGAACACGCCAATACAATACCGATCTGCCAACGATCAGCTTCGATGAGGTGTATGTAGGCGGTATGTGGGAGATACCGAAAAGTGTGAGGTTTGAAATACAAAATCCCACGGATATAATATATTCTTTTTAAATTGTAGAGGAAATCGCTAAAAACAATGAAATCAGTTTTCACCTTTAATACTGGAGACTAGGCTGCTCTTGAAATTGGCAATATAGAAAAGACTGTCACACTCAACATTTCCTTTTTTCACGATTCGTTGAAGGAATTGGCACAATCTGCCATTGAATTAAGAACTAAAGTTGACAAATCAGTTGTTTTTATGGATGAACCTGGTGAGCATAAACTTATTCTGAAAAAAAATGGCACCAGTATTTCCTATGAACTCCGATGGTATAAAGATTGGGCTAGTTGGAACCTCATAAGTGAAGATAATTTTGAGACCATACTTTCGGGAACTGCTACCCTGCCGAAATAGGTCTACTATTAATTGTCCGTCTTTCCTAAATTCTTCGAGTTGCTAGGAGTGTCCTGTCCAAGGTTCTGCAACCAGTGGTGTCCGCTTGGCATCCTTAGTGACTTGCCCTTTGTAGGACAAGCGTAGACTATCAACCATGGCCGTATTTAGCTATCTCAGCCTGGACCTCATTTACAAATTCTACAGTGACGTTCGCTAATTCGGCTATCTCCGATATCGAAAACTTATTCGAAGACAAAAGATTTTTTATTACTTCCGCCTTTCCTTCGGCTTTTCCGATAACTTCTCCTTCAGCTTTTCCTTCTGCTTTTCCCTCAGCCATTGCTTTTTCGCGCGCTCGTTTCAATCGCTCCTCCTGACTACTTCGGATACTCTCGGCATCCCATTTATTCCTTAAACTTACGTTGTACATCTCTCGTTCCTCCGGTTTTAGTTTGCTATACTCTGCTAACTGAAATAACTTCTCAAAAATAGGCTTACGCAAATAAGTGGAAAGTCCATTTAGCGAAGACATATTTTTGAGTACATAAAGCCAACGATCTAAATCATTAACTAACTCTGCCTCAGCTTTAACAAAGTTAACCAATTCCACATATATAAAGCCTAGATCGTCATAAAATATTTTACCATGATCTCGATAACATAAACAAATATCGTGTAGAAAATACTTCTCATCCCCCGCATCAGGCATTGCAAATCCATCCATCAGTACAATGATATAAACTTCACTAATTCCATAATTCCAAGCCCTTCGGTTGCCTTTGGGTGCCTGATCCGCTATCAATTTACTACTGTAGTAAAGCATGCGCTTTTTCAAATTATCCTGCGCCGTGCGCTGCACTTCAATAATAAAACGTTCGCCATACGGCAAAAGATGCTGAATGCGCCTTGTTAAACGAATAACCGGCAAAGCTTTCCATCTGCCGCCAGATCTCACGGCTAATCTTTTCGTCGTAGCACTTCGCCTTACAGTTGGAAAAGAACTTATCCTCAATTTCGATCAAATGGTCTTTGCTGCGATATTTCCCCTACATCATCCGCCGGAGCACATGCATCAGCCATATCGAGTCCTCCATAAGCATGCGCATGCCTATAAACCCATGAAAGGAAATCTGGAGCAACTGCTCGCTCGAACCTGTACAACTCCACTTTGGGAGGACGATTTATTGTCAATAGACGATGCGCTATTATTGGTGGGTACAGAAAGCGTACAAGATGATTGGATCGTGCTGGTCAAGCAGAAAAGGGGAAATAAAAAGTCTCTCTTGTTAATCGTTAAGGGAGGCAGTTTTGGCTTTTCTCAAATATTTTTTAGGCAAAACAGTATGGCTTTTGATATTGTTATCTATTAAAATTTTATAAAATGTAGTGAAATATGATTGCATCTATATTATAGTTTTCCGATCGACTTATCTTATTGAAAACTCAACGCATTTGATATACAAATTTCAATTCTCTAACCCGCTCGCTTTGGATTTTCCTACACAAAGAAGTACATTGCAAAAAATTAATGCGACTAACGACTTATTTTGTAAAGTTGGTTGAGTTACTTTCCTTCAAAACAATTTAATATGAAAAATTACATAATTACTGGAATATTTTTGCTTCTGTTCACAAATTTAGCATTTTCACAATATTTCACCCTAGCTCCAACAGGTTTCGTTTCTAAAGAGAATCTAGATTATACCGTAGTTGAAGTTCCTGGCGCTAAACAGCAAGAACTTTACGATAATGTATTAAAATCGATCAATAGCTTATATTCCAACCCCAAAGAAGGCCTGACTTTGGTTCCTGGGCAAGCGATCACTTTAGCGGCTTACAAACACAGAGGACTTAAAACATCCGCTATTGCTTACTATGATGTCGATTACACCTTGTCTTTTTTATTTAAAGATGGAAAAATAAGAATCAATAGTCCAACTTTCAGTGCTCAAATTATGAATTACAACGGTACTTGGAATAAAATGAACGTGAAAAAATTTTATTTCAAAGGCAACGGTAGCCCCAAAAATGAGAAAAAACATCAATTCGTAAACGCGTACTTTAATGAGCTGATCAAATCTATTCTTGAAAAATCAACCAATATTGATAATTGGTAATATCGATGTATTTGTTCTCTTCCTGACAATAAACTTGCGAGCTTTCATCCCATTTTTCCGGTTTTAATTCTAGAAATAATATCATTCAACGCCTTTAAAAGACATAATAACGCCAGAATATTTATCGTGATCTGCACCAATATAAGATAAATCAATACCGGATAAATTTTTATTGTTCACAGCTTCTTTAAATAGCGTATAATTCATTTTTTCGACCCTATTATTCCAGTCTTCATCCGATGTTGGCTTAATTGATTCCAAATCTTTCATTTCAAACATCGCACGATCCGATATTTTTTTAGACCGTTGGACAAAAATTGTATCTCCTTCTATCTTTAGAATCTTAACCCAACCTGCTGGTAAACCTTGGATGTTATTTCCTTCAGCATCGGTAAAGAAACTTGCACCATATAGTTGTCCTGCCTGTAGTTGTTGAGCCGATTGAGCAAGACTTTCTTTTTCATTCCGATATTTCTTACCATCTATGTTCAGTTTAATACCATAAATAATAGAGCCGATAATTGCTATCGATGCTATAATCAAATACCCTTTCCAAAGTTTGAAATACGGAATTTCTAGTGTCTTCTTAAATTTCTTTACCTCTTCTTTTATTTCAGGCGAATAATTTCTTGCGTGGATGACCTGCCCGTATTGATTGACTAAACGAGACATTTTTACCAGACCTCCTCCAACTGGAAACCCTAAAAATTTGGTCGCAGGTGTAATGATACTAAGATTGAAATTCTGCGCTATGGTCTCATTTTTTAATGTTGCAATGATATTTTTACTTCCTAAAACGTACTCGTAACGTGTATAAATGAACAGCATAAATGGAATGAATTATAACTATAACGGTTCGAAATTAAGAAAAAATTCCTCCTGTAACAATCCTGTGTCAATTAACTAATTAGTACAGAAACAGATAAATTTATTTGATATCCTACGCGTACCTGAACCATCTCGTGTAGGATCTTTGCGATGAAGCTGGAGTGTCTAATTAAAATGCTGACAGGCATTGATAAGGTAATTTGATTCGATTGCTGATTATACCGAATATTTGTATCTTAGGTTAAATACAAATATTACAATTATGTCATCCAAGATTTTCCTGCAATCTTTACAAAGTAAATTAAAAGGCGGTAACGCCCGATCTATTCATTTAAATGCATTGCCAGGAAGGTTGGCCACACGGTTAGACCTACAGGAGCTCGACCTCATTGAGGATGGTCTCGCCAAATCATTTTTGGATACCTTGTTGACCAAAGCAAACTTTGAATTTAAGATATCATTTGATAAAATAGATCTCAATGAAAAAGATGCGGAGGCTCAAAAGAAACTGACCGTCATTTCTAAACGACTGAACTCCATTATCATAGAAAATGAGGACTATTTTAAAGAACATGGGATGAAGACCCTTGGGTTCGGCTACCCGATACTTATAAAAAGATCTTCAAAAGACCCCGCTAAGATCATAAAAGCCCCATTATTCATTTGGCAACTAGAGGCCGTTAAATCTAAAAACAAAGTCAATGAATGGTCGTTTTTGCGAAATAAAGTGGTTCAAGCGAATGGAAAAATAGTGGATTCAGATATTCACCCGATCAGTATCAATGAAGTCCTCCTTTCTTTTATCAAAAGTGAAGATGACATCACACTCCCCAATCTGACCAATGAGGCCTTAGATGACGCACTGATTGATAGCAACGAGTTAGTGAACGCTTGTGCTGAAGTACTGGAAGCACTCAATTCAAATAGTAAAGAGCAGATACTCGAGGTGCTAAGCAAAAACTTTGAAACAGCTATCAATGTATTACCCGAAGCATCCCAGATAGATGCTATCGCCAATAACAAAGCTTACATTCATTTTGGTGGTATTTTTGGTTTGTTCAGAGCGCAAAAAGAAAGTATTATTACCGACATTTCCCGCTTATTAGATCGCTTCGATGCCTTTGAATTTGATGAGCTTAAAGTGGAAAGCTTATCGACAACACCTTTCAGTGCCGTAGATACAGACCCAAGCCAACAGGCAATAATAAGTGCTCTTGGAAATGAACCGAATCAAATAATACAAGGCCCCCCAGGTACGGGAAAGAGTCAATCATTAACTGCACTGATAACAAATGCACTTGCCAATGGAATGAAATGTCTTGTCGTCTGCGAAAAGAAAACAGCGCTTGATGTCATTAAAGCAAATATCGAACGTACGAATCCTCAAATCGGCGCTTTAGTCGGTATAATTGATGATGTAAACGATGCGCGTGAAGCGATCGTAGATTCTGTCAGAGATCGTCAGATCGGAGTTCCGTTTCACATCTCAGTAAGGCAAGCTCAAAACCAATATGATACGATAAAATCAAAACTCAAGGAATCAGCTGAACTTATTAACGCACAGCATGCTGCCTTAGCTCAAACGGTCTACGGTGATAAGAGTTGGTCGCAGATCGTAGGACGGTATTTGGCTTTATTAAAAAACTTTAATGAGGTACCGCTTAAGAATATTATACCGAAAGAGGATTTTAATTTTGCTCAGGATCACACAGAACTAGAAAAGACACTTGCTATTTTAAAACATAGCCATAATTTATTTAAGCAATCGCATCAGGTCCATTCCATATTTAGACCATTGACAGACGATCTGTTTTTAGATCAACAGGTTGGACCATCACGTGTAAGAATTGAAGATTTTATTGCATACGCTCATAAACAGATTCCAACGATTGAACAGGTTATTGCTGAACGTCAGGTGAGTGGAAAGCATTGGGCTGATGATTTTTTGAGCGGTATTCCCGCAATAATGCAGCAGGATTTTAAGCCCTATTTAGCATTTTGTATTGGAGATTCAGTTCAAGAAGAGGCATTACCATCCACTTTTCCTCAGGAACAGCGGATCAACGAAATTGTCTTAGCATTACAAACAGTTCGGATTAAAGCGCAACAATTTTTCAAGCAATATGAAGATGCTTTGCAACAACATTATAGCAGCTATCATACATCGCTAAGCAATGCAATAATAACTTATCTTGCCTACGCTGAATCAAGCATTGCTCAATATGGTAATAATTTATTGGATAATAGTAGTGGTGCAAAATTTAAAACAAGTTTATTAAGTATATTCTCGGGAAAACATAAACAAATAAAACAAACGAGGATCGAATTAAAGAATCGCATCGCGCAGGTAAGATCAGCCCATGTTCAGAAAAATTATATTGACCATCAATATAACGATCATTTGGAAACGACTGATTTATCTATTTATCTAAATAATATCGAGGAACTCAGACAAAAGGCAGCCGATTGGAAAGAGCAATACCCGCATACGATAAATAACTATTTGTCTAATATTAATGATCATCATTTTCATGCTGAACTGAGTGAACTAAAAGCGCAGATAACTCCCCTACTTCAAAAATTGGATAGTATAGAGCAAATGCTAATCGCTGATTACAATATCGTTCCAACGACTCCTGTTACCGATATCAATGGGTTGCTTGAGGCAATACCTTATCTAACTGAAAGAGTAACTTTTCAATTAAGCTATTTTAATAATTTTCGTGACTACTACGCGGTACGCGCTGATGCCTATCGAAGTCTACAAAACTCGTTTGACGATATTGAAAGTAACCAATTAACAGGAAATATTACGGATGGTGTATTTTTACAATATATAAATCTTCAAACCGCACAGGAACAATGTGATAGGATTAATCACACTATCGCAACATTCAACGAGCACATAAGTGATTTCCGTATCTATCATGAGTGGAAATCATTTTTCCTTTCACAGGACGAAGCGCAACAAAGGCTTATTACAAGAATCAGCATACATCTTAAAGATCATTGGGCTGATGCATTTGAATGTTGGTATCTGTATTGGATACTCACGACAAATGAGCCACAGGAATTGCCAAAAAGCGATTACCAACTACAACAATATCAACAGCAAAAACAAGAGTTTAACCATGCGCAGCTGAATAGTGTTATTGCCTTATGGACAGAAAAACAAGCGGAAGCCGTCGGACATTTTAAAGCCAGAGGACACAACATAAATAGTTTGTTTAACAAAAAGGGAGCTAAGGGAATGCGTCGCAATTCACTCCGCACTATTGTGAACAGAGAATTTGAACTATTTACTAATTTTTTTCCAGTATTATTGGTCAATCCATCGGTCTGCAGTTCTATCCTACCACTGGAGGAAGGAATTTTTGATGTGGTCATATTCGATGAGGCCAGCCAGCTGCGTCTCGAAGATACTTACGCGGCCCTGATCCGGGGAAAAGCAAAAATTGTTTCCGGTGATAAGCACCAGATGGCTCCCTCCTCTTACTTCGAAGGAAGTGGAGCGCTACTTGATCCGATCGATGATGAGATAGAAGACTCCGAAGATGAATTTTCTGATCGGACTGCGCTACAAGCGGCTCAGCTTAACCTTGCAGATAGTGAATCCTTACTAGCTTATGCTGTAGACAAAGGGTTTGTGGAGTCTTATTTAAAAGTCCATTACCGCTCGAAACACCCTTATCTTATCGACTTCTCTAATCATGCGTTTTACGGAAATAGGTTGATGCCTGTTCCGGCGAAGGAGCACTACACTCCTATCGAATATTTACAGATTGATGGATTGTATGAAGGGCAAGTAAATAAACAAGAGGCATTGAGAGTGGTCGAATTGTTACAACAGATCATGAAGGAAGCTAAAGACAGTATTCCAAGCGTGGGTGTTGCTACTTTCAATATTTACCAACGCAACTTGATCCTTGAGGAACTGAGTGCAGTTCGCCAGAATGACCCTGCATTCGACAGTTTAATGGCGCAGGCGGGAGATTCATTCTTTGTTAAAAATCTCGAAAACATTCAGGGCGACGAACGGGATATTATCATTCTATCCACAACATTTGGGCGAAAAGCCGACGGTTCGTTTAGTCAAAACTTTGGTCCGATTATACAAGGTAAAGGACATCGTATGTTGAACGTAATCATCACTCGAGCGCGGTCAAAGGTATATGTATGTACTTCTTTCCCGCAGGAGTATGTTGGTCAGTACCCAAATCTTATCCAACAGAAGGGCAATAAAGGCCGTGGTATTATGTACGCTTACTTTACCTATGCGAAAGCGGTAAGTGAGGGTAATGACGAATTGCGAAAGGGCATTCTCCAGCTATTGAGTCAGTATTGTACAGATAAACTGTATGAGCCAGCAGAATTTAGCTTGGGGTCTGAGTCTCCATTTGAAGATGAAGTATTCGAACAACTTGCACAGCATATCGGTGCCGATCGTTTAGAACAGCAGCATTCCGTAGGCGGTTTCCGGATTGATATCGTTGTCAAATCAAAAACAAGCCACAAACCACTCATCGCAATAGAGTGTGATGGCGCGAAATATCATAACAGTCCGGAAGCTTATGCTTGGGACAGTTTCCGACAGGAGCAACTTGAAAGATATGGTTTTGTATTTCATAGGATATGGTCAATTAAATGGTGGGATGATGCCGATGGAGAGCTGAAGCGACTACTTGATTTTATTCGTCAACAGGATGAAGAAGAGGCAAATTTGAACAACCACGTGCATGTGGCAACGAAAATCAATATAAATGATAATTAGCGAATCGCCATTGATAGAACCGATAATTCGCAGGTAACCAGCACAAATAATGTTATCTCATTGGTTCCCGACTCCTATTAAAGGTTATCGAGGCAACAATCGTAACCACAATAACCTTAAAAAGGAGCTATTCACACCAAATGACGAAGTCTGATCTCACGTTCAGGCTTGATAACTTAAAAGATGCATATTAATTATCGCTTTTGATGACATTACTCCTACAGCACTAAATCTAGTTTCGCCAAAAAATCAGGTGGTCAATTTGCAACTAAGAATCGCATGGTCATTTGATATGAAATTTACATATAATAGAAGTTACTCGATATCCTAAAAATACACAGGGTAAAATACCTAAAATCAGCAATACCCAAAACCATATAGGATTTTCAGACGACAACCATAGCCAACCCACGACCAGTATTATTAAACCACCAACTATAAGATTTTCTCTTGGCTTGCCCCCTATCCTCGTAGTAGCCATTCCACCCAACACACAACTAAACCAAACACAAAAAAGTTTGATGATAAATTGGGAAAAATTGGTGGCAGCGATTTCCTTACTGGTAAATATTTCTAAAGATGACGTGAACAGCGAGCCTTGCATTTTTGCAAAAACAGAACTCATTAATCCTATCGTTCCGAATCCAACTATGACGGAAAATATCTTTCTAAAATTCATTATCTAATTGATTTTAAAATTTAACTGGTCTTTCGTTAATAAAATTGGATCAATCATTATTTTTTGCACATCAGCCTCAGAGGCGGCTCTGAATGAATGGACAAAACAGTTTAATTTTTCTTTACTATCAGGGATAAATGATGCTGAATTATTTTTTGCATTAGCCTGAAATTTCTGAATTATTGGCTGCATCATGGTATCATAATTGCAACAAGCCGTTTTTAAATCATTCGGATTTTGATGAATAAAATGAGCTAGCGCCTTTGCTCCATAAATTGATAATGATGCTCCCATTCCCGATAGCGCAGTGGGACAATACCCCGCATCTCCCAATAAAACCACATTACGATTTACTAAAGTGGATGAATTTACCATCCCCATTTTATCAATAAACATTAGACCGTTATCCGCGAAGCGACCTAACAAATGCTGTATATCTTCATTATACCCAGCAAAAGATGTTTTGAGTATTTCATTAGCTTTATTTTGAACAGATGGTAAATCTCCTGTATTATGTAAATAGCACTGAATGGCTATTTCATCGGAAGCAATGGGATAAATAGACAGCATCTTATTCACATCAATATAGATATTGAATTTGCCAACCTCATAAGAATGATGCTCTTTCAATCGTCCACCCATATAAACAAATTTAAAATCCTCTAGCGTACTTTCCGGAAAATAATTTTGTCTTGTCGTAGAGCGTAACCCTTCTGAAACGATAAGGAGATCGGCCTCCAACACAGTTCCGTTGTTGAGTAATATTTGGACTTTGTCTTCATCATGCATTACGTTTTCAACAGAAGATGAAAAATGAATACTCACTTCATTTTTTACTTCGTTGTATAAAACGTGATGCAATCCGCCTCGCGTTATCAGAACGGAACGTTCAATATTCTCGTTCATTTTCTCATAGCTAAGACTTTGTATAATTGAATCGTCTGACTCCCTGAAATTTACAAATTCAGAGGGTGACGATGCTTGTTGTAATTGTTCTGCTAATCCTAATTCTTCAATAATACGAACGCCAAAACTCTTAAGCGAAATAAGAAATCCGGACTTACTGAATGATGCCGCTCTTTCCAAAACAGTCACCTTATGCCCTTGTTTGCTCAACAGTTTTGCAACAGTCAATCCAGCGATGCCACCTCCTGAAATAATAATATTTTTTTTCATTTTTTTCATTTTTATACAGCAAATATCTTTCTATATTTACAGATAAAATAGCCCAAATTAAACTAATAATAGTCCAAAAAATTATGTTTGATGAAAAGCGTAAAATGAGAAAACTTGCTGAAAAACTTGGCATCTCCTTATCTTCCATTGAAAATGAGATAAAATTTTTGAATTTCAACGAATTGAACATTGTGGACTTGATGCCCGAGATGTTAATAATGGTTCGCTCTTTAATTGCCAGCAAGACTTTTGCTTATAAAAGAAAACCAATCAGGACAATAGAAAAAGGACTACTCATTTCGTTTCAAAATATTCTTATTAACAAAAAATCGGCAAATGCCATTAGTAAAAGATCTTTGAACAATCAGCCTCATGTTCGTATTATACCTTCACATTTGGAAAGTGAAGTGTTATTTCCTAAAGATGTCCACGTACAGCAAATCAGCATTTTAGTTGAGCTGGAATACCTGAAACATTTTGTAGGAAATGATGCAGATAAATTGTCTTATCTTTTTGATATAGAAAAAACCTTTTGGATAGAAGAATTTTTGTCACCTGAAATGACTGATTTAATTGCTCAATTAGCTGACCTTTCAATAGAAAACATTTTACCGCAAACTTTTTATCGGTTAAAAGCACTTGAACTTATTTATCTGCTTTTCAGCAATTTATTAAAAAGAAAAAAAACAGATTATTTCCATCTTAACAACGCTGAAATTGATGCGGTTTATTTGGTTCGGAATACGATAGCATCAAATCTGGAAAAATCCCTATCTAAAGATGAACTGGTAAAAATAGGTGGAATGAATGAGCTAAAACTAAGAAGTATTTTTACACAAGTTTTTGGAAAAGGAATGTACGAATATTACAATCATCTTCGTATGCAAAAAGCAGCAAGACTATTACAGCAGGAAAATCTTTCAGTTTCAGAAGTTGGCTATCAAGTAGGATTTAGCAATCTGAGTTATTTCGGAAGGTTGTTTGAAAAACACTTTGGATTAAAACCAAAGAAGTGGCAGGATAAAAATAGAATGTAAATACCTTATCCCTTTGCAAATTCTACTTTACCGGAGAAATCAGAGGTTGAGAGCTCCATTTTAAATATGCCATCTGAGTCGGTAACGGTACTTCCAATTAGTTCCCCTTTTTCAGATTTAAAATTCACAGATGTATTGCTTGCTTTTTCATTAGTGTCACCCAATCTAATTACCCCCGATACAATTAGGTTTTCATACATGTTACTTTCATTCTCATCTGTGTAAGCTTGCACTTCAAATCCACCGCTGTTATATCGTTGCACTCTTCTGATAGGATCTTCGCTATACATTCTCCGAGAACAACCAATAGTTATAAAAATTATAGATCATAAAACTGTAAAAAATCTGTTCATTAAAATCGATTCGATAAAAAAATTACTTTTATAAACAATAAAGATAAGATTACATTTTTAACATCCCGCAGGTTGACCGTGTTGAACTGTATCATTGTTTTCTACTTTATACTGTTCAGCTTTAATACGATCTATTATACTTTTATTTTCGTGTCCGAGAGCTTCATAAAAGCTTTAGGACCTGTTAATCCCTTCCAAGCCATATCATTGTAAAAGGCAGAATCGAATCCATTGTCTGCATAAAATATTTTAGCGACTATTTCTTCGCCAAAATCCGGCAAGAACAAAGGCATACTGATGTATATCGGAATTTGTGGGCTAAAAGGAGGGTTTCACCTTTTATTTTGATCTTCGTGTACATACGCTAGCCCTTTGAAGTTGCTCGTTGACCAATATTTACCAATAGATAAACCTATATGCCACAGCTCTTGTTCTTTCTTAAATATTTAGAACCATGATATATACGGTTTATGCAGATCAGCAGTATCAAGGCAGGAAGATCCCTCTGTTAGCAGTATTTATAATTGTAAAAAAAGATCACAAAAATAAAGTACAAAGAAGTGTAGTGACACTGAAAGATACAATTACCACAATTTGATTACTTATTTTTACTAAATAAATTAGTATTTTTGATCCATGAAACCTCTTAAAGTCTTTTGCCGAAATCGCGTTATGTATGTCCAAATGACTGTGCATGATAAAAGCATGGGCATGAAAGACTATCATCTTTACAACAAAAATGGGCTTGCTTTTTACGTTTTCAGGAAGTCTCAGGGAGTTTGGGAACTTGCGTTTGGAGAACTTGCAAATGATATAAAGGAAGCATGTATCGATGCACTGATCCTGCGATTCGATAGCGATGTACCGGAGCTATTTTACCACCATGGCGTGCGCCAGGTAGTCGAGGTACGCGCGAAAAAATAAAGTCTTTGGCACATTTATCTGAACAATGCTTATGTAGGCAGTATCCAGCACGACAAGTATACTAAGAATTTCGATTATCATATTGAGGACAATAGCCTACTGACCGACGACCAAGTACAAAAATACATCGGAATGATTCAACAAGGAGAGCTAAAATGGAGAAAAGATGAAAATAGATAATTTCGAGATTATTTGCGCGTTTAACGCTACTTTTTTAACCGTTTTGTCGGTTTCTTTTTTTGTGGCTTTGCTGGTGTCTTAATTTTTTTCTGTACGGTTTCCATGCGTTTTCTCCAGCTGATGATCTGAGATTCTTCATATACAGGAAGGCCTTTATCGTTGAGGAGCCCCATAGATTTAGCTAAACTAAGACTGAGGCGTGCAGACATACTGTTTGCTTTCTTCCATGTCTGTTGATCGTCTTTAAAATCCTTCTCATAGGCAGCAATAGCTTGCTTAATAATGGCTAGCTCCTTCTTATTTTCTTTGAGCTTTCGATAAAGAATCATTAATCTGTTATATGCCCCTGCTTGTAATGGTGCTTTCCTTATAACCTGGTTGTAGCTTTTGATGGCATCTTCGGTTTTACCTTCGAGCTCCTGCAATCGTGCATCTTTTAACAGCTCATTTTTGGATTTCTTAATACCAGTCATATTTATTTTTATCTATCAATACGATCCAGAATACCCGGCCAAATCCCCGCTAATAAATTGTAGAGTCCTTTTAATCTGAATATCATAATTAAACTCGAGAAAAGTAATGAACAGATTAGCTAGCTCAAAGTTCCATCTCGGTTTCGGTCCACTTCCAGTAAAAGAAGAAGTTTGGCAATAGCGGGTTCCCTCCATTCTTCCGCAAGATCGCCCTCTATAACACCAAAATCTTCATCTAGGATCAACTGGCAGCCATCCATCGTAATTCGGGCATATGGTCCGTTTTGCCCCTCCTGTCCTACTTCAAAATCACAGTATTTTTCTACTCCTATTTTATTTGTCACCGGAATTCCAGTGAATGTTGCTATAGCTGCCATATTTTTATTTTTTATTTTTCAAATAATTAATAACATCCTCACGACCATTGCCAACGCTTTTGATGGCCTCTTCGACTTGCTGCCGGGTTACGCCAAGTTCTTTTGCCAAATAATCGACCTCATAAGATTCACCGCCAGCTACCTGATTGCGATCCCTTGCATCTTTTTTATTTTTATTGTCTGTCATAATAAATGTTTTTGGAATAGAACAACCGCCAACCAATAGAGTTTGAAAACTATCACTATTCTGATGTTGTTCTAAATACAAAAAGGAGGAATTATGCCTTGGTATAATGGAGATTATCCACCATCATATAAAAATCAACCGGTCAACATCCGGGAGAAAGCAACTGAAATCGCAAATGCTTTGCTTGAGGAAGGCGCCGAAGAAGGAATTGCCATAGCAACCGGCCTAAAAAAAGCGAGGGAGCATTTTAAAAAGGTAAAAGAGGAAAATAGAAAGTAAAGAAGCACATAAATTATTAAAATCGACGACTATGCCAGAATTACCTGACCTACAGGCCTTCAGCAAAAATCTCACAAAAATGCTTAAAGGTAAAGTGCTTGAAAAAGCTGCCATTCACAACAAACAAAAAACCAAAGTCAGCCTGAATGAGCTGCAAACTCTAGAGGGCAAAAAACTCGTCAAAGTTTATCGGGAAGGTAAAAGGCTTTTTTTTGATTTTGGCAAAGATGCTACCTTGTCGGTTCATCTCATGTTGCATGGGAAACTGATATATTCTGAAGACGAAAACCCAAAGTATGCATTAGTTTCCATGAAGTTTAAGGATGGTGGCACGCTATCCATTACCGACTTTAAGAGGATGGCATATATAGAATTGAATCCTGAACATGCAAACGTGATGGATGCACTTTCTGAAAAGCTAAATCCAAAATTACTTTTCGGATTACTGCAATCAAGCAAGGCCAAAATTAAAACTCTCCTGATGGACCAAAACGTCATTGGCGGTATTGGAAATGCCTACGCCGACGAAATCCTGTATGAAGCAGGGATATCACCACTTTCAATTTCAAACAAAATCCCCGAAGAGAAGGTACAACATCTTGCCAAAGCAATTAAGGAGGTACTGGAAAATGCCGAACAGCAGATTCTAAAAGAGCATCCTGAAATCATTAACGGTGAGATAAGGGATTTCATGAAAGTTCATAACAAAAATGCGAAGGTTGATGGTAAGGATCATGAAATATTGCAAACCAAAATTAGCGGCAGAACTACTTATTACACAGAGCAACAAAAAGTTTTCGAATAGCACAGGATACGACTAGAGAATTACTTATCTCAGTGAAGTTTTTTGGCACAGATCTGGTACGGAAATAATAGCAACTAATTGCATATGAATAATCTATATATTATCTTCTTTTTTTTAGTTCTCCAGGGCTGTACAATGCGTAAAAGTACAATGACACCGGTACAAAATAATAAGTCCAAAATATACAATGACAGCTCAATGCAACAAGACTATGTTTCCATTTTAGAAACAATTTTGTCTGACGATTCAGCTGGTATCAAACTGCAACGTGAAGGAGAACGAAGGGCGTTCATTCATAACAAGTTTATGAGAGATTCTATCTCATCATTGCATGACAGGAATTATGTTTTTTACAACGTCGATCCACAGAAGCTGATGAAAATACTGGATAACCAGCTCACAGATTCGCTGGATATGCTGAATCAGATGAACGAAAGGAAGGCAATCATCCCGATTCCAGCCGCTATCAAAGCAGCGTACACTGTTGATGACGCCGATAAATACAGGATGGACCGCAACCAAAGCATTTATTACTTTCACCTTCCCATTATAGGGTATAATCGCAAAAAAGCATACGTGCCGGTTGACTATATATGCGGCCCTTTATGTGGAAACGGTGATGCATTTCTGCTTGAAAAAGTGAATGGTAAATGGGTAATCATACAACGATTCTTTAACCTCTGGATCTCTTAAAAAAATGTAGTCACAATAATCTTTAAACAGAAGATATTCACGCCAAATAACCAAGCGGACTTATAGACTAATGGACCTTATCACTTTCTATAAATACACTTCCCGACAAATAGCACTCGGGAACATTGGCTAATACATAATCAACGTCCAGAATATTAGGACGAGCCGTACTTCCATGCCCACAATACAAACTCCTGATCCAGGTATCTACGTCATCCACCCATATCGCCTTCCAGGTAATATTTTGTGGATCCTGGACATTGACAGGTGAAATTAGGACATTATACCCCATCGCTCGCAGCGCGGTTAATACGACTCGATTTACTTTGACAAATTTCATCTTCGAAAGCTATATACGGTTGTCTTTACTTTGGAACAGAAATACAACCCATATGGTTCAAAAGTCATTAACTTTTTGTGCTTAGCGGCAGATCCTAATAGTACTAAATCTGACTGATCGCTTGCATCGGATCCATTCCCGAATCAAGAGACTCGTGGTGGTTACTCCTTTTTATATATAACTATTAAAACTGTCCTGTATGAGTTTTATGAGGTGTAATCATACAGGAGAAATGCTTCGGAACATCATTTTTTGACTTTCTGATTTAGTTTTTATACCACTTTTAGTAATATTTTTTCAAATCACTAATTCTTTCAATATGAAGTTCTCTGGCCTGAGACCGCCGCATCATTAGCGCATAAGCATTATTAAATCCCAAAGGTTTTAACCACTTGATGCCGTACAGCCTCTGAAACTCATTGTTCACATAATTATAGGTATCGGAAGGACTTTTGGATACGCTTCCTAATACCTGCTGATTTGGTTTTAACAACACCAAAAGGCCTGTTCCGGTGTACTCTACATAGCAATCAATCGCGTCGCTCACCAAAGCATCAAAACATATTTTGGTCCCACCCAACCCCGTCTTTGTATCTACTTTATAATCGGTATGGCCTTCGATCAGAATTTTGTATATCGCAGCCAAAATATATTGTTCTGCAAAAATTTTTGAACCTACCTTTATCGTACCGGCGCTCCCAGAACCAGTTGGCTTATAAAGATTGTTGTGCAGCAGAAAGTCCTTTGCAATATGTTCTGGCGTCTGCTTCAAAAAATCGGCTCTATAATTTAGATCCGTCATGACCGAATCATTGAACTTATCTGCCAGCAGATTCATTGTTTCTTCCAGCTTTGGGAATTTCTGAAGTGTTGCCGTCTTTATAATTGGCGCTGCAAAATAAGGTGGGAAAATCTTCTTGTCATCTGCCAGCACAAACAGGTCGTATGCCTTGATCCGCCCATCGGTGGAGTATCCGCTAATGAGATCAAGATCTTTTTCATAAGCGGCTTTATACATAATCGCATCGCTGACAACAAGTGGGTTGACCTGAAGACCATAGATACTGCGAAGTCCCAGGTCACCGTCCTGACGTCCCATAAACTCTGGTGTGAAACCTGCCTTGATGCGACTGTCATTGGACCTCATAACCATATAAAGCATACTTAAAATGCACACAGCGGTGAATATGCCCAAAATAATATAGGTCTGTCGACTTTTGATATTTACCTGGGAATATTGGATTAGTGCAATGCCTTTGTCCAAGAGGATTGCTAGTAATGCTGCAGGAATAGCACCGGCCAAGATCATGTTTGAATTGTTGAGGGATATACCGCCAAAAATAAATTCACCCAAGCCTCCGGCGGCAACAAATGATGCCAAGGTAGCTACACCAACATTGATCACTGCCGCTGTACGTACGCCCGCGATAATCACTGGCATGGCAAGTGGGAGTTCTACTCTGAGAAGCAGTTGCCAAGCGGTCATACCCATCGCCTTGGCTGCCTCCACGATACCGGAACCAACTCCTGTAATGCCGGTAAAGGTATTCCGGATAATGGGTAAGAGTGCGTAAATAAATAGTGCAACAATGGCGGGAATAGCTCCGATACCCAGAACCGGAATAAGAAAACCCAACAATGCAATACTCGGTACAGTTTGCAAAACACCTGCAAAACCTAAAATAATAGCAGCAAATTTTCTTTTTCTCGAGATCAGTACCCCTAGAGGCACTCCGATAAGAATGGCAAATACCAAAGATAAAAATGTAAGCCCAAGATGTTGGCCAATCTGGGTCAATAGCTTGTCCTGTTGTTCGAGAATAAATTGCCAAAAACTTTGCGCTTTCATACCACTTGTTGTTTTCGATAGTTGTTAAATGCACCCACTAGCGTTTCATAGGCTTGCGCCGCATCTGTATGCATACTCAGAACCTGGGTGGCATGCCATAAATCTGTGCTCAATGTAAATCCATAACGCGAGATAAAAGGATCTATCGCCGTAATCCCTTGTAGTTCTTGTAAGGTAGTCACTTTATACTCCAATAGTAGGCGATTTTCGGCGAAGAAATTGGCTACAAATTCATTTGCAGGTCTATATAACAGTTCTTTTGGCGTTCCAATCTGCACGATTTTCCCCTTGTCCATTAAGCAGATCAGCTGTCCAAGTTCGAAAGCCTCCGACACATCGTGCGTAACGAGGATGATCGTCTTACTGCGTATCTCCTCCAAGGATCTGAATTCTGCGTGGATATCTGCTTTGGTTATATTATCCAGTGCTCCGAAGGGCTCGTCCATTAATAGAATAGGTGAATCGGCGATCAGTGCCCTAGCAATGCCTACGCGCTGTTGTTGCCCTCCACTCAGTTCATGGGGATAACGTTGGAGGATCTCCTCGCCCAAGTTTAATTTGTGAAGTAGCTCCGCAGTACGCAGGCTTATTGTCTTTTTTTCCCATTTCAGCAATTCTGGAACTACAGCAATATTGCGTGCAACGGTATAATGCGGAAAAAGGCCGGCATGCTGCATGACAAAACCAATTTGCCTACGTAAATCATGGATGTCTCTTTCTCTGATATCTTTGCCAGCAATAAAGATCTGGCCTTTATCGGGTTCGATAAGCCTATTGATCATTTTTAGGGTTGTCGTCTTTCCACAACCGCTGGTCCCTAGCAGAACAAGAACTTCGCCTTCCTTGGCCTGAAGGGAAATCTGATCGACTGCAACCTTTCCATTGAAGAATTTTGAAATGGAGACGATATCTATCATATTATCTCGCCAGTCTAATACCTGTAAATTGCCATTGCAGTGCCGTCTGAAAAAAGTTTCGGTACGTTTTGCGGCTATGATCTTTAGGTGTTGCAATAGAGGCTCCGCGCAAGACCATTTGGTTAACCATAAATTTTCCGTTATACTCGCCCACGGCACCAGCTTCCTTTTTAAATCCGGGGTAAGGTAGATATGCAGAATTGGTCCACTCCCAGCGCTGTCCCCAATTGAGATGATCTGCCGCAACTTCCCACTCTGCCTCTGTCGGAAGCCGCATTCCCCTCCAGGCTGCAAATGCGGAAGCTTCATAAAAGTTGACATGGCAAACTGCATCCTCATGGTCTATTTCCATCAACCCCGCTAAGGAATAATTCATCCATTGACCATCCATCAAATGCCAGTATAAGGGAGCCCGAGCCTGACGCCGTTTTACCCAGTCCCAACCTTCGGCATGCCAATACCTGAAATCAGCGTACCCACCAGCTTCCATGAAAGCCATATATTCCTTATTTGTCACCAAATCACTCGCAATTTCAAAGTCATTCAGATAAACCTTATGTCTGCCTTTCTCATTGTCAAAACAGAAACCCGGACCTTCATATCCGATTTCATAAATCCCAGCATCGAATTTGACATACGCTGATTCAGCTGCAGTATAACTGATAGCGGCTTTTGTACTGCCGTATGCAGGAAAAAGTGGATTGTGCCCAAGTATATATTTGATATCCGTAAGCAGCAATTCTTGATGTTGCTGTTCATGATTTAATCCTAGCACAAAGATGTCAAGGAGATCATTTGTCAAAAACCCACCATCTAAAAACTCAATCATGGACTTGTCCACACATTTGCGATATCTATAGATGTCTGCAACGGAAGGTCTGCTCAGATTTCCTCGATCTGTACGAATCACCCGAGCTCCTATTGTTTCATAGTAACTATTGAATACAAAATTGTATTCAGCATCGAATGGCTGATAGTTTGGCAGATGCGGAAGTAAAATAAATGTTTCGAAAAACCAGGTGGTATGTCCAAGATGCCATTTCGGAGGACTAACCTCTCCTATGGGCTGAACCACATAATCCTCAGTTTCCAACGGTTGGCAAATTTCTTCGGAATATGCTCGTATAGCAAGATAGCTATCGATCCATTTTTGCTTTTCCGACATTTCAATAAGCGCAGTTTGTATATTTTTCATAAATAAAACGTATTAGGACACCCTCCATACCGAATCAACAAACCATCCTTTGCTGTCTTCAATATTTGCGATCAGCTGAAATCCTGCTAAGGAAGCCATACGCTGTATTTCCTCAGGAGCATATTTCTGAGAAATTTCCATGTCAATCAATTCATTTTCCTTAAAAAATATGGAATCACCCTTAATATGAACGTGTTGATTGGTTAGGCTGACCAAGAAACTGCGGCAGGCTCCAGAAATTGGATCGTAGGACTGATAATGCTGAAAATATTGGGTATCGAAATCAGCTTCAAGTTCCCTGTTTATGCGATTCAATAAATTGATATTGAAGGCCGACGTGATTCCGGTTTTATCATTGTAGGCAGAAAGAACGGTGTGTGGATTCTTTTTGAGATCGAAACCGATTATAATCATATCACCGGGGCTTAGTTTACGGCGCACTTCGGCACAAAAAAGCTGGGCTTCGTCCATATCCATATTACCTATATTACCGCCTAAAAATAATACTACTTTTCGCCGTGTGGAAATTTTCATCGCTTGGTCAAGCATTTCAAAGTACTCTCCCTCAAGCGGTACAATGTCTAAATTTGGGATGTCACGATCTAATTTTTCGACTAATAACGAAAGAATATTGCCCGATATATCGATAGGCATATAGGAGTATGAGGTGTGATTTGCGCTGAGATGTTGTAATAGATGACTTGATTTAAGGGCATCACCTGCACCGAGTTCTATCAGGTCGAAATCGGATTCATCAGTAGTGATTAAATCCGCTAGCTCAAAGGTTTTTGTGCGGAATATTTCGAGCTCGCAGTCGGTCAGGTAATATTCGGGCATATGCATGATATCCTGGAAAAGGCGATCGCCAATGGGATCATAAAAATACTTTGAATATAATTTCTTTGGATAAGTATTTAAACCTTCTATCACGTCCTTGTGAAAAATCCCTTCATACTTTTCGATCTCAGGTACAGCACTATTTACCGGTAGAACATTATTTAATTGTAAACTCATAACTCTATGGTTTTTGCGGTCTTTTATACAGCAATATAACAGGAAAAATGAGCGAATAGTTTCAGAATAATCCAATCTGTGAAAATGGTCGAAACAGCAAATGGCCAGCCTGGATTAAGGCGGGGACGTTATGCTGATTTACAATTGAATTTATCGATTCGGAGCAATTACTACTATTTAAAAAAGGCTGATCATAAGATCAGCCTCTAAAACACTCATCACAATAAAACCATACTAATCGTGCCCTTCGGTCTTAACAATCTTGTTGTAAATACCTAATAATAAAAACGGTGCCGCCCACTGCCCGACAAACAGTGCATTATTATCGTCTTTTGTTTTGCAACATTTTAATGCTGCTGAAATTCCCATCGCTGCCAGCGAAGCCGCTAAAAATAAAATCGATGGAATTTTAGAAGTTTGGTTTTCTACCTCTCTTGTTACTTTGTCTTCATTTCCTGTTGTAAGTGCCATAATATATCTACTTTGCTTTATTATTGAACTATTTTCAAGAGGAAATGGTTTAAATTTAAACAAAAAAAAGGTCGAGACGCTAATTCTCGACCTTAACATGATACGAGGTTGGCATATCAACCTAGTTAGCGTCGAAATAGTCAATTCAATAGTAGCTGGTTTTAGGGTATCCTAAAAATAATTGTTACTAACGGTGAACGAATTTCACTTGGTGCTGTTCTAATCAGCATGGTTACGTCACGTGCATCACATATACAATCAATATATTATGAAAATAGCAGTGCTAGCTCATTTAAAACATCCCATCCGCAAACCATTTATGGGCGGGTTGGAAGCCTTTACATACGAAGTAACTAAACTTTTACTGCAAAGGGGACACGAGGTTACCTTGTTTGCCAGTGAGCATTCCGATCCTTCTCTAAATGTGCATGCTATCCTTAGCGATGTAGATTACGATATGGAAACATTAAGTAGATTTCGCTCGCATGAATTGAGTGAAGATTTTATATCGACACATCACGCCTATCTGGAGCTGATGCAGGAGATAGACCAATATGATTTTGATGTTATATTTAACAATAGCCTAAATTACGTACCCATTACAATGGCGACCTTGGCGGAAACACCGATGGTAACTGTATTGCATACACCTCCTATTTTTGAGATGAAAAAAGCTATTATGGCAGCAAACAGATACAACAAAATGACTTATGTATCTGTCTCGCAAACAAATGCAACAATGTGGAAGCCCTATATACCCAACTGTAAGGTCGTACACAATGGAATTGATTTGAATAAATGGAGCTATATAGCAAATAACTCTGGAGAGTATGCATTATGGTTTGGCAGAATTCATCCCGATAAAGGAACCCATTTCGCAATAGCAGCTGCAAAATTGGCCGGAAGACCTATCAAAATCGCAGGCTCGGTCGCAGACAAACATTATTTCGACACTTTTGTCAAACCGCTTCTCGATGACAACGCTGAATGGGTAGAGCACTGCACACACGAACAACTTAATGAACTAATCGGAAATGCGGCAGTAAGTGTGATTACCCCCTGCTGGGAAGAACCTTTCGGTTTGGTTGTTGCTGAGAGTTTCGCATGCGGAACGCCAGTCGCTGGCTTTGCGAGAGGAGCGCTACCAAAAATTGTGACAAAAGAAACTGGATGTCTTACAGCGTCCTGCTCAGTGACAGAATTGGCTAAGTGCATAAACGACGCAGCACAGCTTAGTCGCAAAGCATGCCGAGTGCATGCTGAATCATCATTGGATATACAGCATATGGTATCTTCCTACGAAAATATATTTGCTCAAGTAATCAAAAAATGTGCAGATAAATATGTCTTATAAATATGCTTTTTATATTCACCACCATGGGTCTGGTCATCTTACTCGAGCCTTAGCTATAGCGGCGCAACTACCCTCTGATGAAGTGGTTTTCCTCGGTAGTTCATTAGAAACTTATAAAGATTTAATACCAAAAGGTATTCGTTCAATCGTATTGCCATTTGATATTCCCGCCAATAGCGATCGGGATTGGGCTGCTAGTGACTTGAGTTTTTTACATTATGCTCCCGTGAATGTGAAGGGTATAATAAATAGAAATTACCTTATAACAGAATTTTTTGCTAAGCACAACCACTGTTTACTATTCGTTGATGTGTCGGTCGAGATAACTTTACTTGCGCGTCTCTGTGGGATACCAACAGTAGTCGTAAGACAACATGGCAACCGCTCCGACTTAGCACACTTAATGGCTTATGAAAGCGCTTCTTTTGTGTTGGCACCATACGCAAAAACAATGGCTCAAGATATTGAAAGCGATTTTGCGCATAAAACATTTTATTCAGGTGGCTTCTCCAAATATAGCGGCATGTCGATTGAGGACAATACGAGTGCGGACGATCAGATAGCGATGTTTTTTGGCCGAGGTGGCACATGTTTCGATTGGAAGCTCATCGCTCAAATTCGGAAAGATCTACCTGAAACATCCAGCCTACATATACTCGGCACAATACCAGATTATCACGCTATTAGTGGAGTCAGCTATTATGGCAATTCAAAAACTGCATACGATATATTAAAAAATTGCGGAATCGTGATAAGCAATGCGGGACACAACTGCGTGATGGAATTGGGCGACTTAAGAAAAAAAGTTATTTGCGTACCTGCGGAAAGGCCTTTTGAAGAGCAAAAAATAAAAGCCAAACTACTGCAAAATGCTGGTGTAGCGACGATAATAGAAGAGCAAGCTTTACATCAGGTCAATTGGTCCCACATCATTGAAAACGCAAAAAAATTAAAGGTCGAAGCATGGGAAAAATTGATGAACCCAAAAGCGACCATCGAAATTGCTGCGCGGCTTAAGAAACTGCATTCAAATCTATTTAAAACTTTATATAAATAATATGTACTCTACCGCTTCCATTTCTGTATTGACGATCGTACATAAACGCCATGACGCGCTAATAAACCTGATGAATGGGCTCGCAAAAAATTCTATTCTACCCATAGAGCTGATCATTGTCTATATCAATGAACGTGCCTACCCACTCAAAGACGAATATCCCTTTAAGATAAAGTCCTTGGAAATAGATACAGCAGGTGAATTAAATTTGGCCAAAGCAAGAAATACGGCTATAAAAAGTTCGAGTTCTTTATTTAATATCTTTTTAGACGTAGATTGTATTCCGGCAGATGATTTAATAGAACAGTATCTGCCCTATTCAACAAAAAATATCTTAATAAGCGGCCGAGTAAGGTATTTAAAAAAAGGCTTTGCAGATAAACTTGGATGGATGTCGCAGTTGATGCAAAACAGCAGGCCGGATCCTGTCAGGAAAGATGTAAATCAATTTAGTTATGAACTTTTTTGGTCCCTCAATTTTGCGTGTACCAAAGAGACTTTCCATAAAATTGGAGGATTTGATCAAAATTATATTGGATATGGAGCTGAAGATACCGATTTTGGTTTCAGTGCGAGGAATAATGGGGTTGCTCATATCACGATCGACGCATTGGCCTACCACCAATATCATCCAAGTTATAATCCCCCTTTAAACCACTTCAAACCAATTGTCATCAACGCTAATCAATTTTTCCTAAAATGGAGAGTTTGGCCAATGATGGGATGGTTAACTAAATTTAATGAGTGCGGATATATATCCCTCAAAAACAATAAAATAACCATTGTTCGAGAACCTTCAAAACAAGAAATTGCGGCCAGCCTCATTGAATAGGAAACAGGTCAAGGTTATTCTCGGACATTTAAAGAGCCGTCCTTGTCAACTATTATCGGATTATAATTCGCAACAAATTAAAAAAAATATTGATAACATATTTTCAACATATTTAAATTTCCCCAAAATGCATTTAAATCCTACGATATATCTGGGCTGAAGTGAAATTCATAATAAGCTCCGGAGATCAAGCAATACGAAACCTCCGTTTCGCTGGAAAATATGAATGCACGAAAAAAGTATATCTGCATCTGCTCAAAGGGAATTATCATCCTATATCCAAATTGGCCTTGTGCTTATTCACTGCAGGCCTCTTTTTCATCAGTAATTTAAAAGAGCTTGTGAAAGCATGAAGACTTTTGTATCCAACCATTGTGGCAATCTGTTTCTGTGTAAACTGGCCGCTGTCGAGTAACTCAATGCTTTTAACTATTCGTAGCAACTGTTGGTACTTTAAAATAGTTAGTCCTGTCTCTTGCTTAAATATCCGTTGCATCTGTCTTACTGACAACGATGCTACAGAAGCCAATTCCATGAGGTCAACCCCAGAAGCATAATTTACATTAATTTCATTACAGACCTTGGAAAGGCGTTTATCGGTTGGAACAGGGATCTGTAGTGAAGTACTTTCATTACAGAAACTAGGAAGGCTATTGATAATCGTATTTAGGAAACTTAATTCTTCTTTATCTATACCATTAAGCCTGTTCCATTTTTTTGCGTAAATGAGCATTTCTCTTAATACCACTGGACAAGAAAAAACATGAACCTCCTTATGAAATTCTTCGGCTTGCAAATCGTTAAAAAATAGGACCATTAAATTAACCGTTTTCGAATCAGAAGAGATACAGTGTTTCTCACCCGAAGGAATCCAGATCAGGCTATTTTGCGGAACGAGATAAATACTGTTTTCAATATGGAAATACTGATAACCGTCTTCAACATAGGTAAGTTGATAATGACTGTGAGAATGCTCATAGTTATCATGCTGATAATTTCTTTCATACCATACAAAGGATTTTTTTTCACTTCGATCCGTATAGCATCCTGGCTCAACCTCAGTTAATCCACATTTAACCATGTCGTTTTGCATACACTTTTTGGCAAAGTTAAAAAAAGTACTTTGATTAATTTTGACCAAATACTTAGAAATGAAAAACTTTATAAAGTTATTACTGCTTTTAATGGTTATGATGATTACTTTATCAACTCAATCCATGGCACAAAAGAAAGATGTAAATGTCTTGGTCCTTATTTACTCCGATAACGGTGGGACTTTAGAATTAGCAAAAGAATTTGCTAAAGGCTTAGAAAAAAACTCAAATGTTCGATCAGTAATCAAACAAGTAAAGAATTCGGACCATCCAATTTTGAAAACCATCCCAGTTGCTAGTATGGAGGAACTTTCATCATATGATGGTATCGCGTTTGGCTCTCCGGTATATTTTGGAAATATTAGTACCGGCATGAGCGAATTTTTCTCCAAAACAACAGATCTATGGGCGAAAAACGCACTTGAAGGAATGCCTGCCAGCGTATTTATGTCTGCGGGTACCGGAGCAGGACATGAACTTGCCTTACAGTCGTTTTGGAACGCCCTTGCGGTTCATGGAATGATACTTGTTTCAAATGGCATACGCTCAAATGACAAAATTGACAGATCAATTGCTCAGGGCAATTCTGTTTTAGGAACCACGAGCTTGGTAGGTATAAAAAATGTGCCACGTCCAAGCTCCGATGAACGCCTTCTTGCCGAAGATCAGGGGGAAAACTTCGGGAAGGTTGCAAAGGCCTTACAAGGAACATTTCACAAAGAATCCGCTCCTATTGAACAAAAAAACAATAATGATATAAATCAGGAACTGAACAATAAAAATATTATCCTGCCTGATGTTCCAAAACCTGCCGGAAATTATCAGCCATTTGTACGTACCGGAAACCTGGTATTTATCAATCAATATGCATTAAAGGATGGTAAATTACAATACCCCGGTAAACTCGGTAAAGACGTGGATGAAAGGCAGGTTAAGGAAGCGACACGTACCACAATGCTCAATGTTTTGGGAGTATTAAAAAATGCTGTGGGAGGCGATCTTAACCGCATAAAAAAATGTGTTCAGTTAACTGGGTACTTTAATGTAACTGATGACTATACCAAACATGCTGACCTCATGAACGCTGCATCAGATTTGGTTGTAGAAGTATTTGGTGAAAAAGGAAAACACGCCAGGGCAACGGTGGGAGCCTCGTCACTCCCAGGAAATACTTCAGTCGAAATACAGGCTATATTCGAAATTGAATAGATTCCATCGGTGTCCCTGAAAAATGCTTCCCGATACGATCTAGTCAAATTAAAATCTCTATCTCCTGTGCTTTGGCGTTGATAGAGATTAATAAAATATACTTCATACGGAGACACTTATCTAATTTGATTTATAAATAAAAACCCGTACATTCAACGGAAATTAACCTCTTTCCATTATGCAAAGTAACAATTGGTTCAACCGGTTTAAATACATCCAGCGAAAAAGGGTATTTAGGTTAATTACGCTATTAACTATTTTTCATCATACAAGCTTCGCGCAAAAAGATCCTCAGCTCAGGGAAGCACTGTCTATCATGACAAAAGCATCTATTTCTGGAGATATCGAAGGTATTATAAGTCAAATATCGCCCCGCATAATTGAAAGCATGGGCGGGATAGATCAGGCAACAAAACTGACCAAGGAACTCTATTCTTCTCTTATAAAATATGGGGTTAAAATTGATTCCACGATCAATTATGTCGATATAGATGTCTCAAAAATTGATGGGATAGCCTACTGCTTTATTCCTCAGGTATTGGTAATGTCTATGCCTGAAAAAGGCAAAATGGCTATTACTTCAGCTTACTTATTAGATTTAAAAGAGGACGAAACCAAAAAATGGACTTTTATTAATTTCAATAAGATGGATCAGGAAAAGATCAATTTGTTTCTTCCTGAATTTAACGGCAAGATTTCTCTTCCTCCGGGTCTAGAAAAAAAACCTTAGTCGTGAAGAAAGAAGAGGTAACTAAAACTGTCGATCATCAAATGAAACTTATAGATGAATCTATCAAAGAAAATAAATAGTTTTAAGTCATTTCCCGTCAATCTTCGGAAATTCACTAAAACCTGCTGTGATTTTTTTGTTTCACCTCACGTCCCAATTGCTGAGGGAAAAGTCCTGTAGACTGCTCCAGAAAAATCATCTTATACTCAGCTAAAATCTGAGTATTTTTAGGATTAATATAATTCCTTCCATCGCATGATAAGAGGAATCAAAAAGACCTTTCCGCTATTGCGGAAAGGTCTTTTTAATAATCTCAATTTCGAAATGGAGGTTAATATTGCTTACCCCGAAAAGACAATTAAATTAAATTCCAGCTTCTTTATCAGTAAAAAGCTGTACTCCTGCTTTCTTTTCAATTAACTGTAGCGGATATAGTTCAGGATTATATACACCATTAAGAACCTCGTTCAAAGCGTTTTTCTTGGATTTACCGAATGTAACAATCAGAATATTTTCAGCTTTATTGATGATAGGTTCAGTCAACGTAATCCTAAACATTTCCTGCGGCTTTAGATAGTAGGCATCAACCCATTTTTCCTTTTCCTGTAAAATCTTTTCACCTGGAAACAGAGAAGCTGTGTGGCCATCATCGCCCATTCCTAAAAGGATGAAATCAAAAACACCGTCAGCTCCCAAAACATTTCTAATTTGCGCTTCGTATTCTTTAGCGTAATTTTCAGGCTCAATTCCCTCTTTATACATGGGGAAAATCTGATTTTTATTGACTGGAACTTTATTCAAAAGTACTTCCAAAGTCATCTTAAAATTACTTTTCTCATCTTCAAGAGAAACCCATCTTTCATCTACCCAAAAAAAATGGATTTTCTCCCAAATTATTTTATCGGCATATTCAGGAGAAGCTAATAAACTAAAAATAGCTTTCGGTGAAGAGCCACCACTTAACGCAACCACAAATTTATCATGCTTCTGGATTGCTTTTTTCGAAAGCTCAACAAATGTATCTGCTGCTTCTTTATATAAAGCATCCAGATTATCAAATATCGTAATATTCATTTTCTTTTAATTAGATTTTAAACCCACTGATGTCCCTGCCGCTCTACCAGTGCATCACTGTCATCAGGTCCCCAGTTTCCTGAAGCATAATTTGGGAAAGAGGGGTCTTTGGTTTTTTCCCAGGTTTCCTGAATTGTTTTTATCACATCCCAAGCTTCTTCTACCTGATCGGAGCGCATAAACAGTGTAAGGTCTCCGACAAGTGCTTCCAATAAAAGAGTTTCATAAGCTTCGGGAGTATCGGTCTGACAGGCAAAATTATCGAAAATCATTTCCACAGGTTTAAGCGCTAAGGACAAGCCTGGTTTTTTAGACATAAACTGCAATCTGATGTCCATTTGTGGCTGGATATTAATAATCAATCGGTTAGCCGACAGAAGCGAGGTGCTTTCTGAAAACATAGAATTGGGAAGTGGCTTAAACTGAATCGTTATATAAGAATGCTTTTCTTTCATCTTCTTCCCGGTACGAACATAAAAAGGAACATCTTCCCATCTTTCATTATCCAGATAAAACTTGATAGCGACAAATGTTTCGGTATTGGAATCAGGAGCAATTCCCTCCTCCTGGCGATAGCCATTTACTTTTAGCCCATTTACTTTGCCTCGTCCGTACTGTCCTCTTACCGCATAATGATCTACTTTTTCAGGAGAAATCCTACGGATGGATTTTAAAACATCAACTTTACGGTCCCTGATCTCACCCGATCCAAGTGAAGCCGGAGGTTCCATAGCAACCATACAAAGAATTTGCAAAAGATGGTTCTGAATCATATCGCGCAAAGCTCCTGTCTGCTCATAAAAACTGGCTCTTGTTTCCACTCCTACTTCTTCGGCAACCGTGATCTGCACCGATTCTATATGTCTGTGGTTCCAAAGAGGTTCAAAAATTGAATTTCCGAACCTGAATGCCAAAATATTCTGTACTGTTTCTTTACCTAAATAATGATCAATACGATAAATCTGTTCTTCCTGGAAAGTTTGTGAAAGAAGATTATTTAGCTCAATGGCAGATTCTTTATTGTGACCAAAAGGTTTTTCGATAATAATTCGATCTGTTGCAGGATCAGATGCTATTGATGTATTTTTAAGATGATTTGAAATTACCGATACAAAGTTTGGTGCAATCGACAAATAGAAAAGTCTGTTTCCTCTCATTCCGTACACCTTATCAAAATTCTCCAGTTTCTGATATAAATTCTGATAAGAGCTTTCTTCATCAAGCTGATGCTGAAAATAGCTGATGTGAGCCTGAAAACCAGCCCAATCTTCCTTGGTTACGGTCTTCCTGGAAAAACTCTCCAGATTTTCTTTAATATAAGCGCTGAATTTTTCATCCGTATTTTCGGCTCTTCCTAAAGCTAGAATATTAAAACCTTTGGGCATTCTGCCATCGATGTATAAATTGTAGAAGGCAGGAAAAAGCTTTCTTTTTGCCAAATCCCCTGTTGCACCAAAAATAACAATCGTTGTTGGATGCAGGATTGTATTGTCACTCATTGTTAGGATCTAGTTATTTGGGGTTTGCCATGAAGTATGAAAGACTCCTTCTCTGTCCGTTCTTTGGTAAGTGTGCGCACCAAAATAATCACGCTGAGCCTGAAGCAGGTTTACAGGTAAAGATGCTGTGGTGTAAGCTTCGAAATACCCTAGAGCCGACTGAATTCCTAAACTTGGAATTCCGTTTGATACAGCAAAAGCAGCTGTTTTTCTTAATGACGGAATTTTATCTTTTACAATTTCTGAAATTTCCTGATCCAATAAAATATTAGATAAGTTCTCGTACTTTGAATAAGCCAGATAAAATTTCTCCAATAAAACCGAACGGATGATACACCCACCTCTCCAGATTTTAACAACATCTTTTAACGGAATTTCAAACTGATATTCCTCAGACGCTTTTACCAATAATGACAAACCTTGAGCATAACTGATTAAAGTAGATAAATACAAAGCATCCCCCACCTCTTTGATAAACAATTCTGTATTTTCTGGAGTTTTTACTTCTTCTTTAGCATATAATTGAGAAGCTTTTGCTCGCTCATCTTTGTAAGCGGATAAAATTCTTGATGTTACGGCAATATCGATGGTTGGAATAGAAACCCCAATTTCCATAGCCTCCTGGGAGGTCCATTTTCCGGTTCCTTTTGCTCCTGCTTTATCTAAAATCTTGTCGACAAGAAAACCGTCTGTTACATCATCTTTTTGCTGGAAGATATCTCTTGTTATTTCAATAAGGAAAGAATTCATCTCGCCTTCATTCCATCTTTTGAAAACTTCATACAATTGTTCATTCGTAAGATTAGCTCCTTTTCTCAGTAAATCATATGCTTCACTGATTAATTGCATGATGGCATATTCAATACCGTTGTGAACAATTTTAACATAATTCCCAGCAGCTCCTTTCCCCATATAAGCGGTGCAGGGCTCCCCCTTTACTTTTGCTGAAATAACTTCCAGCATAGGCTTCACCAAATTGAAAACTTCCAAATCTCCCCCTGGCATAATACTCGGTCCTCTCCTGGCGCCCTGCTCTCCTCCAGAAACTCCCATTCCCATAAAATGAAGGTTTTTAGAAGCTAAATCGGCTATACGTCTCTCGGTATCTTTGAAATAAGAATTTCCCGCATCAACGACAATATCTTTTGGACTCAGCAGCGGGGTTATGCTTTCAAGAACAGCATCAACCGGTTTCCCTGCTGGTACCATCAAAATAACTTTTCGCGGACTTTCTAAATTCAATACAAATTCCTCTAGTGAAACAGTTCCAACAACCTGTGTACCTGAAGCCACTCCTTTACGAAGTTCGATTACCTTTTCTTCATCTAAATCGAATCCTACGACAGAAAAACCATTATCGGCAATGTTGTAAAGCAGATTTCTTCCCATTACACCCAGACCAATGACCCCGTAATTATACTTTTCCATTCTTACTTAAAGTTTATGTTATAAATTCAAAATTACTGAAATGCATGTCAGTAAAAAAATTATCTAAAATTTTCTTTCCATTGTGACATTTTTATCATCAACTGGAAAATGTCATTAATCAATACGGTGATAAGGGCATCGTTCAACATATAAACTATCGAGGTCCAAATTCTCTAATTTTAATTTTACTTTTGGCTATATGTAAATACATGCTAATCAGTAAACTCTTTCTTGTTCTTTCGGATGTAGTCAACCAGAATTTTTTGCAAGTTTTTAGCGTCATTAAGTTTGTAGAACTCCTCGTCAAATTTGTTTAGCGGATTGTTTTCATAAGATTTACTAAAACCTTCTACCGTACCATCCTGATCTTCGGTTATTTTCGATTTCTCCTTTTCAAATGTGCTGTTTGCCCGCTCGGTCAGATCAGCAAATTGAGTAGCGCCAACTAATTTCAGCGCTTCTGGCAACGCAGCAGCAAATTGACCGCTTGAATTAAAATAAAACTGGTTATAACCACCATTATTTACTTCTCCTTCTAATTGGCTGATCATATAAATTGCTTGTCTGGATTTGTTCCAGGACAAGACGATTTCATATTCTTTGTCATATGCCGGCGATAACTTACGAAAGAGGTTATCATAAACGACTTCCAATAACATGTCATCCGAAGTCGTATCAATAATCTGCTCGGTTAATGGATTCTGAATTGATGGCTTATTATTATTATTTTGCTTAGTATGTCCAGAACAGCCAAATAAATTTAAAATAATTATTATAATTCCAATGGTAATAGTTGGTGTTCGCATTGATTTTATCATCTTTAAATCTTTTTAGTATTCAAATATATACATTGATTTGCAAACAATTTCCTCAGTGGTATAGTTATAAAATGGTTCGACATCCTCTGTATGCACTTTTCAATTGGATTTTCTTTTACAATGAAGTACATTGCAGAAACATTGATGCGACTAAAGAATTATTTTGTAAAATTGGCTAAGTTAATTCTCTTTAAAACAATTTAATATGAAAAATTATATCATTACCGGAATATTTTTGCTTCTGTTCACAAATTTGGCGTTTCCACAATATTTCACCCTAGCTCCAACAGGTTTCGTTTCTAAAGAGAATCTAGATTATACCGTAGTGGAAGTTCCTGGCGTTAAACAGCAAGAACTTTACGATAATGTATTAAAGTCGATCAATAGCTTGTATTCCAATCCCAAAGAAGGCCTGACTTTGGTTCCCGGGCAGGCGATAACTTTAGCAGCTTACCAACAAAGAGGACTTAAAACATCAGGTATTGCTTACTATGATGTCGATTATACCTTGTCTTTTTTGTTTAAAGATGGAAAAATAAGAATCAATAGTCCAACTTTCAGTGCTCAAATTATGAATTACAACGGTACTTGGAATAAAATGAACGTGAAAAAATTTTATTTCAAAGGCAACGGTAGCCCCAAAAATGAGAAAAAACATCAATTCGTAAACGCGTACTTTAATGGGCTGATCAAATCCATTCTTGAAAAATCAACCAATATTGATAATTGGTAATTCATGTATTAAAGCAACGCACCTGCAATTGATTCTCAAAAATACCCAGGCTGTAAGGGGATTTGTTACGAACTAGCGTAAGTTTAAAAACTCTTCAGGCTCATTGTTTATGAGCTAGACTTAGCCCTGAAAAATGTTACCTCCAATACTTACCTGCGGAAATAAATATGGAGTAGATACTTATAGTATTAAACGTATGATTTTTTTTTCTTCGTCAACAGAATAATTCAGTTTTCTATCGAAAAATTGCTCAAAGATTTCTGAAACGTTGATATAAGGGTCTTCTACATCGCTTACACTTCCGCCTGAGCGCCGAGACATCCCCTGATTTATAATAGTTTTAATAAACGGAGTCTTTCTTAAGGATTTTGGTGCTTCATTGTCGGTGCTGTAAGCCAACAAAAGATGCCCGTTCCTATCAAAGACACTATTGACCGTATAGTATGAACTCGCATCGATGTATTTTTTCTCTTCCTGACAATAAACTTTCGAGCTTTCACTGTTATTGATGAAGGTAACGCTTCCCTGAAAAAATGGGTTAACAGTAGTTTCAGAATTGAGCTGATATTGTTGTTTCGCTAGTGCAGAAATAAAACATACCGTGCCAGCTCCCGCCTTTAAAAATACATTCTTATCCCTAACAAAACGTTTACTGAAAGCAAAGCCGCCTCCATTGCCCAACTCATAAACTTTACCGTTTGACTCTATTCCGATAATATACCCCCTGGCAACAAATTCTTTTTGCCACCAGCCAAAGGTTTTTCCGATAAAAAATAATGGCAGCAAAAAAGGTAGCACTATTAAAAGTCGACTGCTTTTTTTGGACCATATATTGCGCTGTGTTTGATCTGTATTTTCTGCTTCCATCCCATCAAAATTGCTTGTCTTCCCGCCTATTTTTCTAATTTTAATCCTAGAAATAATATCATTCAACGCCTTTAAAAGACATAATAACGCCAGAATATTTATCGTGATCTGCACCAATATAAGATAAATCAATACTGGATAAATTTTTATTGTTCACAGCTTCTTTAAATAGCGTATAATTCATTTTTTCGATCCTATTGTTCCAGTCTTCATCCGATGTTGGCTTAATTGATTCCAAATCTTTCATTTCAAACATCGCCCGATCCGATATTTTTTTAGACCGTTGGACAAAGATTGTATCTCCTTCTATCTTTAGAATCTTAACCCAACCTGCTGGTAAACCTTGGATGTTATTTCCTTCAGCATCGGTAAAGAAACTTGCTCCATATAGTTGTCCTGCCTGTAATTGTTGAGCCGACTTAGCAAGACTTTCTTTTTCATTCCGATATTTCTTGCCATCCATGTTCAGTTTAATACCGTAAATAATAGATCCGATAATTGCTATCGATGCTATAATCAAATACCCTTTCCAAAGTTTGAAATAGGGAATTTCTAGTGTCTTCTTAAATTTCTTTACCTCTTCTTTTATTTCAGGCGAATAATTTCTTGCGTGGATGACCTGCCCGTATTGATTAACTAAACGAGACATTTTTACCAGACCTCCTCCAACTGGAAATCCTAAAAATTTGGTCGCAGGTGTAATGATACTAAGATTGAAATTCTGCGGTATGGTCTCATTTTTTAATGTTGCAGTGATATTTTTACTTCCTAAAACGTATTCGTAACGTGTATAAATGAACAGCATAAATGGAATGAATTATAACTATAAAGGTTCGAAATTAAGAAAAAATTCCTCCTGTAACAATCGTGTGTCAATTAACTAATTAGTACAGAAACAGATAAATTTATTTGAAATCCTACGCGTATCTTGTTCTAAATACAAAAATGAGGAATTATGCCTTGGTATAATGGAGATTATCCACCATCATATAAAAATCAACCGGTCACCATCCGGGAGAAAGCAACCGAAATCGCAAATGCTTTGCTTAAAATCCAAAGTATGCATTAGTTTCCATGAAGTTTAAGGATGGTGGAACGCTATCCATTACTGACTTCTCCTTGACATGAAGAATTAAATCTTAACATGATACAGACGCTTACGCATATCAACCAATTGATGCTTCAGCTTATCCTGATCTGGCGCTACCGGAAATAAACTGTGCAAGCAGAGCTCTTCAACTTCCTGAAGGAGCTTTTGCGACCAGACAAAAAGTTCCTCATAGCTATAGGCGCCATTCTTGATGCGCAGGAGCTCTTCCCTATTGGGACGTTCTATCTGTAATTTCTTTTTGGATACAATCTCCTTTGCCTGTTGCAATAAACGTATGGTATGCATCATATTTTTCGCATCATAACCCTGCCCATGATCCATTGTCCCCTCAAAACGTGCCTCATTGCGTGCTGACACCCAGCTGAAATATTCATTATACGCCTTGCAATAAGATGAATAAGATTCGTAATTAACACAGAGGTACGCACAAAGTGTCTGACCCTTTGCGATAGAACTGCACGACACCTCATTGCTATCCAGGTTAGCCACGACGCCTTTATAACCCAAAGTCTGAGTCTGATCATAATATAGGGCATACATTCCCTTTGCATGTCCAATCTTTGCTAAACCACAGTTTTCCTGCTTCCAATGCCGCCTGCTTAGCCACGCGCTTAACGGTAAACTACCATTATCGGCTATGATAAAGCAGAACTCCAGCAAATTTTTACGTTCGTGATCCATCGGATTGTTGATTTTCTTATTCAACCCTTTTGCCTTACGCACCTGTACCATAGCATATTGCGCAAAAGTCATAGCGGCCTCCCGCGTAATAAATTCCTGCATTTTAAATTGCTCCATTATTGGATCTCGGTATACGATGCAATCGGCAGGACTAGCCAATAGCTCCAATACAGTCGGATTACTCTTTGATAGGAGCTCGACGAAGCGACCTAGCTCATAATACACTTCATCATTGCTCGCATTAGCCACTTGGGCAGTATATTGACCACCCAAGTAATCTTCCAGAGGCAGATAAAATACCCCTTTGATATCCGTATCGGAAGATGCGGTGGCCAAACCATATGCCCGGCTGCCGACAACGGCCTCAAACAGGATCAGCCCGTTCTTTCGAAGTTCGTCTATAGTCATCTTAATATAGTTTTAAAGTAATTCTCTAGTCCTTCCTTATCCAATACGGATACGGGAACCTGTTCTACTTGGCTCTCTAAATGTATTAACTTTGTTTCGATATAACTCCTTATGGTAGCTGAACAGCTGAATGCAAAACCTTCATCGACTTGGCTTTTCAACTTCTGTAACTGCATGACTTCGACTTTAACAACATTGGGCAATGATACGGATAGTTCGGCCAATGTCATCGGCGCATAACTGCGATAGGTCATACTCCAGTCTGCCGCTAGTAAAGATCTGAGGATATAAAATAAGCTCTTGAGCTTCATCGTTTCTCGCCGAAGATCTTTCACTTTGCTTCGGACAATCCCAAGATAATGATGGGCGTGCCTACGTGCGTCAAAATAATTTTCGATCATTGTCCTAAAACTTGTTTTGAATCCGTTAAACTCGTGATAGACTACTGGTGACTGAATCCATTCAAATGGGCTCACATTGCTCTTATACATTAAGATGAGTACTTTAAACAGATCCCAGCCTGCGATATCAAGGTCATCGGTTATCGGAAACCGCATTTCGGTAGGAAGCGGAAACAAAAGACTATAGTCATCTGCTTTTCTTACATAAATAAACCGAACATCGTAATCACTGTCGATTGACGGAAATCCCCAACCTCGACTTCCTGATTCACAGGCGAAAAGTATACGTACTCCTTCGCTCGCTTCTATTTCCATGAGCTTCTTGATGATATGTGCTTTCATTTCTTCATGCTTTTTTAAATTTTCATTAACACAAAGATCGATTGCGCTACTGAAGCCTTTTTGCGCATTAAAAAAAGAGCATAAAAACAATGGAAAACCTCTTATTATCAGGTAGATAATTTTCTTGAAAAAATTGAAGCTTACACAGAAATATAGAAGTACGCAGATAGAATGCGTATTACAGTGTTAAACGAAAGTATTATCCCCCATCTCATGCCACTGATATAAGCTATTCATAAAGAACAGCTCATAATCTTCTTCGTTGACAAAATAAAGGCTTTGCCTCTTCAGCACCCAGTTGTAACATTACTGAAGTCTGGGATGGCGCAAAAGATGGAAAGCGGCATTAGACCAAAAACTGAAAATGAAGTTTTTTGGCACAGATCTAGTACGGAAATAGGAACAACTAATTGCATATGAATTATCTATATATTATCTTCTTTTTTTTAGTTTTCCAGGGCTGTACAATGCGTAAAAGTACAATGACACCTGTCCAAAATAATAAATCCAAAATATACAATGACAGCTCAGTGCAAAAAGACTATGTTTCCATTTTAGAAACAATTTTGTCTGACGATTCGGCTGGTATCAAACTGCAACGTGAAGGAGAACGAAGGGCGTTCATTCATAATAAGTTTATGAGAGATTCTATCTCATCATTGCATGACAGGAATTATGTTTTTTACAACGTCGACCCACAGAAGCTGATGAAAATACTGGATAACCAGCTCAAAGACTCGCTGGATATGCTTAATCAGATGAACGAAAGGAAGGCAATCATCCCGATTCCAGCCGCTATCAAAGCAGCGTACAATGTCGATGACGCCGATAAATACAGGATGAACCGTAATCAAAGCATTTATTACTTTCATCTTCCCATTATGGGGTATAACCGCAAAAAAGCATACGTGCCGGTTGACTATGTATGCGGTCCTTTATGTGGAAATGGTGATGCATTTCTGCTTGAAAAAGTGAATGGTAAATGGGTAATCGTACAACGATTCTTTAACCTCTGGATCTCTTAAAAAAACGTAGCCACAATAATCTTTAAACGGAAGATATTCACGCCAAATAACGAAGCGGATTTATAGACTAATAAACCTTATCACTTTCTATAAATACACTTCCTGACAAATAGCACTCGGGAACGTTGGCCAGTACATAATCAATGTCAAGAATATTTGGACGAGCCGTACTTCCCTGCCCACAATACAAGTTCCTAATCCAGGTATCAACGTTCTCTACCCACATCGCCTTCCAGGTAATATTTTGTGGATCCTGGACTTCGACAGGTGAAATCAGCACATTATACCCCATCGCTCGCAGCGCGGTTAATACGACTCGATTTACTTTGACAAATTTCATCTTCAAAAGCTATATACGGTTCTCTTTACTTTGGAACAGTAATGAAGCCCATATGGTTCGAAATTCGTTAACTTTGTGCTTAGTCAAAGATCCTACAGCTGACCCCGAACCAAACCGATCGCTTGCAATGGATTCACCCCCGCATCAAGGAACTCGCGATCTTATTGAAGAAATGTAATATTTATTTCATGAAATCAGCAAGAAAAAATAAATCACGACTTGTAAACGTTATATTACTGTAAAACTTATAAAAGGGTACCAATGCCATAGCGGTTCTCTTTGTAATATAAATTTCTCACCCTTAAAAAGATAACATCATGAACGGAATCATATTTCAAGGAAAAAGTCTCAATGTTGGGTGTACAGCAACATTCCTGTTCGAACCCGAAGTAGGTGTAGAAAATATTCCGGCAATAGCAGAACTTAGCACTGGTGAAAAAGCATATGCTGAAATACTTAGAGATACTACAACGCTGATAACAGTACGAGTAGGTGAATATTTAAATGAAAAAGGAAAGAGAGCCAATGAAACGGCTTGGATGCTCACCTATAATCATCATTTAAAATCATGGCAGATAACGAAGAACCTTAACACAAAATAGCGTATTTTATTTCTTAGGAATACCAAAGTAACGACATAAAAGTCTTTAGTGCAATATCTTGAATGGAAGGTCGAGATTCTGAGTCCTGGTCTTTTTTTGTATAAAACTAAACTATTCGTTCCTGAAAGTAGTTCATTAATAAACCAAAGTATATATATTATGGCACTTACAACAGGAAATGAAGACAAAGTAACAAAAGAAGTAGAACAGCAAACTTCTAAAATTCCCTCAATTTTATTCTTGGCGGCATCACTTGCAGCGATGGGAATTTCAGCAGCATTAAAATGTTGCAAAACAAAAGATGATAATACAGCTTTGTTCGTCGGTCAATGGGCGGCACCGTTTTTATTATTGGGAATTTACAATAAGATCGTTAAGACTGAAGGACACGATTAATAGGTTTTATTTTTTATGGTTGATTTTAAAGGCTGGTCTTAGGATCAGCCTTTTTTATTTTTTTCAAACTAAAAGTAATTCGACATTGTATTATAAGTACTTTTCAAAAATATAGGTTAATAATAATTAGAGCCTTGGGTTCCCCCCTCAAGGCTTTTTCATTTTTATCAAACCAAGCTGTTAACAGAATTGTCCATTTAGCGTCAATCGTTATGTATCAGTTCAGTTAGATTGATTTAATTGTATGGTCAGGTTTTAGGCCTGGCCATTTTAAACGTATTTTCCGGTCCTTTATGGATCTGTCTATAATTTAGTTAGGGGCTAATCGAAAGATGAGTCCTTTTTTTTTTGCTAAAAAATCAACTATTATAAATGGATATCGTTATCTGATAGGTTAAGTTAGTTTGTTTTAGTAGTTATAAAGGTCGGTAATTCATGTCGCCGGCCTTTTTAATAAAGTAGTACTTTCCCCTGATTCAATCGATTCTGTTATTATATCCGCTACATGAAATGTTTCCTCGAAAATTAGTCGTTTCCGGGGGGTAGAATTGTATAGTATAAACTGAATTCGTGACTACCAAGGTTTGATATCTGCATCTTAAATTATACAGATGTTCAACATTGTTAAGGAACATCTGTATAAAATTGAAAAATTGATTAGCGTTTCTTTATTCGCTTCGCCTCCTCCCCGATTTTTGAGAAGGATTTATCTCTTTTGCGCCTGTCATGTTCAGATACGGAGAAATGCCATGATTCCTTTCTCAATTTTAAGTAGCTTTCGTATACACGAGGTTCTAAAAGACCATTGTCTACCGCATTCTTAACTGCACATCCAGGTTCGGAAAGATGAGCACAATTGTCAAAGCGGCAGGAGCCAGCAAATCCAGAGAAATCAAATACGTCTTCCAATGTTTCGGGAGTTTCTAACGCTAAACCGAATTCTCTTACACCGGGCGTGTCAATCAAAACGCCGGAACCATCCATCAAGACCATTTCTCTCCGGGTTGAAGTGTGCCTACCTTTCCCTGTGGCGTTACTTGTTTCGGAGGTGAGCAACACTGTGCGTTCGCATAACGCATTGACTAAAGAACTTTTTCCTACACCAGAGGAGCCTATACATACTATTGTTTCCCCAGGCAGGATAGATTCACGTACAAGAACAATGGACTCTGTGGAATGAATGCTTGTGTAAAATACTTGCACGTTGCTGGTAAGGTGTTTTAACGACTCATCTATATCCTGTCGATTAAAATCCAAATCAGATTTAGTGAGTATGAGCACCGGTTGAATATTTTCTTCCAATACCTGGGCCATAAACCGTTCCGTTCGACGGGGATTAAAATTGGCATCCAAGCTCTGAACAATAAAAGCTTTGTCTATATGAGATGCTATTGCCTGTTTATCCGAAATGGTACCACTCTTTCTTCTGTACAATGTGTGGGTACGCGATAGGATATCGACAATTATTCCTTTGTTGTCGTCAAAAGGTTGAAAGATAACCCAGTCCCCCGTGCAGGGTAGCTCAAACGCTGACTTTCCAAAGAGCAGATTGCCCGCCAGCTCGCAAAATAGCAAGCCGTTCTCGGACATGATCTCGTAGTTAGTTTTGTTCACAGCCGAAACACGACCATGAAAAAGATTAGAATATGTAGATTCTTGTTTAAGCTGAAATAGGTCACTATTCCAACCAAATAATGCGAGGTTATTCATTTATTATTAATTTAGAATGATGAATTAAATTGCTGATTATTGGTCATCCGAATGACTCACAGGTATACCACTGGTAACATGCTTATTACCAGCGAAACGCAAGAAGCAAGACACCCGGAATCAGGCAATCATTCCAATCGCTAAACTATAATATGTGAATAGTTGTTTTTGCATGAACTACAAAGATATGAAAAGTTAAATTGAATAGTAAGAGAAAAATGGACAATGTGTATATGGCTCACGTAGCGGGCTGTTTTTACAAAAAAGCAAACGATGACCGCTCCTCTTGTGTTCAATTATAAAAAAACAATTATGCCCCTGATTTCCAATAGAAAAAATACAAAGTTAACCGCCCGCAGGGTTTCTGTGCTGTTGCATCTTATGGGCCTGGTCCTCCTCATACTTTTAGGTAGCTGCCATGAGGATGATAGCCCCGCACCCGAGCAGGCGCACTTAAAAGTGAAGATAAAAACTGAAGGTGATCAGTATGATGCAGTCCATCTCGAGATCCAGCAGTTATGGACCCGCACGTCTGCAGGTGGAGGAAAAATCGAGGCGAATAAAAGGGTAAACATCCTCGGAATTCAAAAGGATAGCATCGTCGCGGGTGGACATGTGCCCCATGGCAGCCTACAGGAAGTTATGCTAAAAGTTGCCCCTACAGGAAATGAAATAGTCATAGATGACCTTCCCTATGCTTTAGAGATGCCGCAAGGACAAATTATCGCGGTGAATATCGCAGCCGACAATAAACTTTCTCCGAATGAAAACCATACGCTAATGCTTCATATCAATCTATCAGATTTCATCCAAGAGACTGCAGAAGGTAAATTTGTGATTAATCCCAACCTCACCGCAGTACTGGATTAAAGCGGCAGGTTACTCGCTTCTAGGATCTGGCTTTAACGGCATTTTAGCACAGCGGATCACCTCAATGGAAGGGCAACCATATTCTACGACAACTCTGCCTTCAACCAAATAGATTCCCGCCCCACGGAGCGGATATTTGACCAGGCTCTGTGGGAAATGGACGGTATCAAAAAAACGCCCTTCGGCATCGAGGAAAGTACCGAATTTCATCAGGTCGCCACGCTTGGTCTTCACAAATTTCTCACAGACAAAATCCCCCACAACGCGGACTATTTTCCCTTCAAACAAGTGGAGTTCCCTGGCTGGCATATCGCCCCGGTAATTGCTTTTGGTAAGATCAAAAAGCGTCCCTGTGACACAGAAGCCGATCAGCTCCATTTCGTCGTAATAGTCCTCCAGGATATCTTCTTCCAAGGGCGGCAGTATAGGCTTGCGACTCTCAGTCTCAAAGAGCGCCATACCCGTTGCAACAGGATTATGCTTGCTCATCATCAGATGCGAAGCCCACAGCAATTGCTTTTTTCCCGTCCCCGTAAAGCGCAAGGCTCCAACACGGATCAAGATAACAACCTGCTCAATACCCGTCTGTGTGCGCTTAACAAAATTTTCCAGACTCGTATAGGTGCCATTCGCTTCGCGCTCTTCGATAATGCGATGGGCCAGTTTACCCTCCAAGTTGAGCAGGCAGTCAAAACCCAGATAAATATCCTTACCCTGAATGGAGGTATTAAAAACGGACTGATTGACACAGGGCAGGCAGATATTGCCGCCTGAAATTCGCGCCTCATTGACATAGACTTTACGATTGTAAAACCCACCATAATTGTTGAGTACCGCAACCATAAACTCCAAAGGATAATAGGTCTTGAGGAAAAGACTCTGATAACTCTCTACAGCAAAGGATGCGGAATGCGCCTTGTTAAAGGAATAGCCCGCAAAGCTTTCCATCTGCCGCCAGATCTCGCGACTCGTCTTTTCGGGGTATCCCTTGGCCTTGCAGTTGGAAAAGAATTTATCCTCGATTTCGATCAGGTGGTCTTTGCTCCGGTATTTGCCCGACATCATGCGCCGCAGCACATCGGCATCGGCCATATCGAGTCCACCGTAGGCATTGGCGATCTTCATCACATCTTCCTGATAGACCATCACGCCATAGGTCTCTTCGAGCTGTTCCTTAAACACGGGGTGCGGATAGACGACCGTCGTGGGGTCGTGATGCCGGCGGATATATTCGCCCATCATACCCGAACTGGCCACACCAGGCCGAATAATGGAGGACGCTGCCACCAACGTCAGGTAATCATCGCAACGCAGTTTGGTGAGCAGCTGCCGCATGGCCGGGCTCTCGATATAAAAACAGCCGATGGTATTGGCTGATTTTAATTGCGTCGCAATATGGGCATCCTGAAAAAAACGCTTGGGGTTGTCGGTATCGATCACCACACCCAAGTTTTCCCGCACAATGGTCCGGCAATCTTTGATATGGCCGATACCTCGCTGGGAAAGGATATCGAACTTTTCAAAACCGATATCTTCGGCCACATACATATCAAACTGCATGGTCGGCAATCCCTTGGGCGGATTGTCCATCGCCGAATAACAGGTGAGCGGTTCCTCCGAAATGAGCACGCCGCTGGCATGGATGGTCCGCTGATTGGGAAAATCGGCCATGCGGTTGTAAACGCTCAGAATTGTATTAGTCACCTCATTTTTGTTGAGCATATGATCGGGCTCATGCACCAGGCGGTCGATCTCGGCCTTGGGTAGCCCATATACCTTACCCAGCTCGCGCAGGATGCTGCGGGAGCGAAAGGTGCTCATGGCGCCCATCAGGGCTGTATGTCCTGTCTGATAACGGTTGAAAATATAGTCGTACATCTCGTCGCGTTCATTCCAACTAAAATCTATATCAAAATCAGGCGGACTCTTGCGCTTGGGATTGAGAAAACGCTCAAAGGGAAGCTTAAGTGCAATGGGGTCAACATCGGTGATCCCCAAGCAATAAGCAACAGCAGAATTGGCCCCCGATCCACGGCCTACATAGTGAAAATTGCGCCCACGTGCGTAGCGGCAGATATCGTCGGTAATGAGAAAATAACTGGAGAAACGCAGGTTTTCGATAATCTCGAGCTCGCGCTGGATGCGTTCGGTTGCCACCCGGTCGTTACGACCATAGCGTCTGGAAAAGCCATCCATGCAGTACTTGTACAGGAGCTGCTTATCGTTGTAGCGGTTACCGGTAAAGGTTGCTTTATTTTTAACACTGGTGAAATCGAAACTGAAAGAACACTGGCCCAGTATACGGTTGGTGTTGGCCAGCAATTGGGGCAAGTCGGCAAATAAGCGCATAAGCTTGACCCGAGGGATAAATACCTCGTCCTCGGCAGCGATCTGCCCTTTGTTAAGCTGCGAAATTAACAAGTTGTTATCAATCGCCCTTAATTGCCGATGTAAGGTGTAGTCGGTTTTGCGGAAACTGACGGGTGCGATTATCACACAGCGATCAAGTACCTTGTGGTCCATCAGCTGGGCGCGGGTACGCTCACTGGGTCGAACGCCGATGTATTCGAAGTCCCGCAATGGAAAGGCATTGAGCCTGCTAAAGGGATAGATGACAAAGACCTCCTCAAATTCGGGCGCACGCTCCGGTATAGCACGGTTTTCCATATTGAGCTTAGTTCGATACTCATTGATCTCACGGAAGCCACGCTCATTTTTCGCAATGGCTACAAAAAAAAGCTGATCGTCGTTGCGGAACTCCATCCCTGCGAGTAGGTTCAGTCCGGCTGCGCGCCCCAGTTTGATAAAATCCAGTGATCCCGAACTGTTGTTGATATCGGTAAGCACGGCGGTATCATAACCGCCAGCAAGCATGCCCGACACGAGATCCTGCAGGCTGAGGGTACCAAAACGTAGGCTATAATAGCTATGTAGATTTAAGAGCATTGCTCCCCTCCTTTCTCCGGCAGGGGCGCACAGATGGCCTTCATCAGAAATTCGGCCCCATAGCGTTTTCGGATCTTGTCCATGGCTTGCATGAGGTTAACCTCCTCGGCGCTATCGTCAAAGAGATCGGTCTGGTAAGAACCGTATATCAGGCCCGAGAACTTGATCCCGATAAGCCGTATCAGCATCCTGCGGCTATAGAGTTTTTTGAATAGCGAAAGCACCACATCGGTAAGCTTTCGATCCGAATTGGTATAGCCAATCTGCAACTGCTGCGTATGGGTATCGAAGTTGCTGTAACGGATCTTGAGGGTGACGCAGCTGGTTAGTTTCTGCTCTTTGCGCAGATCGAAAGCGAGTGTATCGACCATGCTGATCAGCGTGCGACGGAGTACATCCATATCGATAGTATCCTGCTGAAAGGTATTTTCTTTGGACATGGACTTTTGCTCCCGAAAAGGCAACACCAGGGAATCATCAAGCCCATTGGCTTTGCGCCAGATGTTGATCCCATTTTCCCCGAGGACCTTCTGCATGGTGAACACCTCCATTTGCTGTAGGGTTCCGATCTTGGAAATCCCCATATTTCGGAGCAAGGTAAAGGACTTCTCGCCTACCATGGGAATCTTGCGGATGGATAGCGGTGCGAGGAAACCTTTTTCGGTACCATTTTGTACCTGCTTTTCACCACAGGGTTTGGCCGTACCGGTGGCGATCTTAGAGACGGTTTTGTTGACCGAAAGACCAAAGCTAATGGGTAATCCAGTCTCTCGGATAATACGCTGGCGGAGCTCCTGGGTCCATTTCCAACAACCAAAAAAGCGGTCCATACCGGAGACATCGAGATAATGTTCGTCTATACTGGCTTTTTCGACAATAGGCGTTTCTTCTTCGATAATCTGTGTAACGATACCAGAATAGTGGCTGTATCGATCGTGATCGCCCCGGACTACAACGGCTTCGGGACACATGCGTAGTGCCAGCCGCATCGGCATAGCGGAATGCACGCCAAACTTACGGGCTTCATAGGAACAAGACGCAACTACCCCGCGGTCACTACTTCCGCCTATGAGCACGGGTACTCCGATGAGCTTGCTGTTCTGCAAACGCTCTACAGATACAAAAAATGTATCGAGATCACAATGTACTATACTCCTCTCCATGTTTTTTCAATTGTATAAAAAAGCCGTCCCTCGGCTTCTCTTAATTTGGTAGTTGCTCAGTTCAAAATTACTAATATTATTAGCAAACAATCAAGAAGGCACAATGGTTTAATTTTTATCACATTCATTGTCAGCGATATAATTTATATTCGGTCGTTGGCTTAAACAAGATGGCGGCCGTGCTGTTTATTACAAAACGCGACCTATGAACGAAAAGATACTCAGCTATTTAAAGCGTGAAGGATTCATGTACTTATGGCGAAAATTTGGCGAGCACGCCTATAAACCCATGAAAGGAATTCTTGAACAGCTGCTCGCGCAGACCAGCACAACACCACTTTGGGAAGACGATTTATTGTCGATAGATGATGCGCTGTTATTGGTCGGCACAGAAAGTGTACAGGACGATTGGACCGTGCTGGTAAAGAAGAAAAGGGGAAAATAAAAAGCCTTGATTCCTACCTCGGATCCAACCTCGAATTAACGGACTCGAAGTAGTTATTCCTTTTTATAGCTATTAAAATTGTCCTGTATAAGTTTTGCGACCAATTGCGGATTTTGGTAGTAAATACCATGTGAATATTTCGGGAGCAGGACAAGCATGCTGTTGTCATTGTCTTTTAACAATGTTGCATAATGCTGGATTCGCAATTCATCGTATTCTTTCCACCAGGCCTTAAAATTGATACCCAGATTTAGTTTACGGTCCAGCTCTTCATCGGGCAGTTCAATATTTTTGTTGTAGGATATGATTACTGTAGCAGCAATTTCTTTTTTCAATGGCGGCAATGTTCGATATTCATGAAAGTATCCTTTTGAAATGGACGTTAGCGCTCGAGCAGCATCAATATGTGCTCCCGCACTGGAATTTTTATTTTTGGACATCTGCTCCATAATAATCTTTGTAATCTGCTGATAGCTCGTTTTACTCTTCGAGACCACCTTAGCATGTTCATCCTCTTGCTCGGTTAACATAAAATCCGTCGGGTCCGAAAATACCAGTCCGCATACTTCATCGGGATATCGGGCTGCAAACAGACGGATGTAGGGGCCTCCCATGGAATGCCCCACTAACAAGTAAGGGGGCTGAATGGCCAAGGTTTGCAAAAGGCCATGTAAGCGCGCCACCACCTGGCTATCTGTCACAATACGGGAGTCGGGTTCGGAACTACCAATACCACTTCTTTCGTACTGAATACTCGCGATATGGTTGGGCAAAAGGGGTAAAATCGGATCAAATGTACCGCCGCCCAATCCGGCTTCGAACACCAAAATAGGTTCCCCCGCTTTGCGGTTGGCAAGATTGCTGGTTTTATAGGCCATTTTTTTTCCCTCAACCATAACCGATTGACTCGTATTAGACTGCGCCGATACAGCTTTCGTAAAAGCTGTGCCTAAAAACAGCAACAGCATTGCTTTGAATAGTTCTTTCATATACAATAAGTATATGGAGGTAAACATCTGTTACACTGGAGCTAATATTTTTTTTACTCCTGCCAAATGAAACGTATACCTTGATGCCGGATATCGATCTGTTGGATTGTATTGAAGAGACGGCAAATTGGAAAATATGTTCCCTCATGTACAAAAAGAAAAAGCCCTCTTGAACAGCGTCCAAGCTACCTTAAAACCTAATATGGTTAGTTACTTTAGCGGTGAAATATTTTAGAGTACATAAAGCCGAGTTCCTCGTAAAATATTTTGCCCTGATTACAAATATTTTTTAGGCGAAACAGCATGGGTTTTGATATTGTTATCTCTTAAAGATTAATAAATGTGGAAAGTTTGACCTTCGAAGCTTATCAATAGCACGAATGTCGAACCAAAAAAAATATTACTATGTCATTATTTTCAAACGATTTGAGCAAAGAACCCGTATTTGACGGGATTGGTTACGAACCTTCTTTTTTTTCAAGAAAGACAATGGTTACGACCAAGACAAATTACAGCAAAAAAAAGTACAGCGATGTCAACAAGGACACCCGAAAAAAGATTCTTGTGCTTTGCACAGAAGAACGGTATATGACCATGAAAAATGGAAAGAAATTTTCAACAGGCAATCATCCGGTCGAAACACTCGTTCCCATTCTTCATTTCGAACAGGCTGGATTTGAGGTTGACTTCTATACACCAACCGGTGCTCCTGTAAAATTCGAAATGTGGGCTATGCCGTACGAGGATGAAAACATCGGTAAAATCCTCGACAAGTATAATACACAATTTTCAAACCCGCACAACCTACGGGATTTTATAGCTGATACGAACAAAGGATATGTTGACTACGTGGCCGTTTTTATTCCAGGTGGACATGGCGCAATGCTCGGGCTACCTGAAAATAATGATGTAAAAGAACTTATCAAATGGGCGGTAACTGAAGATAAATATCTCTTGGCAATCTGCCATGGCCCGGCAGCGCTCTTAAGCGCTGCAGATTGCGGAGACGCTGAGTTTCCCTTTAAGGGGTATAAGATCAATTCGTTTCCCGATGAAATGGATAAGACTTTGCCAGAAAGTGGTTACCAGCCGGGCGAGATGCCCTGGTTTTATGGCGAAAAACTCAAACAACTTGGGGTTGAAATCTTGAATAAAAAAATTGCCGGCGATTGTCACGTTGACAGAAAATTGATTACTGGGGATAGCCCATTGGCGGCCGATAAATTCGGAAAACTCTGCGCAGATGAACTTCTCGCCCATGAAAAATCAAAAGTGGAAAATGGATAGGCGATTTTTTTCAAATAAAAGGCTCCCTTATTAACCGATAAGGGAGCCTTTTTTTGGCTAGATCTCCGCTTGAGCCAATGTTAAACCGGCTTTGGGCTTTGCTCTAATTTAAAGTTAGGTATATTTCTGAATTTCTGCCTATTCTTTCGTTAATAAAAGGGCTATATCCTGTTTTGCAAGCACATGTGTCTAATATGCAAAACCCCTTTAAAGGTATGCTTCTGTTATACAGCTTATTTCGCTTTATAAAAAGTTTCACTTAAATTACTTGCTGCTCGGATTCATCATTTTCAATGTTTCTGCTGGGTTGGCAAGATAACTGCGGTAAATATCATCGGTCTTCCCTACTCTGATTTCAAGTTCATCTTCCGTGAATCCCTGAATAAAACGTGTAGCTACTTCAGACGCGGGAATACCATTTTGTCCACCAATGGGTGCCGAAAATTCCGTATCAACTAAGGGCGGCATAAGTTCAAAGACCTTTACTGTCGAAGAGATGTTATCGAGCGCTATTCTTAACGACTGTGTATAAGAATGCAGAGCAGCCTTACTTGCTGAATATGTTGCAAGGCCTCCCGGCACATAAGCAACAACAGAAGAAACGTTAACTATTGCCGATTCTTTTTTGGCTTGAAGCAAAGGCAAAAGCTTCTCATTTAGTCGGATTATGGATAAGTAATTGGTAAGCATTTCTTCGCGCGCTTTTTCCTCTGCGTTTATATTTTCTGTTAACAGATTATAAACATGTGCTGCACCTGCATTATTGATCAATATGTTAACATCGCTGTGTTTGCTTTGAATTTCTCTTATCAGGGCGTCGGTATCTTCCGGTTTCGAGATGTCACACTGAATTCCTATGGCGCCGGGCAAAAGTTGTAAAGCTTTATCTAACCGTTCTTTTGTACGGCCTGTTATAATCACTTTATTTCCATATGCTGCAAATAGCTTGGCAAGCTCCAAACCTATTCCGGCGGTACCGCCAGAAATAATAACCGTGTTGTTTTTTGTGTTCATATTTCTTATTTTTTGAGATTAATTTTATTAATGATCAGCTGCTGCGACCACAATTTTTTTATTGCTTTTCCGCATCGAGAAAAATAATAGCAGAGGTAGTGATAGTGCAAATGCCGCACCGATGAAAAGATAAGCGTCGATGTAACTTAACATGAAAACCTGTTTTTGCACAAACATATCCATTAGTCCGACGGCCCGATGCTGTGCATCATCATGCCCAAAACCTTTCGTTTGAAAAAGAGCTGTATACTTATTCAGTCTTTCTACCACTGAATGATTTGTGTAGGTGATGTTTGAAACTAAATCCGACCTGTGCTGGGCCATTCTTCTGACAATAAACGTATTGATGATAGAAATACCAAAAGATCCGCCCAGCTGCCTCATCATATTATTTATGGCTGTTCCCTGTGGTATATCTTCGGGTCTTAATGACGAAATAGCAAGCGTAGAAAGAGGAACCGTCAGCAATGCCATTCCCAGTGCCCTGAAGATCAAATTAACTGAAATTGTTGTGAACGGGACTTCTAGAGTTACCCTTGACATCGACCAATTGAAATAGATGAAGCAACAGAAGCCGATGAACACTACTAATGCAGGTGGTACACCCTTCTGTAGCACACGCCCTGTAATTATCAGCGCAAATACGGCTATGATAGATCCCGGAAGGAGCATTAAACCAGCCATTGATGGGGTAAACTGTAAAAGCCGCTGAGCAAATACTGGGGTCAAATAAATAGAAGTAAACATCCCCATACCGGTAATAAAAGTGAGCAACGCAGAAATACTTAATGAAGGGGATCTTAAAATAGATAATTTCACCACAGGGTGTGCTGTGGTAAGTTCTCTGTAAACAAAAAGAAGAAGTGAAAGAAATGCGATAACTGCAAGTACGGTGATATACCGGGTTTCAAACCAATCTTCGGTTTCCCCACGTTCAAGAATGGTCTGTAAAGAACCAATCCCTGCGATCAATAATAAGATTCCCGCCCAGTCTATTTCTTTGACCTTTTTTCTGGTTGGAGATTCCGGAAGTATTCGATAACAGATAATAGCAGTAATGATACCGATAGGAATATTAATATAAAAAATCCATTCCCAGGAAAAGTTATCAATTATGTGTCCGCCAAGTGTTGGCCCGATCGTCGGTCCGATAAAAACACCGATACCGAACAGAGCACTCGCGATATTTTGTTTTTCTTTTGGAAAGCATTCGTAGACCACCGTCGCGGAGACAGAGAGTAATGCCCCCCCCGCCGATACCCTGAAAAAAGCGAAAAGCCACCAATTCCCAAATACCGGAGGCGTTGCCACACATAAAAGAACATAATGTAAACAGTATAAGGGATCCTATATAGTAGTTTCTACGTCCCAGGTTATTCACAAGAAAACCCGTCATCGGAATAATGATAACGTTTGCGATGCCGTAAGAAGTCACAACCCAGGAAGTATCTTCCAATGTTGCACCCAAGCTTCCGCTCATATGATTGATTGCCACGTTGACAATGGATGTATCAATCAATTCCATGATAGCCGCTGATATAACGGTAATGATCAGGAGTATTCTATTCATTTTTTTATTTTTAAACTCTTAAGCCGAAATATACCGATTGGTATATTACGACTTAAAAAAATCCTTAAAATAGTTAAAATTGTCTTGTATTGCTGTCCTGTTGCAAATGTGACCATTCCATCAGCCTTGGTTCAGCAAATTTGTGAACTACTTCAGCACAATATCCATTACATTAGTTTTAGGTGTGCAGGTATGTTAGTAAACATATTCCAATTTTGAAGGCCTCCATGTGCCTCGATCGTTAATTTTAAAAGATTGTTCATAAATTATTATCATATTATTTTATAGCCATACGAAATTGAAGCAGCATTTATGCATTCACTGATTCGGTTTAACACAATCAAGATGTTGCTGAAATGCTTCAACCGCCAATTCACTCTTGTCTGAATCGTACACAAATATATAAAAATATAATACCGTTCGGTATATTATTTTATATATATTTTCATTTACTAATTTGTGATACCACTTTGTAATGCCGCGACTTCAGTAATCAAGAGTTTTCATCTCCAGCATCGTGTTCTTGATTAAAAATTGATTCGCGATATTTCTTTGATTTAAATTATATAGGCAAAGTACCCCACGTTAAGGGGTTATCTTAGACATAAAAGGGTTATCTCCTCGGTATCGGAGTTATATCGGAAAGTCTTTCAAGCTGATTACTTATTGGAAACCATAGGCGATTTAATCAATAGCCGTAATGCCCGCCTCCGTAATATAATTATTTCTACACCTAACATAGATCTTTCTTTCTGATTTGAAAACCGGCAAAATTTGCCTATGTTCAAACCGTTCTGAATATTTTGATAGAACTCGAAAACTCCACATACAGCAGGACGTAATCAGTTGTATGTGTAAAACGTCAGTCAGCTCATAATAGCCAGAGGTCTCCTCATATTGTGGAAGGATCTTCAATCTGATAAAAATCTTGAAAGTTATATTTCATTTTAATATTTCTATATAGGCTTTCACAGCTAAGTCTAAAAGCGAGACTTGAAGAATGGTGTATGTTACCTGCCTCTTCCTCATCTCTCTTGCATAACCTTTTTTCAGGGAAGGTTGAAAATAAAGGAATTCTAAAGAAATAGCGGCCAGAATAATAATGTCGACTAAATAAGATTGTCTGCCATAAAGAAATACTCAGTTAAATAAATTTGAAACGATTATGAAAACAATTGATGATATTTATAGTACTATTGCCAGCAATATTAATTCTGTAATCAAAGAAGAGTGGATTGCGGCAGCGTTAGACATAGAGGCTATTGGAGAAATGGTCAGTTTTACGGGAAGTTATGTCAATAAAAATGATCAAAAACAGCAACTAGACGTTGATCAGTTCGATTTTGACTTAACATTTGATATTCTGGAACTTCAGAAAATAACAACGGAAGATGATAGAAACAGGTGGAATAGAGCTATTTTTTCCTTACAGTCAGACGGTGAGTTTGACATACAGTTTATCTGGGATCAGGAGCTCCATGATGAAGTAATAAGATTATCAAAAGAATAGAGAAAGCTAGTTAACTTCATTGATGTTTCTCACTTTGACAGCAGGCATCGTCTTGAAAATATCCTGCATGTACTTTCTATGGTTGGCCCCAGCTAGGACTACAACTCTTTTGGCGCCTACCATCTTAGCCCTGTTGACAACGTTATCGCACATTCCCTCATTTCTCATAATCCACCAATGTATTTTTGACAGCATATCTTCTTTGGGAAACTCATTCATATTAGACATAACAGGCAAGTAAAAATCTCCCGAGGCGGAAATTTCGGCGGCCTCATCCGTGTTCAACCATTCCGTTATCATATTTGAAGACTTTTCGATATGAGCATATTTCTCAAAGCCTTTGTCAATAGCTATCAAAGCTGTTTTTAAATGATTTTTTGAAGAATCAACTATATTTTTCTTGAACAAGGCAAACTTTGCGTCAAATGCTCCCCAAGATGCTTGCCAATTCAGATCATAGTCCTGGCAATCCATAGACATCAGTTCCTCGATGCCCAACTCCTGCATCATCGGGAAGGCGATATAAGCATACTCAGATGTTTTTAGCCTTTTCATACTACGGCCTGTGGTATCTACACCCGGGCTAAGCAGTTTTTCGATATAGGTTTCAAGTTCGCTATTAGGATGATGACACAGAAAATTATACACCTGCCAAAATTGGTAATGCCCATTTGCCACATCTTGATCAAGATAATAAGCATGCGCTAAATCGGCTTTTACATGATAATCATGGGATTGCTGCTTAGATCGTCTCTTCAAGCTGTCAATTGTATGCTGCAATAATACCTCTTTTATAGTTCGATTGCTTCTTAGTTTTTTTAGCCGATCGATATTTGGCTGTTTGCACCAATAATCCATCAGCAACCGCTCGTCCTCTTTACTCAAAAACTCACCAAAAAAGGCGTCAGGTTCAAATTTTCTAATTTTATGATGGATGCTAGAAAAATCCTGGACAGGATATTTACTGTAATCATGGGAAACACCTATTAATAAAACCTCAATATCCTGTGCTTTGGCATTGATCGATATTAAGAAAAATAAATAAAAGAAATACTTCATATTTTGTGCCTTCTTGTTTCGTTTAGGTATTAGATGGTTCTTTTTTTAGCTTCGCATTTGGTACTACAGTTTACAAATCCGCTGCCAGGCGCTTATGCCGTCTACAGAACTAAAAATACAAATAAATCCCTAAAGTTTAACCTCATCGGCGAAGCATTAAAGTCGCATAAAGCACAATATAGCCCGGATGTAAACACGATTCGCTCATTATTACCTAGGATAAGTCCGAGCTATTTATAATCCCTTTTTACCGGCTAACCAGTAGCCGTGTAAATAAACGGTACCATTGGTGTTTTCTCTAATGATTTTTCTGAAGAGTTGAGCCGATTTTGCATTACCTGTCAACACGAACTTAGCTTCTTGCCAATCTGGAGTATCGATCACCGGCAGTTTGCCTACCCACTCCTGCTTGTTGGACAAAAAGTTTTTGGAAAATATCAGGCAGTTTTCCAAACCCAATAATTTTGGAACATCTTTGTTCTCTTCCTCTAATTCAAAAATAAACATAAACTGATGCTTGTTCTTCTTTAACACTGGAAGAAAAGAACAAGCAAGTGCTAACGAAGTTTCATCGCCAAAAATGACAAATCTTTGCGTTGTTTTATCATAGTACCTACTTAACGCTCTTGGCTTATACATCACAATTTGATCGCCCACTTTCAAATCCGCCATAAGACGACTTCCACAACCTTTACCATTCAAATAAACGACGAATTCAAACAAGCCCTTTTCAGTATCTGCATGGGAAACGGTATATCTTCGAGCCTCTGTATCATTAATTCTGAAGTCTATGAACGAACCGACCGTAAATTGTACATTTTTTAAATGCCCTTTGAAACAAATCCTCTTCACAGATTTTGATAAAGAGACTGTTTCGACAACTTCGATCAAAGGCAGCTTGGGCGTTAAGAATTCTAAGGTATCAAATAACCACTTTGGTGCACTTGGCATAGTATTTATATTTTGTTCAAAGCAAAGTACAGCAGAACCGATCGTATAAAATAGAACGGAAAAGAGTAGGTATTGGATTAATCGTGGTTTTTGCCCACGAAATGGCCGAGCGTGGTTTACCTCCGCTCGTTAAACATCGCCAGCAAATTGTCAAGTCCACCTTCCGCGTGTAATATTTCGGTGTTTTCCAACGTATCTTTGGTAACTTCGGCCGCCCTTGCCTGCATTTGTTTTTCATACTGTGAAATTGCCGTCTGAATATCCGGAAAATGATCGCTGGTCAAATTTTCGGCCAGCTCAAAAGCGTCCTGCATTGCCTGGTTTACACCCTCACCGGCATAGGGCGGTATACGATGTGCCGCATCGCCAAGCATGGTCAAGTTGGGTAATGTGGGCCAAGTCTGGTCCAATGGAAAATAATATTGCGGGCGTGGCATAAACCAAATTTCATTACTTGCAAAAAGTTCATGCCATTGTTCGCTCCAGGAGGAGAACGCGACTTTAAACCAATCAAATACCTTTTGCTTGTTGTTAAAGTCAATGCCGCTTTCCTGCACCCAATTTTCAGGGACTTTACAACCGGTATAAAACGATAAACTGCCCTCTCCTTTTGCACTTAAGATAATGGATTGTCCGTTTCCAAGCGCAAAGACTTTTCCGCCTTTTGTGATTTCCCAAAGTTTCGGTGCGTTTTCTTCAGCCTCGTAGACATTTCCCTCAACAATCGTCACGCCAGAATAAATCGGCTTAATATCGGTGAGATAAGGGCGTATTTTTGAGTTTGCACCATCGGCCGCAACGACGAGGTCAGCGTAAAAAGATTTTCCGTTTTTGAAATGCAGAAGCCAACCATTATCCTGTTCTTCCATTGAAACAAACTGACTGTCCCAGACGATGGTACTTTCATGCAATGCGTTTATTAAAATATCACGCAAAGGGGCACGATCAATTTCAGGACGATCTTCCTGATCCTTATGTGGAAGCTCGTGCTCATCCATTTTGATGATGGCCTGGCCGTCCAACACCCTTAAACGTCCAGCCTCGGGTCGAAAGCTAGCTTTAAATTCGTTCATCAAATTTGCCCTGCGAAGAGCTTCCAATCCACTTTCTTCGTGCAGGTCCAGTGTAGCTCCCTGCTGGCGAACTTCTTTATTACTATCACGCTCATATACAGTTACATTTACTCCTTTTAATTGTAAGAGTTTGGCTAGTGTGAGTCCGCCTGGACCACCGCCAACGACTGCCACTTTTTTGTCTTGTAATTTCATATCCAGTACAATTTAATTTTTTTGACTGAACAAAATTAGGTGGATCTGAGCGTTGAAAATTGTATAAAACGCTCATTTTGGTTCTTCAACAGTTCTTTTGGTGAAACACCAGCAAGTTTCTTGACTTCTTTAATAAAATGGGATTGATCGGCAAAGTTTTGTTGTGGAAACAATTTGCCTTCTTTGATGTGCTGGAAGGAAGCACGGAAGCGGATAATATTGCAATATGCTTTTGCTGTAAGTCCGAACTGCTGATCGAAATAACGGTTGATCTGCTGCCGACTCCAAAACGATTGTGCTGCAAGTTCTTTGATTGTAATCGCCCCGTTTGATGTATAAATAAGGTCGAACAGTGTTCGTTTCCTGTTGTCAACTTCACGTGGCAAAAGTGACTGTATTTTTTTTGTCGCTTTCGCACAGAATAAATCAAAGTCATTCAGGTCGTCGGCACTAAAATTCCAAAAATTAGGAGGCAAGAGGCTTGCCCTGTCCACCAAGTTGGCGATGCTGGTCTGAAAAACAGATTGGATTGCAAGCGGGTTAAAACTGATGGCGTAAGTCTGTCGCAATGGCGCAATGGTCGCCCGCCCCGGCTGAGTTTGGATGCCCAAAAGCGTCATGTGGAAAGGCTCTGTTGCAGATTGCGTAAAAAATAGATCAACTCTTCCGTCAGGCAGTACAACAACCTCTTTATCACAATCCGATTGGTTTTGTAAAAGCCAAAAGCTGTCAACAAAATCCGCTAACGGCCTGTCAGGTTTTACTGCCTGATATATTAATTCATTTTCCATTGCTTTAGTGAGTTTGTGCGCAATAGCCTTTCCCGCTAAATTCACTACGGCACATCCGGTGAAAAGCCCCACACGTTCAATCAAAATTACGGATTATTGTATAACCACACACGAAATAGATCAAATACCAAGCCTATTCGGATGACGATAGCGGCGATCCGTGTTTTTCAATGACAAATGCTTTAAGCTCTGCCATTTTTCCATCTTCGAATCGCCAAATGTCGCAATAATCGAAATGCTCATATTTTCCGGCCTTATTTCTCAACCCAATTTCTCCGGTCACCATAACAGAATCGCCTTCCTCAATCGATTTTTCCACATTAAAAACTGGTGGTTCCTGATAGAACTCTTTCATATAAGCACGGACTTCTTCTTTCCCATGGAGTATACGATCCCCTACAAAGACCCATTTCGTGTCTGCAGTACAATAAGCTAAGAAGCTTTCATAATCTCCCTTTGCTATAAATTCATTGGCTATCTGTAATATTCTTATATTTTTCATTTTTATCAATTTGTTTTGAATCATTAATTTTTGTCGGTCTACAAGCATTAGATCTTGTGATGGATCAGTATGATACGCCGTTAGTTTATAAAACCACACAGAGGAACATGTTGTTTTAAACGATGAAATAAGATATATTCAATGCTACGACGAACTGTAGAGATTAGGATTTAAGTAGGACATTCGATAATTGTGAAGTAGATTTATTCTTTACTCATTGTCGTCGTTTATCAACCATTTTCTCAAAAGCTCCAGCACCGTTTTCTTAACAAAAGGCTTCACTGCAAAATCGTCCATTCCACACGAAATGCATCGTTCTTTTTCTTCCTTAATATTGCTTGCAGTCAATGCTATAATTGGTGTATGCATCCTACCGTCCTCATTTTTCCTAATCAATTCAGTTAACTCATATCCATTCATTTCAGGCATCTGTATATCCATGAATACCAAATCAGGACTATTGTCCTTAAACAATTCAAATCCCGCGAAACCATCGACAGCCTCTATGATTTCAGCATTGGGAAGAACATTCTGTACAATGGTTCTGGTGAGCAACATACTAAATTTATTATCTTCAATAATTAAAATCTTGTATTTGCCTTCCAAAATGAGCGTTTCTTTTTCAGCATATTTGATAGATCCTTCATTCAGCTGTAGCGCAGCAACTAATGTTGAATACAGTTGATCTACTTTAACTGGTTTGTTAATACAATGAATAATATTGCTGCTTTCAGCAATAAGGGCTGGGTTGGTTTCAAGCACTGATAACATTAAAACTACAGGCTGTCCAACTCCTCTGTAGAGTAACTTTTCCCTGATTTTTTTTACAGTATCGATACCGTTCATAATAGGTAGATCATTGTCGATAATAATCGCATCATACCGTTCTCCTTTAGTCAACAATTGAAGAACTTCAAATCCGTTATCGGCCAACGAGACATTAACTTTCTTAATCTGCAACATCAATGCAATATTTGCTCGTTCGGCATCTCGCCGGGCGACTATCATAATATGTAAAGATTCTAAAAGTTTCCATTCATATACATCCCCTTTTAGAGATCTCAATGTTATTTCAAAATAAAATTTGCTACCTTTTCCGTATTCACTTTCCAATTGTAATTTACTGTCCATCATTTTTAGCAATTGGTTGGAAATGCTAAGTCCTAGCCCTGTTCCTCCAAATCTTTTACTTATTGACGCGTCTTCTTGAGAAAATGCTTCAAATATCTTTTGCTGTTTATCCGGTTTAATACCGATTCCGCTGTCCGTAACACAGAAGCGAAGCGTCGTGGAATTTTCGTCCGAAGATAGTACATCAACATGTAGCGCAACACTTCCCTTTTCCGTAAATTTTATTGCATTACTTAAAAGATTCATGAGCACCTGTTTGAGACGAAGTGAGTCAACCCAAACATAATGTGGTAATGATTCTGATAAATTTACCCGAAAATCTAATTTTTTGGCTTTCCACTGAAAATCAATCAAACTTGCCACCTGAGCAAACATCTCATACAGATCATTTTTTTCAACAGAAAGCTCCAATTTGCCAGCTTCAATTTTAGAGAAATCAAGTATATCGTTTATGATACTCAAAAGAAGATTAGCAGACTGATCAACAATGGAAAGATACTCTTTTTGTGTATCGTCTAGTTTTGTTCTACTCATCAAATCCGTAAACCCTATAATCCCATTAAGAGGTGTACGAATTTCATGACTCATATTGGCGAGAAACTCTGACTTCGCCACGCTACCTTGGTCAGCAAGCTTTTTAGCTTTCTCTAACTCTTCTCTTTGAAGTACAATCTTCGTGATGTCTGTGGCAATGCCAAGATAACCTATAATCTGACCAGAAATATCACGCATTGCAGTAACGGCAAGAGATACATAAAGTTGCGTAAAATCCTTTTTTATATAAATCCACTCTCTTTGCTCGTATCCGTAGCGCTCCGCTATTTCGACGAACACTCTAAATTCACTAATCGGATAGCCAAATTCAATTTCAAGTTCCTTCGCGCGATCTCTAACTTCTCTACTGCTATGAAATAATGTCGGCGTAATTTTACCGATCACTTCTTCACTTTTATACCCCAATAAATTTTCTGCGCCCCGGTTGAAAAGGGTTATCACCCCTTCTGCGTCAGTTGCTATGATAGCAACGGCAGTAGTGGCATTCAAAACATCTTCAAGCATTTTCTTAGAACGTATCGATTCCGCTTCAGAGCGTTTACGCTTATCGATATCCTGAAAAGTGCCATATAGTCGAACACATTTACCCTTTTTAAAAGCTGCTTTGCCCAATGCTCTAACCCACAACCTTGTACCCTGATAGGTATCAATCTCTAATTCAAGATCCCAAGATGCTCCCGTAGATATTGCGCAATTTATAGCCTGAGTAATTTTCATTTTATGTTGAGGATCCTTGTAAAACTCTATTGCTGTTTCAATAGATGGACGATAGTCCTTTGGGACCCCATGAATAATCTTGGTCATTTCAGACCAATCGATATAATCATCAACTAAGTCATACTCCCAGCTCCCTACTCTGGCAACCTGACTGGTCATGTCTAGTGTAGATTTCACATATTCCAATTTACTAGTTAACTGGAGATGCTGGTTTTTCTCTTGAAGTAAATTAAGAACTTCTATACACAATAATGAAAGAAGAGTCCGTTGACTATCCGTAAGATTGTTGGGGCGTCTATCCATAACGCTTAAAAAACCAACTATTTTTCCGTCGTAACCGATTAATGGTGTCTCATAATAATATAGTATACCAAAATTTTGAAAAATAACTGAATTGCGCTGCGATTGAGGCTCAGTGCTAACGTCTGGAATTTCTAGCGTGCCGTTGACATCAAACACATAATCGAAAAATACCTTATCGATACTTACATTGCCATCGACATCATGAAAATAAGTCTGTACAAAATTTTGACTGTTATCAAATAAAGTCAACACTGCAATTTCCGTATTACATATTAATTTAGCTTTAAGGAGCACTCCAAAAAGATCTTTTTTAATCATATCAGCGACCAGCTTATAATTATTATCCATGATAAGAGGATGGCTGTTATCGTTTTTGGGGTATCTTTGATTGTGCATAAAGTTGTAATATGCTATAGAAATTTAGTTTATAACAAAACAACAATTTTATTTGAATAGTTTTTTAATAAAAAAAGAATTAATTCAAATTAAAATATGTTAGATAAACAACCTTAAATCGAGAACTTAAGGTTGTTACTATCTGTTATTAACCTTATTTATGAAAAGTATTGTTATAACAATGGACGGTTCTCTTTCTTTTGATCTTTATACAAAAATTGTTTATTCATTCTCTAGTTCGTTGATCAGGCGAAATGTCAAGTTGATCCTTGCGCTCATCTTTTGCGTAGATTTTGCGATTCGATGTTCCCATGTCTCCTGCAGATTGCCTTTCATCAACAGCAAAGAACCATGATTCAGTAGCAACGAATACTTCTTATTATGATCGTCCACTTTCCTGAAATCAAAATAGCGTGCTTGTCCCAGACTCACCGACCCGATCACGGGTCTATTGCCCAATTCGCTCTCGCGATCGCGGTGCCAGGCGACTGAATCGTTGTTGTCGCGATATAGATTGAGCAAGACGGAATTGAATGTACAATGAAACCGCTGTTCAATCCGCTCCTTCAACGCCTTTAATGAGATAAGCCATTCGTTCACGGCTATCGTTTTTCCGGCCATTTGATAAGTAGCATTTTCGTCGCCATACCAGGCGGTCAAGCGAGGAGTCAATATCGTTCGGTCGTACATTATTTTGGATGTCTGCTGCCAGGGTACTTCTTTCAGCAGGAAATCAAACAACTGATCAGCTTCCTCCTGCGTAAGAAAGTCTGGCTCAAAGTCCAAGAGACCCTGCGGAAAAATATATCCTTCATGTTGAAATAAGCTAAGCTGATCCATGGAGTAATGAGCTAAAATTTATACGATTTTCCGAAGCATCAAAAACCTATGCCTGCAAAGAAAGAACAATCCTAGCCGCAGAGCGTTTGCGATTTTAGGGGAAAAGTTTTGCTGATTATTTCGTTTTATAGCTATTAGAATTTTCCTTTATGAGTTTCCAACCAAATGCGGATTATGGACGTTATTCAACAATAAAAAAATGGCAAATAGCGAGCTATCGCCATTTTTTTAATCCTGACGTTATTTAACCAGTGTTGCTTCCAGTTCTACCTTCAAAGTTTCAAACAATGTCTTGACTTCCAAAACTGTACTTGTTTGCTTTACATTATTTTTAGTAAGCCAATCCTGAATTACATCAAAGTTTTCAAATAGCGCTGTAGAATCGGTCGTGTAGATATTGAGGCGAACGAGATGTCGAGCTTCATATCCACTTGATTGAATAACTTTTTCAAGATTTTCAATAGTATGAAAAATCTGCGTTCTCATATCAGCAGTGCTCGATACGCCATCATCACTAATAGCACATTGTCCAGACACATATAAGGTTGAATTGGCATGTTTAATTTCAACAGCCTGCACATAATTTCTGGCTTCCTGCCAGTTCCAAGGATTGATTATTTTCTTTTCCATTTCTGTAAAATTATTATGGAGCAAAGCTCAAAATATTTTCACATTCACCTGTGTGACAAACCTCACAATTAAATAAAATCAAGAAAACAGACGGCTTAATGTCTCCCTGGATACGCCTAGGTAAGAAGCAAGCAACAATTTTGGAATCCGTTGCAGCAAAGCGGGATTTCTTTTGATCAGCTGCTCATATCTTTCCTTTGCTCCCGAGGTTAAAAATGATAAGATCCGTTGCTGTGAACCGATATGGCCGGCAATTGATTTACGAAGGAAAAAGCGTTCCATCTTTTGAAGCCTATTGCACAACCTTTCAAAATTTTCCAGCGACAGGCAAAGTAATTCTGTGTTCTCAAGACATTCCAAAGTAAATGAAGCATCTCCGCCCGTGTAAAAGGCCGAAACATCGGTTTCCCACCAGTCTTCCATTGCAAATGAAACAATATGTTGCTTAGCGTCATCGTCTGTATAATAAAATTTAAGAAGACCAGACAATACAAAGTAAATATAGTTTACGGAATCTCCCTCCCTAAAAATACATTCCGACTTTCTATACTGCCGTTGAATAAAACATGCTTTTACCAAGTCAAATTCATCTTCAGTAAGTACAACGACTTTCTCTATATGTTCTTTTAACAGATTATATTTATCTTCCATTAGATTGTAAGTACCATTTACTGCTGATTACAAGTGTTAAAACTTCCATTGTAAAATTGACTAAATGAAGTGTTTTCTCAAAAACGCTGATACAAATCCGCCGCGGAAAAAATAGTGCGGAGAGTTTAAGTATCCGTAAAAATTAATTGAATTGGGCTCTATATTGTTGTGGACTTTGTTTGGTTTTTAATTTAAACAATCTGCTAAAAGATTGCGGTTGTTCAAAACCTAATTCAAATGCAATTTCAGAAATGCGGAGAGCTGTGGTAGATAACTTATTCTTTGCCCGATAAATCATTTTATCATGAATGATTTGCTGAGTGTTTTGACCGGTAAGGTTTCGCAACAGATCGCTTAAATAACTCGCTGACATATGCAGCTGCTCAGCAAGATAATTCACGGTGGGAACTCCTCCACTCAGGACCTTATCGCTATTGAAATAATCCTCCAACAATTGATCAATACGCTCGGCAATACTTGGATAGTTTTGTTTTCGGGTCAGAAACTGCCTGTTATAAAATCGTTGGGCATAATTAAGCAACAGTTCAATCTGGGCGATGATCACATTGTGGCTCATCTCGTCTATACGGTTCTCAAGTTCTTCTTCTATATTTCTGAAAAGTGATAGAATGGTTTCTTTTTCTTTGTTCGAAAGGTGCAACGCTTCATTGGTAGCGTAGGAGAAAAAGTGATACTGATGGATCTTTTGGGCTAACGGATAGTGCAATAAAAAATCAGGATCTATGAGCAGCGTGATCTGTGGGCGAAGTATGCTTTGTTCTCCAGTTTCCTTCTGCTTATCCGTTTCTATAGCAGAGAGAATCTGCTGAGGAGCAACAAAAAACAGACCGCCCTCTTTAAAATCAAATTTGGTATGGCCATAGATTAATTCCCCTCCGGCATCTGGTTTAAAAGCTATTTTATAATAGTTCAACACATGTGATTTAGGAGGAGCATGACCTTCAAGTGGCTTGTCTACCCCATTCAACAAAACAATTAAGGGATGCTGCGGCGGCGGAAAACCTGATGCCTGCATGACATCGGCCAGCGTATTAAATCTTTTTACGGAATGATTCGATTTTTTGGAAACCATATTATAAAAATTCTAGGTTACAAGTTAAACAATATTCGCTTTTCCTCACAAAAAAGAAAAGCGAATAGATCGCAAGATTGTTAACGACGACATAGATCACTAGCCTTGGGCTGCTTGAGAAATCGCTTTCCAGGTTTCCCATTCCTGGAGACGCTCTGAATAAATTTGACGGATAAATGGCAGATCATTTTTACCCAAAAGGAATCGCAACGGTGGGTTTTCAGCATCTACAACAGCAAATAGCGCATCGGCAGTGGCACTAGGATTTCCCCGCTTCATCGTTTGTAAATTTTTCATCACCTGACTTTTCAAATCGTCATAATCCGGTAGCTTTTTGCTGGCTATTTTCAGTGATTCGGTGCTGCCAAATTCGGTATTGTAAGCCCCAGGTTCAATCAGCGTTACTTTGATGCCAAATGCCGCAACTTCTTTAGACAAACTATCGTAAATAGCTTCAAACGCAAATTTCGAAGAACAATAGTAGCCGATTAGGGGATTACTATAAATGCCGACAGCACTGGATGTACCTAAAATATGGCCATGCCCTTGGGCTCGCAGTATGGGTAATGCTGCCTGAATCACATGGATAGGTCCGATAATATTTGTTTCATACATGGCTTTTACCTCATCAGTGCTACTCTCTTCAATGGTCCCCACTAAAGAATACCCTGCATTATTGAGCACAATATCCAATCTGCCAAAATACTGCTTGGCTTGGTGGATCGCATTTTGCACTTGGGAGCGATTGGTTACATCCACTTCAAGAACCAAAACCTGATCGCCATACGTTTCTTTTAACGCGGCAATACTATTTATATTACGTGCTGTAGCTGCCACCTTGTCGCCACGTTTCAAAGCGGCTTCTGTCCATATTTTTCCAAATCCTCTTGAAGATCCTGTAATGAACCAAACTTTTTCCTTTTGCCTATTTTCCATTTTTAACTAATATTAATATGAATGCAAAGTTGCTTCTAAAATGGATTTACTTACGTTGCCATAATGAGGATAATCCTAACCAAAATAAAGAACAACGGGCTACTGGAATTTAGTATCATGGTATTAGAAAATTTCTCAATATGTTTTCAAGGCTGTGAAACAGCATTGGGATGATCTAGAAAAAACATTAGTCGTACAGCAAGATGAAGTAGCTAAAGGCAATATCTGCAAAAGGCAACCCGACATATACAATAAATATCCCAGGTTCAAGATTTGCTACCATATAGTAAAAAAGGCCGGAATAGTCCGGCCCTGATATATAGTTATGATCCCAATAAGGGATAGTCGGTTTCAAAAAATGCTGGCTTGACAAAGTGTAAATCAGGCCAGCAAAAGCAATCGTCTCATTTTTCGTATTAGGAACAACCGGAATGCAGTATTCGTTTGATCTTTTATAAAAAAGCCGAGCAAAAAGACACATTTCGAAGATGTACTTTATGACGTTGATTTTGTGCTAGAAGCCATTGGAGGTATTAATTTTCAGAAGTCAGTACAGGTACTAAAACCATTTGGAACGATAGTTACCTTACCTTCTGGTCATACCAAAGCGGATGAGCTTCACGCTCAAAAAAAACAGTTACATGCCTGTTATTTCATGTCGGTTTATTCAAGTGGTCGCGATATGCAGAAAATAGCATCCTTACTGGAAAATGGTATTTTAAAACCACACATTTCGCATGTTTTCGGTTTCGACGAGATGGCAAAAGCTCATCTACAAATCGAAACCGGCCGTACCGTCGGAAAGATAGTGGTTACCTTATAAAACGGTCAGCGATGCAAAAAAATGTATCGAGATCACCATATACTATGATCCCTGCTGGTCTTTAACTGGTGGCTAATGCTAAGACTCGTCTTTGGTATTTTTCACCAGACCGATACCGGCAAAAAAGAAAATCAAAGCTAATACGCCCACTACCCCTAAATTGGTGTACGCAGTGCTTTTATTGATGAGTTCATAGCCTGTATAAATTAAACCGACAATACCAAGAATAGTCAGTATTGTTCCGAAAAAGCGTTTTACGTTCATAAATACTCGTTTAAAGTTATTGATTTTTAAAAATGAAATTTATTTATAATATTTATCCACTATACTTTTTAGGTTAATCCCTTTTCCCAATACAGGTTTAAAAATATCTCCTTCGCTCTGCATTCTTTCAATCGCGTTTAAAATATGAAAATCGCTTATTTTTAACCCTTTTTTCACTTCGTCCCAATGAAGTGGCATAGACACTGTCGCTCCTGGTTTGGGGCGGACAGAATATGCGGCTGCGATGGTCGCGTGTGGCCTGTTCTGCAAAAAATCAAGATACATTTTCCCTTTGCGGTCTTTTATGGACCGCTCTAGACTGGTGAATTTAGGAAGCTCATGATGGACTAGCGTGACAATTACCCGGGCAAACTCTTTAGATTGTTCGTAGGTATATTTGCCACCGAGCGGGATATAGATATGAAGCCCTGTAGAGCCACTGGTTTTGCAGTAGCTAGTCGCCCCCATATCATCCAATATGCTCTTTGTGACCTGAGCAGCTTCAACAACCTGATCAAACGAATTTTTGTCCGGATCAAGGTCAATTATACAAAACGACGGATTTTCAGGCTTTTTAACCGTACTGCTCCAGGGGTTCATTTCAATGCAGCCGAGATTTGCCATATAGAGCAATGTGGCTTCGTCCTTGCCCACAAGATAATGACGGTCCTTTTCATCTGTTTCACTGTGGTAGAGATAGGTCTCTGCCCATTCCGGTGCCGTATCAGTCACGTTCTTAAAATAAAAACCTTCGCCTTCAATGCCGTTCGGAAAACGGTTCATACTCTGTGGCCTATCCTTAAGATAGGGCAATATAAATGGAGCAGCCTGATAGTAATAATTGATGAGGTCTCTTTTGGTTATTCCCTCTTTCGGCCAAAACACCTTATCTAAATTGGTAAACTTTAGTTCATGGCCATTTACCTTTCTGACCTGGGTTTTATCGGTCGGATTTAATAGCGTTTTCCGCGGCCCTTTTACTCTGGGTGTAACAATTTTATCTTCCATATCGTCTACCATTTTTTCTGTAGGAGTTTCCTCCTCAAGAATTACTTTTTTGGCACTTTTATCTTCCCGCATTCCGTCAAACGAAGGATGCCGCATAATACCGTCGCTGGTTAATTCCGCAAAGCTCACCTCACAGACAAGTTCAGGTTTAAGCCATGTCACGGTAGCATGTGGCGGATTTGGCCTGAAACGCGAGGGCTTATTGACGTCGGGCTCTTCAGAAAAAGGTGCTTTATTAATAACAAGCGGTTTAAATAGCTTCATCATTTCTTTTTGAAGCTTAACATTAAAGCCAGTACCGACTTTTCCGGTGTAGATCAATTTTTTTCCTTCATAGACGCCTACAAGAAGGCTACTAAACTGCTTACTTGAATCATCATTCAGTGTATACCCGCCTATGACAACTTCCTGTCTTTTGTTTGCTTTAATTTTAAGCCAGTCCTTTGAACGATTATGGATATGATAGGTGCTATCTTTACGCTTCGCCATAATCCCTTCTAAACCAAGCTTTTTAGCTTCCTCCAGAAAATGTATTCCGGAAGTTTCAAAATGTTCACTGACCAGGATGCTGTTGCCTTTGGGAATGATTTCTTTTAAAATTGCCTTACGCTCGAGCAATGTTAGGTCTTTCAGGTCCTGTCCCTGATACCAAAGGATATCGAAAACGTAATAAACCAGATCGCCATCCGCTTCACTCCGCCAATTTTGGAGCGAGCCAAAATTGGCCGTGCCGTTTCCACCTAAAACAACAACTTCCCCATCCAAGATGGCATCTAATTTCAGCTCCTTCAATTGATCATAGATGGGATAGAATTTTTCATTAAAGCTCTTGTCATTACGGGATTTTAGTTCCACCTCACCTTTATTCATAAAAGCTACTGCGCGATATCCATCCCACTTGACTTCATAGATCCAGCCCTCATCATCAAAGGGTTTATCGACCAAGGTAGCGAGCATAGGCTCGATATGGGAATAGAATCTTTGTTTTGGCGCATTTTTTAAAAGTGCCTGAATATTCGTTTTCTTTTTGGAAGTCGCCGTAGGAACAGCTTCAAGCTGATCATTGATTAGCTCAGATGCTTTGTTTTTTGTTGAACGCTTATCTTTTACCGTACTGTCTTTTTTGATAATATGTTTACCATAAACCTGATCGGGTGATTTTTCCATCTGTGGAATTGTCTTGCCTGAGATCACTGATTTATCTTTTGTTGTAATATCTTTCTCACTGGCATATTTATCGTCTAGTTTCATGAGCAGCCACCCGTTATCTCCACGTCCGTGGGCTTTAACAAGAGCGAACTCTCCTTTTAGCTTTTGACCATTGAGCTTAAATTTAAGCTTGCCGGAATAGAGCTGATGCAACAGGTCTTTTTCTTGTTTAGCTACTTCCTTAATGCCACTTTCAGCTGGCTCATACGTCCCTTCATCCCAGACGATCACGGTACCGCCACCGTATTGACCTTTGGGGATCACCCCTTCAAAGTCTCGGTAATCATAGGGATGATCTTCTACCATCATAGCGAGGCGCTTAATACTAGGATCCATAGAAGGTCCTTTTGGCACCGCCCAACTTTTCAGAACACCATCCATCTCAAGACGAAAGTCGTAATGTAAATGAGAGGCATCATGTTTCTGCACAACAAAGCGTAGTTCAGTCCCATTTGGCTGTCCCCCAAACGGCTCCGGGGTTTTCTCTTCAGAACGCTTTTCACGATATTTCGATAGTCCCATAACTATTTATTTACTTTACCCCCATTTTCTCTATAACACAATAGTAGCATGAAAAAGGTTTAAAATATTTCCCTCAAAATGTTGTTAAACTGTTTATTACTATTCATCATTTTGCTTCACAATAACATCTGCTGTATTTCTACCTAATTACAGTTAGGAAAAATTTGAGCGAAAAAGAACATAATAATCTTTGGATTTGACAGCCCGGGACCTGTTCAAAGGGATTGTACAGCATCGGTTAATATAGCGTTTACTGTCAAATTCCGTAAACAATGAAGCTAATCTTCATGAATTGAATTAACTTTACAAACGACAGCAATTTATCCATCATGAAGTTAGAACTATATCAAATAGATTCCTTTACAGAAGAAATTTTCCGGGGAAACCCAGCCTGCGTGGTACCGTTAAAAGAGTGGTTACCCGATGAGACACTGTTTAAAATTACACGTGAAAATGCGGTGGCGGAAACGGCCTTTTTCATAGATAACGGTGATACAATCCATTTAAGATGGTTTACACCTGAAATTGAAATGGACCTATGTGGCCATGCAACCTTAGCGACCGTCCATTGCCTGGTTAAGCACCTAGACTATCAAAAAAGCAAAATTGTTTTTGAAACGCAAGTAGGTGAATTAACTGTTGATATAAAAGACGAAGTTTATTATATGGATTTTCCATCCAGAATGCCACAGCCTTCCGCACTGCCCGACGTTATTAAAAACTCGCTTAACATACAACCCAAAGAGACTTATAAATCAAGAGATTATGTTTTACTATACGAATCTGAGGAAGAGGTCAGAAACATCCACATTAACAGATCCATTTTTGATCTGATTAATCTTGATCCCGGAGGTGTGGTCGTCACAGCAACAGGAAATGACAGTGATTTTGTATCCAGATACTTTACACCGCAATCAACGATCCTCGAAGATCCCGTTACTGGGTCTGCCTATTGTTCCCTTATTCCGTTTTGGGCATCAAGATTGGGCAAGGATACTCTTTTTTCCCGTCAGCTGTCTGAAAGAGAGGGGCAACTTTATTGCGAAAACAAAAACGATAGAGTGATCGTGGCCGGTAAGGCCCGTACGTATTCTCAGGGTTTCATTTGGATCGATTAACGATCATTGCTTTAGAAGTACATCGTTAAAATGCTGTAATAAGAATAAAAAAAAACAACTTTAATCCAAACAGGAAAAAGCGAAGTGATCATAGCTTGTTAACCGATTACATCATTTTAATTCACTAAATTTATAATATGGACAATAAGGTTATAGATAAGGTCGCATTGATCAGCATTTCGGATAAAAAAGTGTTGACGGCACTTTCCAAATCAAAATCAAAGCTCTATTTGCCAGGAGGCAAAAGAGAACCTAATGAATCCGACATAGAATGTCTGAAGCGAGAAATTAAGGAAGAACTCAACGTTGAGGTCCAAGAAGATTCGATCCGTTATTTTGAGACCTTCCAAGCTCCGGCCGATGGCAAAGAGGCCGATGTAATCGTGAAGATGACCTGCTATTTTGCGGATTATTCGGGCACACTACAGGCAGCAAGTGAAATCGATTCATTTGAATGGATAACCCTGAGTGATGTTGGCAGAACCTCTGCCGTCGTCCGACTTATATTGGGAAAATTGAAAGAACTAGACCTGATCAACTAGTGCCAACCGGAGCTGCTGCGACTTTAATGGGCTTAGGATAAATACCAAGTTGTTTGAAAGTTTGTGCATGGCTCAGTAAAACAGTGAGATAAAGACAAAAAACCTTGAGGGGGGATCTCAAGGTTTTTACTACCTGTTATTAACCTAATTTATGAAAAGTATTCTTATAACAACGGTTGATTTGCTTTCGTTTTATTTTTTGTAAAAAAAGGCGTAGTTAGCTTCTCGAACATGGTTTTACCTTCAACCCCCATGTCCATTTAACAACGAAAAGTAACATAAGCTAAAAATATGTCCTGCGCGAAGTTTTAATCATTCTACCACAATAGTTTCTTGATGAATGATAGCCCCACAATGATCTCGCTTGACATATCTATAGACTCCTTTTGGAAGATCTACCTGTAGCGAATCCTTTTTAGAAAGTGATAAGTAAACTGGAATAGCTGTTTTATCCAATTGATATTCCTTTTCATGATAAATGTAAATGGCCGATGTGCCTGATTTGGTCGAATCAGTATTCGGTATACTATAGCTGCGGTTTAAATCTTTTGCTCCAATCACTATTTTATCGCTATTCAGATTATTTGATAAATACAAGTCATAACCATTCAATATCTTTCTCTCGATAACATATACCAAATCATTAACATGGTTAATAGATAAAAACTTAACTTGATTAATTGTGTAAGGGTCAATTTTGCTTAGTTTCTTAAAATATTGAGCCATACTTTTATTTTAAGCAGTATTTAACATCTAATTCAAGATTTAAATTAAATACTTCCCTTTGTTTTTACACAATAATTATTGATCTTAATCATAATATTTTGACGGAAAAAAAGATATGGATTGGATTACACGTGAAAGACCAAAGATCGATAGGATTGCTTGTCCATGGCTGATAAAGCGTTTTATAAATCCGGACGCAAAAATAATATATGCCCCCCTAGATACGGTCTTTGAAATTGCTAAACAAACGAACGCCATTCCGTTTGATATTCCTGGTGTAGAATACAGTCATTATGCAGACGAGTGTACATTTGACTATTTCCTTAAAAAACATGAATTAAACGATCCGGCATTAAAACGAATTGCTGCAATTGTTCGTGGTGCGGACATGGATAGACATGATTTAATGCCACAATCTGCAGGTCTCGAGGCGATTTTTTCAGGTCTAGCTTACAATATCAGGGACGACAATCAGCTTTTGGAGATCGGAATGGTCATTTATGACGGCCTTTATAGCTGGACTCAACACCTCTACCGACTGAAACATGGCAATGAAGGGCCAACTGAGGTTTTGCTCCTTAAAATCTATAATGAACATTTAAATGATAAGCAAAAAGAAAAATCTCCAGAATGGACCGCATTATTGCGGGAAATGATACAGGATCAAATCGATACAAATACAACATTAAGCTTAAATCAACTTTCCGAAGAACTGGATATTAGTTCAAGCTATTTATCACGCGAATTCTCAAAATATTTTGAAAACTTAAATTATGGTGAGTACATCCGTAAAAAAAGAATAGAAAAAGCCATTGAACTTATGTCTGACCGCTCAATTTCCCTTACTGACATTGCCTATCTGACAGGTTTTTCTGATCAAAGTCATTTCACACGCATTTTTAAAAAATTTACAGGAAGTAATCCTTCAGAATATAGGAGGAAATCTTTTAAAAAGTAAGGAATATACAAAATAGTAAAATTTATTCTATTTTGAGATGTTACGTATTAGTTATACTTGCTTTTATAAAGCAGATATTATGAAACTAAACCGATACCACTCCTCTTACCATAAAACTTTTTGTGCAGTGATCATTATTATACTCTTATCATCATTACATTTAAGAGCCCAACAACCGAGCAAACTAGTTGCTTATGTTGGTATAGTAAACCCCATTGTTTCCCTATCATCTGGTACGATAACGCCAAATTTTAAAGATAGCTATCAGGTAGGTATGCCGACAGGTATCAATATACTTAGAGAAGGACACTTGGGATTTTCACTGGAAATGGTTCCCTACATTAAAATAGCATCCGGGAACAGCAAAATGAGCAATTTCTTGTTCCATCCGGGCGTATTATTTCCCATCGGAAAGGAATTCACATTTATCGCTAGGGTTGCATTTGAAACTTCTGGACGATATGGGCTTACACCAGTATTAAGCAAGGTCATAACACATGGTCAGGCTGGAAAACTTTTTCTAGCCACCCCCTTCCCCGTCCGATTTGGCAATGAACAAAAAATTTCTATTGCTGCTGCTTTTCAATTCGGATATATATTCTAAGTCGAATGGTGATCGATTAAAATCCCCAAATCAACAACAATAGTGGTGTTCATTTGTTGCAAGGGATAGCTTATTATTTATACGTAGTAATATTTTTAAAATATAATAGATCAGAATGAATAATTTTAGAAACTTAACGTCACGCAGAACGCTATTGAAAATGGGATTGCTCCTAACAGGCAGCGGACTAGTTGGTCTTAAAACAGTTCATGCGTTTTCTACGACCACGTCGAATACGCCTGATCTAACCGAGGCTGAAATCCAGGGAATTGAAAAGGCTTTAGGAAAGAAAGGAAAATATAATGCAAAAGAAGTTACACATAATACCAGTTTTCCCCGTAATGATCTAGCTGTGACCGTCAAAGGTAAGGATGTTCCTATATCTTTTGGCTTTGGAGGATGGGCTGCGATAAAGAGGACCATGGACGGAAAGAGTGCTGTGCTTATGAGCGATTGTGTTCTACTTCAGGAAGAAGTAAATCCCCTTATTACTGCTGCCCTTGAATCAGGTCTGGAAGTTGGGGCAATCCATAACCATTTCTTTTATGAAGAACCCCGAATCTTTTATATGCACATCCACGGTATGGGGGAACCAGTCGAATTGGCTCAGAAATACGCAACAGCTATCTCAAACACTAAAATAGCTGTTGGAAATCAACCAGCACCACTGAATCAAAAACAAGATCCAGGGGATAAGATATTTAATGTTACCGAATTAAATAACATTATCGGTCATGAGGCCGCGATAAACGGCTCAACAATCAAATATACCGTAGGACGATCCGATTTAAAAATTATGGCAATGGGAGCCGAAATGACATCATCGATCGGTTTAAACAGTTGGGCGTCATTTACCGGATCCGAAAACGAAGCCTATATTGCTGGTGACATCGCAATGTTAGACCATGAGGTCAATCAAGTTATCAGTACTTTAAGGAAACACCATATCGAAATTGTAGCAATCCACAACCATATGCTTGGAGATGATCCACACATGATCTTTCTTCATTACTTTGGAGTCGGTCCTTCTAGGGAGCTGGCACTAGCTTTCAGAGATGCACTTCTTGTACTCGGCAAAAAATCGCATGGACATAATCATTAATCGAATTAATTGATCTATACGCTCCATTGTACTTTTAATAAGACGTGGTGTAATATGCGCTTATTATATACGGCAACGTTAAATTTGACTATAGGATGTCCGCTAATCTATCTTTCTGTAAATAGCGGTAGGTCCATCCATTGCATCGATTGATAGGATAAATTCTTCTGAACTAACGGAATAGATCTGTGGAACGCCATCTTTGACATCATCATATATGATATACGATTCTTCCTTCCCTGTTATTTTACTTAGCTTTCTTTCAATGGAATACAGCCCCTTTTTTGTCATGTTGTTACCCGTCATGAAATAATAATCTTTCACGCCAAATTGTACAATTTTACTATTTCCTTTATCAAAATTTTCCCGCTGCCCGGTAAATCCATTTATGGAAGCTTTTATCTCCCATTTACCAAGAATTGATGCCATTGGCAACTTTTCATCTTTACTGCAGGAAAAAATTACTGCAATTCCGACGACTAATAATGTAACTAATGCCTATCTTCTTTTCATCTCTGTGCCAGATTTATTGATTAGGTTATACTTATTCCAAAGAACGTATTTAGATTACAGAATGCTACAGTTATTAATTCATTGAAAATATTGGCTATTCTTTCTCTTTCCTCTTTATTGATGGAATTTTTTAAAAAAAAAACAACTGTTTATGGTATATAAATTTTATATAACCACTAATTTTATCGTATTTCAAAAAGCTTCATTATATTAGACTTTATTAAACTGATCTAGAATCTTAACCAATACGATGACAACTGAATTATTTGAATTTGAAATTTTAAAGGCTAGCAGAATCAGGTTATTACAAGTAATGGAAACAGTTGATAATACCATATTATTTAAAATTCCAGAGACCTTTAACAATAATATCGTTTGGCAAATTGGCCACTGTATCACTTCTCAGCAGCGGCATATGTACATGCGTAGTGGACTACCAATGCATATATCGCAGGAATTTATGGAGGCATTCAAAATTGGAACGGCACCACATACGTGGAAAAATACGCCAGACATTGATGAAATAAAACATCTATTGCTTTATACAGTAAACCAACTTAGTAAAGATTTAGCATCAGGTATATTTGTTGAATACCAATCGTTCAGCTTACCAATTGGCTTCTCCATCAATAATCATATCCAAGCGCTTCAAGCCGCTAACTTTCACGAAGCCGAGCACAGCGGAATAATATTAAGTTACTTAAAACTTCTAAGGCAATAAGATTTTTCCAGTCTTTCTTTGGGACAGTTATGACACTGGATACGATATCTTGATATGGCTTCAAGGCCAATCGATATTGAATCTACAAAGATATCCATTTTCAGGATGTTAATCTTTAGATAATCATCGCAAAAACTGGGGTTCAAAAAAAGAGTTTTATACTGTCTATTCATTTGTAATTCCCTATTTGACGAGTCTGTACTAGAAGTTTACAAATTAAATAACCATACGCATTTGGCCACAAATTGCTCAAACTTTCGATCCGTATTTCGCATGACCGGGCCATGACCAAAGCATATCATAGAAGGATTTAATCCTGCTAACTTTTGGAGCGATCTGATGTTTTGCTGTTGATCCGACGTGAATATTTTTGGAGGGAGCCCTAGGCCAGGCACTGTAGTGAGCAGGTTCATATTTGTAGCAGCATCCCCGATTATCAATATACCATCCCGCTCACGGAATAAAGAAATATGACCGGCTGAATGGCCTGGAGTTTCTATGATCCGAAAGTTTCCAATGCTATCATTTTCAACGAGTGTACCATCGACTTTATGGCCCTGCCCCGCCCAGTATTTTTGTTGAAGTTTTGCTAACCAATGTTTGGGATTTGGATAGTCATTAGTTACCATACCTGTTTCAGTCCTAAAAATTTCATTTTCATGGCAAAGTAAAGGTATTCCAAATTCATCACATAGTTGATCACTACAGCCCTGATGGTCTGCATGTGCATGCGTAAGCACATGTTGATGGACGGGTATTTTCTGAAGGACTCCCTTCACCGTATTATATGAACTGCGTATCCCACAATCAACCAACACACCCTCTACTATATAGCTGTTGATACTATTTCGTGGCATCAATGGTACATGAAAAACTTCTTGGGCAATTTGATGTAACATAGCTTTTTTTTTGCAAAACTATGGCACTCTATAGAAATAAATAAGGACATTTGTCCTATAATACTTTGGCGCGATGTATTTGTCCCTTCGCTCTTGTAAGAGATCGCTGCGTGATGCCCAGATATGAGGCGAGGTCTTGTGTCGCTATGCGCTGAACGAGCTTTGGTTCATTCGAAAGGACATGATGATATTTATCGAGCGCTGACTTATTATTGTAATTCAGGAGGTATTGTTCCTTTTGGATATATTCCCGTTCCATCACAGCTTGTATAACCTTGTTCCAAGAAGTCACTCGACCAAGCAGATATTGATAGTCAGCATAGTTTATCCGATGAATTATACTATCTTCTACAGCCCTGATACTCCTTCTGGATTTTTCCTGAGCGACAAACTCTGGGAATGAAGTTACAAACTCGTTTTCAAATTTGAAACAGGTTATATTTTCTCTCCCCTCCTTGTCGACGGCATATGCTTTTACCGCACCTCTGGATATAAATCCAATATGACGACAGGGTTCGTCCGCACGAATAAAAAAATCACCCTTTTTCAAATCGTGTGGTTTGAAGAACTGAACAGAAAAATTCACTTCGTCAGCTGACAGTGTTCCTATCGAGAATAGATATTTTATTAGTGCATCCGTCATAGTATCATATTGTGTCTTCTATTGCTGTTCTTAAAAAGCTCGGGGTCCCATACCAAATCCTGCATGCAAAATTAACAATAATCGACTATTGAAAGAAGTTGCTCCCTTTGTTCGGATTTCTCCATTTACCTGTGTCATAATATGCGTATTTAAACGCCCGGATTCTTTTCGCATGGTTGGAGAATATTTCGCGATGATAATTTCTGAAATATCAATATCTTAATATGGAACATTTCCCTTTCTTAGTTTCAAAACAACATCTTGAATTTGAGGCAAGAGTACTAAAATAAGAATGACAAAAATTAAACCTGTTAACATCAGATCATAATAATCCCTAATAGCACGAGCCAATATCTGCTGACCTAACATCTGATTCAAGTAGCCCGAGGATACTATTTTGGACGTATATATATCGCTGCCTGCATTTGCGTATTGTGCCTGAATATCCAATAAGGTAACAGGCAATTGAAGGTTCGTCTCCGTGAGTGATTCCCGAACTTTTTCCCTTACGGATGATTTTGCAAATAATTGAAGTTCGTTGTTAAGCGCCAGACTAGCTGTAAATCCTATGAACCTTGAAAATATACCAATCAGAGAGGCATTGATGGCAATTTTGGAAGGTGCTGACGCGGTGGTAAATGAAACAATCGGAACAAACAACACCCCTGTTGCCGCGCCATACACAAACATAGGCAGAAGGAAGTCGGTTGTTTCACCCTGTACAGAAACAAATAGTATCATATAGGTATAATATACCGCCATCAACCCAAAACCAACAATAATCATCCTGATCAGGTTATACCCCATCAAGACAAATCGAGAAGTGATAAACATACTCAGTGTAGTTCCAGCAATTACAGCAATCCATACGGGAATGGTACTCAATGGATGGTTTCCTAAAATTACTTCAAGATAACCATAGGCTAGCCCAGTGCTTCCTTTAAAAATATAAAAGGTAAAAAGAAGCAAAAGTCCAATAACGAAATTCTTTGCCCTAAAAATCTGTAAATTGATTAGTGGTCGCTTAAGTTTTAGTTCTCTGCTAATAAAAAGAGAAAGAATAATTACATTAACTAAACAAAGTGTGCTGATTAATGAACTATCAAACCATCCCAGTTGACGTCCGTACACAAGGATGTATCCTACGATCAAGATAAAGGACACATAAAATAAATAGCCGATCCAATCCACCTGATACAGTGGTATTTTTCTGGTAAACCTGGCCTTACCGTTCATGGTAAGTAAAACAACACTTGTCAGCATAATGACTACAATAACAAATCCGTAGAATATCCAGTTGAAGTCAAAGAAATAAAGGATGACACTGATATAGATGGAATAAAATGGCACCGCTATTTGTATACTGCCATAAAGGAGGCTATAAGCAATCACACGGGCACGTACAGACTGTAACCTTGGAAAAATAAGCTGTAACACAATGCCCGACATTAATGCACAGGTAATGCCCTGCAAAAACTGACAGAAAACAAATAATATCCAATCTCTGAAATAAAAACAAACCACAGCACATAGCACATTTACCCCAAGTGCCAGCAGTAGATATTCCCGTGGTGCGAAATACTTTACAATTCTAAAATCCAGCGCCAGGAAAGCTACGGTTGAACCATAGATAACGACCATACCATATTGTACATCGGTAGCTTGTATTCCGTAAAAGCCCATCGCGGCACCTAGACTTCCGTAAAAGGCAAAACTAAACAGACTTGTCATGAGAATAGCAAATATGACAGACCTTGCCATCCATTCGGATACCCAGGATTTAAAAATTGGTATTTTGTGTACTTGCATCGTTAATTTTTTAAAATGTAAACATTTGCGTTCATTCCGGCAGATAGCTTAGTTAATTTTTCGGGTATATCGATCAGTTTAATCCGAACAGGAATACGTTGGATGATTTTAACAAAATTACCGGTAGCATTATCTGGCGGAAGCAGCGAATACCGGGATCCTGTGGTTGGCGAAAGGGACTCGATAGTACCTTTGAATTCTTCATTCGGAAAAGCATCGACTTCAATAGATACCGCTTGACCGATTTTGAATTTCCCAATCTGTGTTTCCTTAAAATTTGCCATTACCCACTTTTCCTCGGCTCTGTTCACTAAGAATGCCAATGTCTGTCCGGGCTGTATCAGTTGTCCCGCCTGAATGGTCTTTTTCCCAATTTGTCCATCAAAAGGTGCTGTGATAACGGCATATCGAATATCCAACTCTTGCCTTTTGAGAAGTGCTTCTTTGATCTTTATTTCTGCCTTTATGGCATTGTGCTGTACCCTGAAATCATTTAATTTGGATTCAGCGACGTGTAAAGAAGCTTTGGTCTGGTCATAATCTGATTGGGTGATGGATAAAGTAGCACTGATGTTGTCGAATTTTTGTTGTGTGGTCGATTCGTCCGCCAGTAGATTTTTATAGCGGTCAAATTCTTTTTGCTGCTGGTTCAATCGTGCTTTAGCACCTTCCAATTGGGCCTTAATGACGGCAATGCTTTTAACCTGCGTTTCCTCGCTTGCCGCCAAGATCGGTAATTTGGCCTGCGCGCTCATGAGTTCTGCTGACGCAGCATCTCTCTTTAACCCGTACTCGTCCTGTTCGATCACTACAAGGGTATCGCCTTTTTTTACCTGCTGATTGTCCTTATAATATATTTTACGGATATAGCCCCCTACTTTTGCGTTTATCGGGGAAAGATAGGCATCAATCTGAGCGTCGTTGGTCTGTTCATAGCGATATCCTTCGAAGAAATAAACAGCTGCCCAAATAATAATTCCCACGAAGAATGTGATACCGAGCCATTTGGTTAGGCTTACAACAATTTTATCTGTTTTATTTTTGTTCATGATATTTGTATTAAAGAATTCCGATAATTGCCAATAGCCTGATATGCTTAAGTTTAACGTTTGTTTGTGCTGTTGTCAGATTAAATTTAGCTTCCAACAAAGCATTTTCGGCTTCCAGAAGATCGGTCAGAAGGGATTCCTGGTTTAAGTAGCTACTTCTGATAACACGAGCAGTTTCGGCGGTTTTAATGATATTTTGCTCTGCTGTTTCCATGCTTTCCAAGGCCTGTTTTTGCTGTAAATAAGCCTCTTTTACCTCAAGGTAGATCTCCTGTTTTTTAATATTTGCTTTTTCTCTTGCCTCATTACTGATCACTTGAGCATGAGCGATGGAATGCTTGCTTTTGTATAAATTATCAATAGGAAACTGGACTTTGATCCCGGTCTGACCAAATCCCCATAGATCATTCGAATATGGATAAAATGAAATCTGCGGATAGGTGTAATTGTAAGTTGAATACAAGGAGATTTTGGGTAACAGCGTCGCTTTTACCTGCTTGATGTTCATTTCGCTCAATTTTACAGCGCTATAGGCTATCTTGTATTCCGGCGATTTGTTAAATGCGATGTCTAGATAATCCTCATAACCACCTTGAGTCATAACCTTTAACTCGATTGTATCTTGGTATTTTATTGCAAGCTCAGCATCATTTTCTTTCCCCATCAGGATATTGAGCCGTTGTTTAGCGATTTCAATCTTCTTCGCGATATCAGAAAGGCTGAGTTCCAGTTGCGCTAATTTCACGGAGGTTCTTAATACATCGCTCTTTAGCACGGTGCCATTTTTATGCAAGCTTGCTACCAGTGTCAATTGTTTTTTTTCGGCTTCAATTTCTGCAGCAAGAAAATCCTGGAAATGCAGAAATTTATACAGATCAAAGTAAGCCGCTGCAACATTGTATTTTACACTGTGTTTTTGCAGATCGACTTCATATTGTGTAAGTATCGCTTCTTCCTTTTTCATGGCGATGTTTCTTTTGTCCTTACCACCATTGTAAAGATTGACGTTCAGGCTGTAACCCACGCTGTAACCATAACCTTTTACAGGCACCTCCTGCGGAGAAGAAAATAATCCATTGTCATAGATCAGGAATTTGGAATTGAGTTTTGCATCTCCACCAACAAAAAGCTCAGGCAACAAACGATCTTTCGCTTCCAATATTTCCAAATTGCTCTGCTGAAGATGTAGATCGGATAGTTTCAGTTGACGGTTATTTGTTTCGGCTACTTTCCAAATTTCTTCCAAGCTTAATACCAGCTCATTAGCTATATTTTGGGCATAGAGTGATTGTACAAATAGGGTTAACAATAAGCTCAAAATCGGGACTATTTTATATTGTTTCATCGGTTTTGTTTATATATTTATTTCTTTTTACTAGCCATGGTTTTACAATCTTTTTCAATTCATCAAAAGCAAAAGTTAAATCTACCATTGGCATAAAAGCATAGTTATACCCATAAGCAAACCAGAAAATATTTGCACTGTCAATTCCTTCATCTGAATGATGTAATTTATTAGCAGACTTTTGGTCTTGTGTTTCAAGTTGAAAATCTTTGCGCGATGTTATGATTTTATGTTTCATAATGACTTTACTATTATTACATAGCAAAAGTATCCAGCATGGCGAAGTATCATTTTATATAATTAGCCTAATATTTGTTAAATTTGGCCATATGGAAATTCTGAGCCAAATCATACATATTGTTGATCAAAATCCTGATTCTATCCTGGTGATGCGACAGCAGACAGAACAACGTTTGCCTGCCCACCAGCACAAGAAGGCTCAGTTGTTATTGGTTTATGGCGGGATTGCTTACCTGCAGACTGACGAAAAGGATTTCTATATTCCCTCAAATCATTATATCTGGATACCAAAAAATTATCGGCACAACCTGATGTTCAACACCCAGGACCTGTCTATTATCAATATTTATTTTCCGGAGGAAAGTGCTGGTAATTTTTATGAGGAGTTGGGGATTTATCCGGTGAGTAAGCTGCTGGCAGAAATGCTTTCATTTAGTGAGAAGTGGCAAGGTGATTATTACAAAGGTTCGTGGGAGTTTGAATTTTTAATCACGCTTAAAGGTGTATTATCAAAAGAAAATCTCAAAAAATTCTCCATACAACTTCCTACAACTGACGATCAAAGGCTAAATACCATAATTGAGAGTTTTAGAAATCGACTAAATGAAAATCTAAGCTTAGCTTTTATTGCTCAGCAATCGGGAATGAGTGTTCGTAGTTTGACCAGATTATTCCAAACCAAACTGCACATTACATTTGTTCAGTATTTAAAAATGCTACGGATTATTAAGGCAATGGAATTAATCAACGATACAGATTTGAATATGACCGAGATTGCGTATGATATTGGCTATTCAAATATAGCGGCTTTTAGCAATAACTTTTACTTGCTGACCAACATGAGGCCGACGGAATTTAAAATGAAGTAAGGAATAAAACTTTACAGTCCGCCTGTACTCGCTTTGATCTGCGCATATGGTCAGAACTCTGTCATAGTTCAATACCGATAAGCCCATATCAACTGCAATCGCCCCCTAATCCCTGAAAACTAATGGAGTAACTTTAGTTAAGCGAAATTCTTGATCCATGTCAATCTTTTTTTTCGAGAAAAAAAAGAACTTAGTCTATATATAAAAACAAAAGAAATAATATAAACAGATTTAAAAGGAATAGGATGAAAAAGATAGCAATTAATGGATTTGGTCGCATCGGACGCGCTGCCTTAAAAATAATAACAGAAACTGCCGATCTTGAGGTCGTTGGAATTAATGATCTGATGAGTATTGAAAACGCCGCATATCTGCTTAAGTACGATAGTAACTATGGGAAATATGAAAAAGATGTGCGTATCGAAGGAGATACAATTGTGGTCGATGGAAAGGTGGTTAAATATACAAGTATCAGGGAGATTGAAAAGTTACCTTGGAAAGATATCCAAGCGGATATTGTTATAGAGAGTACGGGTATTTTCACGAACAAAGCGGACGCTGAAAAACATTTGACCTCTGGAGCAAAATTTGTCGTCATTTCGGGTCCGACTAAAGATACGCCGACAGTGGTCCATGGGGTAAATACTGAAGATGGAAGGGTTTCTGTCTTTTCGTGCGCAAGCTGTACTACAAACAATATAAGTCCAGTAATCGAAATATTGGGCAGGAGACTGGGAATAAAAAAAGCAATACTAAATACGACACACGGTTATACAGCTTCACAGGCATTGGTCGACGCTCCATCAAAAAAAGAACCGCGTATGGGACGGGCTGCAGGCATTAACCTTGCCCCCGCGGCCACGGGTGCTGCAATAGCGACGACAAAAGCACTTCCGCAATACGCCGGAAAGTTTGACGGCATAGCTGTGAGGGTACCTGTTCCAGTAGGATCCATCTCCGATATTACGTTTATTGCAGAAAGGTCCACCACAATCGAAGAGATCAACCAAATCTTGATCGAAGAATCAAAAACTGATCGCTATAAAAAGGTGCTAACGGTAACCGACGAGCCCTTGGTATCTACCGATATTATCAAAAGTCCATTTGCAGCGACAGTAGATCTAGAAATGACTCGAGTTGTCGATGGCGATCTGGTAAAAGTGATGGCTTGGTACGACAACGAATGGGGATTTACCAACCAAATGATTAGACAAATTCAATCGATTTAGCGCAATAGCAACGAAAAACTTAACGTGCGAGGGGTTATCTAAAGTGTAATAGCCACTACTTGATCTGACAGTTGGGTGTTCTTAAAAATTGTCAGGTTGCCTATTCGAATATAGTGATGTTTCTTCAAAATCTAAAGATGTGACTTGTTGCTTATTCTCCTGTATTGGATA